>Ga0126378_10000408_pt1 | contig 31953 bp, 31 predicted proteins | sample PanSoiMetPlot_23_FD_92587 | JGI IMG/M metagenome (GOLD analysis project Ga0126378, IMG submission 92587) | Tropical forest soil microbial communities from Panama - MetaG Plot_23 | ecosystem: Environmental > Terrestrial > Soil > Tropical forest > Bulk soil | place: Panama | collected 2016-02-17
CGTGACGCCGGCGAGGCACGGCCCTGCTGCTGCGCTGGTATCCTCACACTGTCCGATGAGATAAGGGCTTCCGGCGCACCGACTCGCGGCGTCCACTCGGGCGCCGTATCGGCAATTCACGCGCAAGCCCATGGCACCAGGACAGTACACTCCTACCCCACCCCCCGAGGCTGGCATCACAGCAGCCGACCTCCGAATCTCGATTGCCGGCAAGCTGCTCCTCGACGGCGTCGGCTTCGCGATCCCGACCAGCCGCAAGGTCGCGCTCGTCGGGCGCAATGGCAGCGGAAAGTCAACGCTCCTGGAAACCCTGCAGGCCGTCGCCGACACCGGGCGCCCGCCTGAGCACGTCGAGCTCCGCGGCAGTCTGACGTATGCGCCTGGGACCGTCCTCGCCTCACTGCCGCAGAGCCCCCATATCGCCCTCCCCGGCACCGCCCGCGCGTATCTGGACGCCCGCGCCGGACCGGTGAGCGCGGCGTGGAACCGCAACCAGGAGCTGACAGGGATTCTGGCTGAAGGCCGGCAAGATGAGACCCTGCTGAGCGAATTCGGTGAGGCAATCGAGGCCATGGACCGCCTCGACGCCTGGAGTTACCCACAGCGCGTCGCCGAGGTGGTGGCCGGGCTGGGGCTTGACAACGAGCTACTCGACCGACCGCTTGTCACCCTCAGCGGGGGTCAAGCCACCAGGGTGGCTCTTGCCGGCGTGCTGCTCAGTCCCGCCAACATCATCCTGCTCGACGAGCCAAGCAACAACCTCGACCTGCCCAGCCTCCGGTTCCTTGCAGGTTGGATCCGGGCATCGACCACGGCAATGGTGCTGGTCTCCCACGACCGCAAGCTGATCGACGCTACGGTCCACGAAGTGCTGGAGATCGAGGAGCACAGCTGCCGGCTTCGGCTGTTCGGCGGCAACTATTCCTTCTACGCGCAGCGCAAGCGTGCGGAGTTCGAATCGCAGCTGCGGCGCTATGCCGAGCAGCAGGAGCGCAGGGCTCAGCTCGAGGCTTCGGCCCGGCTGACAGCCACCAGGGCACAGCGCTTCCAGGCCACCTCCCAGAACGACTTCTATCGAAGCAAGGGCGCTCGGGTCGCAAGAGTGGCCAAGGCGCAGCAGACGCGCATCGGTCGGGAGCTCAGCCGCATCGCGGAGCCCGAGCCGCCGGCCAGGCCGCGTCTCGTCGTCGCGGAGACGCAGGGCCGCCAGGGCCTGCTGATCAGGGTGAGCAACGTGGGCTTCGCGTTCGGACACACGACGGTGCTGCGTGACGCCACGATCACCGTCCGTTTCGGTGACCGGCTGGCGCTGCTCGGGCCCAACGGTAGCGGTAAGTCCACTCTGCTTCGGCTTCTGGCCGGGGACCTCACCCCACTCACAGGAACCATCGAGCGGACCTCTGCACTGAGGGCCGCCTACCTGCCCCAGGAGCCGGCGCTGGACAACCGCAAGGCGACGCTGCTGGACTTCGGCCTCCGCCGCTTCCACGGCCCGGCCGAGCAGCTTCGGGCCATCCTTGGCAAGGTGCTCTTTGCCGATCCGGCTCGTGTGCGCACCGGAGACGTCAGCCTCGGCGAGCTGCGGCGGATCGAGTTCGCCGCCCTCTTCGCTTCAGCCCCCGACCTGGCACTGCTGGACGAGCCGACCAATCACCTCGACCTGCTCAGCATCGAGATGCTGGAGTCGGCCGTGGCGGAGTACCGGGGAGCGCTGGTCGTGGCATCGCACGACCAGAGCTTTCTGGAGGGCGTCCGGCCTACGTTGGGCCTGCAGTTGGGCAACCGCGCAGGCTGCATTGAGGTGGTGGGCGATTGGCGTCCCGCCACGCTGGTGGCAGAGACGCACGAATAGGCGCCTACAGCCGCCGCTGCCGTGCCTGCCAGTTTCGCTCCAGGTTGGCGATCAGAGCTGGGCTGTACATGCACCTCGCCTGCTCGCGGGCGTAGACCGCCATGTATCTCCTGAACTCGTCCACGGTCTCCTCGCCCAACCTGATCGCCTTGCGATTGGCGGCCGCACTCACGACCCCCGAGCTGGTGAGCTGCGCGGCATTGTGCTCGATGGCCGCGTCCATGTCCGCGGTCTCCACCACCTCATCGCAGAGCAGGCGGCCCTCGGAGCTGTCGGCGTCGAATGCACGCTCGAACATGACGGCCTGGCGCGTCAGCCGATCACCCAGGAATCGGGTCAGGCGCCGCGGCGAGGCTCCGGGGATGATGCCTTCCTTTCGGGCCGGCAGGTTGAAGTACGAACCGCGCTCGGCCAGCACCCTGTCCATGACCAGCAGCAGCTGGCAGCCGCCGCCGATGGCCCACGCCTCTACGGCCGCTACCCAGGGCTTCTCGTGCGTATCCTCGAGCCCTGACTCGAAGTCGCCGTACAGCCAGTGGCCACGGTAGAGCTTGCTCACCAGGCCAAGCTCGCGAGCGATCATGAAGTCGACGAACGTGATACGGCCGTAGTACAGGTGGGTCAGATTCAGGCCCGAGTTGAAGATGCGGCGGCCGGCATGGCGCGGGTGGTCCACCACGCCGCCCCGCATCACGCCGACCTCGACATTAGAGTCGAGAAGGATGATATCGACAGCGGTTTCGAGCGCTGCGGTAGCGGCGTCATCCTCGGCGTTCAGAAAGCGGAGGTTGCGCAGCTCCACGATGCCGACCCGGTCGCGTCGCTCGACGTGCACCACACCGAGGTCGACCTGACCGGCACGGCGGAATTCGTCCAGCAGGTCCAGCGACCGTGCCCTGGGCCGGAGCATCGCGTGCACCAGGTGCCGGCCGGCCCGCGGACTGGCCAGCACGTACGAGAGGAAGATGCCCTGGTCGATCTCGGCGCCGCGCTTTCGTGCTTGCGGCAGCTCGCGCTCGGCGGCAATCTCGTCGCGCGTCGGCACCAGTCCCGGGAAGCGCTCGGCGGCACGGAAGACCAGCTCCTCCACACGCACAGCCTCTCGGAGCCCGTCGGTCAGCTCCGCGTAGACGGCGTCAGCCTCGTGTCGGAGGAAGTCGCTGCGCTGCGAAGGGGTGTCGAACCTGGTGCTGACCACGAAGCGAGGTTACGACTCGGAGGCGAGCTTCCCGAGCACCTGATCGTATACCCCATCGGGGTGGGCACCGACCACCAGGTAGCGCCGGCCGAAGATGTGCGCCGGCACCGCATTGATGCCGACAGCCAGCGCCTCCTGCCGGTTGGCGTCGATCCCCCCGTCGTACTGGCCGCTCGCGAGCGCCGACCTCAGTTCAGATGGGTCCAGCCCGGCGCCCGAGACGACCTTGCCGAGCTCCTGCACGTCATCGAGCTGGCCGGGTCCCTCCCAGTGCACCTTGAACAGGGCGCGATGCACCCGCTCGAAGGCGCCTCTGTCGCGGGCGAACTCGGCAGTGGCCAGTGCGAGGCGGCTGTTCACCATCCGGTCGTGCTCTCGCATCGTCAGTCCGACCTCTGCCGCGAGTGCCCTCATGCCCTCGGCGATCTGCCGTGCGCGGCCTGGCGGAAAGTACTCGGAGCGGGGCACACCCTCGGCGGGGATCTCAGGGTGCAGCTCGAAGGGGAGCCAGACAGCGTCCACGGCTCCCATCCCCACGAGGCGATCGACTCGGACCGAGTCGATGTAGCAAAACGGTCAGACGTAGTCGGAGTAGACGATCAGCTCGGCGGGTGCGGGCATCCTCTACACGGGCCGAACGTGATTGGCGCGCGGACCCCGCTGACTCTGCTCGACGTCGAACTGCACTCGCTCGCCTCCCTGCAGTGAGTCGAAGTTCAGCGCGCGGTCGAGGCCCGAACGATGGAAGAAGTACTCCACGCCGTCCTCGGCTGCGATGAACCCGAAGCCACGGTCAGCGACCAGTTTCTTGATGGTTCCGAGCGGCACGACCATCAAGGTAACACCACGCTGGCGGTTACTGAACGCCATGAGAAAAGTCATCAGCTCGAGCAGGGACATGAGTGGCCGGACCAGCGCGCGTTCTTGGCGCCAGGGATGCCCATTCCGGGTGCCGTACCCGGCGGTATTGCGAAGACAGACAGCACGACGCTGGTGGCGGCCAAGTTGTAGCGCGCCGCCAGCCGCAGCGTTGGTTGCACAGCCACCTGGCGCCCGCTGGAACTCCGCAGCCGCGACGGGGGAAGTGTCAAACTCCCCAAGGTGACTTTCCGCGTCGCGTCGCTGAGCCCGTATCCAGAAGATGTGGTGCGCGACCTCTTCGGCGGCGCCTACGACGTCGAGGTCGGCGTGGTCCCGCCGCCACCGAGTCCCGATGCATTACGCCAGGCCGTGGCTGACGCAGACCTGGTGCTCGCCGACAAGCGCCACCGGCACGGCCTGGACCAGACGCTGCTGTCTACCATGCGGCGCTGCCGCCTGATCCAGCAGCCCGCAGTCGGCTTCGATGTCATCGACCATCGCGCTGCGGCCGATCTCGGCATCCCGGTCGCCAATGCGGCCGGCTACAACCGCGACGCAGTCGCCGATTGGGTGTTGATGGCAATCCTCAACCTGATACGGCAGGGCGCCTATGCCGACCGGCAAATGCGTGCGGGCGACTGGCCGTTTCCGCGGATGCAGGGCCGCGAGCTCGGGGCATTGAACGTTGGAATTATCGGCCTGGGCAACGTCGGCAACGCGGTCGCAGCCCGCGTGCGGGCCTTCGGCTCACGCATCCTGTTCACGGACGTAGTACCTCGCAGTCTGCCCGGCGCCACCGCCATGCCCCTGAACGACCTCCTTGCGGAAGCGGACGTGGTGACCGTGCACGTTCCCCTCGACCAGGGCACGCGGGGCCTCATCAGCCACGGCCAGCTCCAGCGCATGAAGCCGGGGGCGATCCTGATCAATGCCAGTCGAGGACCGGTGGTAGACGAGTCGGCCCTCGTGCAGGCGCTCGATGCGGGCCGGCTGGGCGGCGCCGGGCTGGACGTCTTCGAGGTCGAGCCGCTGGCAGCGGACTCGCCGCTCCGCGCCTTCGACAACGTCTTCCTCACACCGCATAGCGCCGGCCTGACCAGCGAGGCCGAGTCGCGTGTGCTCGAGGTCTGCGGAGCAAACATGCGGCGGGTGCTGGACGGTCTTGAACCTTTCAACGTGGTGAATGGAGTGACTTGGAGGAGATGAGCAGCCTGCGTGAGCTGTGGGACAGAGGGGGCGTGACGGTGGGCGGATGGTGTGTGATCCCGAGCCCCTTTTCCGCTGAGCTGATGGGGCGGTCCGGGTTCGACTGGGTCTGCATCGACACCCAGCACGGGCTGATCGGCTTTGACCAGATGGCGCCGATGCTGCAGACGCTCGCTATCACTGGCACGCCCGCCTTCGTGCGGGTGCCCTGGAACACACCCGGCGACATAATGAAGGCCCTGGACGCCGGCGCACAGGGCGTGATCGTGCCCATGATCAACTCAGCCGATGATGCCCGCCGCGTGGTCGGCGCCTGCCGCTACCCGCCGGAGGGCTATCGGAGCTGGGGGCCGATCCGAGCCGCGCTCGGTGTCGACGGCTACAGTCCGGAAGTTGGCAACCGGCGCGTGGTGGTGGCCGTGATGATCGAAACCGCTGACGGTGTGGCCGCGGCTGATGAGATTCTTGCGGTCCCCGGCATCGACGCGGTGTACGTCGGTCCGAACGACCTCGCCATCACTCACGGCATGCTACCGTCCGCCGATGCATTCTCAGACGAACACGCAGAGCTGGTGGGGCGCGTACTGGCCGCCTGTCAGCGGCACGGCGTGGTGCCGGGCATCCACTGCGGAAGCGTGGACACCGCCCGGCGTTGGCGTGATCTGGGGTTCCGGATGCTGAACGTGACCTCGGACGCGGTGTTCATTCGGACCGGCGCCTCGGCGGTTGTCAAGGCCCTGGCCGGGGCCCCGGCCCCCACTCAGCCGGCGTCCTCCTCGTACGCCTGAGCATCGTGCCGCAAGAGCCAGTGAGCCAGAGTGTGCTGGAGGCGCTGAGACGGTACGACTCGCCCACTCTGGCGAATGCTATCGAGACGTTCAACGTCCGGCCACGCGACGAGGGCTTCGCCGGGATGGACGTCAGGTGCATGTTCCCCGAACTGGGTGTGATGGTTGGGTACGCCGCAACGGCGACCATTCGGGCCCGAGCTCCCGGGCAGGGCGTCGATCACTCGCCGTCCCTGTGGGCGCTCGTGCGCAACCTTCCCGCGCCGCGGGTTGTCGTCCTACAGGACCTCGACGACCCGCCTGGCCACGGCGCGTTCTGGGGTGAGGTGCAGTCCACCATCTACAAGGCCCTCGGCTGCGTGGGCACCGTCACAGACGGTTCCGTCCGCGACTTGAAGGAAGTGCGAGAGATGGGCTTCCACTTCTTCGCACGAGGGGGCTGCGTCTCGCACGCGTACGTGCACCTGGAGTCTGTCGGCGACGCCGTGCGGGTCGGAGGACTGACGGTCAGCCCAGGCGACCTGCTCCACGCAGACCAGCACGGCGTGCTGCTCATACCAAAGGAGATCGCGGCCGACCTTCCGGACGCCGCCGATCGGGTCGTCGATCGGGAGCAGGCGTTCATCAGCTGGGTGCGTTCGCCCGGGTTCGACCCCGACCAGCTGGCTGAAATGCGTGGGATCCGGCACTGAGTCTGCCTCGGGAGCTCCGCATTCGTACATTTGCGGCGTTCCCGGCCCTTGGGAGCTCCGCACTCGTACGTTTGCGGCGTTCCCGGCCCTTGGGAGGTCCGCATTCGTACAATCGCGGCGTTCCGGGCTGCGATCGGTGATCAGCCAGCTGCATCAAGTCGGAGCTTGCCAATGACCGACCTTCGAAGGTACAGCCACACCTTGTACGACGGGCTCTCGCGGGCGTCTGCGCGCTCGTACCTCCTCAACATCGGCTTCACCCATGAAGACCTGCAGAAGCCCATCGTGGGCGTCAACCACGCCTGGATCGGCACGATGCCGTGCAACTTCAACCACCGCCAGCTGGCGGCGTGGGCGGCTGCGGGCATCCGCGAGGCCGGAGGGACGCCGATGGAGGTCAACACGATCTCCATCTCGGACGGCATCACGATGGGCACCGAGGGCATGAAGGCGTCGCTCGTCTCACGCGAGCTGGTCGCCGACTCGGTCGAGCTGGTCGGGCGCGGCCACTACTTCGACGCGCTGCTCTGCATCACCGGCTGCGACAAGACCGTGCCTGCGATGGCGATGGCCATGGCACGTCTGGACCGCCCTGGTGTGCTGGTCTACTCAGGCTCGATCCTGGCCGGATGGTACCGCGGCCGTCAGGTCGCCGTCGGTGAGATCTTCGAGGCCATCGGGGCGGTGACCGCCGGCCGGATGACCGAGAGTGACCTGCGCGAGTTCGAGGCCGCCGTTTGTCCGGGGCCTGGCGCGTGCGGCGGCCAGTACACCGCGAACACGATGTCGATGGTGATGGAAGTGATCGGCCTCTCCCCCGTCGGCTACAACTCCATCCCGGCCGTCGACGCTGCGCGCGAGCCCGCCACGCACGGATTGGGCGAGATCGTCATGCGTGCGCTCCGCGCGGACCTCCGGCCCTCGCAGATACTGACCCGGACGGCCTTCGAGAACGCGGCGGCGGCAGTGGCCGCCTCAGGCGGCTCGACCAACGCGGTCCTTCACCTGATCGCGCTGGCGCGTGAAGCGGGCGTCCACCTGACCCTGGACGACCTCGACCGGGTCTCACGACGCACGCCGCTGCTGTGCGACCTGAAGCCTGGCGGACGCTTCGCGGCTCCAGAGCTTCATCGCGCCGGCGGCATTGCTCTGCTGACCAGGCGCCTGATCGAGGGCGGCTACGTGGACGGCTCCGCGCTGACCGTCACCGGCCGGACGCTGGAGGAGGAGTGCGCAGGTGTACAGGAGACCCCCGGCCAGGAGGTCGTCCGGCCGCTGTCAAACCCGTTCAGCTCGGAAGGCGGACTGGTCGTCCTCAAGGGCAACCTGGCGCCCGAGGGGTGCGTGATCAAGGTCGCCCACCACTCGCCGCAGCGGCACCGCGGCCCGGCCAGGGTATTCAACCGCGAAGAGGACGCACTTGCCGCGGTCCTCGGCAACCAGGTCCAGGCCGGCGACACGGTGGTCATCAGATACGAGGGACCGAAGGGTGGCCCGGGCATGCGGGAGATGCTGCAGGTCACCGGAGCGCTGGTCGGGCAGGGCCTGGGGGAGTCTGTATGCCTCATAACCGACGGCCGCTTCTCGGGCGCCACGCAGGGCTTGATGATCGGGCACGTCGCCCCTGAGGCGGCGGTGGGCGGTCCGTTGGCGGCCCTGCGCGACGGCGACGTGATCGCTGTGGACGTTGCCAACCGGACGATCGACGCGGTCGGCGTCGACATCGCTGAACGGCTGCGTGACTGGTCTGCTCCGGAACCGCCTTACCACGGCGGGGTCTTCGCCAAGTACGCGGCCCAGGTGAGCTCCGCGTCGGACGGCGCCGTCACGCGGCCCTGAGCGTCCGAGCCTGGATTCGGTCACCAGACCATCCACGCGGTCGTTTTCATCCTCACAGGGCATCCCTGGGTGGGGGCTCAGAGGGCGGTGCAGTCAGCTCGTTGGCGGCCCTGTCCAGACGCTGCACAAGGTCGCCGGGCAGAGATACGCCGCGCAGGTCGGCCGCGACCCGCAACTGCTCCCAGGTCAGGCCCAGCGAGGCGGACAGGTCGGTATTCGCCAGCCACGCGGAGTTCAGGTTCGCCCCCTCCAGCCGTGCCTCGCCGAGGTACGTCCTCTCCAAGCGCGCATTGCTGAGATTCGTCCCCACCAGGCCCGCACCCTCCAGGTGCGCCCAGCGTAGATACGCTCCCGTCAGGTTTGCCCTGTAAAGGTTCGCTCCCCGCAAGAAGGCCCTGCCCCATCGAACACCCGAGAGATCAGTCTCGGGCAGTTCCAGCCTCAGGCCGTCGGGATCCTGCTCTTGCCGGCGACGGCCGATCACGGTCGCGATCGCCTGGTGATCGACGGCCAGGCGCTTGTCGACGGCCGCGGGCGCGTCGGTCGACGTATCAACCGGAGCGTGCTCGCGCAGGTAGGCCGTCAGCACCTCGATGACCGGCCAGTGCAGCTCCCGCGAATCGACCGCGATCTGCTCCAGGGCGTATATGCCGCCGAGCCGGACGGCCAGCTTGTCGGATCCGAGCTGCTCGATGGCCCTGGTGAAGCGCTCGGTCAGCTGCCCGCGCCGGTTGAGCCGGAGGGTACGGGCACTGAAGTAGAGGGTGCCGAGCAGGGCGAGTCCGCCCAGGGCCTGGAGGATCGTGCCACGCAGGTTCCCGACATGCGTGAGCCAGTCGTTTGGACTGAGGCCGCGAGGATCGATCACCAGCTGGGGCAGGTAGACGATCACCAGGAGGATGGCGGCGAGGAGGATTAGCGCACCGACGAAGGCGGCGACGATCTCCCGGCGCGCGGCGCCCGCTAGACGCCGCGCGGGTCGCAACAGGCAGCTCACGCTAGCTGCTTGACAGCCAGGTACGACGACGGTCGTGCCGAGGTGGTCCAGCAGATGTTCAAAGCGGGCGATGTCAGCGAGGACGCCTCCATGCCCCGCCGCGTGACGATCAATCTAGGCGATTAGCCTATCCGCTGATCAGGTCTTCGCGTATCTACTCACCCCTCGCAAACTGACGTGTCAGGCTGCGGCCGGCTTCATGGCCAGGACCCACAGGAACACCTCTCGGCGTCTGGAGCCGTCCTCCTCCCACGTCAGCTGCTCACGCAGGCCTGCTTGCACAACCTCGAAGCCGGCGTTGCGGACCAGCGCCTCGTTGTGATCTGCGGTGAAATGGCTAAAGTACATCGACACCCCGAAGAAGCCGCCCTCGGCTGCATATACCGTGCCGGGGTCGTCGCCGGCCGCCAGGTTCACGAGCAGCCAGCCGGAGGGCCGGAGCCAGTGGAAGACCCGCTCCAACAGCTCACGATGCTCCTCGCGCGGGATGTGCAGGATCGCATAGAAGCTGACGACCGCATCGAAGGTGGCGACCGGAAAGTCCAGGGCCATGACGTCGCCCTTGATGAACGTGGCGCCCGGCACCTGCCGCCGCGCCCTCTCCACCTGGCCTCCGGAGATGTCGACGCCTGTCACGCGATGCTCTCGGGCGAGGGCGCGAGCCACGGGTACTCCGTTGCCGGTGCCGATCTCGAGGACATTCGAGCCTGGCTCCAGGCGATCGAGCAGTAGCGCCAGGTACTCTTCCCGGAGCGCCGGGGCGGGATGGGCCCGGTACAGGTTCCCGTAGCGGTCGCCGATCAGATCGTAGCCGGCTTCGACGACCCGCTTTGGATCGGCGTAGTCGTCCACGGCCCGGCTCCTACCCCACTGCAAGCAGAGCGGCGCCCGTCAGCACGGCCGCGGCGCCGCTCAGCTTCAGCGGCGCCTTGTCGCGCTCACCCATCCGGAGGACGCCCCAGAGGGCGACCAGGACGACGCCCGACTCCCGGAGGGGCGCGACGAGCGCGAGGGGGGCGAGGCTGAGCGCGGTCAGCGCCAGCCCGTAGGCCCCGACCGAGAGCACCCCGACAGGCAGCGCTTCGCTGACCAGCCCGGTGCGAGCCCACGGCAGCAGCCACAGCGACGTCGCCGCGAAGTGCGCCCAGGCGTACAACCAGAACGGCCCTAGGCGCACGCCGAGGCGATCGATGGTCGTGTAGGTCGCGATCAGGATGCCGGTCAGCAGCGCCGGCAGCAGCGCCGATCGGTTGCCCGCCGGGAGTTCACTCCCCGGCAAGGGTGGTCGAGCCAGCCAGATCCCGGCGATCAACACAGCGACCCCCACCGCCTGGATGGTCGTCAGGTGCTCGTTCAACGCAACGAGACCGACGAATGCGGCCAGCAGTGGGGCGGTCCCGCGGGCGACGGGGTAAACGGCCGAGATTTCACCACGCTGATAGGCGTTCGAGAGCGCGTGGAAGTACATCAGCTCCACGAAGCCCGCGACCGCGGCGAGAGCCCACGCCTGCCAGGGCAACCCTGGGCGCCCGGTCGCAAGCCAGGCCTCTCCAATGAACGGCGTCAGCAGCAGCGTACCCAGCGGGACGGCAACGGCGGCCACCCGCAGCGGGTCGGCCGCTGACTTCAGCCGGACGTTCCACGCCGCGTGCAGCACCGCGGCGCCCAGCGCCAGGCCGACCGCGACGGTGGTCATCGCGGCTACTGGATGGCTTTCTCGGTCTCCGCGTCGAACAGATGCAGCCGGCGCATGTTGATCCCCAGCCTGACCTGGTCTCCGACGAAGACCTGGAAGTGGGGGTCAACCCGTGCGATCACGTCGTCGGCACCGACCCTGCCGTACAGATACTGGTCGGAGCCGAGCACCTCGAGCACATCCACCTTCATGTCGACCTGAGGCGTGCCGTCCCTGATGTCCTCGCTCAGGTCCTCCGGCCGGAGTCCCAGCACGCCTCTGGCGATCCCGGGCGCCCGCGGGAGTTGGACCTCGAAGCCAGACGCCCGGGCGGTCTGGCCCTGCACCGTTACCGGGATGAAGTTCATCTTGGGGCTGCCGATGAAACCGGCCACGTACATGTTGGCCGGCTGGTCGTAGATCTCGCGCGGGGAGGCGACCTGCTGGAGCAGGCCGTCCTTGAGGACGGCGATGCGATCACCCATGGTCATCGCCTCCACCTGGTCGTGGGTGACGTAGATGAAGGTGGAGCCGAGGTCGCGGTGCAGCTTTTGCAGGTTGATGCGCGTTTCCACCCGGAGCTGAGCGTCTAGGTTGGAGAGCGGCTCATCTAGCAGGAAGACCTGAGGGTTGCGAACGATCGCCCGCCCAAGGGCGACGCGCTGGCGCTGTCCGCCGGAGAGCTGGCGGGGCTTGCGCTGAAGGAACTGGTCCAGGCCCAGCATCTTTGCCGCCTGCTGGACCTTGGTCTGGATCTCCGGCTTCGGCGTGCCCCGCATCTTGAGGCCGAACGCCATGTTGTCGTAGACGCTCATGTGGGGGTACAGCGCGTAGGACTGAAAGACCATGGCGATGTCACGCTCGCGCGCCGGAACGTCGTTCACGGTCCGGTCACCGATCTTGATCTCACCCTCGGTGATCTCCTCCAGCCCGGCCAGCATTCGCAGCGCCGTGGACTTACCACAACCTGACGGCCCCACCAGGACCATGAACTCAGTGTCCCGAACCTGGAGGTTCAGGTCGTCCACCGCAGCCACGTCCGAGACGTACCTCTTCGTTACGTGGTCATATATGACAGACGCCATAGCGGCTCAAATGCTAACAACAGATTGGCTCCCGTGGTGCGGCGGGTGACCCGATCCTCTGAAAACGGTGCCGAACACACGATCCTGAGGGGCCGTCGTGCCCGTGAATGGCCGGGTCGCCAGGTGGACGCCTTTGCCAGCACAGGTGCTCCCCGTCGGAAATACGGCGACGTCTGAGCGGCTCAGAGGGCCGATGCGTGCGTCTTGGGGCCCGGCCCTTGTAGGGGCCCCCACCGAAGGTGGGGTGTGGCACGCATCTTCAGATGCGCTCCTCCTCGTTCCACCCCATCCTTTCCACCCCACGAAGCAGGCTTCGTGGCGACCCCGGACTTCGCCTCGGCCCTCTGACCGGCGACCTCACGGTCGCCTGCCCCTGATACGCCACCGTACTTCCGTCGTGGAGCACTACGTCTCGATGACGCCAGAGCCCAGCCCACGGGCGTAAGTGTCCGCGAAGAATGCGCACACGATCGCTAAGGGCGCGACGCCTACCAGCACGGCGGCGAACAGCGTCCCGGCGTCGTTGATGTCGGTGCTCGTGCTCCCAAGCGCTGCGACGATCGTCTGACTACGTTCATCAGAGATGAACGCAAAGGCATACAGGTAGTCGTTGAAGACGATGGCCACGCCGAAGAGGGTGATCGCGGCCAGCGCGGGGAGGGCGAGAGGCAGCACCACCCTGCCCAGCAGTGAAACCGTCCCGGCGCCCTCGACTCTCGCCAGGTCGACGAGGTCTCGCGGCAGGCCGCGAAAGAACGACCACAGCACCCAGGTCCCGAACGGGATGACAAGACCCGGATAGGTCAGCACCAGCGTGAGCGGCGAGTTCAGCAGGTGCAGCCGGCTCAGCATGTTCACCAGCGGCAGGAAGAGGACGCCCTGCGGCAGCAGATAGGTCGCGAACAGCGCCACCGCCAGGCCCCTCCCTAGTGGCACCCGCATGTATGCCAGGGCGAAGGCCGCCAGCAAGCTTGCCACGAGACTGATGCCCAGCGTGGCCGCCATCACGAGCACGGTGTTCATGAGCCAGTGGCCGAACGGGCCCGCGGGGTTGGCCAGGCCCAGATAGTTGCTCCAGTACGGCGCCCCCACCCACCAGGGGTTGCCGTGAAGCAGCTGCTCATCCCCCGGCTTGAGTGACGCCACCAACATCCACTGAAACGGGAGAAGCGCGAATACCACCAGCGCGGCAAGGAAGAGCGCCCTGCCGGTGGAACGCGTGGCGCCGCTCACCTGCGCACCAGCGTCAGCATGTAGGCGAGCCCGGCCGCGTAGAGCGGCAGCACCGACAGCGCGACCGCGGCCGCGGTGCCGAGGTCGCCGTCACGCAGCGCCGTCTGGAACGCCATGGTGCTCAGGATCGTCGTGCTGTTGGCGGGCCCACCACCGGTCAGCAGGTGGACGATGGCGAAGTCGCCGAAGGTCCCCGCGATCGACAGCATCGCGCCGAGTGCGAGGGCGGGGACCAGCGCCGGCAGGACCACGTGCCGGAAGCGCTGAAAGCTCGTGGCGCCGTCAGTGGTCGCCACGTCCAGCACGTCGCGGGGGACTGTCCTCAACCCCGCAAGGATCAGCACCGCGAACAGAGCGCTGCCGTGCCAGACGTTGACAGTAACCAGACCTGCCATGGCCGATGCTCCGGTGCCGAGGAACGGCACCGATTCCCTGATCAGGTGGAGGCTGAGCAGGACGTAGTTGAGGCCACCGTGGACGTTGCTGAAGAGGTAGTACCAGGAGATGGTGCCGATCACCGTCGGGAACACGAAGGGCATGAACAGCGCCGCGTAAACGAAGCGGCGGCCCAGGAAGGGGCGGACCAGCGCCAGCGCCGTGCCCAGGCCGACGGCCGCCTTGAGGAGCGTGCCTGCCACCGTATATGCAACGGTGTTGCGAAACGCGTCGTGGTAGGTGCCCTGGTCGAGCAGGTAGCGGTAGTTGGCCAGCCCGATGAACCGCCCAGTCTCACCCACCTGGGCGTTCGTAAGACTGAGCCAGAGGGCCTGCGCCAGCGGGTAGGCGACGACGCCCAGCACGAAGACAAGCGCCGGTGCCAGGAGCAGCAGGCCCAGCAGACGCTGACGCGCCAGGCTCATCGGGGGTCGCGGAGACTGCTCACCCCTTGACCGCGCCGGCCGTCATCCCGGCGACGAAGTAGTCGACGAAGAACGAGTAGAGGAGGGCGACGGGAATAGAGCCCATGAGGGCCCCCGCCATCAGCTGCCCCCAATAGAAGTCGTCACCGTGGATGAACTCCTGCACGACGCCGACGGGGATCGTCTTGGCCACGCTGTCGTTCATGAAGATCAGCGCGTACAGGAATTCGTTCCAGCTCAGTGTGAAGGCGAACATGCCGGCGGACAGGATGCCGGGCAGGGCGAGCGGTATGACCACGCGAATCATCGCCTGTATGCGGGTGGCACCGTCGACCATCGCCGACTCCTCGAGCTCGCGTGGGATGCTCTTGAAGTAGCCGATCAGCAGCCAGGTGCAGAAGGGGATCAGAAACGTCGGGTAGGTCAGGATCAGCGCCAGGAGGTTGTTGAACAGGTGCAGGTTGCGGATCACGATGGCCAGCGGCAGGAACAGCAGCGTCGGCGGCACCAGGTAAGTGACAAAGATCGCCCAGCCCATCGCGTTGGAGCCGCGATAGCGCAGCCTGGCCAGGGAGTAACCGGCGAGGACGCTGCAGAACAGCGAGATCGCGGTCGACACGATCGCGACGAGCGTAGTGTTGAGCGTCCAGCGCGGGAAGTTGGTATGAAACAGCAGCTGCTTCCAGTGCTCGAGTGTTGGCTGGCGCACGAAGAGGGGGCTCTGGTTGAAGTCGAACAGCTCTGACGGCGACTTGAACGTGGTGATTGCCATCCAGTAGAAGGGGAACAGCGTCACCAGGACGAGGATCAGGATCGGGATGTAGATCCTGATCCAGCGCCCGAAAGCCCGCTCCATGAGCGGCGCCTCGCTGCGTCGTCGCGCAGCCCGTGCCATGGTGGCCACGCTACTCCGGCCTCCGAATCAACAGAAGCGTGCCGGCGACCAGGATCGCCAGCAGGGGGAACAGCACCAGCGAGATCGAAGCTCCAAGACCGATCGCGCCGCCCGTGACGCCCCAAAGGTAGGAGTAGGTGGAAAGCACGTGCGTGCTGTTGAACGGCGCGCCATTTGTGAGCACGAACGGGACCTGGAAGTCGGCGAATGTCAGGATCGTGCTGAGGAGCAGCACCACCAGCAGCACCGGCCTGAGCATGGGCAGCGTGATGTGTGTGAACTGGTGCCAGCGGCTGGCACCGTCCACCCGCGCGGCCTCATACAGATCAACGGGGATGGTCTGCAGCCCCGCCAGGAACGCGATCGCGTAGAACGGCGTGCCGCGCCAGGTGTTGACGATCATCAGCGCGGTCAGCGCCGTCCCGGTGCTGCCAAACCAGTTGGGGCCGGGGAAGCTCACCAGGTGGAGGTGTACCGCCGCCCAGTTCACGACGCTGAAGGTGGGATCGAACATCCACTTCCAGGCCAGGGTGGAGAGCACGGTCGGGATGATCCAGGGCAGAAGCAGCGCAGCTCTGACGAAGCGCTGGAACGGGAAGACCTGGTTCAGCAGCAGCGCCATCGCCATTCCGAGGCTCAGCTTGAACACGGTAGTCACGCCGGTGTAGAGGAAGGTGTTGGTGAGGGCCTGCATGAACGGCTTGTCGACAGTGAACTCGAACCTGTAGTTGGCGAGTCCGATGAAGCGGCCGAGGTCAGTCAGCTCAGCGCTGCTGAACGACAGCCAGAGACCGAACAGGAACGGATAGGCCAGAAAGACGACCAGGAGCGTGAGGGTCGGGATGAGCAGCAGATAGCCGAGCCCTCGCTCGCTGGAGAGAAGGCGGCGGTGCAGCGGCCTGCCCCCTACCGCCTCCTCTGCGCGCCGCGCGACTGTTGCCATGGACCAGGTGTCTCCTCAGCTGGGCCGCTCGAAGATCGCCTTGAGCCGGGACTCTGCCTCCTTGACGGCCGACTCCATGTCGCCCGTCCCGTTGTTCTGCAGCGACTTCGCAAACATGTCGGCCACGATGTACTGCGTCTGGGCCTGGGCGGTCTGCTTGCTCGGTGGCGCCGGCCAGCCCGGCCACTTGCCCGGCTTCACGACCTGCTGGAAGGCCTTCATCTTGGGGTCGGCGTTTGGGCCGAAGAACACGGGGTCGTTGTCGAACCCGGCGAAGGGCCCTGCATTGTATCCGCCCGCGACGGTCGTGTACTTGAAGTAGTTGTCCTTGTCCATCAGGTAGAGGATCAGTGCCTTCGCGGTCTCCTTCTCCGGCGACCACTTCATCACGGCGTGGTTGAAGATCAGGTTCATGGTGAAGAGGCCCTTGGGCCCCGCCGGCACGATGGAGTTGTCGCTGAGCTTGTCGAACTTCTTGAACTCCACCTTCTCGCGGATGTAGATGCTGGCCCCGTTCAGGGTGGCGCTTATGCGGTCAGCGTGATACGCCTGGTTGTTGTCCGGATCGAGCCACTCGGGGTGCACCACGAACCCGGCTTTGACGGCGTTCTGAGCCCACTGGACGGCGGTGCGCGTCTCCTTGGAGTTGATGGCGACCGTCTTGCCGTCAGCATTGACTTCCTTGCCGCCGAAGCTCCAGAGCACCGGGTTCCACATCGTCAGCGAGTCACCGTACGCATGGCCGACGGTCTGCGCGATCGGCGGAAGGCCCGCCGTTTTGATCTTGGTGGCTGCCTGCGTGAACTCGTCCCAGGTCTTCGGGAACTCGTTGATGCCGGCCTTCTGGAAGTAGTCGGTCCGCCAGGTCCAGGCGTTCGGCACAATCGTGTACGGCACGGCCCGGTAGACGCCTTCGACCTTGCAAAAGGCGTCGTTGACTGGCGCCACGTCTCTCAGCTTCTGCTTGAGGATGTTGACCTCGTTGGTGACGTCCTCGCAGGCGGTCGTGTAGAGGTGCGGCCAGCCGTACTGCATCTGGATGATGTCCGGCCCGCTGTTGGCCTCGACGGCCGCGGCCGTCCGGGTCTGGAGCTGATCGGCGGTGATCCGCTCCACTGCGACCTTGACGCCGAACTTGTCGCTGAACTCGTTGGCCTGCCGGACGAACTCGGTGTCGGCGGCGGGCACGAAATGAACCCACTGCAGCAGGCGGATGGACGCACCGGAACGCGGCGTCGGGACCGCCGCCTTGGGCGCGGCGGCAGGCTGCGCAGTGCCGCCGCCGCAGGCCTCCAGCAGCGGTCCAGCGGCAAGTCCGGCTGCGACGACGCCCGCAGCGCCGAGGAACTTACGCCGGGTCCAGGGAACCCAATCCTTGCGCTCGAAGTCGAAGAAGTATTCCGGCCGATCAGCCATCTGGTGACCACCTCCCAGCTTCCGTGCCCGCCGGAATCGGTGGGCCAGCGACATCGTAGCACTCGCCCCACCAGCCTCCAAATGGCGTAGGGCCTGGGGGCTGAGTCAAACTGGCAGGAGCCGGGCGGCCCCAGAGAGCAGCCGGCAAGAAGGAGGAGCGGATCGTTGGGAGAGCTCGAGGTCCAGGTCGAGGCGAGTGAGGTCGGGTTCGACGCGCGAAGACTCGCGCGGATCGATCGGCACTTTGGGCGCTACGTCGACGACGGCCGCCTGCCGGGCTGGCTCATCCTGGTGAGCCGCCGGGGCAGAATCGTCCATCTGACGGCGTGCGGCCAGAGGGACAAGGAGGCCGGCCTGCCGGTGGAGCTTGACACCTTGTTCCGCCTCTACTCGATGACGAAGCCCGTCACCTCGGTGGCTGCGATGATGCTGTACGAACAGGGGGCGTTCGAGCTCCAGGACCCGGTCAGCCGGTTCGTGCCGGCCTTTGAAAAGGTGCGTGTCTACTCGCGCGGATCAGCGCTCAACCCTGCAACAGAACCGGCGACGGAGCCCGTGCGGATCTGGCACCTGCTCACGCACACGGCGGGGCTCACGTACGGCTTCCACCACGCCCACCCCGTCGACGCCATGTACCGTGCGGCCGGCTTCGAGTGGGGCTCTCCCAGAGACATGGACCTGGCCGCTTGTTGCGATGCCTGGGCACAGCTGCCGCTGCTGTTCCAGCCAGGCATGGAGTGGAACTACTCGATCGCCACAGACGTGCTGGGCCGGGTGATCGAGGTCGCGTCAGGCCAGTCGCTTGACCGCTTCTTTGCCGAGCGCATCTTCGACCCGCTGGGAATGACCGACACACACTTCTGGGTCGACGCGCCGGTCGCCGATCGGCTGGCGGCGCTCTACATACCCGACTCGGATGGCAAGGCGGCCCGAAACGACGCCATGGGCAGGGTGGCGCTTCGCCCTCCGACCAGTCTGTCCGGCGGCGGCGGCCTGGTCGGCACGGCCGGGGATTACCACCGCTTCACGCAGATGCTGCTGCGGGGAGGGGAGCTTGACGGAGTGCGGCTGCTCGGGACTCGAACGGTCCGATACATGACGTGCAATCACCTGCCGGGCGGTGTCGATCTGGAGTCGTTCGGCCGTCCGCTTTTTGCCGAGACCACTTTCAATGGTGTTGGATTCGGCCTCGGCTTCTCGGTGGTGCTGGACCCTGTTCACAACAAGGTCCTGTCGACCACCGGAGAGTACGCCTGGGGTGGCGCTGCGAGCACGGCGTTCTGGGTCGATCCAGCCGAGGAGATCACCGCGATGTTCTTCACGCAGCTGCTGCCCTCGAGCTCACACCCGATCCGCGGTCAACTGCGGCAGCTCGTGTACCAGGCCCTCGTCGATTGACCTTACCCTTCACTCCGCGTGGACAAGCCGATTCAAATCCACTTCAAGGCGGTCACCAAGCGCTTCCCTGACGCCACCCTGGGCCTTCAGGAGGCCAGCTGGGCGATCGAAGAAGGCGCGAGTGCCTGCCTCCTCGGTCCGCCCGGTTCGGGCAAGACGACAGCGGTCCGCGTCCTGGAAGGGTCGCTCGAGCCCACCGGGGGCTCCGTGCTCCTCCTGGGTGTAAACGTCGCCCAGGAGCCTCGTCGCTACCGCGACATCCGCAAGCACGTCGGCATAGTCCCTCAGAGCCCGGGCATGTACGCCGACCGCACTGCCGGCGAATACCTCGCGCTGGCGTGCAGCCTGTACTCGGACCGGTATCGCGTGATCACACCTGACGAGGCTGAGGAGATGCTCGGCCTGAGCGAGTATCGCCACACCCGGATGACCTACCTGTCCCCCAACTATCAGCGCCGCCTGGCGCTCGCCGCGGCGCTCGTGGCCAATCCCGAGGTCCTGATTCTGGATGAGCCGACCGCTGGACTGGATCCGCTTGCGGCCCAGGACCTGCGCCACTACCTCGAGGTTGCGATGAGGGACCGCACGGCGCTGCTCTGCACTCACAACCAGGACGAGGCACAAGGGCTCTGCAACTACGTCATCAAGCTGCACGGTGGCCGCGTCGAAGCGGAGGGCACCTGGGAACAGATCCGCGAAGGCTCGATGCCACGGCTGCGAGTGGCCGCTCGCGAGGGTGTCGACCGGCTGCTGGCCGAGCTGCAGAAGTTTGGCTTCCACGCTGAAGCCGACCAGGGCTCTGTGCTCGTCGAAGTCCCTAATGTCCGGAAGGACGGCCCCGACCTGCTGCGGAAGCTGCTCAACGAGGCCAGGATCGACGTGTACGAGTGCGCGCCTGTCAGGCAGCCCCTGGAGCGCGTGTTCGCAGAGACAGGCCGATGAGCCTGCTCGACTCCGATACCCGCCTTCTGTGGAACAAAGAGGTTCAGCAGCTCACCCGAAGCTGGTATGCGATGCTGAGCAGCTTCGTCGTCCCAGGGGCGCTGGTGGTCATAGGCCCCGTCTTTGCGCTCGTGACCGAGCACTTCAAGAGGGACTACTACGCTCCGTCACCATCACAGCACTACGCAGGCGTCGCAGTGTCGGAGCAGGCTGGCAGGCTTCTAGGCTTCAGGAGCATCCATCCCAGCGCCGCGGCGCTGCAGGCCGGCCACACGGATGCTGAGGGCTACTTCCTGTACATCCTCCTGCCGGTTCTGTTCGTGCTGGCGGCCCTGCTGACCCCCGTCTTGACCGCACTGCACTCTCTGATCGGCGAGCGCGAGCGCCGATCACTTGAGCTCCTGATGGCGCTGCCTGTCGTTGTCAACGACATCGTGGCCGCCAAGCTGGCCGCGAACGTCTCGATCGCGCTTGCCACGATCCTTCCTATGTTCGTTGTCGACGCCATCGTGCTGATGAACGTGGCTCACGTCGGCTGGGATTTCGTGGGCTGGTCGAGCATTCTGCTCGTCGGCTCTGTGGCGGCCTCGGTTGGTGCGAGCCTGCTGCTCGCACTGACAGCCAGGGATCTCCGCACTGCCCTGTCGTCAGGGGGCCTTATGATCGCGGTCCCCCTCAGCCTGACCGGGCTGTGCGTCGCGCTAGTGCCTGGCGTCGAGCGCTTTGCCGTCCTCGGCCTGCTGCTCTTCGCGCTGGGAGTCGGGGCGGTCTATGGAGGACTGCGCTGGCTGACCTACGAGCGCTACACCACATAAAGGCCACCGGCCGTGCGACCGATCGCTCGGCTACAGGCGTTAGCCTTCATGTCATCCCTCTTACAGAAAGAGCGAACAGGGAGCGCGAACTATAGATGGGAATCTTTCGTGGTGAGATACGGCGCGAGTTCATCGCGCGGCCCGATCAGGCCAAGAACCAGATCCTCTTTAAGTGGCCTGATACCAACATCCGCAAGCTGACCCAGCTCACCGTCCAGCAGGACGAGCTGGCGGTTTTCTTTCGCGACGGGCTCGTACAGGGCACCATCAACCCTGGGCGGTGCACCCTCGACAGCTCCGAGATCCCGTTCCTGGGCAGACTGGTCGACGCCGCATCCGGCGGCAACCTGTTCAAGACCGAGATCTACTTCATCTCGACGCGGGAGTTCCCCAACCTCCCCTTCGGGGGCGCCATCGACAATGTCGTCGACCCTGAGACCAGCCTGGCTGTTGGCCTGCGAGTCTTCGGCGAGTACTCGCTGAAGGTGATCGAGCCCCAATCGCTGATCCTGAACCTGGTCGGGACCCAGAACATCCAGACCAACGAGCAGGTGACGGACTGGATGCGCGAGCAGCTCCTCAAGGTTCTGCGGACCGACGTGACCAGTCACATCGTGTCCCAGAACTGGCCGATACTCGGCATCGCGGCGCACACCGACGAGATCGAAGGCGAGACTCTAGCCAAGGTCCAGGGCTTCATCAACACCTACGGACTCCAGATCGTGCGCCTCGGCAACTTCACGATCTCCATCAAGGAAGAGGACGAAGAGGCTCTGAAGCGCTACCGCAAGGACCTGCAGTACACGAAATTGGCCGGGGGCTACCAGCAGTACAGTGTCGGCCAGGCCCTCCAAGGTGTCGGCGAGGGCGCTGCCCAGGGTGGCGGCGCCGGCAACCCGGCGGTCCTCGGGATCGGCCTCGGCCTGGGGCAGACCGTGGCAGGTGCCGGCCAGACGGTGGCCGCCGGAGGCCAGGTGCAGGTCCGGTGCGGCAACTGCGGGACACTGAACGCGGAGAGCTCCAAGTTTTGCTCCAGCTGCGGTCAGGCACTGGCGGCTGCGCCGGCTCCAGCAGGTGCTGTCGTGGCCTGTCCGAACTGCGGCACCCGCAATGCGGCTACAGCAAAGTTCTGCTCGAATTGTGGGACGTCGCTGGCGACGCCCACGGCCGTGACCTGTCCAAAGTGCGGCACTCAGAGCCAGCCCGGCACGAAATTCTGTCCCAACTGCGGCACCAACCTGCAGGAGGCTGCCCAGGGGGGTGCCGGTGGCGCGGGTCCCCCGTGACAGCGGCCTCAAGGGGGGATTCCCCCCTCAGACAGGGGGGTGCCGGTGGCACGGGTCCCCCGTGACAGCGGCCTCAAGGGGGGATTCCCCCCTCAGACAGGGGGTGCCGGTGGCACGGGTCCCCCGTGACAGCGGCCTTCAGGGTGGATGGGCCGCGTTGCAAGCATGGCGTAGGGTGCGCGTGACGTGCCCCACTTCCGGACGAGGCGGGTGAGAGCCGGCCTCTGATGCGCGGCTTCCTGCGTAGGACGGCCGTCAGACGTGCTGTCCGCTGGGCGGTCCTGGTCCTGCTGGTCGTTGGCAGCCTGCTAGGTCTGCCCACCACCGCCTTGGCCCGAGGTGGCGGCGGCGGTCATAGCGGTGGCGGTGGTGGCGGCCGGAGCGGCGGGGGCGGCCTGGGCGGCGGCAGCAGCGGCGGCGGCATCGGCGGTGGTGGCGGCGGCGTGGGCGTGGGCGGTGGGGGCGGTGGCGTCGGCTACGTCGGATACGATCCGATCGGGATCCTCGTCCTCGTCGTCATCGCTGCCCTCATCCTGGGTCTGCTCTTCCTCGTTGTGCGACGTCACCCTGTCGTCCACGACGACTTCCAACCGGTGCCTGCGCGGTCGGGTCCTGACCCGGCGGTGATGTCGGCCGTAGGCGCCATCAAGGCGGCGGATCCCGCTTTCGAGCCCGAGACGTTTCTGCAGCGCGCCGAGATGGCATTCCTCCTGGTCAACCGCGCCTACCAGGACCGCAACGTCCACGCGGCGAGAGCCTTCATGACCCCGGAGCTGTGGCAGAGCTGGAGTCAGGCCGTCCAGGCGCTCATCGACCGCGGACAGCGTCCCGTGCTAGAGAACCTCAACGTCCGCGGGATGCAGGTCCCGTTCGTGGCCCACGCAGCCGACTGTGACACGGTCCAGGTCCACCTCGACTACGTAGCCGCGGCACAGGTGGTCGACGAGAAGACCGGCCAGGTGCTGTCCGGCGACAAGGAGGATCGGCGCCTGGGCCAGCTCTGGACCTTTCAGCGCGCAGCCGGCGCCAAGACCATCGTCTCCGGCGGGGTCACAGCCTCGAAGTGCCCGAACTGCGGCGGCTTGCTGAAGCTGAACGACGACGGCACGTGCAACTACTGCGGGGCCGACATCAGCAGCGGGCGCTACGACTGGGTGGTGACCCGGATCGACCAGGATTGGTTCCGGGGAGTCACCACCGCTGCCGCCTTCGGCGCCGCAGAGATGGACCCGCCGACCGGCATGGCGGCGATCAGGGCTGAGGATCCCAGCTTCGACCCCGAAGCGTTCCGCGGCCGCGCGCAGCAGGCGTTCCTTGCGCTCCAGCAGGCCTGGCAGGACCGGGACCTCCACGCCAGCCGCGCGTTCATGAGCCCGGGTCTGTACCTGGGCTGGAGCAGCCAGGTCCAGCAGCTGATCGAGCTGCACAAGAAGAACGTCCTGGAGCGCCTCAGGGTGGACGGCGTTGACTTCGTCAAAGTGGTCCACGGGCAGGCGTTCGATGACGTGACCGTGCGTGTCGCGGCCACTTGCGCGGACTTCGAGGTTGACGAGCGGAACGGCAGGGTCATCTTCGGCAGCAAGACGCCGTCGCAGTTCGTCGAATACTGGACGTTCCAGCGCTCGGTGGGCACGCAGACCACAGGCCGGAGCATCCTGGACAAGGTCTGCCCCAACTGTGGGGCACCGCTGGAGATCAACCAGGTCGGAGAATGCAGGTATTGCAACGCAGCGGTGACCAGCGGCCGCTTCGATTGGGTGCTTTCGAGGATCGAACAGGAAGATGAGTACGCAGGATGAAGACGACTTGAAGCTTGAGCCTCCCCAGGCCCAGCCACCCGCACCGGGTCCGCCAACTGCGCCACCTGGCGAGACGCCGCCGGCAGGTCTGGCGCAGCCAACCGCGCCGGCGCCGGGTCAACCACCGGCCGATGAGCTCCAGCCAGGGGCTGGCAAGCCTCTTGTGGAGGGGCCGCCCATGTCGGTGGGCGAGCCCATCGACGACGCAACGGTCAACCGGACGGCCGCGGTCGCGGGCATCGGCCTGTTCGGCGTGGCGGCCGTCGTGGTCGTTCTGCTTGTGGTGGTGATTCTGCTGGCGGTCTGCCACCACTGATCGGCCGGAGCACGACCTTCCACTACGCTAGCGCTCGTCATGCGCGACGTCGAGCTGTTCAATCCACCTGAGCTGGCGCCTCCGGTCGGCTTCTCGCACGCCGCCGCAGCCGGCGACCTGGTCGTGCTGGGCGGCCAGGTGGGTTCGGACGCGTCAGGAAAGGTGCTCGCACCGGGTGACATCACGGCTCAGTTCACCCGGGCCATCCGCAACGTAGGCACGGCGCTCAGAGCAGCCGGAAGCGCGCCAGAGCGGGCGGTCAAGCTCACATACTTCGTCACGGACGTCGCCGCCTACCGGGCAAACCTGAAGCCGATCGGCGCCGCCTACCGCGAGGTCTTCGGTCACCACTATCCGGCGACGAGCCTGTTCGAGGTCAACGGCCTGTACGACCCAGAGGCGATGGTCGAGATCGAGTGCGTGGCTGTGCGCGTTTCTCCGCATCCACAGCCCGCAGCCACGAGCAGGGAGGGAATGCCATAAAGGCGGCCCGCTGGTTCGACCGCGAAGACGTTCGGGTCGTCAACATCCCCGAGCCGTCAGCCGGGCCAGGGCAGGCCGTCCTTCGAGTCGGCTTGTGCGGCATCTGCGGCACCGACGTGGAGGAGTACCGTCACGGCCCGGTTCTGATCCCGACCCACCAGCCCCATCCCCTGACCGGACAGGCGGCGCCACTGACGCTCGGCCACGAGTTCTGGGGCACCGTCGTCGAGGTCGGTCCGGATGTAACGAACCTGAGCCAGGGTGATCGGGTCGCTCCGGAGGTCTGCCTGGCCTGCGGCTCCTGCGCCTACTGCAGCAGCGGCGAGCCCGCTCGCTGCCGCCTCTGGGCGACGCTTGGCCTGCACGCCAACGGTGGGCTCGCCGAATACGTGGCGGTGCCGGCGGCGACATGCATTCGGCTGCCGGAGTCGATGGAGGGCGACGAGGCGGCGCTGGTCGAGCCCACGGAAGTCGCGGTCAGGGCTGTCCGAAGCAGCGGCCTTCGGCTCGGCGAGCGAGCGGTGGTGATCGGCGGCGGGGCCATCGGCCTGCTGGTGCTGCAGACGGCGCGTGCCGCAGGCGCCCGGGCGGTCTACGTCGTGGAGCCCGGCCCGCGGCGGCGCGAGCTGGCCCGGGCGCTCGGCGCAGAAGCGGCCATCGACCCGGCCGACCGAGCATGGCAGGACGAGCTGACCGAGCGGTGCGACGGCCTAGGGCCGGACGTGGTGCTGGAATGTGCGGGTGTGCCCGGCGCGGCCGACACGGCCGTGGCCATCGCGCGGAAGGGCGGTCGCATCGTCCTCGTCGGGATCGTGAACGAGCCCGTCCCCATGAGGCTCCTCGAGATCACGCTCGGCGAGAAGCACGTGCTGGGGAGCGTCCAGCACGACTCCGACCACGACCTGCCCGCCGCTGTGAACCTCCTGGCCACCGGGCGGGTCAGGGCAGGGGCGCTGGTCACGGCGCGAATCCCGCTGGACCGGGTGGTCGAGGACGGGTTCGAGGCGCTCACGCCGGGCGGTGATCAGGTGAAGATCCTGGTCGGGCCTTCAGGGTCCCCCCCACGCTGAACCCTCCCCTCATGCGGTTAGAGTGACCTTACGATGGGCAGCGTGGTGTCGAGGCACGCGGACCTGGAGGGGCCGGTCCACTACCTCGACTTCGGCGGTGACGGCCCTCCTCTCGTGTGCGTCCATGGCCTGGGCGGCTCGGCGCTGAACTGGATGGCGGTTGGGACGAGGCTGGCGGCGCATCACCACGTACTGGCGCTGGACCTTCGGGGCTTCGGGAGGACCCCACTGGGCGCGGGAACAAGGCTCCGCGAGAACGAGCGGCTACTGGACCTGTTCCTGCGTGAGGTGGCCGGCTGGCCGGCCAGCCTGGTCGGCAATTCGATGGGCGGTCTGCTGTCGGTCAGGCATGCGGCGAAACACCCCGAAACCGTCCGCAACCTGGTCCTGGTGGACCCGGCCCTGCCTTGGCGGCGCCGAGCGCTCAACGCTCCGATCTACACGTTCTTTGCTGCGCTGCTGACCCCGGGACTGGGCGACCGTGCGCTCTTCGCGCGCATGCGAAGGTTAGGGCCGGAACGCGTGGTCGCCACCGCGCTCAGCATCGTTAGCGCCGACCCTCAGCGGATACCCGATGACGTCGTGCGCGCGCACGTAGAGCTGGAACGGCATCGGCTGCGGTCACCCAGGAGCCAGCGGGCGTTTGCGCAGGCAAGCCGCTCGCTGCTGCGGGCGCTGGCGCGCGGCGCCGACTCCGGGATTTACGGACAGGTTCGGGCGCCCGTCCTGATCGTCCACGGTGACAGTGACCGGCTGGTGCCGGTCGTCAATTCGCAGCTGATCGGCCGCCTGTTCGGTTGGCAGGTGGAGGTGCTGCCCGGGGTCGGTCACGTGCCGATGCTGGAGGCGCCAGACGACTTTGTCCGGGTGGTGTTGAGCTGGATGGGGACCCGGCTCGGTTATGAGCGGGAGAATCCGGCCCTTGCTGCACTGTCGGGCGAGGCCCCGCAGCGCAACCCGCCTTGTCCTGAGGGGGGGAATCCCCCCCTAGCTGCGCCGCCGAGCAAAGCCCGACGGCGCAACCCCCCCTCAGCAGCATAAAGGTGGCAGAGGGCGGCCCTGGAGGCGGCCCCCGCTTTAGTGACCGCGGTATCCCTCCACTCCGCTACTTCGGCCGGGTCATCGGCCTCCCGCCGGTCTGGCTCGAGAGCCGAGCACCTTTCGAGAACCTACGGCTCCGCAGCGCCCCCGTCTACGCAGGGGACGGGCTGACTCGCGGTTCGGGGCAGCCGGTGCTGCTCATCCCGGGTTTCATGGCGGCGGACCGGTCGCTGGCAACCCTTCGAGACTGGCTGCTCCGGATGGGATACCACGCGGAGATACCCGGCCTGGCTTTCAACGTCCGCTACTCCGAGGCAGTGCTCAACATCATCCTTGTGCACCTGGTCGACCTTTACGGTTGGCTAGGCCAGAGAGTCAGCCTGATCGGGCACAGCCGTGGCGGCCTGCTGGCCAAAGTCGCCGCTCACCGGCACCCAGAGATGGTGGAACGGGTCGTCGCACTGGGCGCACCTCTGGCCGACCCCTATGACGTCTCCCCCTTCACGATGGCCGCCGTTCGCCTGGCGCAGGTGTTCAATCTGGTGAGGTTCGGGCGGACTGGCGATGTGGAGCGTCCTTTCCTCCAGGACCTGGCGGCACCCGTACGCAGGCCTGTGACGTCCATCTACTCGCGGACGGACGGGATCGTCCACTGGCGAGCATGCATTCGGGCGGACGTCGAGTGCGTGGAGGTGGTCAGCAGCCACGTTGGGCTGGCCGTCAACCCCGACGTTTACGCGGTGATTGCGCGCCTTTTGGCGAGCTCGGAGCCGGAGAGGAGGGGCGGGCCTTCCGCGACTTCGGCGTGAGCGGGCGCCGAAGCCGCCGAGCAATGGCCAGGAACTCGCTGGTCGCCCCGTCCATGTGCCTGGCCAGCCGGTCAAGGTCGGGGACCAGGTCGCGGTCGGCGGTGAGGCCGAAGTGGACGTCGCCGTTGTACGAGACCAGGGCCACGGTCAGCCCCAGCGTGTGGTACACGGGCACATACGGCCAGACCTCGAGCAGTTGAGCACCGCCCGTGTAGAAGGGCACCTGGGGGCCTGGCACGTTGGTGACCACCATGTTCACTCGGGACTGCAGCCCGAAGCGGGGCTCTGAGGCGATCCGGCTGCCGAGCGCGTGGAGCGTCGCCGGGGCCCACGACGTGACGGCGGTCAGGCTGTTTGCAGCGATCGCCTGACCTGACCGCTTGAGCTCGCTCGTATCCGCGCTGATGCGAGCCAGGCGAGTGACCGGCGGCATGTCGCCGATCGGCAGCTCCACCACCATGCCGCTGACCCGATTGCCCAGTGCGTAGCGCTGGCTCGGGTCGCGGACGCTGACCGGGCAGAACACGCGCATCACGGCAGGTGGGGTCTCGCCTCGCTCCCGAAGCCAGCGGTGCATACCTTCGGCAACGACCGCCAGCACCACGTCGTTGACACTCGCAGCGAAGAGGTCCTTCACCTCCTTGAGCGTCGCCAGCTTGACGCTGAGGTGGTGTATGCGGCGATGCGGGCCGATCAGCCGGTTGAAGAAGAACTGGGAGCCCGGGCGCACCAGGGACATCGCCAGTGAGGCAGCTCCCGCCCACGGGGTCGCCAGGGCTTCCTCAGCTGCGCCCTTGACCAGCTCAGGCAGCCGCTGGCGCAGACGCCAGGGATTTAGCGCAAGCGGATTCACGCTCGCCAGACGGCCCAATCCCTTGAGGCTGGAAAGGGCAAGGCTCAGCTCGTCAGGACCGGGCCGGGGCTCCCACGGCTCGGTGGTCCGAGGTTGCTGCTCAGGCTCGATGTCGAAGAGAAGGGTTCCGATGTCGACGCTGGAGAGGCCGTCGACCATTGCATGATGGACCTTGTTGATCAGCGCGACCCTGCTGCTCGTCATGCCTTCGACGATGTACATCTCCCAGAGTGGGCGCGAGGCGTCAAGCCGGCGGGCCAGGACCCGCGCCGCGAACTCACGAAGGGCGGCGTCATCACCAGGTGGAGGCAGCACGGCGTGCCGAACGTGGTAGCTGAGGTCGAAGTCCGCGTCGTCAACCCACACGGGGTGGCCGAGATTGAGCGGCCGGAACCGGACCTTCTGGCGATAGCGGGGCACCAGATGCAGGCGCTCCTCGAGCGTCTCGACGATGCCCTGCGCACCACGGCCGCCGGGGGCGCGCGGATGGTCCTCGAAGATGTAGACCGCTCCTATGTGCAGCGGTGCCTCCTCGCGCTCGGCATAGAGGAAGAATGCATCCATGGCGGTCAGCTCTTCGAAGAACGGCCGGGCTTCAACCATTGCTGACCTCCAGCCTAGAGGAGGCCGGCGAGCAATTGCGCCCGGCTACCTGACGCCCGGCGTCCGAATGTGCCCCTATCGGGACCCGGTGGCGATTCGTGGCGGGTCAGGCGGTCGTTTGCTTCCTGCCTGCACCCGCCCAGCGGCCGACCCGCCCTCGAAACCGCGACCACACGGTCGGCGGCGGCGTCGCCCAGGGTGCAGGTGGGGAAGCTGCTCAGCGGTTGATTGGGGGCACCGGACGCTGGGGACTGACAGGGCGCGTCCGGTCGGTCGAGCGCCGCAGCATCCTGATGCGCACACTCGAGTAGATGGCCTGCAGCAGGAAGAGAAACAACACCACTCCGGTCGGCACCGCAACGGGTACCCAGTCGGGCACACCTGTTATGTGGTAATCGCGCAAGTTCAAGGCGATGTCATGCACACCTGTGTTGGCATACGCATAAGCGCCGATCCCGACGCCCGCCAGGACGAGAGCGATCAAAAAGAACACCATCGCCGTATTCTCACCTCCTCCTCGAACCCACCCTCATGATTGAGGATAGTATGATAGCATCTTGACTAGCTAATCGACTCGACAGCGGCCCCAAAAGGCTCCATCAGAGTTGACACCTCGGGCAAGCCGCGCGGGACCTGCCTGGCATCCGTTTGATGCACACATCGCAGACTGGTGAAGCCCGTGCTTCCTCTCTTTCCCACCTCCGAGGCTCTGGTCAACTAGGCTCCCGGCCAGGTCTTCTCAGCCACCGACCAGGACGCCATCTCCCATCAAGATCAACGCCTACACCCCACTTTATACCCGGTCGACCTTCAGGTTGGGCATCGCCGCGCCCGCATGCACCTTGACTTGAGCGGCCGCGGGCGTCAGCATCGCCTCGTCCGTCGTCACACCGAGGAGTAGGGAACGATGAGCGAGAAGCTGGAGAGCTATCTGTCGGCGACCGTCGGCCGTGAGCTGCCCAGGCGGGAGTTCCTGCGGTTGGGCGCGACCGCAGCCGGTGCTTTCGCCCTCGCGGCCTGCGGTGGCGGCACGGCGTCGCCCGGGGCCAGCGCGCCCACGGGACCCGACTTCAAAGTCGGCGGTATCCTCCCCACCTCGGGCACATACGCCGAGCTGGGCGACTCGATCCGGAAGGGCATGCAGCTCTACTTCGACAAGGTCGGCAGTCAGGCCGGCGGGCGGCGGATCGTGGTCTCCAACGAGGACGAGGCGGCGGGTGACCCCTCGATCCCGCTCGCCAAGGCGCGCAAGCTGGTCGAGCAGGACAGCGTGGACCTGATCACTGGCATCATCGCCAGCCCTAACGCGCTCGCGATCCGCAACTACGTCGACCAGAACAAGGTCCCGACACTGATCTCCAACGCGGGAGTCAATGCGCTGAGCAGGTCTCAGAAGTCGCCTTTCATATATCGGACCTCGTTCAGCAACTGGCAGCCCAGCCAGCCGATGGGTCGATACCTCGTCGATAAGGGAATCAACAAGCTGGTGCTGGTCTACTCGAACTACGCTGCCGGAGCCGAGACGGCCGCGGCGATCAAGGAGACCTACAGCGGCCAGATCCTCGCCGAGGTCAAGCCGCCCTTCCCCAACACAAGCGGCGACTTTGCAGCCTTCATCACACAGGTCAACAACGCCAGGCCAGAGGCAATCTACGTGTTCATGTCAGGCCAGGACGCCATCGCCCTCTTGAAGCAGGCGAAGACGCAGCTCGACAAGAGCATCAAGGTGACCGGCTCCGGCTTCTTCGTCGAGCAGGACGTGCTTGGTGCGATCGCGGATGCGGCCCCGGTCGGGGCGGTCACCGGCTTGCACTGGGCGCTCACGCTGGACAACAAGGAGAACCAGGAGTTCACGACCAGGTTCAAGAGCAGGTTCGGCAAGACGGCCGACGTGTTTGCGATGCAGGGCTACGACACGGCGCGCGTGATCGTCGAGGCGCTGAACGCGGTCAAGGGCAAGACCGACGACAAGGCGGCCTTCATGAAGGCGATCGCACAGGTCAGCTTCAAGAGCCCGCGCGGCGACTTCAGGTTCGACGCCAACAGCAACAACGTCATCAACACCGTCTACGTGCGCGAACTAATCCGCGACCCCAAGCTCGGCTACACGAACAAAGTGATCAGCTCGCTGCCGAACGTGGTCGATCCGGGCAAGTAGCGCTCAGCGGTGGTCGCGCAACCAGATGCGCGACCACCCGCGACGTGAGCACTGCGCCGGGCGCCACCGGGGCTTGGGGCCCACTCCCGGCAAAACGCCCTGTCCGGGGCGCCCGCAACGGGCCAACTCCCGACACTTGGGCCACTTGCGCTACAGCTGCGAGCCAGCTCCGACTCGCCGGTTGTTGCTCAGCTCCCTGCATGCTGCAGCGCGTCGTGCCGGCGCTGCACCTCCTGCGCCGCCTCGCCGAGCGCTTCTTGCAGTCTCCGCAGTGCTGGCTCGAAGTCCCCGTCCCAGGCCTGCCGGAAGCGGTCGGCCGCAGGGCCCTTCCAGAATGTGCTGGCGATCTGGCCACGGATTGCCCGCGCCACCTCCCCCACCTGGACGCCGTTTCGGTCGAAGCTGGCCCGCAGCCCCTGCATCTGTTCGAGTTCGGCACCGATCATGGTTGTGGCTCCTTCTCCTTCGCTGCCCGCCGAACACCGGCCGGCGCCTCGATCGTGCCTGAAGATGACGGACAAAAAACGGACAATGGCCTTTGTCTGGGGGGCACGTCCCCCCGGAACGACGACCGGAACGACGGCTGAGGAAAGGCGCCGCCCCACTCGTGGGGCCCCAGGGGGCACGCCCCCCGAAGCGGTGTCTGTCTGTGCAAGCGCGGCAATCCCGATCCGCAGGGACCACGCATTTGTACAAGCGCGGCGATCCCGACCGCCCGGAACCACGCATTTGTACAAGCGCGGCGATCCCGACCGCCCGGAACCACGCATTTGTACAGGCGCGGCGATCCCGACCGCCCAGAACCACGCATTCGTACAGGCGCGGCGATCCCGACCGCCC
>Ga0126378_10000411_pt1 | contig 31929 bp, 26 predicted proteins | sample PanSoiMetPlot_23_FD_92587 | JGI IMG/M metagenome (GOLD analysis project Ga0126378, IMG submission 92587) | Tropical forest soil microbial communities from Panama - MetaG Plot_23 | ecosystem: Environmental > Terrestrial > Soil > Tropical forest > Bulk soil | place: Panama | collected 2016-02-17
GATGCAACGCCCTTTGGCGCCAAGGAAATGCTGCGGCCAGCGAATGCCAACCTGCCGACGGTCGAAGCGACGCCGGTACCGGAGTTCACCCTCGGAAGCAGCCCACAAGACCTCGGCGAAAGCTTCGTGGAAGACGTGCCAGCCCGCCCGGAACCTTTCCAGATTGACTCCGGCGCGGAGCCGCTAGCGTTCGGCAGCCTGCTCGAAACGCCAGGGGAAACGGCGGAAGCGGCAGAGGATGATTCAAGTTTCACGACCGCGAGCTCGCCGGAATTCGCCATGGAGCACGATTGGCGAGACCGCGACGAAGAACAAGTGGATGCAGAAGAGGAAGACGAAGAGCCCGCGGCTTGGCGGCCTGAGGGCACCGCGGATGAACAAGAAGTTCCCTCGGCCAAGACCAAGAAACCGAAGGGCAGCGCGAACGATTGGCGCATGGGCGGATTCGAAGTTACAAACAAGTCGCGAAACATGGGGTGGGAACCGGAGGAAGAAACTCCAGCGCCCGCGGAGACCGTGGCCCCAGCGGCAAGTCCTCGCGTCCCAGTAACACCAGCGCCGACGGAAACCGTCGCGCCGGCGGCGAAGAGTCGCGTTCCGGAAATGCCTGCAACTCCTCCCCCGGCCCCTGTAAAGCCGGCGGAACCGATACGAGAAGCGGCGCCGGTCGCGAGCAAGCCGTTTGTAACCGAAGCTTTTGCGCCGCCCGCAACTCCGGTGGCGCCTCCTGCCGCGAGCGAAACGCGTGTGAGGGAGACGGCAACGGCGGTCGTCGAGGACATCAAGACGAAAACAGAAACCGAAACGACGCCCGCCTTAGAGAAAAAAGACGGAAAGGATTCGTGGTTTTCCGTTTCGTCCAGCCCTTGGGAGAGCGAGATTCAAAAGGCCAGCCAGCTGGCTTCCACCTGGGATGCGCCAACGGTTCCCGCCCCGAAGAACGGGAATGAAAAAGCGAGCGAGGCCCGCGCAGAAACAGCCGCGGTCATTGAGGAAGCCGCACTTCCTCCGGCAACCGTCGAGGCAATTCGAGAAGAAGCAGCCCAGGTTGCCGAGGACGCCACTTTCATCCTGGAGACTCCAGAAACCGGATCATCCAACGGGGACAGTTTTTACGCGCGGGAAGAAGACGGGGTGCTCGAGCCTAACAGCCCGCCCGTACAGGCTCAGGCGCCCGCGCCGCCGGCGGCACCGTCTCCCAACCTGGACGATCTCGTCGCAAAGGTTCTGGCCAAGATGAATCCCGATGTGCTGCAAGCCGTGACGCGAGAGATTCTGAAGCCCGTCGTGGAAGCGATGGTCAAGGAAGAGCTGAAGTCGAAGAAGTCCTAGTTCCCTGCCCTCACGAATTCCGCGATCGCTCCTGACCCCCATCCTTCAAAATCCAAGATGTTTTTTGCCTTTGTACAGTGAATTTGACGGGGCCACTTTTCGCCCCGTATAGTCAAAGATTATTCTGAAGGACTGATTGCAGCAGGGACACCGACACACGTGTCCGCGGCTGAATTGGAGAAACCGAACCGAGATGGCTCGCGAGATTGCCAAAGCCTACCAACCGCAGCAGATTGAGCCGCACTGGGCGGAATTCTGGGTGAAACAAGCCCTGTTCAAGGCCGACCCCAACGCGCCCGGACCGGTGTTTTCCATCGTGATCCCCCCGCCCAACGTTACCGGCTCTCTGCACATCGGCCACATGCTGGAGCACACCGAGATCGACATTCTGACGCGTTGGCACCGCATGAGGGGATTTAACACGCTCTATTTACCGGGTACGGACCACGCGGGCATCTCGACCCAACGCGTCGTGGTGAAATACCTTGCCGACCAGGGAATCGATTACCACAAACTGGGGCGTGAAGAATTTGAAAAGCGGGTGTGGAAATGGAAGGAAGAAGCAGGCGGACAGATCACTCAGCAAATGAAGGGAATCGGGGAGAGCTGTGACTGGTCGCGGGAAAGGTTCACGCTATCGCCGGAAATGTCCCGCACGGTGCGCGAAGTTTTTGTGCGCCTGTATGAAGAGAAATTCATCTACCGAGCGACAGGACTGGTCAACTGGTGCCCGGTGTGCCTGACGGTTCTGAGCGATCTGGAAGTGGCGCATGAAGAACGGCAAGGGCACTTGTGGCACATCCAGTATCCGGTTGTTGGGACCAAGGAGTGCCTGACGGTCGCCACGACCCGCCCAGAAACGATGCTTGGCGACACCGCCGTTGCGGTGCACCCGGAAGACGAACGGTACAAGCACCTGGTTGGCAAAAAGGCGCTGCTGCCGCTGATGAAACGGGAAATCCCCATTATTGCGGATGAAATGGTGGACCGGGAATTCGGGACCGGCGCCGTGAAGATCACGCCCGCGCATGATCCGAACGATTTCGAGACGGGAAAGCGGCACCAGCTTGCTGAAATTGACGTGATGACCGACGACGCGCACATGAACGCCAACGCGGGAGAGTACGCCGGACTGGACCGCTTCGAGGCGCGGAAAAAGATTGTTGAGGACCTGCAGGCGCAAGGACTGCTCCTAAAGATTGCCGACCACACGAGCGCCATTGGATTGTGTGAACGCAGCAAGACCATCGTGGAGCCTCGCGTTTCTACGCAATGGTTTTGCAAAATGAAAGAACTTGCCGCGCCCGCCATCAAGGCGGTCGAGGAATACGAACCGGGCAAGGCGAATACCATCCTAATCGTCCCCGATAACCGAAGGACCGAATATCTCAACTGGATGCACAACATCCGCGATTGGACGATTTCGCGGCAACTGTGGTGGGGCCACCGCCTTCCGGCATGGTACTGCAAGGAACACCAGCACATTACCGTGGCGCGCGAAACGCCGGCGAAGTGCGGAACGTGCGGCTCGACGACTCTCGAGCAGGATCCCGACGTCCTGGACACTTGGTTCAGCTCGGGATTGTGGCCGTTTTCGACGCTCGGCTGGCCCGAGAAGACGGTGGATTACAGGACCTACTATCCAACCACGCTGCTGATCACCGGTTACGACATCCTGTTTTTCTGGGCCGCGCGGATGATCATGATGGGAATTCATTTCACGGGCCAAGTGCCCTTCGCCACGGTGTACTTGCACGCGCTGGTGCGCACGGGAACCGGCGAGAAAATGTCGAAGTCCAAAGGCACAGGACGCGATCCAGTCGCGTTGAATCAGCAATACGGAACCGATGCGATGCGGTTCTGCCTGGCGTCCATGGCCGCGCCCGGCACGGACATCATCCTGTCCGACGACAAGCTGGCCAGCGCCCGGAATTTTGCAAACAAGATTTGGAATGCGGCGCGGTTTCTATTTGTGAATCTGGACAAGTTTGAGCAAAGCGGCGCGAGGCTCGAAGAATTGGCGTCGCCGGAGGTGCGCGCGAAGGCGCCTTGCGCAGCTGGTGGAAAGATTCCGCTTGTGGATGCGTGGCTCTTCGCACGGCTGGCGGCAACCATCGACATGGTGAACGATGCGCTCGCCAACTACCGCTTTCATGAAGCGGCGCAAGGCGTGTACCAGTTTTTCTGGGGCGATTTCTGCGACTGGTATATCGAGTGGGTCAAGCCGGAACTGCAGAGTGCGGACCGCGAGCGGGCGACGGCGGCATGGAAGAACTTGTTCGCGGCGTTGGATGCGGCCTTGCGGCTTCTGCATCCGTTCATGCCTTTTTTGACCGAAGAACTTTGGCATCAGTTGCCACAAGCGGCGGGGGCGAATTCGATTGCGCTAGGACCCTTTCCGGAAGCGGAGTCGCGTTGGAAAAACGCCGACGCGTTGCGTGACGTGGCGCAGATTCAGGAAGTGGTGACGGCTTTGCGTGCCATCCGGGCCGAGTTCCGACAACTTGACGCCAGGAAAAAGGTGGAGGCAGCATTTTCGACCGCGGATCGTGCCACGGAAGGATTGATCCGGGCGAACCGCGAAGCCCTGGAACGGTTTGCGGTGTTGTCTGAACTTCGTATTGTTTCGAAGGACAATTTCGATGCCCAGAGCGGAGCCGTGCGCTCGACAGCGGCGTTTGACGTGCGCGTGGTTTATGCCGAAACCGTGGACGCCGGCGCAGAGAAGACGCGATTGCGGAGAGAGAGCGAAGGTCTGCAGAAAGCCATTGCTTCGAAAGAAAGACAGCTTGGAGATAAAACGTTCCGGAGCCGCGCGCCGGAAAAGATCATCAAGGGGCTGGAAGCGATGCTGGCGCAACAGAAGATTGAGCTCGAGAAACTCCAGAGGCGGCTGGGAGACCTCGATGGCGACAGCAGCCAAGCCGCCGGGACCTAACGCCCGTGGACTGGCATTCCGAAGAAATCGAGAGAATTGTTCGAAAGGCCTTGGCCGAGGATATCGGCGCGGGAGATGCCAGCACCGCCGCGACGATTGGGCCAAATGCCGTAGCGCGAGCGCAAATTCTGGCCCGACAAACACTCGTTTGCGCGGGATTGCCCCTGGCGGAAAATGTCTTTCGCGCGCTCGACCCGGAAATGGAAATAAATTGCCTGCACGCCGACGGTTCCTTTGTGGACCCCGGAACCAAGCTGGTGCAACTACGCGGAAGCGCGGCGGCAATTCTTACCGGCGAGCGAACGGCGCTGAACTTTCTCTCCCGCCTGTGCGGAATCGCAACGTACACGCGGCGTTTCGTCGAGCAACTCGCGGCCACCAAGACGCGAATTCGCGATACACGTAAAACCACGCCCGGTTTGCGCGTTCTGGAAAAATACGCGGTGAAAATGGGAGGCGGCACGAATCATCGCTTCGGCCTCTACGACGCCATTCTGCTGAAGGAGAATCACCTCGCCCTGGCCGGCGGGATCCGGGCGGCGCTCGACAAGGCGCATACTTATGTGGCGCCCAAATCGCCGCCTCCGCGAACCGCAAGCGCTTACGACGCGGCCGGGTTGGATCCGGAAGTCGTCGGCCCCGGTCCGCTGACGGTCGAGGTTGAAGTGCGAGATGACCGCGAATTGATGGAAGCGCTCGGAGCGGGGGCCCAAGCCGTCTTGCTCGACAACATGACGCCGGAGCAAGCCGCGAAGTCCGTGAAGATCGTCCGCGGCCTGCGGCCGCACTGCGTGATCGAAATCTCCGGCGGAATTACTCTAGAAAACGTCCACACTTACGCCAAGGCGGGCGCGGACTTTCTTTCTTCCGGCATGCTGACGCATTCTTCCCCCGCCGCGAACCTGAGCCTGCTTGTAGATGGCGTCGAGGACACGTAAGCTTAGGCGGCGCTGCGGCGCGAGATACCCCCCATGAATCCAGAAACCTTGCCCGGAACGACCGACCGGAGAGTGGCAGGGCTGCTGAGATTGTTGGCGGAAAACGCCACCATCGTCATCAGCGGTGCGCGTATTGCGCGGGAAATCGGCGTGTCGCGCTCGACCGTGTGGCGCTGGGTCGAGCGTCTGCGCGAATTGGGCGTCAAGGTGAAGGGCCAGGCCGCTACCGGGTATTTCCTCGAGAAAGTTCCTGATGTTCTGACTCCCGACTTGCTCAAGCGACAATTGAAAGGGACGCTGTTCGGGAAGCACATTTACCATTTCTTCAGGACGGATTCGACAAATCGGTTGGCGTTGGAATTGGGGCATGCCGGTGAGCCCGAAGGCGCGATCGTTCTGGCCGAGGAGCAAAGCGCGGGACGAGGCCGCGCCGGCCGCGCCTGGCATTCCGAGCGCGGCGTGGGAATTTACGTGACCCTCCTGCTGCGGCCGAAGCTGGCGCCGGTGCAGGCGCCCATTTTGACGATGATGGCGGGGCTCTCGGCGCACACCGCGGTCGAAACCGTCACCGGGCTTGCGGTGGACCTGAAGTGGCCGAATGATTTGATGATTCGGGGGAAAAAAGCCGGCGGCATCCTGACCGAAATGCATGCGGAGCCGGGAATGGTGCGTTTTGTGGTCGTGGGAATTGGCTTGAACGTGAACCAAGATCGATTCCCCGGCGAACTGGCCGGCCTCGCGACCTCCTTGCGCCAGGAGACTGGAAAAACACAATCGCGGATGGAATTGCTATTGCGGTTGCTGCGCGAATTCGAGACCGACTACAATCGGTTTTTGCGCGAAGGAGTTGCCGGCGTGATTCAGCGCTTCGAAGTGGTTTCGAGTTACGCGCATGGGAAGAAAGTACGCGTAAGCAACGGGACGGAGAGCTACGTAGGCACCACGGCGGGTTTAGGGCCGGAAGGCCTGCTGCAAGTGGAACGCGAGGACGGGCGCGTGGTTACGGTGATTGCCGGCGACGTGGCGGAGGCGCGCTAGATGCTGCTGACAATTGACGTGGGGAACACGAACACGGTGCTTGGCGTGTTTCGCGGCACGGAGCTAATCGCGAACTGGAGGTTAACGACGGCGCGCGAGCAGACCGTGGACGAGTACGGCGTGTTGACACGCAATCTCTTCATGCTGGCGGAACTGGACCGCAATGACATCACCGGCGTGGTCATCAGTTCGGTGGTGCCGCCGGTGAACTGGACGCTGGGAGAAATGTCGCGCGTCTATTTAGGGAAACAAGCTTTGTTTGTGGAAATGGGAGTGAAGACGGGCATGGCCGTGCTCGTTGACCATCCCTCCGAAGTGGGCGCCGATCGCATCGTCAACGGCGTGGCGGCATTTCACTTGTACGGCGGGCCGTGCATCGTTGTGGATTTCGGAACAGCCATCACCTTCGATGTGATTTCCGCGAAGTGCGAATATTTGGGCGGCGTAATCGCGCCGGGTCTCGGAATTTCGTCCGAGGCGTTGTTTGCGCGAACCGCCAAATTGCCTCGCGTGGAGATCAAAGATCCCGGGAGGGTGATCGGGACGAACACCATCAGCAACATGCAAGCGGGCTTGTACTACGGAGCGGTTGACATGGTGGACGGCATGCTCGCGCGCATGAAAAAGGAGCTCGCTCCGGGCGTGAAAGTGGTGGCAACCGGGGGACAGGCGAAGCTGGTTGCAAAAGGGTCGAAGCACATCGAACATACGGACGAGTTTCTGACGCTGACGGGTTTACGATTGATCTGGGAGAAAAATCAGCCGGCAGACCGGGGAAACCGCGCAGCTGCGGATGCGCGGGGAGCGCGAAGCGTGATTCCGGCGAAAAAAGCGCAGAGGTAATCGCTCGAGCCGCGGCTGCTGAGAACCATGATTCAGCTACGCGACGTTTCCAACCAACACCATGGAAGGCTGGAACTATTTCAACTACTTCACGGAAATTGAAGAATATTTTTGGAGAAAGCGAGGAGCGCACCTGCTGGTATCGCCACTCGACTGGGCCATCATGGAAGCCTGGCGAAAAGCGGGCGTGCCTCTGGAAGCGGCGCTGAAAGGGATCGACCGCGCGTTCGAAAGCTACCGACGATCGCGGCGCAGCGCCGGCAAACCGCTGAAGAGCCTGGCGTACTGCACTGACGCAGTGCTCCAAGCAGCGGAAGAACAGTTGGAAGCGGCGGCGGGCAAGGCACCGGCTTCCCAACAAGCGCCCCAGAGAGAGCCGTTTTCGCGCGAAGAGTTGAAAAGATACTTTGAAAGGAACGTCGCGCAACTCAAGCAGGTAGCAGAAAAGAATCACGCGGCGCGTGGGGCGCTGGCAGCCACACTTCTGGAAATCGCCAAATCGGCTGAATCGTGCAGCGGTTTGCTTGAAACGCCGGCAGCAATCGATTTGGAAGATTTGGAGCGCCGGTTGACGGTTCTGGACGAGAAGCTGCATTCCGCGCTGACAACTCACGCCTCAGAAGGGTTGCTCGTGGGGATCCGGCGCGAACTCGACAGCCAACTGGCAACCTATCGGCGCAAAATGAAGGCCGAACAACTCGCGCTGGTTGAAAAACAATACGCCCAGAAGCGCTTGCTGGAAGAGTTCCGGCTGCCGCGGCTGAGCCTTTTTTACTTGTCTTGAGCGAACCTGATTCGCGCCGGACCGGTCATCCCGGCGGAGGGATCGGCTTTTTGGAACCGCGAGACTAGGACGCAATATGAGGACTTCTGATGGCTGATGAGTTGCGATTATCAATCGAGAAGCTGGTGTACGGTGGAGACGGCTTGGCGCACGCCGACGGAACCACGGTTTTTGTGCCTTACGTTTTGCCCGGGGAAGAAGTGCGCGCCGCCACCAAGAAGAGGCAAAAGAAGTTGCTGTGGGCCGACCTGCTGGAAATCACCTGCCCGGCAAAGGAACGCAGCCAGCCGAAATGTCCCCATTTCCAGAAATGCGGCGGCTGCCATTACCAGCATATCTCGGGCTCGGAGCAGTTGAGATTAAAAAAAGAAATCCTGCGGGAAACGCTCTCGCGGCTGGGCGGAATTTCGTGGGATCGAGCGATAACCGAGCATGCAGCCGAACCATACGGTTACCGGAACCGCGCGCAATGGGCCGTGCGGGGCGGGATGCCGCGGGCTCTAGGATACTTTTTGCCGGAGAGTTCCGTCATTCTGCCGATTGATGACTGTCCCGTCCTTTCGCCGCTGCTCGCGCAAACATTCTTGAAATTGCAGGACATGGCGCGATCAGGCTCGCTGCCTGCCGGCGCACAAGAGATTGAAGCGTTCACCGATTCGCGGGATAAAACAGTCGCTCTCAACGTCGCTTTTGACAAATTCCCCAAGCCAGCCGAAGAGTTGACGTCCACTTTTCGCACCGCCCTGCCGCAAATGGAGAGCGTGCTGCTGCTGGATCAGAAGAAAAACAAGTTTGAACTGAGCGGCGCAGGTTACCTGACGCAGGAAGCGGGCGGATATCACTATCGCGTCAGCCATTTGTCATTCTTTCAGGTGAATCGCTTCTTGATTGAGGATTTGCTCGAAACCGTGGTGGCAAATGCCCAGGGCGGGTTGGCGCTCGATTTGTACGCTGGAGTGGGCTTCTTCACCCTGCCGCTGGCAAAGACCTTCCGAAGAGTGGTCAGTGTAGATGCGAATCTCGCAGCGACAAGAGACCTGCTCGCCAATGCAGAATTCGCAAAAGTCGCGGTTGCGTCGCACAACGAACATGCGGAAGAGTTCTTGATGAAGACGGAGGAAAAGCCGGAGTTTGTCGTGTTGGATCCTCCACGCGCGGGCTTGGGCGCTCGAGCGGCGAAAGATCTGGCGGAGCTTGGCGCGAAGGAGATTGTCTATCTTTCTTGCGATCCGTCCACTTTGGCGCGCGACCTGGCAGTCTTGACCCATTCGCCGCGGAAGCCGAAAGAAATCGCAGCACCGGAAAATCGCTACGAAATTACCGAAATGCATTTGTTCGACTTGTTTCCGCAAACCTATCACATCGAAACGCTGGTGAGGTTGCAAAGAACGTCATGAAACTGCCGGCCGTCGCGATGGCCCCCGCCTTTGCGAGCGGCATCACCTCGCAAGAATCGCGTGTCTTTTCCCGCTGCCGCCAATGCCGATCTACCAGTGCTTCGCACGGATCACGATGGGGCCGTCGAAGTGCTGACGGGTGGACAAAAGTTGTATCTGGAGATGCTCTGTTCCTTGCACGGGAGCGGCAAATGCAACGTCAACGCTCGCGAAAATACCAAATCAAAACCAGAGCGCCGAGAAGCAATAAGAAACCGACGGGCGCCTGCCATTCATGGTTTTTCCTGTACTGCCCGAAGGAAAACGATCCCGCGGATTCTCCTCGAACCTTCGCCGGCAGCAACCGCGGAAAAAACAGAGGGACGGCGCTGGCATATTCTTCAAAGGCTGCCGCATGGCGCTCGCGCAATTCTTTTTCTTCACGGCGCATCACCATCGAATAGAAAACAGCGAAGTAGAAGAGAAGGAGAAGAGCAGAAGCCCAGGACCGCGCGGCGATTGCGGCTCCGAGAGCTAGCACGGCGCTTCCAAGATAGAGCGGATTGCGGGTGTAGGCATACGGACCAGTGACCGTGAGAACCTCTTGCTTGTGCAGGTATCCGGCCGCGTAGGCACGAATCGATAAGCCAACGGCCCCAACAAGCCCTCCCAGCACAATGCTCCGTGGCGCAGGGCGAGAAAACCAAAGAACGGCGACAGCCAGCGGGTAGCCGAGGCGCACCCGCCAGCGCATGAAGAAGGCTCCCGGGAGTCTCACCGCGGAGCCTCCACTTGCCGGCGTACGGCGTTGAAAACCGTCGCGACGTCCAATGCAAGCAAAGAAGGATCGGGTTGATCTCGACGCTTGTAGCTGGTCACCGCATGCGAGCTGCGCAAGACAATGTCCTTCGCGGAATCGCCGCCGACCCGGTAAGGACCGTTGCGAGCGGGATCGGTGGGACCAAACAGCCCAACGACCGCCGCTCCCAGCGCCACGGCGAGGTGCAAAGGACCGGTGTCGCCGGCGACAACGCAAAGCGCGTTGCGCAACAAAACCATAAGCTGGTAAAGCGAACTGTTGCACGCAATCGGAGCGGCGTCGCCGCTTGCCGCTTTCACGGCCGCGATGCCTTGGTCATCGCCCGGGCCTTGATTCAAGATGCAGCGCAGTCCAAGGTTTGCATAAATTTGCCGGCAGAGTGCGCCGTAACGCTCCGGGGGCCAGCATTTCGAACGCCATCCGCCGGTAGGACTGAGAACTACATAGCGGTCTACACCGAAACTGTGCAAGAGCCGCAAAGCAAAAGCTTCTTGGAGTGACGGAACGGAAAGTTGGAAAGTGGCAACGCCGTTTCGGGCACCCGCACCCTGCGATAGCTCGCCGTTTTGTTGGGCGATGTGCCCCTCGGTACAACGGACTCGATCCGTGTAAAGCAGCGGCACGCCAAACTCGCGGACTGAATAGGAGGAAAATCCGATGCGCCTCGGCACATTCCCAAGAAATGGCAACGCCGCAGACTTCCAAAGTCCTTGATAATCGATTGCCGCAGTGAATCGCCTCTTTCTAATGTGTCCGAGAATGCCGCGCACCGAGCTATAAGACCGCGGGTCCACCTCCCAAATCTCGCTGGCCAGTTCACTGCTATCGACCAGAGTCCTCCAGCGGGGATGCGTCAGCCAAACCATCTCTGCTTTCGGAAAAGACTCGCGAAGTGCGGCAACGGCGGGAAAAGTATGGACAATGTCTCCGAGCGAACCCAGGCGCACGACAAGAAAGCGCGGCTCACTCATGCCGTGCCTTGCGGATGGTATCGAAAAGGGTCCTCGTCGAGTGATCTTTCGCGTCCCCCACAATGGCCACGCGAATGCCAAGTCTTGCAGCCGTTGCGCGCTCCGGAACCGTTTCTGCCGTATAGTCGGTGCCTTTTGCGTGAACATCCGGCCGCAATTCTTCGAGAAGCGCTTCCACGTTCGGTTCGCAGAAAAGCACAACGTAATCCACACAGCGTAGCGCGGCAACCAGCTGCGCCCGCGCGTTCTCATCGAGCACGGGACGGCCTGGGCCCTTTAACCCGCGCACGCTCGAGTCATCATTTACGCCCACAATGAGGATATCGCCCTCGCGCCGGGCACCCTCAAGGTAACGAGTGTGGCCTACGTGCAGTGTGTCGAAGCAGCCGTTAGCAAACACCACGCACCGGCCGCGCCTCTTTTGCCCGGCAACTTCCCCCTGCAAGAAATCGCGCGTAACAATTTTGGGAACGGTATATCGCATGACTCAGGAGGCGGCTCCGGAAATCTCCCCGCGAATGGCATCGAGCAGTTCCTGGCGCGAGACCGTGGCCGTGCCACGCTTCATGACCACCAAGCCGCCGGCGATGTTGGCAATCTGAGCAGCTTCCAAGGGCGACGCGCCGCAGGCCAGCGCCAAAGTGTACGCAGCGAGGACCGTGTCGCCAGCGCCGGTGACGTCCACCGCCTGGTCCGAGCCGTGCACCGGGATGTGCGTGACCCGATCGCCGGATTCAAACAGGGCCACGCCGTGCCGCCCCCGAGTCACGAGAAGCGCCTGCAATTTCATGGAAGAGATGGTGGCCCGCCCAGCTCTGACAAGCTCCTCGGCATTGGACCCGATGCTTGTGTGATGCTCCGCCTCCAGCTCAGCCTCATTCGGAGTCGCAGACGTGATACCCGATCTTGCATAGCTGTGCAGTCCATAGCGAGCATCAAGAGTGATGGGCATGGGCTTCGGAAGCTTCCCGGTGACTTCGCGAATGAGTTTGGGTGTGACCACGCCAAAACCGTAGTCCGAAACGGCCAAAGCATCCGCATGGCGCAAGCTCGCTGAGAGTCTTTGTTGAATTTTCTTGTGAACAGCGTCAGGCAAAGGCGCTTGCGGCTCGTAGTCGAACCGCAGAACTTGTTGGGCTACGGTATGAGCCCAGCCAGCAAGAAAGCGGCTCTTGGTGGGAGTTGCTCGGCCTTTCGCGCGAAAAACGCCACTCGTATTCAAGCCTCTATCGCGGAAATATTGGAAAACGGCGTCGCCGGCAGCATCATCACCAACCACACTAAAGGGCAGCACCTTTGCGCCGAGAGCAGCGATATTGTTCGCGGCGTTGGCTCCCCCTCCGGGGACCATCTGTGTTTCGCGATGCTTCAGGATCAGGACCGGGGCTTCGCGCGAGACACGAGAGATGTCGCCGTATCGAAATTCGTCGGCAACGAAATCACCGAGGAGGGCAATCGTCTTCCCGGGGAATTTCTCGACACACTCGGCAAGATCGCGAAGATCTACCGATGCAGAGGCCGCCTTGGTGGCTGGGGACCGTTTCATGTTGCTTGCCTTAGAATCCAGTCGACCGCTGCGGTCAAGTCGTCGGCAATGAAATCAGGCGGCGAAGACCACCCTGCGGAATGCCATGAAATTTCTCCTTCGCCGTAGCCGGTGCGCACAAGAATTCCGCGAGCCTGCGCATTCCGCGCCAGCTCGACGTCCCCGTGACGATCCCCGACCACAAAAGACCGTCGCAAATCGATGCCGTGGTCTCTGACCGCTCGCTCCAGCATTCCAGTTTTGGGCTTACGACAGCTACAGTTGTCGGAAGACGCGTGCGGGCAGTAGTAAACCGCATCGACTCTTGCCCCGGCCTCGGAGAGTTGTTGCACCATAACTTGATTTACCTGTTGCACCAAAGACTCCGGAAAGTATCCGCGTGCAACCCCAGACTGATTACTCACGACAATCACGGCGTAGCCTGAAGCGTTGAGCCGCCGCAACGCCTCCGCCGCAAACGGGAACATACGAAAACGACGGACATGATTCAAGTAGCCGACTTCTTCGCAAATTGTGCCGTCCCTGTCGAGAAACACGGCCGGTCGCAAGCGAGGGGACTCAGGCACGCTGCGCCCCGAGCGTCGAAAGCCATGGTCTCGCCGCCGCCTCCGCCATCTCCGCCGTGACGGCAAGCATGCAGCGATGGTCGGTCGGGCAGTGGCGAAGAAAACACGGACTGCAATACGGTTTCTGCTGCACAATCGTGCACCGCGGGGTCATGGGCGCGGTGCCGAACGGATCGGTAGGGCCGAACACCGCCACGACCGCCAAACCTACACCGGCCGCCACGTGCATGGCTCCGGAATCGTTGCCTATGAAAAGATGACATTGCGAGAGCAACGCGGGAAGATCCGCAATTGAAGTTTTTTCCGTGAGATCCACTGGAGGCCTGTCGAGTTCCGCTGCGATTGCTCGTGTGACGACTGCCTCTCGAGCGGTAGCGAAGAGAATGACCTCAGCGCCACTCTCTGACTGCAACCGATTCGCAAGCTCTGCAAATCGTGCCGGTGGCCAGCATTTCGCCGAGCCGTAGGAGGCTCCTGCGGCAATAGCAATGCGCAGAGATCCGGCACGCGCGCCGAACTGCGCAAGAAGCTCCTCGGCCCGCCGGCGGGCGGATTCTGAAACGTTCAAAGGAACGAAAGATTCTTCGGGGAGCGCATGAATCCAACCGGCGCGACGAAGCAGCTCCAGGTAATAAAACTTTTCGTGCAGCGGGATTTCGCCGGTCTTCGGAACACGAATCGGTTTCGTCAAGAGAAAGCCGCGCCCATCGCGGGCATAACCGATCCTCTCCGGAATGCCCGAGCGCCAAGCCAGCCACGCCGCATCGAAGGCATTCTGCAGCAGCAGAGCCACATCGAATTTCTGAGCCTGCAACTCCGCCGCCAATCGCTCGCGGCCAACCATTCCCGCGTGTTTCGCTTGCGAATCATAGGCGATGAGCTGATTGCATATTTCCTGCTCGCGATAAATATCAGCTACATACGGGCGCGCAAGAATTGCAATTTCCGCTTCGGGAAAGCCGCTCCGCACCGCTCGCAGCGCCGGCAACGCCATGATGGCGTCCCCCACCCAGTTCGTCGCGCGAATCAGGATTTTCATGCCGCGGCCCCGATCTTGGCTGCGAGCAGGCGGTGAACGATCTCGTGAAACTGGGATTCCGGACGCACCTGCAAATCGATCACGGAGATGAACACGGGTGCTTGAAACTTCAGTCCAGCGAGATTCTGCGCGTCTTTCTCGGTAGTCACAAAGGCCTTGGCCCCGGCCTTCTTCCCTTCCTTTTGGATGGTGAGGACGTCGCGCTGACGGTAACGGTGATGGTCCGCAAAGAAAGTCCAGCCACAAATCGGCAAACTCCACGTTTGCAGATCCCGCAAAAATGCATGAGGATTACCAATCCCGGAAAAAACGAAGAAGGGTCCTGCGCCGATCTCCGGAATGGATTGCAGTTCAATCCCGCTTCCGCAACGCCGGAATCCCAGTAATCGGGTGGCCGTCGAAAAAATGGGCAACGGAGTCAGCTTCTCAATGGATTCCGGGGCTCCCGGAACTGTTTCTGCACGCGTGAACACAACCAGATTGGCGCGGGCCATGGCCGAAAGCGGTTCGCGAAGCAACCCCGCAGGAAGCAAGCGTTCCTCGTGCAGGGGCCGCGACGCATCGAGCAGGAGAATATTCAAGTCGCGGGCAAGCTGCAGATGCTGAAAACCATCGTCGAGAATAAAAATATCCACCGGGTGCTGGGATTCCAGCCGCTCGCCTTCGGCAAAGCGATCTTTGCCGACGCCAAAGGCCGCACGGCCTTGCAACCGGAATTTCATCAGTTCAACTTCGTCGCTGGTGCCGTGCGAGCCCCGATAGCCGCGGCTGAGAATGGCAACGCGCTTCCCCTCCGCAAGAAACTTTTCCGCGAGCCAGATCACCATGGGAGTTTTGCCGGTGCCTCCGACGGTGAGGTTCCCGACACTAATGACTGCGCCTTTCAAGTGCTTTTGCTTAAGCCATCCTTTTTGGTACGTCCAGACGCGCGTTCGCACGGCGGCGCCATAAAGCAAAGAAAATGGCCAAAGCAGAGTGCGCATCAAGGGGTGAAGGCTCATCGCCCCGCACCATTCAAGTGGACCGCGATTTTCGCCAAGGCGCGGCTTGTCGCTCCGCGGCTGCTTTCGACTAGATGGCGTGCCTTTTCGCTCATTTCCTTCATGCGCTGCGGATTGCGAAACAATTCAATCCACGCCACGCCCACGTCTTCCGGACTCTCGACCTGAATGGCGGCCCCGGCCGAAACAAACCTCGAGGCGATCTCCGCAAAATTCTCCATCGAAGGACCAAAAATCGGAACCTTGCCGAAAGCCGCTGGTTCCAAAATGTTATGGCCGCCCGACGGAACCAACGAGCCGCCGACAAAGGCGCCGTCCGCCAAACGATAAAGTGAGGCCAGTTCGCCGATGCTATCCAAAAGAAAAACGGTTACATCGCTTGGTATGCCGACATGGCCCGGATCAGCGTTCGCTCCGACAGCGGCTTGAGCGGGACTGGGGATTGGCAATTGCGAACGCCGGATGAACTTGCGATGCGATTCTTCGATGTATTCTGCGGCCGCAGAGAATTGCTCCGGCTTCCGCGGCGCAAGGACCAGCAAGGCATCGCGATACTCGCCTTCGAGCGTCCCAAAGGCAATCAGGGCCAGCGGCTCTTCGGTGGCCACAACGCTCCCAGCCACAATAACCGGCGAGCGGCCACTGCGATGGACTTCCGCCTCAAGCCAATTCGCGAGAGGCGTTGGCGAAGGCAGTTCCGAATCGTATTTCAAGTTGCCACTGACCGCAACGCGGCCGGTCGGCGCTCCAAGCGCCCGAATCCGCTCCGCGTCCTTTTCACTTTGCATCAGGAAAGCACTTCCGTGAGAGAGCGCATCTTTCAGGAGCGGACGCAGAAGAAAGCCAAACGCGCCAAAAAACTTCTGATATCTCGCAAAGGAGCGGTCCGAAATCCGTCCACTTACAAAGACAATGGGAACTTTGCATCTGCCCGCTTCGCGCAGAAAATTCGGCCAGATCTCCGTTTCCAACACCAGAACCAAAGATGGGCGGATGGCCTCAAACGCGCGCCTGACACAAAAACTCCAATCCAGCGGAAAGTAAACGATCGCATCGGCAAAAGACAGCCTCTCGCGCGCCACAGCCTGTCCGGTAATGGTGGTCGTAGAAACAATCAGCGAGCGGTCCGGATACGCCACTTTCAACTGTCGCGCCAGGGTAACGCCGGATAACACTTCGCCCACACTGACGGCGTGGATCCAGATGGCTCCGGCGCGATCTGGCGGAAGCTTGTCGAGCGTTGGAAAAGAAAAGCCCAGCCGCTCCGTCAGATTGGAAAAATATTTGCCGTGGCGCAGGCCCTGCACCACCCAGTAGGGCGTGAGCAGAAGAGCCGCAAGGCCCATCAGCAGGCTATAAATGAAATACACTATGCGTGGCTCCGGTTAGTTCGTACCCGTCGGCAGCAAACGGGCGTCGGAGGCAGGGCAACCCTGCGCAATCCCCGGGAATCGAAGGCGTCAATATGAGAAAAGTTTATTATAACCTGGCCGGAAAGCTAACTCTCTTTGCGCTATTTTTTGGGGTCCTGCATTTATCGGCCGCCAAAAGCTCTGCTCCCCAGCAAGCTCCGCTAAAGACTTCGGCTCTCGAATCCCACGAAGGGCTGACCATTTCTGCCCTGCCCTGGACGAACCCGGCTCTTTACAAGGAGAAATTCAAGAAAAAATCGCCCTATGCCGCCGGAATTGTCGCCGTGCAAGTGGTGTTTCGCAATGACTCCGATGACAGCATGAAAGTGAACCTCGAACGCATCCGGCTGAACGTCACGCTATCGGAAGAGGATCATCAGGCCCTGGACGCCCTCACCTCCGAACAAGCCGCGGACGTGATCCTGCAGCCCAGCGTCAAAAATTTGGGCCGCAGCAGGTTTCCCATCCCCATCGGGGGCCCGAAAGTTGGGCGCGACAAAAAATGGGTGGAACTCGAGCAGGAACTGCGGGAAGCAGGAGTAAAAGCCAGCGTCGTCGCACCACACAGCTCCGCAGAGGGACTGCTCTATTTCGACCTGCAGCACCAATTCGATCTGCTGAGCAACGCCCACCTGTACGTTCCCGACATCATAGCCCTCGAAAAGAACCACGGTTTGATGTTTTTCGAGATTGACCTGAGCCAAGCCGGGGGACAGTAGGCCGCTCCGCGAACTCCGCTCACCTTTAGGGTTTTTCCACCACGGCAATGGTTATTCACAGGACCCGTTTGCGCGCGTCGACACCGTCGGCTAACATGACTGGTGCCACTTTTTCGAATGCCACGGACCCAATGCTGAAACTTTTCGACGAATTGAATCCAGAACAGCGCCAGGCTGTCGAAACACAGGATGGCCCGGTATTGATTCTCGCTGGCGCGGGAACGGGCAAGACCCGCGCAATCACCTACCGCATGGCGAATCTGATCGCCAAGGGCGTTCCAGCCGAATCGATCCTGGCAGTGACCTTCACCAACAAAGCCGCGGAAGAAATGCGCAATCGCGTGACGGATCTGCTTCTCCGCGCGGGCGTTCCTCCTGGGCAACCGTGGGTGTCGACGTTTCACTCACTGTGCGCGAGGCTTCTGCGCCGCGAGGCGCCAGCCGCCGGCTTGCCGCGCGACTTTGCCATTTACGACGACGATGATCAAGTCGCCGCCGTGAAGCTGGTCATGGCCAAGCTGCACATTGATGCGGACGACCTAACTCCTCGAAACGTGCTGAGCCGCATCAGCTACGCAAAGAATCACGGCAAAAGCCCCGAGCAGCTTCGCGCCGAATCATTCACGCAAGATGGTCGCCAAACCGCCGATATTTTTACCGCTTACGAAAAAACTCTTCACGACAGCAAGGCCCTGGACTTCGACGATTTGCTTTTGCGGTCCGCGCGCTTGTTGCGTGAATCCCAGCCTACGCGCGGAAAGTGGCAAGCTCGCTTTCAATACATTCACCTGGACGAGTATCAGGACACCAACCGGGTGCAGTACGACGTCATGCGTCTGCTGACCGGCCCCCAGCAGAATATTTGCGTCGTCGGCGATGAAGATCAGTCCATCTACGCCTGGCGCGGAGCCGACGTTTCCATCCTGCTGAGTTTCTCCCGCGACTTCCCTGCCGCCCGGGTCGTCACACTCGACCGCAACTACCGCTCGACGCAAAATATTCTGGATGCCGCTGGCGCGGTCGTCGCCAACAACCCGGAGCGCCTGGGCAAGTCGCTGAAAGCGGAGAAAAGCGCCGGAGCCAACCTGAAGTACTTCGAAGGGCGTGATCCGCAAGCCGAGGCGGAGTACGTCGGCGGCGAGCTAGACCGCATTCTCGGCGAAGACTCCGACCAAACCTGCGCCGTCGAGTACCGCACCAATTCTCAATCGCGTGCTTTCGAAGAAGTCTTCCGGCGGCAAGGCCTCCGTTACAAACTCGTAGGCGGATTCAGCTTTTACCACCGCGCGGAAGTAAAAGACGCGCTCGCCTATGTTCGGCTTGCGATGCATCCGGAAGACGATATTTCCCTTTTGCGCGTCCTCAACGTGCCCCCGCGCGGCATTGGCAAGACCACCATTGATGCGCTGCGCGAGACCGCGCGTACCGACAAAACTCCTTTTTGGAATGCGATTGAGAAAACCATTGCCGGTGGCGCCACGGGCCGCGCGGTTGCTCCGCTGCGGGCGTTCCAGGAACTTATCGGTAAACTCCAGGAAGCCCTTTCCACCAAAGAACCGGCAGGTTTTTTGCACGTCGTCCTGGAAGAGTCCGGCTACCTGGACATGCTGAAAGACCGCAACACCGCCGAAGACGTCGCTCGTATGGAAAACTTGGAAGAGCTCACGCGAGCGGTAGCCGAGAGCATGGAAGCCGGAGAAACTTTCACCGACTTCCTGGACGCCGCGTCGCTGGTCAGCGACGCCGATCAGTACGAAGGGAAGCCCGGCATAACCTTGATCACGCTACACAGCACCAAGGGACTCGAGTTCGATCATGTTTTCCTCACCGGGATGGAGGAGGGCATCTGCCCCCACAGCCGCTCCACCAACGAAGAGAAAGGGATTGAAGAAGAACGCCGGCTCGTTTACGTGGGCATGACGCGGGCGCGAAAGTCTCTGACGCTCACCCGCGCCGTGTACCGCCGCATTTTCGGCAACGAGCAGCAGTTGCGCGCTTCCCTGCCCTCGCGTTTCCTCGCGGAGATTCCGGGCGAACTCGTGGACACCGTCCGCGGCTCACTTGCGGAAATTGGCGAAACCCGCCGCTACGAACCGGATCCCGAATACTCCTATTCTTCCGAGGAATTTCTCCGTCGCGTCCGCCGCGAACAAAAGCCCGCTGCTCCAACTCGGCGACCAACTACCGTTGGTTCCAACTCGTTCACCCGGGCGTCCGCAAAACGCGGAGGGGACGCGAATCCCATGCTCGGCCGCAGAGTCCGCCATCCAAGCTACGGCGTTGGCACGATTGTCGGCGTCGAGGGAGACGACGAAGATCGCCGCGTTTCCGTCAGCTTTCCCGGACGCGGCACAAAGAAGTTCATCGAGCGCTATGCCCAGCTTGAACAAGCCTAAACCAGCGCAATTCCGGATTGCCGGTCGCCAGAACGGCATCTCTCTCTGGTATTCCGCAGCAAAATCCATCCCTACAGGTTGCGCGGCGAACCATCTCAGGGTAAATTGAGGCTCGTCTTTGTTCCCCAATTCCGTATCTCGACTCAACTCCGCCGGCTTCAGGGGCGCGATCGGAGAAGATGAGTGGCTTCACAACTCTTCCGTTGCAAAGACATTGACCAACTCATTTCCGATTCCGAAAATCCAGAAAAGCGCCTGAAGAAAACACTTGGGTGGATCACGCTTACCGCGCTTGGCATCGGCGCGATCATTGGAACAGGTATTTTCGTATTGACGGGTACGGCGGCCGCCGGCGAATCGGTAGAGTACCCCTCGATTCTGAAGGCCCCCGTTTTGGACGTTTTGTTTCATGGAGCTCATGCCGCAGGAATCAGCGGGCGCCCCGGCGCCGGCCCGGCGATTGCTCTCTCCTTTTTCCTTGTCGCGGTTGTCTGCGGGTTCGCGGGGCTCTGCTACGCCGAATTGGCTTCGATGATTCCGATCGCCGGCAGCGCGTACACCTATACCTACGCGACTCTCGGCGAACTAGTCGCCTGGATCATCGGCTGGGACTTGATCCTCGAATACGCCGTCTCCAACATGGCCGTTGCCGTCGGCTTCTCCGCGTACATTGACAGCCTGCTCGAAACGTTTGGCGTTCACCTCCCGGTGGCGTTAAGCACCCCGGCCTATTCGCCTGCGATGGGCTGGGCCCTTCATTTCAACCTCGTCGGCTTCCTCATTGTCATGGTGCTCACAGTTCTTTTGGTTGTGGGCATTCGTGAATCTGCCGGCGCGAACAGCGTCATGGTCGGCATCAAGCTCATCGCCATTTTCCTTTTTATCGTGTTCGCGTCGAAATACATCAAGCCGGTGAATTGGCATCCGTTCATGCCCAACGGCTGGCAAGGCGTTTTGACCGGTGGCGCCATCGTTTTCTTCAGCTACATTGGCTTCGACTCCGTCTCGACCGCCGCCGAGGAATGCAAGAATCCCAAGCGCGACCTCCCGTTGGGCATCTTGGCTTCCCTGTTGGTTTGCGCTGCTCTCTACGTTGGGGTCGCCGTAGTTCTAACAGGGATTCAGCCATTCCACATTTTCAAAGGCGATGCGGCGCCGGTAGCCACGGCGCTGCACAACATCGGGTTGGACCGCCTCCAACAATGGGTTACGGTCGGCGCGCTCATGGGAATGATTTCTTCCCTGCTCGTCTATCAACTAGGTCAAGCCCGCGTGTGGTTCGCCATGTCGCGCGATGGTCTCCTACCCGGCGCTTTCTCGAAGGTGCACCGGCGGTTCCGTACGCCCCACGTTGCCACCTGGGTCGCGGGAATCTTTGTCGGCATCCCCGCGGGAATTTTTGATATCGGGACGCTGGCGGACCTTTCCAACATCGGCACCTTGTTTGCCTTCCTCCTGGTCGCCATCGCCGTCCTGATTCTGAGGAAATCCCAGCCGGATCGTCCGCGTGGTTTTCGTGTGCCTCTGGTGCCCTGGGTTCCGATTCTTGCCATTCTCACGTGCCTCTTGCTCATGGCCAGCCTGACGCTGGAAAATTGGATTCGCTTTTTCGTGTGGCTGGCAATCGGCATGGTCATCTACTTCCTTTATAGCCGCAAGCGGAGCACCTTGTGTCTGCCCACGCCACAATGAGGAAGTAGCAAAATGCGGAGGAGAGTAGCTAAAAACTTGAGGACATTCTTCATGGTGCTGTTCGTGGCGGCAGCTGCGTTGGGGGCGTTTCCCAGTTGCGCCGAGGCGTGGGGCAGAAATGCGCACCGGCTCATCCTCAACAAAGCCGTGGACACGCTCCCCTCTGATGTTCGCTCTTTTTTTGAGGCCAGCCGCGGCTCGCTCCTGCAACATGTGACCGATCCGCTCGACGCGCTCGCGAAGAATCCCGCTGAGAAGCGCAATGGCTTCATCGCGCTGGACAAATACGGCCGTTTCCCGTTTGAAGGTTTGCCGCGCAGCTACAAAGCCGCGGTCACGAAATTCGGCAAACTGAAACTGGAAACGAATGGCCTCCTGCCGTGGCAAATCGGCGTCTACAGTCAAAGACTTACCGAAGCCTTCAAAGCCGGAAAATGGGACGAAGCCAGGCTCGATGCGGCCATCCTCGCGCACTATGTCGCCGAAGCGCATGATCCCTTCAACACCACCGATAATTTCGACGGCCGCTTAAGCGGACAAACGGGCATTCATGAACGTTTCGGCAGCACGCTGATTGATCGCTATTCTTCTTTTTTCCCCATGCGTCCGAACGACGCCGTTTTCATCAGCGATCCTACCGACCACGCGTTCGATGCCTGCCTCAGCGCGCATCGCTGGCTCGAATCCATTCTTTTTGCCGACGGCAACGCCCTCCGCGGACAAAATTCATATACCGACGAATACTACGATCGCTTTTACAATGAAGCCGGAGCCATCCTCATTCGCCAGCTCTCCGACGCCGCCACCGATGTTGGCTCGTTCTGGCTAACGGCCTGGAACAACGCCGGCCGGCCCGCCGTCCCTCATTAATTCCGCCCTAACCCATGTTGACGCGGGGTGAGCTGGACGTGTGGGAAACCATGCAAATCGTATGGGCAACACCACACTGTCACAATTCCTTAACAATCCTTTCTCTAAGATCGAACTAGGAGGTGCCCTTTGAAGAGTGAACTTCCTTTTCGTTCGAGCCCGCTGGTTTGGGCGCAACCCAAGGCCATGTCCCGCGCTTATGAATTGCGAAGCCCGGACTCGCCCGTGGGCTATCTCCGCTTTGAAAAACCGTGCGGTTCCCTAGCCACCGCTGAGGTTGCTTCCCGCAAATGGACCTTCAAACGAGCCGGGTTTTTGGCACCAAGAGTTACGGTGCGTTCCGCAAATCCGGAGGCCGAGATTGCCGTCTTCCGTCCGCACTGGAGCGGTGGCGGCACCCTTCATTTTGCTGACGGTCATCATGCTCAGTGGCGGTGCACCAACTTCTGGGGATCGCAATGGGCTTTCCTCGGCAGCGATAACCACGTCGTCGTAGGCTTCCGCCATCATGAAGGCCTTTTCAAGGCTTCGGCGCAACTCCAATTCGAGGCGCCCAGCGTAGCGCTTCCCGACTTCCCGCTCTTGGTCGCCCTTGGTTGGTACTTAATGATTCTCGCCGCCGACGATTCTGCAGCGGTCATCGCCGCCACGGTAGCCGCAACCTGATGCCGAATTCACCGCCCAGAGGCCGCGCGAAAGGAGAAATGATGGCATGCGCTATATCATGAGAAAAAATCTCCTCTCCTTCGGAGACCGATTTGCCATCTGCAACGAAAACGGAGAGGAAGTTTTTTTCGTCAATGGGGAAGTCTTTAGTCTGGGCCATAAGCTGTCTTTCCTGGATCCGCATGACAATGAATTGCTTTACATCAGCCAGAAGCTTCTCTCGTTGGCGCCGACCTACGAGCTCTATCAAGGCGAACAGCACCTCGCTACGATTCAGAAGGAAGTGTTCACCTTCTTCGCGTGCACTTTTGCCATTCACACCGACAATCGAGGCGATTTGGAAGCCCGAGGGGACCTCTCTGACCATGAATACTCTGTCACCCGGCAGGGCGAAACGGTAGCCCAGATATCCAAACAGTGGTTCACCATCTCCAATACCTACGGCGTGGACGTAACCGATAATGAGAGCACCGTTCTACTTCTGGCCAGCACGGTAGTCATTGACATGTGTTGCCACGAGGATGAACCGTAGGGCGGACGGGCTCTGGGAGGTGGTTTGCTCGCAAAGAAAACCACTTAGGGGAAGGCCCCGATCAAGTTCGTTCTGGAAGGATGTTATCGGGAGTGGGTCACAACCCGGAGGCCTTGCGAATCGCTCGGGCCGGTTCAGTCTACGATCTCGAACCGGTATTCCTCGATGACGGGATTGGTCAGGACTTCTTTGGAGATGCGCTCGAGTTGCTTTTGGGCTTCTTCGTGGTTCCAGCCATCAAGATTCAAGACGAAGAATTTTCCCTGGCGGACACCTTTCACGGCGGCGTAACCGAGGCCGGAGAGAGCGTGATGGATGGTTTGGCCTTGGGGATCGAGAACCGTGCGCTTCGGCATCACCCAGACGTGTGCTTTCATAGCGTCAGTATAGCATTGCCGCGCGCCGCGTCATGCCATGCGGTTTCTGGCGGGAGACTGAAAGGTGTATTGGAAACCCATTTGGGAGATTTGTTCGAGTTCGCTTTGCTCGAGGCCCATACGGGCTGCGTTGGCGTATTCGGCGTCCAGCGTGGTCCCGAACAAGGCAGGGTCGTCGGTAGATAGGACGACGGGGATTCCATGGTGGAAGAACTCAGGCAGAGGATGATCCTCGATTTCTGCGTTGTCCCGGGCCAGCTGGCGGGCCAGAGCGCCGGTTCGGATGTTGCTTTGCGGACAGATCTCGAGCGGGATTTTGCGTTCGGCGAGGAGGTCCATCAGGGCTGGATCTTTGATCGCGGCGATTCCATGCCCAATGCGTTCGACTCCCAGCAATTCGACCGCCTCGCGGATTTTTTCGGGACCGCCGACCTCTCCTGCATGAATGAGCCGATGTAAGCCGATATCCGCTGCACGGTCGTAAACGGCGTGAAAGGCTGCGGTGGGTACCTGCAATTCGTCTCCGCCGATGCCAAAGGCCAAAATCTCTTTCGAGCCGCAATTCCTGGCGGCTTCTACGACGCCCATTGCAGCTTCGGCTCCAAATTGACGGACCGCGTCAAACACCCAGCGAACGCTCAGCCCGCGCTGTTCGAATGGCTCGATCGCGCGAAGCAGAGCTTCAAAGTTTGCTTCCGGCTGCTGTTTCCTGAGCAGCATAACGCCAACGGACAGGGTCACCTCGGCATAAACGACATTTTGCGCGAGCAATTGTTCGCCGAGGTCGCTCGCGACAAGAGCGTAATCCTGTGGTTCGCGCAAGAAGGAAGTGAGCCACTTGAAGGTTTCAAGGAACTCCGAAAAATTACGGAAGGCGTAACGCTCGCGCGCCTCTTGTTCGGTTGCATTGACACCGTGACGCGCCATAAGCGTGCACGCCGTAGCAGGCTGGATCGAACCTTCCAGATGCAGGTGAAGTTCGGCTTTGGGAAGCGAATCGATTTGACGGGAAACAGGAACCGAGACCATCCTAAGAGATTAACGTGAATTGCCGAATTGAAAAGCAAATCTCCGTTCGCTTTGCGAGGAATTACCCGATGGCTTCGAGCGTGTTAGGCTGATATAGCCAATTGAGGTCAAACCTTTTATGTGCGGCATTCTCGGTTACATTGGTCCCAAGAAAGTCGTTCCCGTAGTCATCGAAGGGCTTCGCAAGCTGGAGTACCGCGGCTACGATTCTGCGGGCATTGCCGTAGTCAACGGCACGGGCAAACTGGAAATTCGCCGGGCGCCGGGGAAGCTGCGCAACCTCGAAGACGCGATTGTGAAATCCCCCATCGAGGGCACCTACGGCATTGGCCATACTCGCTGGGCCACTCATGGACGCCCAACGGAAGAAAACGCTCACCCGCACCGCGATTGCACTGGCCGGATCGTCGTGGTGCACAACGGCATCATCGAAAACTACCTCGAACTCAAAGAGAAACTTCAGAAGGAAGGCCACAAGTTCGTCACGGAAACGGATACAGAAATCGTCGCGCACCTGGTCGAGAAGAATTCGCAAGGCGAAGTTCCCCTTGAAGAAGCCGTTCGGCGGTCGCTCCAAGAGCTGCGCGGCATTTACGCGCTGGTTTTTCTTTCCGCAAATGACCCGCAAAAAATCGTTGCCGCGCGGCTGGGCCCTCCCTCGGTCGTCGGGCTGGGGGATCACGAATATTTCGTCGCCAGCGATATTCCTGCGTTGCTCGAACATACGCGAAAAATCTTTTTCCTTGCTGACGGCGACATCGCCGTGCTCACCAAAGACGGCGTCCGGGTCATGGATCATGATGGCCATCCCGTCGAGCGCCCCCCGCAGCACGTCGCTTGGGACCCCATCATGGCGGAAAAGGGCGGCTACAAGCACTTCATGCAAAAGGAAATTTTCGAGCAGCCTCGTGCGGTGCGCGACACCCTCCTGGGGCGCATTTCGCAGAACACCGGTAAAGTCTTCCTCGATGAGATGGAACTTACGGAGAAGCAGTTCCGCGGATTTCAGCACGTGCGAATCGTGGCTTGCGGAACCAGCTGGCACGCAGGGCTGGCAGGAAAATTCATGATCGAGCGCCTCGCTCGTCTTCCGGTTGAAGTGGATTACGGCAGCGAGTTCCGCTACCGCGATCCCATCATTGATTCAAGCACCTTGACCGTGTGCATCAGCCAGTCCGGCGAAACCGCCGATACCCTCGCCGCCCAGCGCGAGGCAAAACTCAAAGGCTCCCCGACGCTCGCGATTTGCAACGTGATCGGCTCGATGATCACGCGCGAAGCTGGCGGCACCATTCCAACGCACGCCGGCCCGGAAATCGGCGTCGCCTCCACCAAAGCATTTACGTCGCAACTCGCTGCGCTTCTCCTTCTCGCGTCTTATCTCGGGCAGGTCCGCGGGAAAATGAGCGACGCTTCGGCTAGAAACCTCATGCAGGAATCCCTGCGGATCCCCCACAAGATGGAAACCATCCTGCAAGCGGATGCCTCCGGCTTTTACGAAAGCCTCGCGCGGCAATTCTTCCGCAACACGGATTTTCTCTATCTTGGCCGCGGCATCCACTATCCCATCGCGCTTGAAGGAGCGCTGAAGCTCAAGGAGATTTCCTATATCCATGCCGAGGGCTATCCCGCCGGCGAGATGAAGCACGGACCAAACGCGCTCATTGACGAAAACCTTCCCGTTGTCGTGCTGGCCACTCGCGATGAAGACGATCCCGAAGCCATGACCCGCTACGAAAAAAGCGTCTCGAACATCAAAGAAGTCAAAGCGCGCGACGGCATCGTGATTTCTGTGGTCACCAAGAACGACCAGCTGGCCCGCGAAGCTTCCGACCACATTATTGAATTGCCGCCCGCCCCGGAATTGCTCGCGCCGCTACTGGAAATCATTCCGTTGCAGTTGCTCGCATATCACATCGCCGTGCGCCGGGGCTGCGACGTGGATCAGCCGCGCAACCTGGCGAAGTCGGTCACCGTTGAGTAGTCGCCGTGAGACGGTCGAGAACCTGCACGAGGCCGCACAGTTTGGCTAAAATAGGTCTATGAGGGGCAACTTCCCGATCACCGGCGCCGGGCTGCTGTTTCTGCTGACAGGGGCAGTTTGCCCGTCACTGGCGCAAACGGCCGGCAACGTGACCGCATCCCTGCGCGAGGTTCACATTGAGGGGCAAAAGCATCTTTCCGAAGCGCAAATCGTGGCCATCACGGGCCTCACGGTCGGCTCGGAGATTGGCCGGGCCGACTTGCAAGCTGCTGCCGACAAACTCACACAAACCGGCCTCTTCGATAAAATCAGCTATCGCTTTGAAACTCGCGTGGGAGTGATTGTCACTTACCATGTCGAAGAATCTCCGAGAATTCCGGCGTATTTTGACAACATTCCCTGGTTTGCCGATTCCGAGCTTGCCGACGCCATTCGCAAGAAGCTTCCCTACTTCGATGGAACCCTTCCGGAGGACGGCGGCGCCGTGGACCAGGCTGCGGACGCGATCAAAGAATTGGTCGCTTCGCATGGGTTGCAAGTCACGCTCCAGCACGAGGTCACTGGCAATCCGGACGGAGACGGGAAGATTCAGATGTTCCGAGTGGAAGGCCCGTCTCTGCGAATTGAAAAGCTGGAGTTCGGTGACGCTGGGCTGCTGACTTCTAAGGCCGTGCAGCAACATCTCGAGGAAATCGTTGGCAAGCCGTATTCCAGAATGGCCATCGATCTCTTTCTCACCGAAGCGATCCGGCCCGTTTATCTTGCCAAAGGCTGCCTGCATCCGAAGCTGGGCCCGCCTGAAATTCGCCTGACGGGCGATCCCAATCAAAAATTGCCCGAACGGGTTCCCGTTTTTGTGCCCATTGATCCCGGCCCGGTTTATCACTGGAAAGAAGTTCATTGGACCGGGAACGCCACCGTCTCGGAGTTCACTTTGGGTGGCGACGTAGGATTGAAGCCCGGCGAAGTCGCGGACGGCATGAGGATCGAAGCAGGCTGGGACCGCATTCGGGAAGAGCTTGCCCACCACGGCTATCTGGACGCGAGAGTCGATCCCGCTGCGGCGTACGACGAATCGGCGCACACGGTTTCCTATTCCGTGACCATTCAGGAAGGAAAGCAGTATCGCTTCGGCAAAATGGTGCTCACCGGCCTGTCGCCAGCGGCGGAAAAGAAATTGCACGCGGCCTGGCCCATTCCGCAAGGAGAAATCTTCGATAAAATCAAGTACGAAGAGGTGTTAACGAAACTCCAACTGCACCAAGAGCAGATTTTTGGCGAGCTGCCGCTGCATTACGAAACCGTGGGCCATTGGTTGCAAGCCGATGCGAACGCCGGCACCGTGGACGTCCTTCTGGACTTCAAATAAACGTAGGACCGAGACGTCCTGCGCCTGGAGCATGGGGTTGCCGGCAGGAACCTGGCCTGCTGCGCCCCGGCGATGAATCGGCCCCTGGCGGAGTTCGCGCGGCGAGGCCAGGGCTGCGCTATACTCAGCATGAGCATGAAAACGCTGGTTCAGATTCGTAATGGCGAGCAGCCGGCCCTCTCGCCGGATGAAAAAGAAAGTCTCCTGCTGTCGCGGCTCGCGGAAATTCCTTCCATTATCGTTGCACTCTCCGGCGGCGCGGATTCGGCGTACTTGGCCTGGGCCGCCCATCGAGCCTTGGGCAGCCGCGCGCTATCGGTCACGGCTCTATCCCCAAGTTTCGCCGCACACGACAGGGAGATTGTCGAGCAGCTTGTGAACAAACTGACCCTGAATCACGAGTTCATCGAAACGCACGAAATGGAAAACCCCGCTTACCGCGCGAACCAGCCCGACCGCTGCTACTTCTGTAAGGACGAACTGTTTTCCGTACTCGATCATCTGGCGCGCTCTCGCGGATTCGCCGCTGTCGCCTACGGCGTGAATGCCGACGACACGCTCGATCTTCGTCCCGGCCATCGAGCCGCTAGCGAGTACAAAGTTCTTGCGCCGCTTCTGGATGCCGGTCTCAGCAAATCAGAGATTCGTGCCCTCTCACAGCGTGCCGGCCTGCCCACGTGGGACCGCCCGGCCTCGGCCTGCCTCGCCTCGCGGGTTCCGTACGGCACGGAAGTCACTCCGGAGCGGCTCGCGCTCATCGAGCGCAGCGAAGCGGCCCTCCGAGACCTGGGCTTTCGCCAATTTCGTGTGCGCATCCACGACAATCTTGCGCGCGTCGAAATCTCGCCGGGCGAAATGCCGCGGGCGATGTCGCCTGAAATGGCTACGGCAATTTCCGAGCGCCTCAAGACCGCCGGCTTTGCCTACGTCGCGCTGGATTTACAGGGTTATCGCCAGGGTTCTTTGAACGAAACTTTGCGGCGCTCGGCGGCACTTTCCGGCAAAACGGTTTCCGGAGCTTGAATCCGGTTTTCTGGAACATAATTTATTGTTTTTGCGTAGCTATTAGTGGAACATCCTGATCGTTAGTTAGGGTTTTCCTGGAGAAGGAATGGCTTGCTATCGCAGACTGGGGAACTGCCTGCTGCTCTTCCCCGCTATTTTTGCCTTGGCTGCTTTCGGGGGTTGCAATGCCGGAGCAGCGGCAAACGGCACCTTTGACCGCAGCTTCAACGTCAGCGGTCCCATTCGCCTGGAACTCACAAATGCCTCGGGCGACGTGAACATCACCCGCAGTTCCGATGACAAAGTGCATGTTCGCGGCGAGGTGCGAGCCTCCGGCTTCGGATTTGAAAATCCGCAAAAGCGCATTGACGACACCGTTTCCAACCCTCCGGTCGAGCAGCGAGGCGACACCATCCGTGTCGGCGAGGACTTTTCGCACCTCCGCAACGTTAGCATCGCTTATACAATTCAGGTTCCCCATGCCACTGAGGTAGATGCCCATGTCGCTTCTGGGGCTCAAAACATCAGCGATCTGCGGGGCCCGGTGAAAGTCCACGCTGCTTCCGGCACGATTCGCGTGGAAAAAATCGACCGCGACGCCGATATTTCCACAGCCAGTGGCTCGGTGACGGCCAATGACGTGGGCAACGATGTTCAGGTCTCCAGCGCTTCCGGCAACGTGACCGTTTCAAACGTAAAGGGCGATGTCCGTGTTAAAGCCATCTCCGGGGTCATTCGCGTTTCGCATCCCGGCGGCCGCGTCGAAGGAAATACCGCGAGCGGCGAGGTGGAGATCCAAGGTGCCGCCAACGACGTAACCGCGCATGCCGCTTCCGGGCGCGTTTCCGTACAGGGAAATCCCGGGGCGCAAGGCTATTGGAATTTAAAAACCGCTTCTGGCGGCGTGCAAATCAGCGTTCCTCCTTCGGCAAACTTCCATCTTTCCGCTGAAGCAGTTTCAGGGGAAATTCGAACGGACATCCCCATCGTCGTCGAGGAGCAAGGAAAACATTCCCTCCGCGCGCGCATGGGAAATGGCGGGGGCCGCATCGAAGTGCGAACGGCTTCCGGCGAAATCCGCGTCTCCGGTTCAAAGTAGTTCTTGAGCCTGGGTCGGACGTCCCCATGACCCCATAGGACTGACGGCCGTGCAGACGCTTCGCGCCGGGAAACAACTTGTCTCGCTAGCGACAATTTTTCTCTGAGTGTTTAGAATCGCGGTATGCCCTCTCCGTCCTTCTTTGCCGCCTTGGCGGCGCTCCTGCTCTGCGCCCTCGGTTCGCAGCCCGGCGCGACTCAGCGAACCTCCCCGCAGGCCTCGAATGCCGGCAGCGTCAAAGGCAAGTCCTCGGCCACGCCACCGAGCTCTGACGAGGAGTTGCAACGGGCCCTCAGCGACGCTGGGGGCGATCGCGCAGCGTTGGTCCGTAATCTCGAAGGCTTCCTCCTGAAGTATCCAGACGATCCCAACCGCACCAGCATCTACCGCGCCCTTGTGGAAGCCAGTCTCCAATTAAGAGACACCGCCCGCGCCGCCGATTACGCCGAGCGCATGGTGTCGCTCAATCCCAACGACATTTCCATGCTGCTGCTGGCCATTGAACTTCTTCAGCGGCAGGAGGACCAGGCCGGGTTCCGGCGAGCCGTCAGCTACTCCACGCGCATTCTGGACCTTGTTGAGCGGATGTCTCCTGCGGAGCGTTCTTCGCGGGTTTCTCTCGAGCAATGGGAGCAGCAAAGAAAGAGCGACCTGGCCAACACGCACTTTGTGCGGGGGGACCTCTACTTCAAGCTGAAGGATTACGAGGCCGCTCGAAAAGATTTGCAAATGAGCTATGAGACCTTCCCTAGCGCCAGCGCGGCGCAACGCCTGGGAGAAACCGCCGAACTGCAAAAAGACTTGAATACCGCGATTCAGGAATACGGGCGGGCTTTCGCTCTCGCGGAGGGCAAGAGCGGAAGCGTCAGCCGGGAAGAAATTCGCAAGAAAATCGGCAATGTCTGGCGGTTAGCTCACGGTTCGGAAAATGGGTTGGGCGAGTATTTGCTAACGAGCTTTGACGCCGTGACGCGGCCGGCACTGAAAAAGACCGCGCGCAACGACGGCGTCAAGGAATTCTCTGAATTCACGCTTCGTAAGGCATCGAACGGCGCACCGTATCTCTTGAAAGGGGCAAAGGGAAAAGTTGTGGTGCTGAATTTCTGGGCCACTTGGTGCGGTCCTTGCCATGCGCTCGAACCGCACTTCGCGCACGTGGCCTCAGACTTCCGCGATCTGCCGGAAGCGCTATTTCTGTCCGCCAACTGCGATGAAGACGAGACTCTCGTCGCGCCCTACCTGGAGAAGGACAAAATCACGACCGAAGTTGTCTTTGCCGATGGTCTCGACCGGCTCTTTTCTGTCAATTCCTTTCCTACGGTCATCGTCATTGACCGCCAGGGGAAGATCGCTTTTCGTTCCGATGGGTTCCAGCCGGACACTTTCGAGCGCGATCTCTCTTCGGCGGTAAGCCGCGCTCTCGGCAAAGCCAATCCGGCGCCTGAGGCCAATGACAGGTAGCGGCTGTGAAGTTCTTTCTAGGGCGTCAAATCCGGGCTGTACCCGTCTACGACGTCCACGAAGTCCGACACTTCCGCCATGTCTTTTCCGACGAATCGAATCGTATGCGAGTCCACCCGCTCTACC
>Ga0126378_10000414_pt1 | contig 31875 bp, 33 predicted proteins | sample PanSoiMetPlot_23_FD_92587 | JGI IMG/M metagenome (GOLD analysis project Ga0126378, IMG submission 92587) | Tropical forest soil microbial communities from Panama - MetaG Plot_23 | ecosystem: Environmental > Terrestrial > Soil > Tropical forest > Bulk soil | place: Panama | collected 2016-02-17
CACACTCGCCTGCATGCCGGTGAAGAACGCCGACGACGGCAATACCGTCGGGCCTCGGGAGGTCAACGGCATCCAGGTTGATCCGCTGATCGGGTGGTGCCTGACCTACTTCATCAACTTCTCGGGCCACCCAGCCGCTTCCATTCCAGCCGGCCAGCACGACGGCCTGCCCGTGGGCCTACAGATCATCGGGCGCCGTGGAGCCGACGAGGACGTCCTGGCCGCCAGCGCCGCCTTTGAACGAGTGAAGCCCTGGCAGGACATGTACAGGTCCTGCGCTCAGCGTCCTCTCTGAGCAGCATAAATGCGCACGACTCCCGCCCCTTGCGAATACTTGACGCGCCCAGGTCAAGCTGGCTAGGGTCCCGGCGATGGACGAGAACACGATTCCGAAGACCATCGCTCTGTTCTTCGCCGAGATCGTTGACCGCGTCACGCGACCCTTCGCGCGTCCCCGGTTGGACCTGGTCTTCGGAGGTGACGTGCCGCCCTACCTCCACACGTACCCGATCTGGGACGCCGCCACAGGTCGGCAGATTCGAGGCCGGTGGTACCGCGTAGGGGTTCTCAACCATTCCGGGGTGCCGGTTTCGGACGTGCAGGTACAGCTGTGGAAGGTCGAGCCGGTCCCCTTCTCGATTCATCCGGTGACCCTCCACTTCAAAGACGACAATCCAGAACCCGGTACGCCAAGGCGTCTTTCAATCGAAGTCCCCGCCGGGAGCGTTGACCCGACTGTCTTCGTGGACGTACTGGCTCAGTACGAACGACAGCCAGCCTTCGAGGTCTTTCATACCGTTCCCAACGTTCCCCTTCGGCACATGCCGGCAGGTCAGTACACGTTCACTATTCGAGTCACCGGCCGCGACGCTCGCGGCAGAATGCGGCGCTTCACTGTCGGCCTCAACAAAAACAACGAGCTCACGATGGCGAATGCCGATCAGGCAGGCTGGTGGCAACGGGGACCACTTCGGCGGCAACTGTGAGTTTGAGCGCGCCTGACGCACTGACCACGATCATCCGCGGTGGCGCGGTCGGTTCGGGGCACGGCCCTGGCGTGGAACGGGTGGCGCGAACGGCTCTCCAGACTCAGCCTCCAGCGGATGCAGGACAACCACCAGGCAGTGCAAAGGTGGGCCTGCCCCGCGTCGCCGAGTCCCGGACTCACGCATCGATAACGTGGCTCTGGAGCCGGAGACGGGCACTCTGGCCATGAAGACAACGAACTTTCCTTCTCAGTCATCAACTCGGGGTGCGATCTGACGGTCGAACACGTACCGGGGCCGGCTCCCGTCGAAGTCCAGGAAATGGAGCATCGCGTACCGGGCTTGCCCCGGCCGGCGATAGAGAAACCGCTGTTCATGGTGGGTATCAACTCCATCGCCGGTCCTGCCTGACCGTCCGGGCCAAAACTCTGCAGCCAGAGGCGGCCGCCGTCGAAATCGCAGCCGGTGCGTCATCGCCGAGCGCCGGTACGCGCCCTCATAGGCGGCGAGATCGAGAGCCGGTGTCTGTTCCGGTGGCACCGGATTGCGCCAGGCCGGCGTCCCGAACGTGGCCGCGAGCCAGCCGCCGATGAAGTCCGCGAAGAACGCCGCCGCGGACTCGGTGGAGTTTAGACACACCGCCAGGGCAAGCTGCCTGCTCGGATGCACACGAAGGAGCGCGACGGTGCCTGGCGACCCGCCCCCGTGCCCCACTGAGACCTCGCCGTCAACTTCCGTCCAGACCGGTGAGTTGCTCACGTATCTCGGGCAGCCTACTACGGATAAGGTGTTGCGGCCGCCGCGGATAACACGCCTCCCCCCGCCGATGGTCGGACGTCTGCCTGTCACTCGAGCGGTCGCTGGAGGAGGTGAAGCGGCGGACGAAGCGCTTCCCCGGCGAGACGAGCCGCCTGAGCCTGTGCTGGGGGGTGCTGGACCCGTTCATCGCCAGTGGTCGCGGTGTCAACGGTCACGACAATTCTGGCGGCACCGGTGACACTGCCCAGGATGAGCCGGGCAACGGTGTTCGCGGCCGTGCTCGGCTGGCCGATGCAAGCTGGGTCGAGCAGCCCGAGCTAGGGCGTTGGCGGGCGCTGCGATCGCCCGAGGCGGCGCCGGATGGTGGCGCCGATGGCTAAGACGCGCGGGGGGTTGGTGGCCGCCACGGGGCGCCAAGTGGTTACGAAAGCCGGCACGCGGCTGGCCGGGGCCACTCGCCGCGTCCCCCGGCGCGTCAACGGTGTTTTCGCATCGCCGCGCGCTTCGAATCGCCGCCGTGGCCACCTGTCGGTCCCGGCGGAACATCTCGGCCGGGGAGACGGCGGAGCAGGCCGTGCAACGCCTGCTCGATGCCCGCGTCGAGCAAGGGTTCGAGCCGACCGTCACCGACCACAAAGCGCTTGCCACCATCGCTTCTCTGCTTGGGGACAGCGTTCGGGCGCAGCCCACGCGCCCAGCCGGGCGCAGCCGAAGGTAGCCACTGGTGATGGCCGGGAACTGATCGTCCGTCCGCGTGGGGCCAGGCGGACGATCGGCCGGCCCACACCCGCAGGGCGTTGTAGGCCCGCCGGCTCGTGGGGCCCCTCTTGGTGAGCGCCGAGGAGCCGCGAAGGAGGTGGCGCGAGGGGTTAGCTGGCCCTTGTACACGGCCACGCGTTTGGGGAGCATGAGGGGGAGCAGAGCACGCGCATCACCAGGGTCCCCAGGGTCTGCCGCTGCCAGGACGTCGGTCTCGCAACCCCAACCTGAACGCACGGGCGGTCACCATCTGTAGGGAGATGAATGACAATCGGTCACCTGGCAACATCGCCCTCGCTGTGATGGACGTGCAGCGCACGAAACCCAGCTACTTTGCGCCCGATGGCGTATTCATTGGAGGCGCTCAGGGGTTTCTCGACCGGCTCGCTCATGCAATCCGCCTGGCCAGGACGTCGGGGATGATGGTCATCCACGTCGCTTGGTGCTTCCGGGACGGAAATCCAGAGGTCAGTCCTCGCAACCGATTGCTTTCCGGCTTCCGCACTTCGGGCAGGCTCCCGGCGGCGCCTGAGTTCCATCCCGCCGTTGCGCCCGGACCGGGTGAGGTCATCGTGACCAGATCGAGAGTGAGCGCGTTCACCGGCAGCGATTTCGAAGTCATCCTGCGCGCACACGCAATCGACCAGCTCGTGCTGTGCGGCATTGCTACCGGCGGCGTCGTTCTGGCAACTCTTCTGGAAGCGGCAGACAAGGACTACCAGCTGACAGTGCTCTGCGATTGCTGCGCGAACGTTGACGAAGAGGTCCAACGCACCCTGCTCACCAAGATTTTCCCCCGGTACGCAGATGTGCTCACGGTCGAGGAATGGGGGCGATCCATCCCAACCTTCGATGAGTCGCCGTAGAACATGACGCCGGCCGCCCAACAACGAATACGCGACGCTCGAATAGCCGACTCTACCGGTCTCAACCCGGTACAAGCGGAGCCAGACGCACGCGGCTCGCGGAACGGGAACCGGCCACGCCAGGTACAGACCGCCGAGGGCGAGCTGGAGATCCAGGTGCCGCAGATTCGTGGTGCGGCCGAAAAGTTCGTGAGCAGCGTGATCCCGAACGGGCGGACGACGCTGCGGACGAGGCCGCTGGAGGCGCTGATCATCGGCGGCTGGGTACGCGGGCTGTCAGCCCGCGACATCGAGAGCCTGGTCAGCGAGGCGGGGCTGGCGCAGATCTTGAAGAGTACGGTCTGCCAGATCACCAAGCGGCTGCTGGTGACCCGGTTGGCCGTCGGGGTGTCGGTGGTGCTGACCCGCCAGCTGCTGCACATGCTCACGCCGCTGCCCGTGGCCCTGTCGCCGAGCGACGTTGACGCGGTGTTCCAGCTGGCGCGCCGGTCGACGACCTGGACCACGCCGCGGCCGGTGCCGGGCTGTCGACGACGGCTGGAGACTGACCAGGTACCGACGACTGGATCTTGACCACCTTCAAGGCTCAGAGGGTGATCTTGGTTGAGGACTGGGCGGAGATCCGGCGGTTGCACCGGGTGAAGGGCGCACCCGCGCCCGCCGCGAGCTCCTCGCGAAAGACCGCGGCAACGGCGACTGAGCTAATGTCCGAGCCACGCGCGCGCCCTGGCCGGTTGTTCTCCGGCTCCAGCAAGAGTCGGCAGGCACAGCGCCCGGCGGTGAGCCGCCAGCGAATGGAACGCTCGGTCCCTACGCTTAGGGGCATGTCGATCCAGCGGATGGACCACGTCGGCGTCGTTGTCGACGACCTCGCGGCTGCTACCGCGTTCTTCATCGAACTCGGTCTGGAGCTGGAGGGCGAGGCGTCAGTCGAGGGGACGGACCGCATTGTCGGGCTCGACGGTGTCCGAGCCGACATCGCATTCCTGCGGACGCCGGACGGTCACGGCCGGCTCGAGCTGACGAAGTTCCACACGCCGACAGCGACCAGCGCTGAGCCGAACGCGCCGGCGAACACGCCGGGCATCCGTCACCTCACGTTCGCGGTCGAGGACATCGAGGACGTCCTCGCCCGCCTGCGCGCCCACGGCGCCAAACTCGTGGGCGCGCTGGAGCAATACGAGGACAGCTACCGGCTCTGCTACGTCCGCGGCCCACAGGGCATCATCATCGAGCTGGCCGAGCAGCTCGGCTGAAGCGTTCAAAGCGGGAACGACGCCGACGACAACCCCGAACATCGGCCTGTACCCGAGCGTGGCCGCCTGCGTGGCCGAGGACCTGGCGGCGCTCTGCGTGCACCTGGAGTACCCGCTCCGCATCCGCAGGCAGCTGCGCTCGACGAACCTGCTCGAGCGCTCGCTGGAGGAGGTGAAACGGAGGACGAAGGTGATCGGCCGCTTCCCCGGCGAGACCAGCTGCCTGAGTCTGTGCTGGGCGGTGCTCGACCTGTCCATCGTCAGCGCTCGCGGACTCGCCCTCACCGCGCTGGAGCACCGCCACCTGGCGCAGATGCGCGCCGCCCGCGTGGCCCACACGCCGGACTCACCGCATAAGATGTGCCCCGACTGCGAGGGCTATGACGTCGCTTTTCCAGCGTCGCCGGGACGCGACCTTTGGCTGGCGACCTTCCATTTTGGGCCTTGAACTCCGCGGCAGGAGGAGAGAAGAGATGGCTGGAGGGCAGTTGTCCAAGATTGGCGAACTCCGTCTGCGGTGATCTACTGAAACCGAAGGCTTCGGTAAATAAAGCGCGCCGGAATTCACCGCAACCGCGGGGATCGGCAAAAGGAGCCGAGCGCAGCGTCGGTCATGTCAGGTGGTGGCCGTTCCGAAGGAGGGTTCGGGGTGGCTCGGGCCCAAGTAGTCACAATGTAGTTACAATGGAGCAATGATCGAGCGAGTTGGAGTGCGAGAGCTCAAGGCCAACCTCAGCGCCGTCCTGCGCCGCGTGCAAGAGGAAGGTGCCACGTTGGATGTCACTGACCATGGCCAGCCGGTGGCGAGGATCATCCCTTGGAGGCCAAGGGGGATCGAGCGTCTCCAGGCGGATGGACATCTGCATCCAGCTCCCGACGCAGGCTTGCCCTGGCCCGATCTGGTTCCCATCCGGCCAGGCGAGATTTCAGGTTCCGAAGCGCTGGCCGAGTTGCGGGCTGATGAGCGGTAGCTGGGTCTACCTCGACTCGTCGGCCTTCGTCAAGCTGTGCTGGGCCGAGGTTGAGTCGTGTGGGCTGCGCAAGTATCTCGACGCCAACGCCGTCGCGATCGTGTCGTCACGGCTTCTGGAGGTCGAGGCGATGCGGACAGCCATGCGACGCAACCCTGCAGACATGGCCGCAGTAAGGCTCCTTCTGCGCCGCGTCCAACTCCTCGACATCACTCCCGATCAGACTGCGACAGCCGCCCAGCTGTCCCCGCCAGAACTGCGGTCGTTGGACGCCATCCATGTTGCCGCAGCGTTGCGGCTGAGCACTGAGTTAGCAGCCGACAATCCCATTGGTTCACTGATTGTTGCCGCCTACGATGAGCGGCTCGCAGACGCGGCGCGGGCCCATGGCATTCACGTCGTGGCCCCCAGCTAATCGTCTTCGCAAATTCCACAACTGGACGCCTGCTGCTTCTCTGTGGTGGCGGCATGAGGCCGATCCACGCGATCTGGACTGAGCAGGTTGACGTGCGAGGACACGCTTAGGCCACGTCCATAAGCACCTCATCGAACCTCGCAGCCTGGACTCCACGACTGTACGAATGCGTTGTTCCTGCATCCGACCGCGGCACGCCCAAGACTGTGGCGGAGCTTCAATCACCTCCTTGCCAGTCCCGGCGAGCGTCCCAGATGTGCTCGGCGCACCTCGCCGCCAGAGCCTGGATCGTCGACGTGGGGTTGACTCCTCCACCAGTGGGCAGGCTGCTGCTGTCCGCGATGTACAGGTTGGGCACGTCGTGCGCCTGGTTGTAGCGATCGACCACCGAGCTCGCGGGGTCGTCACCCATGCGCGCGGTGCCCATCAGATGCCAGCCCCATATCGGTGAGAGGCCGAAATCCCGCACAGACGTGGCTCCGGCAGCCTCCAGCACCTGACGCGCACGCCGGATCATGTCCGCGCCCAACCTCTGGCTGTTCTCAGCCAGCCTGTAGAACGTCTTGACGCCCGGCATTCCCAGGCTGTCTGTGTGTTCCCAGTCGAGCTCTACGCGGTTGACCTCCTCAGGGATGTCATCCCCGCAGAGATACATGCAGACCTCGTGGTTCAGGTAGCGGTCGAGCACGTCATGGTGGTCCGGGCCCCAGGGCGCCAGCTGCAGAGCAAGGTTGAGCGGGGAGTATCCGCCGACGCCGCTCATGATGAAGCCGCGTACATAGTCGCGGGAAGGATCGGTCTCATAGAACTGCCGGGTGGAGACGGTGCCGCCCCATGTGCCGTGCCAGCCCTCGACCGGCTCTTCGAAGCGGCCGACGGCGAAGCTCTGCACGTGGACGATCAGGTTCTTGCCGACCACGCCGCTGCTGTTGGCGAGGCCGTGAGGGTGCCGGGACGAGTCCGAGAGCATCAGCAACCGCGGTGTACCCAGCCCGCCCCCGCAGAGGACGACGACGCGCGCCCTGATCTCATGTATCCGCCCCCCCGAGTCGTAGTAGACCGCCCCCTGAGCCCGGCCCCGCGAGTCGAGCGTGAGCGAGCGGACGTGGGCATTGGTGACCAGGCGAGCGCCTAGCTTCAGCGCTTTCGGCCAGTACGTGACGTCGGCAGTCCCGAGTGACCCCTGGGGGCAGCCGAATGGGCAGTAGCTTCGGTGGTCGCAGGCGCTCCGGCCGTCGTACGGCACCGTCGCGACCGCTTGCTCGGTGGGCCACCAGTACCATCCGAGCCTCTCATAGGCGTCAATCAGCAGCCTACCCGGCCGTCCTACGGGCGCAGGCGGCAGCAGCGTCGGCCGCCGGGGCGGCCCGCACGGATCGCCTGCCAGGCCTGCGACACCGATCTCCCGCTCGTTGATGTCGTAGAAGGGTTCGAGCTCCTCATACGTCAGCGGCCAGTCCACGCCGACGCCATCGAGGCTGTGCATGCGGAAGTCGGAGGGAGCAAAACGCCAGTAGTTGCCTGCGAAGCCGATCGTGCTGCCGCCGACCGCGTTGTAGATGTAAACGTCGACCGGATTGTCGCCGAAGCTTGCCACCGGGTAGTCCGACGGCCAGCGGCGCACGTTGGGATTGGCCGCCCAGTAGCGCCGGCCCCTCACCTCCCAGTCAAGGTGAGCCTTGGGAAGCTTCTGCCGGTCCACCCAGTCTCCCTGCTCGAGACAGACCACCTGGGCGCCGTGCTCGGCCAGCCGCTTCGCGATCACCGCGCCGGCGCCGCCGGCGCCCACGACCAGGACCTCGGCCCTCTCCTCGCTCACCTAACGAACCTCCTTGTATCGCGTGGGCAGCGTCTTCACGCGCCGCAGGAGGCTCTCATCGAAGGCTTCCATCTCGCTACCTCTGGTGGGAGCGACGGCGTCCCAACCCAGGTCAGGCTGGAGGGCGGCGATCACGACGGGGTGTGCGTAGTACGCCTCGTAAGTCAGGTCGCGAACCATGTCGAAGCCGCCGCTTCTGTCTTCGAGCTCGAGGGCGCGGACTGCTCGCGTGCGCTCATCCAGGTCTGCGGAAGCAAACTCCTCGCCGACGGAGGCAACGGCGAGCGCTTGCAGCCAGTCGATCGCGCGCAACAGCGTCTCCCGCAGGCCGCCGGCGCTGTCGACCGTGGCGTCGACGTACTCGGCCGCTCCGACCTCCGTTGCCGACGGTCTCCCCGGCCGAGCCGGTACCAGGCACTCGACCCAGCCGCGAAGCAACGCCGCCCTCTGGGGGTCGAGAACCTTGAAGGTCCGCGGGACGCCAACCGGGACTTCGGCGTGGCCGACCTCGAGCCGGTAGTCGCGGTAACGGCCGCCGCCCGCCTCCTGCGGAACCAAAACGTCAGTCTGCCTGCGGTCGTACGCCATCGGTCATCGTCCCCCCTGAGGCTCGAGCTGGCCCGGAATCCCGTCGAGTGGCAGGATACGATGACATTCCGCTGCCGGCGACGTCTCAGGGTGGGCAATAAGGGGCTGAATGATGAACGACACGAGCCGTAAGCCGATCGCGCCTTACATGGCGATAGGAATCTCAACGGTGGTGCATGGCATCGGCGAACGAAGGCACATCGAGAAGAACATCGGCATCGTCGAGGACGCCATTCACGCCGCCGTCTCGATCATCGGCATCAACATGCCGGTGAAACTGATCGCTCTCGCGGAGGGCGCCCTGACGGGGTTCACCGACGAGATCTTCGACATCCCGCACGTGACCGCGGCGCGCGAACTTTTCATCGACATCCCCGGCCCCGAGACCGAGCGGCTCGCCGATCTGGCGCGGCATTACGAGACCTACATCGTCGCCCAGTGCAAGGCGCGCTGGCCCGAGGTCATCGCCGATCGCTTCTTCAACACCCTGTTCGTGATCTCGCCGCAGGGTGAGGTAGTCCATCGCGCGGCCAAGAACCACATCTGGTGTCGCGAGCGGTCCTGCACGCCCCACGACGTCTATGACCGCTGGGTGGAGCTGTTCGGCACCGGCATCGACGCCTTCTACCCTGTGCTCCGCACCGACGACATCGGCAACCTGGGGACGATCTGCTGCAGCGACGGCGAGTACCCGGAGGCGGTTCGGGCACTGGCGTTCAACGGAGCGGAGGTCGTATACCGCCCAAGCGAGGCCGTGCCGATGACGCAGTCAGGCTCGGAGCCGGGCGGCACATGGCTGCTGCAGAACCGCGCCCACGCCCATTTCAACAACGTTTATATGGTCTGCCCGAACGTGGGGCCGGTCTACGTCCACCCCGAGATGGAGCACCCATTCGACATCGCCGGCGGCAACTCACACCTCGTCGACTATCAGGGAAATGTGATAGGCCACACGGTCTCCGGCTACAACAGCTTCGTCGCGGGCATCATCGACATCGAGGCACTGCGTCACTTCAGGACGATGAACCTCAACTCCAACTGGATGAAGGACCTCCGCACCGAGGTCTTCCGGCGCATGTACGAGGTGCCCATCCACCCGGCGAACCTGTGGCTCGACCGCGACCCGGCCCAGCACGACGAGGTAGACGGGATCTACCGGGCGAACATCAGGAGGCTCGTCGAACGCGGGTCGTACACCCTACCGGCTGTCGACCACCCGGGAGTCCGCTACATACCGGCAGGCAGCGACTCCGAGCAGACTGACTGGAGCGCGGTTCGCGAACTCTGGACCCAGACCGGCTCGAAGTAACGACAGCGCCGCGGGTCGCGCCAGGCGCGTCATCTCATGTTCACGGCGGCGAGCGCTTCCCGAACCAGCTGCACGACTACGTCCGGGCCCTCGGCCCCAATCCGCCTCGCCGGGAAGAGAGACGACCCCATCGCGACCGATACCGCCCCCGCGTCCAGGTATGCCGCCGCGTTGGCTGCCGTTATCCCGCCGGTCGGGACCAGCTTCGCCTCAGGGAACGGCTGCAGCATCGCAGCCAGGTAGCCAGGACCGCTCGGCTCGGCCGGGAACAGCTTGAGGAGCTCCGCGCCAAGGCGGAGCCCCATGTCGACCTCAGACGCGGTGAAGACACCGGGCAGCAGCGGCAGCCCGTGCCGGCGGGCAGCCTCCACAAGCATCGGGTTGAGCCCAGGCGCCACCAGGAACTGGGCACCGGCTGCAGCTGCCTCTTCGAGCTGGGCGATCTGGCGCACGGTTCCCGCGCCGACCAGCGCCTCCGGATGATCCCGCCGCAGCCGCTCGATGGCCCTGGCGGCGCAGGCCAGCGTGAACGTGATCTCGATCACCTCCAGACCAGCGTTTACAGCCCGCGAGGCAGCGGCTACCGTCTGCTCCAGATCGTGGAGGCGGACGATTCCGACCAGGCGGGCCGCAATCAGCCTCTCGACCGCAGGCGCGCCCGTCAGCGGCCGACCTCGCGCCCATCACGGGCCAGCAGACCGACCACGTCGCCGGCGTCGAGCCGGAAGAGGTCGCCGTGCACGGTCATCTTGAGGGCGCTCATGGCCAGACCCCGCTTCAGACCGAGCTCGATCGAGCCGTCCAGCAGTCCCCAGATCAGCCCGGCGTCGAACGCATCCCCAGCGCCAACCCGGTCGATCACCTCGACCAGGTGACCCGGCAGTCTGATGACCTCTCCGCCGCGCGAGGCGATGGCGCCCGCTGCGCCGAGCGTGAGGACCGCGGTCTTGAACCCCAGGTCAGCGCTCAGGACCGCCAGCGCATCTTCAGGTGCGCCGCCCGCGCCGAACAGATCGCGAGCGTCCTCGGCTGTGCAGATGAGGACGTCGACCAGATGCGCTACGGATCTCACCGCGTCCGCCGCAGCTTGGGGCGTCCAGAGGCGCTGTCGGTAGTTGACGTCGAAAGTGACCGTCGCGCCGCGGCGGCGGGCCTCCTCCATCGCACGCACGCCGATCTCGTAGCAGGAGGCGGATAGGCCAAGGGTTATGCCCGAAAGGTGCAGGAAATCGGTGTCGGCGATTGCCTCCCAGTCGAAGAGATCCGGCGTCGCCTGGGCGATCGCCGAGTTGGCCCGGTCGTAGACGACGCTGATCGGCCTGGGGGCCGCTCCCAACTCCACGAAGTACAGACCAAGACGCCCGGCTTCCACCCAGTGGACGAGGGAGACATCAACGCCACCCGCGGCCAGTGTCGCCGCGACCCGGCGTCCGAGCGGGTTGGCCGGTAGGGACGACACCCAGGCTGAGCGAAGGCCGACGCGGGCAGCGGCGAAGGCGACGTTGGCTTCAGTCCCGGCGACGTGCACGTCGAAGGCCGGTGCGTCTTCGAGACGGTCGCCTGGCCGGACCGAGAGTCGCAGCATCGCCTCGCCCAGCGTTACAAGCTGCGCCCGCCTCACGGGCCTGGCCAGGTCCAGACCCTTAGAAGTACGTGAGTACGGCGTCGAGCACACGGTATTCATCGTCGACCACAGGGATCAGGCGCCACTTGTCGAAGGCGGTGCAAGGATGTGAGATGCCGCAGCCGACGAGATCGCCCACGCGCAGGTCCTCTTCTGCTGCCAGCCTCATGTACGCGTGCTGGTCGTTGAGAGCGAAGATCGAAGCCTCGCCACGCACCCGCCGAACGGCCTCTGTCCCACTCTTCACCAGGCGTGGCAGTGGCAGACCCAGGTCGTAGGAGACGTCGCGCTTACCGAAGCCCAGCAGCGCCAGACCCGGCTCGGGCAGGGAGAGCACGGCGCCCCACACCTCCATCGCATCCCGCAGTGGTTCGGTCGAGGCCAGCCGTCCGCCGAAGGGAGAGGTATGAGCGTAGTGGAGGGCGTCATGCGTCAGGTAGCAGCCGCTGCGCAGGACGAGTCGCACCGGCTTCGACAGATGCCACGGCTCGCCCAGGCCGGTCACGACGCGGTCGAAAAAGGCGCTGCCGCCGGCTGAAACGACGACCTCCTCGGTTTGCGAGAAGAGTCCGGCCTCATCGAGATCGATGACCACCGCCCGCAGGGCACGCATAAAGCGGTCGACCGCCTCCAGCGTCGCGGCGGGCTCCCCCTCATGGATGATTCCTTCGAAGGATTCCACGCCCGCCATGAGCAGGTTCCGGGAGCGCGCCACCGCTCGCGCCACGTTGCGTGCGTCCTCCAACGTGCGGCCGCCGGTGCGGCCACCCGAGAAGCCGACTTCGACAAAGACCTTGAGCCGTCGCCCAGGTCCCGCCTCTTCGAGGGCCGAGTCGAGGATCGCCACGCCCGCCGCGGAATCGACCAGGCAGAAGAGCTCGAAGTCAGGATCGCGCTTCAGCTCCTCGGCGACCCAGCGGGCGGATCCCGGTTCGACGAGCTCGTTGGCGAGGATGATCCGCTCGGCGCCAAAGCTGCGCCAGACAAGGGCTTGACTTACGTTCGCCACCGTCAGGGCCCACGCCCCCGCGTCCAGCTGCATCTGGAAGAGCTGCGGCGACATGTGGGTCTTGCCGTGTGGCGCCAGCTCGACTCCGTTCGTCCGGCAGTAGCCGGCCATCTCCCGCAGGTTGTGGCGGAGCGCCGGGTCCTTAAGGATCATGACCGGGCGCATGAAGGCGCCGCCAAGCACGTTCCAGCCCTGCTCACCAACCGCTCGGATGGGAACGGCGGCACCGGGCGGGAAGGCCTTATAGCGCCAGTCGACGGGTTCGTCGAGGATTCGCTTCAGGTTCAGTGTGCGCGTGCCTGAGGTGGAAGACATGGCAGTCAGGTGCTGAGCTCGGCCAGAGCTTCCTGGGCGGTCAACACGCGCCCGTACTTCATCGCCAGCGTGCGCAGGCTGGCGTGGTGCAGGTCGGGCGCGAAAGAGGAGACGGCATCGGAGAGAACCGCCGCCTTGAAGCCTTCATGGAACGCCCCACGAGCAGTGTCCTCGACACAGATCTGCGTCACCGTGCCCGTGATGACGACGGTGTCGGCCCCCTCGGCGTGCAGCAGATCGCTGAGTCGGGTGCGGTGGAAGGCGTTGTAGCCGTACTTGTCGACCTGGTGATCGCCCGGGAGCGGCGCCAGCTCGTCGATGACCGCCACACAGTCGCGTTCGCCCTCGACGTCCGGATAGGACCGCATGAAGCCAGGCCAGCAGCAGCAGGTCGGTGGCGCGATGACCGGGGACCAGTTCCACATCAGGGTTGGCCTGGGGCCCGCCACGAAACGAGTGAACACCACGGGTCTGCGCCGGTCGCGGAACCAGCCGATGAGCTCCTGGTGCACCTCGATGGTCTCCCGGGCGTCAGGCACCTCGAGCGGGGCCCCGACGCGCACGAAGTCGTTCTGCATGTCCACGACTATCAACGCCGAGCTGTCTGCGTCGAGCTCGAACACCCTGGACAGCTTAGCGGGATCGGCGGCTGGGTCCAGCTAACATCCCTCCATCGACACCACGATGTTCGCCTTCGCCTCCGACCTTCGGCACGAAGGCATGGAGACCGTGCTCGACAACGTGGCCGAGCGCGCGGGTCTTGGTGGTGTCACCCTGGCCGCTGCGTATCACCACGGCCGCGACATCTTCCCGCACAATCCCGTTCGCAGGGTCTACTTTCTGGAAGGCGGCGCCGTCTTCTTTCAGCCGGATGCCGCGCGGTATCGCCGCTTGAAGCTGCAGCCCAGGGTCAGCCGCATGGCCGCGGAGTCCGACGTTCTGACCGACCTCTGCCGCCGCGCCTCCGCGCGCTCGATGCGCGTCAGGGCCTGGACGGTCTTTCTGCACAACTACACGCTGGGCGAGGCCAATCCAGATTGCGCCTGCCGCAACGCTTTCGGCGACCCACATCTCACCGACCTCTGCCCGGCCAACCCAGACGTGCGAGCATATGTGCGCGCACTCAGCGGAGACATCGCGGCCCACGGAGTCGCGGCCGTGGTTGCTGAGTCGCTGCACTATCACGGCCTGGAGCACGGCTTTCACCACGAGCGCTACTTCATCGACCTGGAACCGTTGGGGCGCTACCTGCTGGGCCTCTGCTTCTGCGAGCACTGCATGGCGGCCGCTCGCGGCCACGGTGTCGAGGTGGAAGGGCTGCGCGACTCTGTGCGAGCCGAGCTGGAGCGCCGCTTTGAACACGACCCCGAGCCGGAACCTCCGGAGCTGGTCCGCGAACGCGTGGACGCCTTCGCCGGCGGCGAGCTGGCCGCGTACCTGGGGGCTCGTACAGCCACGGTGACGTCCCTTGTCGCCGAGGCCGCCGAGGCCGCTCGAACGGAGTCCGCCGGCTTCGCCTTCATCGACCTCTCTGGCGCGGTCAAGGGCTACGCCACCGGCCGGCCGGAGGGAGATGCGACGCCATCGGTTGGCTGGCAGTTCGGGATCGACGTGCCCAGCATCACCGCGGCCTGCGGCCAGGTCGAGGCCATCGGATACGCGGCGGATCCCGAACGGCTCAGATTCGACCTGGCAGCCTACCGGTCCGCGATCGGCCCTGGAGGCAAGCTCTCGGCGATCCTGCGGCCGATGGCTCCCGACTGCGATTCGGCGGACAACCTGGCGGCGAAGCTGGCGGTCGGACGCGAAGTCGGGGCCGTGGAGGCTGGACTCTACCACTACGGGTTCATGCGTCTGGAGTCACTGGATCTGATTCGAGAGGCGCTCCAACGGGTCCCGTAGCCGTCGCCAGGTCCTGAGCGTTCAGGAGTGGCCCACGATTCTGCCGGGCAGAGCACCTGTTGTCCTGCCGCCGGCCACGACGCTCTGACCATTCACGAGCACGTGCTCGATCCCGGCGGGCGCGACGCGGCCGTTCTCCCACGTGCTCCGATCGGCCAGGGCGTCGGGATCGAAGACCGTGACGTCCGCCGCCTTGCCCGGCTGCAGGTGACCGCGGTCTCGAAGCGAGAAGCGCGAGGCCGGCAGTCCGGTGACCTTGTGCACCGCCTGCTCGAGCGTCAGAGTCCCGTCACGGACGTAGTCGCCCACGATTCGGGCGAAGGTGCCGAAGCCGCGCCGGTGAGGATGAGTCCCCATGTAGATGCCGTCGGTCGAGCCGACGTAGAGCGCATGAGCGAGCGTCCGCCGGATTATCCCCTCGCCGTCGATGTCCGCCGGCCAGTGGTAAATAGCGAGCGCCCGGCCGGCGTGGCCGGCCAGCAGCTCGAGGAGCTCGTCGACCTCGCTGCGACCCGACCGCTCGGCCAGCCGGCCGAGAATTTGGCCCTCGAGCGATTCACCGCCTTCCACGGAGCTCAGAGTGATGACCCCCCGCTCGGCCACGCGGGCCGCCGTTTCCGAGCGCAGGGTCTCGTCTGGACTCGACAGCCGGCTCATGCTGGCCCGGTATCCGCCGGCCTGCGACCATTCGGGCAGCATCATGAGGAGGTGGGTGCAGGCGGCCGTGTAGGGATACATGTCGAAGGTGACGTCGACGTCGGAAGCCAGCGCCTCGCCGAGCAGCGCTGCTGCCGCGTCGTCGATCGCCAGGTGCGAGATGTGGACCTTCACCCCGGAGCGGCGGCCGATCTCGAAGCTCTCGCCGCATCCCTGCGCCAGCCGGCTCCAGTAGCCGCGCTGGTGCGGCGCGTAAACCCCACCCGCTTCCGAGACCACGCGGCAGAGCTCGACCAGCTCGTCGGTCGGCGAGAGGGCGCCTGGCTGGTACTCCAGCCCGCCCGCCATTCCCACGGCGCCGGCGGCGAGCCACTGCTCCAGCGCCTCTCTCATGGTCTCGAACTGCTCGCTCGACGCTCGGCCTGGCCCCCAACCCATGGCCCTCACCCTGATCGCGAGATGAGGCGCCTGGGGCACGAGGTTGTTGGGGATGCGCCCTCGGAAGATCGACAGGTATTCGGCTGCGGTCCTCCAGTCCCAGCCGATGTCTGGATGGCCGTAGAAGACCTGCAGGTACTCCTTCACCTCATGCAGCCGCGCCGCCGGCAGCGGTGCCCAGCCGAAGCCGTCCGGCGACATGAGCTCGGTGGTGACGCCGTCCAGCACGCCGGCGAACTGGTCCCGGCCGCCAAGACGCGCAATCTCCGAGTGGACGTGCACGTCGATGAAACCCGGAGCCACCACCAGGCCCGCGGCTTCGATGACCTGCGTTGCCTGCGCGCCGTCGAGACGATCGACGGCGGCCACCAGGCCGTCCTTGATCCCGACGTCGAGAACCGCTGCGGGGGCACTCGTGCCGTCCACGACCCTGCCGCCGCGGACCACGACGTCGAACTCGGCTATGTCTGCAGCTCCTCGCCCGCGGCCTCAGCGAGCAGCTCGCGGGTCATGCGGAAATTGCCGGCGAGCAGGCCGCCGTCCACGCAGAGCACAGTGCCCGTTATCCAGGCCGCCTCGTCCGAGGCCAGGAACATGGCGGCGTTGGCAACGTCCTCGGGCTCTCCGACGCGCCGCAACGGATACCACTTCAAGAGTCGCTGGAAGACGGCAGGGTCGCGGTCGACTCGCTCCTGCCAGATCGGAGTTCGGATCGTCCCCGGCGCGATCGCGTTGCAGCGGACGCCGTGCGGCCCGTAGCGGACAGCGATCCCCTGAGTCAGGTTGATCACGCCCGCCTTGGCCGCGCTGTAGGCCTCGTAGCCCAGCGCCGAGAGCCCGTTGACGGAAGCGATGTTCAGGATCACGCCCGCTCCCCGCTCGATCATCGAGGGCAGCACCGCCTTCGAGCACAGGAAGACGCTCTTCAAGACCACGTCCACGTCGCGCTCCCACACCGCCTCGTCGATCCTCAGCACGTCGTCGCCGTCAGCGATCGCCGCGTTGTTGACCAGCACGTCCACCGGCCCCAGTCGTGAATCGACGATGGCCAGCATCGACCGCACATCGCTGCCGGAGCTCACATCGGCGGTGACGGCGACGGCATCGCGTATCTCGGACGCCACCTCTTTGGCTCGGTCGCCGTGCCAGTCGACGACCGCGACCCTGGCACCCTCGGCGGCAAATCGCTGGGCCATCACCCGGCCGATTCCCGACCCGGAGCCCGTCACGACCACCACTCTTCCCTGGAATCGCATCAGGACTGGACGGTGGTACCCCTCAGGGTCTGGCTCACAGGATTCCATGCTCCTCGAAGACCTTCCGGATGCTTGCACCCTGCCGCAGGAGGTCGCGAATGGTGTTCTCGCCGGCGACCTTCCCTAAAGCCCGGCCAACCACCTCGTCCTCCAGCGCGGCCGGCACCACCACGACACCGTCTTCGTCGGCCAGGACCAGGTCGCCGTCTGTGACCGCCACGCCGCCAGCCAGCATGGGCTGCCGAATCGCGAGCACCTCGAGCCGACCCTTGGAGTCGCCGGGGGTCACGCCCGTCGCGAAGACGGGGAACTTCATGTCTTCGATTCCCCAGGAGTCGCGGCTGAGGCCGTCCAGAACGGCACCGCGGCCACCACGTGCGCGAGTGTGGGTGCTGAGAAGCTCCCCCCAGAGGGCCGCGCGGACATCGCCCTGCACGCCGGCCACGACCACCTCGCCCGGACGGAGGCCGTCGAGAAGGTCCATGAGCAGCTTGTAGGGCTGCTCGGGAAGCTCCGAGACCGCAACTGCCAGCATCGTCGCCGCTCTGCCAGCCATCTTCGCCCCCGGATAGAGGGGCCGAACCTCGGGCCTCATCACCTGGTGCCTGTGACCTGCCTCATCCAGGATGTCGGAGAGCACCGACGAGTAGAGGCTGCCGGCGATTCGGTCAAGGTACTCGGCCGAGTACCTGTCCAGCGTGGTGCTGGTCATCGGACCGCCAGCTGCAGGCCCTCGACGAGCCTGGCTGCCTCCAAGACGACCGCCTCTTGATGCGGCTGGATCGCCTGGCCACCCATCCCGCCGAGGAGCCCCAGCAGCGGGTCCTCGACACTGGTTTGCACGCCCGCCAGCGCCTCGATGACCGCCAGCCCGCAGTACGGCACATAGGCCGGCGAGTAGCCCCCTTCGTGGCAGGCGACCAGCCGGCCGCCACAGACCTCGTCCGCCACCGCCAGCATGATTTGAGTCAGCCTGCGGTAGCCGTCGCTGGTCATCATCATCGACGCCAGCGGGTCCATAGCACTTGCGTCCAGGCCGGACGCGATCAGCACCAGCTCCGGTCGGAAGGCGCGAATCGCCGGGGCCACGACACGCTCGAAGGTGGCGACGTAAGCGCCTACGCCCGAGCCCGCCGGCAGTGGGACGTTGATGTTGTAGCCCTCGCCGGGACCGGCGCCGGTGTCGACGATCGCGCCCGAGTTGGGCGGGAAGTTGTTGTCCTGGTGGATGGAGATCGTGAGCACAGTCGGGTCCGAATAGAAGGCGTGCTCCGTGCCATTGCCGTGGTGGACGTCCCAATCCACGATCGCGACTCTGGCCAGGCCGCGCGCCTGGCGTGCGTGGAGGGCGGCCAGCGCCGTGTTGCCGAAGATGCAGAAGCCTCGGCCCATGTCGCGCTCAGCGTGATGCCCAGGCGGGCGAACAAGCGCATAGACGTTGTCGACCCTGCCCTCCAGGACAGCGTCGACTGCGGTAATGCAGCCGCCGGCGGCAAGCAGCGCGATCTCGTACGAGCCAGAGCCGAAGGGCGTCAGCTCGCCCGCGTCGCCGCCGCGCTCAGAGCTCATCTTCTTGATGCGCTGGACGTAGTCGACCGTGTGCAGGCGGAGGATCTCCGTCTCCGTGGCCGGCCGAGGCTTGAGCTGCACGAGCTGCTCGAGCAAGCCGCTCACCTCGACCAGATTGCGCAGGCGGCGCTTGCCGTCGGCATTTTCGATGTGTTTGAGCGGCTCCACAGTGAGGCCAGGCGGCATCACCCAGGCCGCCGTGCCGGTGTCGTGCCACATGTACAGCTCGTGCCACACGAGTCCGGTCGCCATCTCACTCACCTCCCACAGTGGGGTCGGCTTCGGCCTGTCCAGCCGGCTCTGGCTCCGGACCGAGGTACCGGTCGTAAATCCGCCGCAGCGTGGGCCAGAGGCCCTGGGGCGCGAAAACGGCGATCAGAGCCACGATCACGCCTTCGGCCAGCGCCCGGAAATCTCCAATCCCTACCAGCGCCTGGTCCAGGCCGATGACGATGCCGGCTCCGAGGATCGGGCCCATGAAGGTGCCCCAGCCCCCGATCACGATCATCGCCAGGAGGTCGATCAGTCGCGAGAGGTCGAACACCGACGTGGAGATGCCTGTGCTGTAGTGCGTCATGTAGCCGCCGGCCAGGCCGGTGAAGAAGGCGCTGATTGCGAACAGGACGAGGCGCACCCTGAACTGGTCGATGCCTCGGCTGACCGCGTACGTCTCGGAGTCCCGCAGTGCGGTCACGGCCACTCCCAGCGGCGAATAGATGACGCGCCAGATGACGAAGGTCGCGACCGAAAAGATCCCCATTGCGATGTAGTAGAGGTAGATGAGCCTCTGGTCGTTGCCGACGTTCCCGAGCGGGAAGCCAGGCACGATCGTGAGGCCGTAGCCACCACCGCTGATGAAGCGCGGCCCGGTGATGGCGAAGACGCGCGAGAGCTCGTGGAATGCCAGCGTCAGGAGCACCACGTACGTGCCTCGCAGGCGCAGCGTCGGCAGGCCTATGAGCAGGGCCGCTGCGGTTGCCAGGACGGGCGCAAAAAGAATGGACGCGAAGGGGTTCCAGCCCAGGCTGTGCGCCAACACCCCGGTCGTCCAACCCCCGACCGCGAACAGCGCGACCTGCGCAAACGAATAGATGCCGCCGTAACCCATGATCAGGTTCCAGGACTGTGCGACCACGGCCTGCATGAAGAAGAGGATCAGCAGCACCACCAGGAAGTTGCCGATATCCAACCGCACCAGGAGCCAGGGCAGAACGAGGCCGAGCAGCAGCACGCCGCCGACCGTTCCCAGCGACGTCCGGCGCCAGGGTGCGGCCTCCCTGTCGGCTTGGGGTCGTGCCGGCGCGGCACCCACCGCGGCCGGGACACTCACAGCCTTCTCACCTCACCGATGCCGAACAGTCCGTTGGGCCGCACGATCAGCATCAGGATGATGAGGAGGAAGACTCCGGGCAGCGCCCACGCCACCCCCAGGTACACCTCGACGAAGGACTCGAAGATCCCCAGGACGAAGCCGGCGACCAACGCGCCGCGGACGCTTCCCAGTCCACCGAAGATGGTCACGATCAGCGCCTGGATCATGGGGTTGAAGCCAGAGGATGGGTTCAGGAAGAAGAACGGCGAGAGCAGCACGCCGGCCAGGCCGGCCAGTGCGCCGCTGATGGCGATGACGACGCCGTACGTGCGCACAACCGGGATCGACATGAGGCTCGCGGCGTCCCGCTGCTGCGAGACCGCGCGGATCGCCATCCCCTGTCGAGAGTAGGTCAGAAACAGATAGACGAGCGCGAAGAGGGCCAGCGAAGTCGCGACGACCAGGAGGCCCTGGTTGGTGATCTGTACCCCGACCATGTTGTGAGAGCCACCCAGGACCGGGGGCACGACCTTGTACTCGGGGTTGAAGATGATGAGGGCCGCGGCGGAAACCGAGATCGAGAGCCCGATGGTGGCCACCAGCGTGGCGTTGTCGAACCCTGTCTTACCGATCACCGGCCGGATGAAGAGAACATGCATCACACCGGCGAAGGTCGCCGCAACCACGACCCCCACGGGCAGCGCCGCCAGGATCGGCAGATGCAAGGTGGAGACGACCCAGTAGGCGGTATACGCGCCCACGATGAAGATCGCGCCGTGGGCCAGGTTGAGCAGGCGCACCGCACCCCAGACCAGCGTCAGCCCGAGCGCCATCAGACCGTAGACCGAACCGAACAGTATCCCGCCCCAGACTGCCTGAACCAGCTGCGTGTTGTACATCAGCCCAGATAGCTCTCGAGCAGAGCGGTGTCCTGAAGCAGTTCCTCTGCGGGCCCTTCGCGGACGAGCATTCCAGTCTCCAGCAGATAGACGCGGTCTGCCAGTCCGGCCACGTGATTCGCATTCTCGTCGGCGAGCAGGAGCGGCATGCCGCTCTTCTTGATGGTCCCGATGCTGTCGTAGATCTGCTGAGTGGCCAGCGGCGCAAGCCCAAGTGAAGGTTCGTCGATGAGGAGGATCCTGGCCCTGGCCATGAGGCCTCGGCTGAGGGCGAGCATCCTCCGCTCGCCGCCGGACAACGTGCGCGCCAGCTGCCCTGCCCGCTGCTCCAGCCAGGGGAAGAGCTCGTAGACGCGGTTCAGCCGGACCTTGCGCTCGGCCCAGGTGGGGCCGTGGTAGGCGCCCATCAGCAGGTTCTCGCGAACGGTCATCTCCGGGAAGAGCAGGTCACCTTGAGGAATGTGGATGACGCCGGCCGCAGCGATCAGGTCGGCGCGCCATCGGGTGATGTCTCTGCCGTCGAACAGAACCTCGCCCGAGCGAGCGCCCAGAAGCCCCGTGATGGCTCGCAGAAGAGTCGTCTTCCCGTGTCCGTTGGGACCGAGCACGATGACCCCCTCCCCCTCCCCCACCCGGAGGTCGATGCCGTGGAGCACCTCGCTGCCCGCATAGCCTGCGTGGAGCGCCCTCACCTCAAGCATGGGCCGTCTCCGGGTCTGGTCCCAGCGGCCGCAGCATGCCCAGGTAGACCTCGATAACGCGCGGGTCGCGTAAGACCGTCGCAGGCGGGCCTTGAGCGATCTCCTGGCCGTGGTCCATCACCAGGATCCGGTCGGCGAGCGCCTGCACCGCCTTCATCACGTGCTCGATCATCAGGACGGTCACGCCCGCGCGAGCGACATCACGAATGAGGTCGATCATCTGCAGCCGCTCGCCGGGGTTGAGGCCGCCAACAGGCTCGTCGAGCATGAGCAGGGCTGGCCGCGTTGCCAGCGCGGTCGCCAGCATCAGGCGCTTACGAGCAAGAACCGGAAGCTGGCTGGCAAGCGCTCGCTGCTGGCCCGCCAGCCCGCAGAGCGCCAGCGCCTCGATTGCGGCCTCCACGGCCTGATCGTCGAAGGAGAGGAACGGGTTTGCGCCCGCCAGACCGAACGTGCTGCCGACGAGCACGTTTGTGAGCACGGTCTGGGTGTCGAATGCCACGGTGGTCTGGAAGGTCCTGGCCAGACCCAGCTGGCAGATCTTGTGGGCGCGCAGCGCCTGGATCTCCCGCTCCCGGAACCTGATGACGCCCGTAGTCGCCCGGCTCACACCGGAGATGCAGTCGAAAAGCGAGGTCTTCCCGGCGCCGTTGGGCCCGACGATGGCGTAGACCTCCCCCGGCTCGACGGCAAAGCTCAGCTTGTTTACCGCGAGCAGGCCACCGTAGGCCTTGCTGACCTGCTGGCACTCGAGGATGGACACTGGGGGAGCTTTTCCCGGCAGTGTGCCCTACTTCATCCAGGAGGGGAGCACGAACTTACCGCTCGTGAACGGCTCCGGGTAGACCACCTTGTACTGCCCGTCCTGTATCTGAACGATGATGTGCGGCTGGCCGAGCGAAGCATCGGGAGTCTGGGATGGGTACTGCCGGCCCGTGTGGTTCTCGAACGAGATCGAGCCGGTCACGCCCCGCCACTTGACCTGCTCGGTGGCCTTGGCCACCGCCTTGTAGTCCGTGGGGTTTCCCGCCATCTGGACCGCCGCCGCCCAGACGTTGACCTCGTCGTAGCAGCCGCCAGCGTTGGCCCAGCCAGGCTGGACTCCGAATTTCGCGGCGTAGCGCTTGCGGAAGTCGTTGCCGATGCCGTCGGGCAAGAGGCCAAGCACAGTCGCCCAGATGATGCCGTTACCCGCCGGGCCGGCCAGGTTCAAGTACTCGGGAACCGAGGGCCCGTACTGCTGATAGACGAGGGTCTTGGTGGGACCGGCCACCCACGACTGCGCCATCTTGGCGTCGTCGGCAGGTGAGAAGTCGCTGGTGAACAGGACGCTTGGAGCCAGCTGCTTGACCTTGGACAGCACGGGACCCCAGTCGGGCACCTGGCCCTCCGACACCCCGTCGTGAGAGACCACGTTCCAGCCGAGCTCCTTGATCTTCGTCTCGTACCCGTTCCCGATCACGGTGCCGTAGGCGCTCTGCCCGCTGATGATCGATGTGGTCTTGTCCTTTACGCTCAGCAGCCCCTGGTTGACGGCCTGGTCGACCCAGAAGGCGAAGCCTCTTCCGTACCACTCCTCGGTCGGGTCGACCTGGAAGATGCCCCAGTACTTGTTTGGGTCGCCGGAGTAGCGCTTCACCCACGCGATCTGGGTGTTGACGTTGTAGTAGAGGGCTCCGGCATTGGCGACGATGTCGAACTCGGGTCCCGTGCCGAGGTGGTATCCGGAGAAGATGACATCGGCCTTCTCGACGCTGACCGCCCGCTGGAATGCAGCAGTGATCTGGTCGGTGTTGGAATCCTTGTCGTCGATCTCGACGTAGTTGAGCTTGTAGCCAACCAGGCCTCCGCGTGCATTTATCTCGTCCACCGCCATGCGGACGCCGTTCGCCATCTCCTTTCCGTCAGATGCGATCGAACCGCTGAGCGGGTATATGCCGACGACCTTGATGTTGCCCTTGGAGCCGCCGCCTCCACCGCCTCCTGAGGACTTGGCGGCCAGCTGCGTGCCCGCCAGACCGCCTACCACCAAACCCCCGACCGCGCCGGCGCCTCCGGCCAGGAGCTGCCTCCTGGTCACCTCGCGCTCAGTGATCGATTTCTGTGTGGCCACCTATGGGTCCCTCCTATGCTGACGTTTCCGGATCCCTTCGTCTCTCTATGAGCTGGCGGCGGCGCCGGCCTCGCGCAACACTTCGTAGTCGACCTTCACAGGATTTCCGTTCCTGGCTGCGGACTCGTCGATCGCAAAGCAGACCGCCATCGACCTGTATGTGTCGTAGATGGAGGCGTGCGACTCCTGGTCGTTTTCGATGCACTCGAGGAAGTGGTTCACCTCGGGCACGAACGGGTGGTGTGTCACGTCCCCCGAATCGGGCTCGATGGTGGGAAAGGTCCAGTAGTTGAGCGAACCCGGGTAGTGCTTCTTTGAGTAGACGCGGTTGTTCTGGACGGTTCCCTCGGTGCCGAAGAGACGCACGTTGAAGATGTAGGGCGTATCCGCGTCGAGCACCGTCGAGAGCTTGCCAACCGCCCCGTTCTCGAAGCGTAGCGACGCGACCATCACTGGATCGTATGTGTAGTTCAGATCCTTCTTGGGCCCAGCCGAGAAGGCGGCTACCTCGGTAATCTCACCCGCGAAATAGCGGATGGCGTCGGCCGCGTGGCAGCCTGCGCTGATGAAAGCGCTGCCGCCCAGCTCCTTGCCCACCGCCCACGGGTAGCTTGGGTACTCCTTCTTGAGTGGGTGCCAGTAGTCGGCTTCGGCGTAGATCATCCTGCCGATGACGCCATCGGCCTGGAGCTGCTTCACTGTCTCGAACTGCGGGTTCCAGCGAAGCACGAAGGAGGTAACCGTCTTTACCTTCGACTCCTGGACCGCCCGATGGATCGCACGCACGCCCTCGTAATCGAGGGCGATGGGCTTCTCGATCACGACGTGGCGGCCGGTGCGAGCGGCCCTCGTCACGTGGCGGGGGCGGACGTCCGGGGGCGTGCAGGACACGACGATCTTCACCCGGTCGTCGTCGAAGAGCTCGTCCTCACTGGCGTACTCACGCCCGTCCACGCCGAGCGACTCCAGCAGCCGGCCCGCCTTGCCGGGGGTGCGGTTGAAGATTCCGGCTACTTCGGTAAGAGGGTGGTCGCGAAAGGCTTTGACGTACTCACCCGCGACCCAGCCGGCGCCGAGGATTCCAACACCGTACTTCCTGTAGTGGTTGGCCATTGAACCCCCTTCCACCCCCAAGCGCCCGGAAACATAGCGTTAGCCTAGGTACGCAACAGATTGGTGTCAAGAAGCCATGAGGTCGCAGAGAGTGTGGTTCCCGCCCCGCCTGGATCCCGTCGGTGGTGACTGCCACCAGGCCCCTGGCGGGGCAGTTCCGGCAGGGAGTGCACTCAAAACTCCGGACGCCTACGGGGCAGCACGGCCCCCTGGAGGAAGGTGGGTCATCGTGCCCGGGAATTCCGCGCGACGCCATCCAACGGACCGATAAAACGGGGTAGACCGGCCCACGCCGCCGGGTCCGGAGACCCGAGTTCGGTTACGCCCCGATGCTCAGGGCGCGGCGCAGCACATCACTGTTCGCCCGCGCCCGCTCCAGCAGCGCCCGCTGTGCCGCCTCGGCGTTCTCGTGCCGACCGCCCCAGGCCCGCAGCGCCGATGCCTGGAGCGCTCGGCCAAACGAGAAGCTGACGCGCCACGGGTGCGGGCCCAGCTTCGCAATCTCCTCCAGGTTGGCGGTCGCCTCCTCCTCCGACTGGCCGCCGGATAGAAACGCGATCCCGGGCACCTCGGCAGGCACGTGGTCGCGCAGCACCTCGACCGTGCGCCGCGCCACCTCAGCCGGCGCCGAGGACGCGAAGACCACCGAGCCCGGCGTCACCATGCTCGGCTTGAGCACCATCGCCGCCAGCGAGACGCCGTGCGCGCGAAGCTCTGAGAAGACGGCCGCCAGCGTGCGCGAGGTGACTGACGCGCATTCCTCCAGCGAATGCGCACCGTTCATCAGGACCTCCGGCTCGACGATCGGCACCACGCCGCCGTCCTGGCAGACACGTGCGTAGCGGCCGAGCAGCCAGGCGTTGACGTCGATGGCCAGCGCCGAGGCCAGGCCGGGACCGATGTGGAGAACCGCGCGCCACTTCGCGAACCGCGCGCCGAGTTCCCGGTACTCGACCAGCCGACCGGCCAGACCGTCGAGCCCTTCTGTCACCTGCTCCACCGAGGAGGGCGCCAGCGGCACCAGACCGCGATCCACCTTGATGCCCGGGATCATCCCCTCCGCCGCCAGGAACGTCGCGATCGGCGTGCCGTCCGGCATCCGCTGCCGCAGGGTCTCGTCGTGGAGGATCACGGCGCCGATGAACCTGGAAAGGCCAGGAGCGCCGAAGAGGATCTGGCGGTAGTCGAGGCGCGTAGCCTCGTTGGACTCGACGCCCAGCGACGCGAACCGCTTGGCGATCGTGCCAGTGCTCTCGTCGGCCGCGAGGATCCCCCTGCCATCGGCCACCATCGCCCTGGCTGTGGTGGCGAGCTCGTCCATCATCCTTTCCAAGAAAACTACGACACCTCGCACGAAGCCTGGCAGCTGGCCCCTGTACACGCCCGCGCGCCTGCGTCGCCATGGACGAGCATGTGATCGAGGCGGCCCGCAGGGCAGTGGCGGAGTCAGCGTAGACTACCTCGGCCAGGACCGGCGCGTCCCAGACGCCAGGGAGGAGGCGGCGTGGAGATCGTCCACAACATCGCCCAGCGCAGGCTGCGGAACACCCTGACCATCAGCGGCATCGTGATCGGCATCCTGGCGCTCACATTGACGGGCGCCATGGCCGAGCATTTCCGCGCGCAGTTCGAGGGTGGGGTCAGATACTACAGTTCGAACATCCAGGTCTCAGACGACGCCGGCGGCAACGCCGGGGTCATCTCCCTGGGCAAGATCGACCCGATCCAGAAGGTACCCGGGGTTGCCCTCGCACTGCCCTCGATCGGGCTCATGGCCAAGCCGGGCAGCGCCGGCGGCGTTCCTCTCGGTCTCCCCGACACGATCGTCTACACCGATCCACGGGAGCGTGACCACACCAGGCTCAAGACCGCGATCGCATATGGCCGCCAGCTCCAGCCCAACCGGCAGGGTGAAGTCGTCCTTGGCTACGACCTGGCCAGCGAGTTCAGAGTCAGGGTCGGCGACAGCCTCGACCTGCCGATCCGGCCTCGTAACGCCAATCCAGATTTCGTCAACCATCCCTTCAAGGTCGTTGGCATTCTCAAGAAGACCAACACCTTCCCCGACGCCACGGCGTCGGTCGGCCTGTTCGACGCGCAGATGCTGCTGCAGGAGAGCCTGCCGGCCTCCTTTCGCGACCGGGTCGACCCGTCCTCGCTTGCTTCGAGGATCACGGTGTACGGGAAGCCCGGCGTCGACCTTGACAAGCTGGCCGACCGGATCAATGCAAAAGTGCCCGGAGTCACGGCGACCAGGCCCACGGATTTCGTGAACACCTTCGACCAAGGTGCTCGATTCACCGCCATCGCCATCGGGACGGCTTTGCTGGCGATCCTGTTCGGCGCAGTCCTCGTGGTCAACACAATGCTGGCTGCCGTCATTGAGCGAAGCCTTGAGATTGCGCTCAAGGTGACGTTCGGCGCTCGACCCTGGCAGGTCGGGGTCGAGTACCTGCTCGAAGCCACCATCATCGCGTTGATCGGTGGCGTGATCGGCTTCGCACTTGGAGCCGGGCTGGCCGCGCTCCTCGACCTGGCGGGCAGGACGGTGAACATGGACGTCTTTCTGATCACCGACAGGTTGGCCAAGATCGTGCTCGGATTCGCCGTGGCGTTGGGAGTCGGGGCCGGCATCATTCCCGCGCTGCGTGCTGCCAAACTGGATCCGGACCTCGCGCTGCGGGCGATGTAGAAGGGAGCGCGAAGGGAAGGCAGGTGGCGGCAATCGAGGTCCGCGATCTGACCAGGAAATACCGCCAGGGAGAGGCCAACATGGTCAAGGCCCTGGACGGTGTCACCCTGAGCGTCGGCGCTGGAGAATTCGTCTCCATGGTCGGCCGTTCGGGGAGTGGGAAGACCACCTTCCTGCACTGCGTGGGTCTGCTCCTCCGGCCCACATCTGGCCAGGTCATCATCGACGGGATCGACACCACCGCCCTGACCGACAGAGAGAGGGCCGACTTCCGAGGACACCGGATCGGCTTCGTGTTCCGAGACCAGAACCTCCTCCCCTCCCTGACGGCGCTGCAAAACGTGATGCTGCCGCTGCGCTATGGCCGGATCGGCAGAGGCGGGAGGAAGCGCGCCCGCGAGCTCCTCGATCTCGCTGGGCTTGGGGACCACATGCACCAGCGTCCGGGCCAGCTCACCGCGGGGCAGAGCCAGCGAGTCGCGATCGCTCGCGCGTTGATCAAGGCACCCACCCTGGTCCTTGCTGACGAACCGACCGGCGAGGTGGACAACGAGACCTCGGACGAGCTTCTCTTCCTCATGCAGCAGCTGAACCGGACAAGCGGCGTCACCTTCATCATCGCCACCCACGACGTCGACGTGGCCACCTGCATGGACCGGATGATCCGTCTCAGCGACGGGCAGGTCCGCGCGGACGAGCGGCTCCGGGCCGCACGGAGCCGACTCACGAGCCGGCGGTAGAAGACAACTTCCGGTGGTCGCGCCGATGGTGTACCAATGTGCTTCAATACCGGAGATCCAGTGGGGGTAGCCGGACAGCCTTTCGGGCGAAGGCGGTTGGATCCAGCCCGACTCGAGCGGTTTCTGCCGCGCCGGGTCACGCGACGACACGTCATCGGCGGGGCGCTCGCAGTCGGAGCGGGAGTGAGCGCTCTAAGGCTGCTGAGCCTCGACCGGAAGATTCCGAGCGTCAGGAGCGCGGTTGTTCCGAAGACCGAAGGCAAGACGGTCGAGTGGACGTCGCCGCTCGCTCAAGAGCCCGCCAGGATCGCACATCTGCTGCGACGCGCCACGTTCGGCGCCGGACCCGGCGATCTGGATGCGGCCTTCAAGCTGGGCTACGGGAAGCTGGTCGACCAGCTGGTAGAGACCCCGCCCGCCGAGCCACCGCCCGTCCCCGGGATGAATGGGAACTCGGTCGACATCGGCAACCTGCAGCAGTGGTGGGTGGACCACATGCTGGCCAGTCCGACGCCTTTCGCGGAGAGGATGACGCTGTTCTGGCACGGTCATTTCACAAGCGATTACCGCAAGGTCGGCACCGGTCAGCCGTACATGTACTGGCAGAACCTCACCTGGCGGAAGGTGGCGCTCTCAAATCTGGCATCGATGCTGATGCAGGTAACCATCGATCCGGCAATGATGCGTTACCTGGATCTGGCGACCAGCACCGGTAAGAGCCCCAACGAGAACTATTCCCGGGAGCTCCTGGAGCTGTTCACGATGGGCACCGGCAACTTCACCGAAGGGGACGTCCGAGCGGGAGCAAGCGCGCTCGCCGGGTGGCGACTGCCGGTGGCCGCGGACAACTCCAGGGTCGGCATATTCGAACCACGGCGCGCCTACTCGGGCGGCCCGCTGACCTTCCTGGGCAGGACCGGACCGCTGGAGTTGAAGGGGGTCATCGACGGCATCCTCGCCAGCGATGCCAGTGCGACATTCCTGGTCACCAAAATCGTCCATCACTTCGTGTCACCGGCCCCCCAGGCGCGTTACATCCGCCGCCTGGCCGACGAATTCCGGACGAGCAAGTACGACGTCAAGACGCTGATGCGGAGCGTGTTTTTGAGCCCGGAGTTCATCACCGGCCAGTCCTACCGCTCCCTGATCAAGTCGCCGATCGAGTACATGATCAGCACCCTCAAGGCTCTCAAGGCGCCACAGCTGTCAAAGCTGGTTCTGGACGCGGACGAACAGATGGGTCAGATGCTGTTCGATCCGCCGGATGTCGGCGGCTGGCCCAACAACGAAGCGTGGATCTCTTCCAGCACGGTTATGGCCCGGATCAATTTCGCCGTCTCAGCCCTCAGCCGGCTCAGAAACCTTCCTCCGGCCAATGATCTTCATAAGCTCCAGCTGGACGGGGTTTTGAGCCCTGTGACCACGAAGTTGCTCGACCAGGCCGGCGACGATCGCGCGCGCTGGATGATCGTCCTAATGTCCCCGGAATTCAATCTCAAATAGGTGTTTGCGACATGAGCAAGGACCAGGTCGGGATCAACGAGCTGAAGCGAAGGGACTTCCTCCGGGCCGGCCTCGTCTTCGGCGCCGGTGCCAGCGCCCTGGCCGCTGGCTACGCCGCAGTCCCGGACGCCTTCGCGCGGGCCGTCTACGCAGCCAAGCAAGAGGGAGTGAAGAACGACAAAGTCCTGGTCATGATCCAGCTCGCGGGCGGAAACGACCACCTGCGCACGGTGATCCCCCTGCAGGACCCGAAGCTTCACGACCTGCGTCCGGTGCTCGCGGCTCAGTCGGTGCCCATGGCCCTACCTCTGAACGGCAGCTTCGGGCTGAACCAGAACATGCCTGGGATCAAGGCGCTCTGGGATCAGGGCAAGCTCGCCATCGTCGAAGGCGTCGGCTACCCCAACCCGAGCTTCTCGCACTTCGAGTCGATCCGGGTCTGGGAGACCGGAGATCCAACCCGCCGTCAGGTCGAGGGCTGGCTGGGCAAGACGATCACGAAGAACTACGACTCCCAGGGCCATCCCCTGACCGGCTGCGCGTGCGGCACCACCAACGTGCCCGGCGCGCTGCGCGACCTGCACGCGACCGTCTCCGTGATCAGCAACTCCCGAACGTTCGGGCTCCAGGGCGGCACCAGGATCGAGACCACAGCAGGAGCCCTCTGGAAAGGCACCCCTGGGATATATGGCGCGCTCTTCGACACCGCCATCTCCACAGTGCAGGAGTCGATCTCGAGCGTCAGGACCGCTCTCAAGTCTCAGTCCAACGGGTACACAGACAACGCCAAGCTCGTCTACCCATCGAAGACAGAGCTCGGGGCGGCCCTCCAGCTGGCGGCTTCACTGATCACGAGCGGCAGTGGCGTCAAGCTGCTGCACGTCACACTGGGCGGCTTCGACACCCACCAGACCGAGCTCAACCGGCACAACGACCTGATCGGGTACCTCGACCAATCGGTGGCGGCCTTCTATCACGACCTGGACGTTCATGGGATGGCTGACAAGGTCCTGATCGCGACCTGGTCCGAGTTCAGCCGCCGGCCCCAGGAGAACGCCAGCGGTGGCACGGACCACGGGGCGGCGTCAGCGATGCTCCTTATGGGCAGTCCTGTCCAGGGTGGCTTCTATGGCCAGACGCCCAGCCTGAGCAACCTGGACAGCACCGGCAACCTCAAGTACACCGTCGACTTCCGGGCCGTGTACCAGGAGATCCTGAACACTCACCTGGGCGCCGATGCCAAGGAGATCCTCGGTCAGACCTTCGATCGGGTGCCGTTTCTCAAGAAGCCCGGCGTCTGAGATGGCGGCAAGGTTTTGAGAGGGCTGCCCGCCTGGGTGCTCAAAGGCAGCGCAGTCTGCCTGACCGTCCTCGCGGCGGTGGGTTCCGCCGGTTATGTGGGCGGGCACGTGAAGAACCAATCGGCTCCGCTTCGACCAGCGCTGCATCCTCAGACCGGCGTCTGGGCTCCTGCCGATGGACCCGGCCAGGTCAACCTGGCGCCGGGCCTGCGCAGCACGTCAAGCCAGCCGGTCACCGAAACCTATGTCTCGTGAGGGTCCGATGAAGAGCTTTACTGCGCCCGCCTCAGCAGCTCCCGGCACCTCCTCCGGGTAGGCGCTCGTCCGGCGGGGTCGCCAAGGCATGAGCCTGGACACCTATCTCTGGATCCTGAGTCGAGTCACCGGGCTCACCGCCGGTGCGGCCCTGGCGATCTCGCTGTTGACCGGGCTGGCTCTGCGCAGCGCCGTGCTCGATTGGCTCGCCACGAACCGGGCGCTGCGCTCCACGCATGAGTTCACCGCCATTCTCTGGATACCACTGGGCCTTTCCCACATGCTCCTGCTCGCGCTCGACGGCAGCGTGAAGACGCCTATCCGGCTGCTCGACCTGGTGGTTCCCTTCAGGGTCTCTTACGGGACGTTCGCGATCGGGCTTGGCACGCTGACTTTCGACATCCTCATGCTGGTAGCGGTCACGGGATGGCTCCGCCGGCAGATCCATCCTTTCGCCTGGCGGTGGATCCACCGCCTCTCCTACCTCGCCTGCGGAATGGTCTTTCTCCACGCCCTGCTCGGAGGGACCGACTTCAGCGCCCCCCAGGTCTCCGCCATAGCCTGGTCGGTCGCGGCCATCCTGGCGGTCCTCACCGTGGCTCGCTTGCTGTGGGGCCGCCTGCCCGCCGAGGGTCGAGAGCTTCAGCGCAGAGGGCCGCCCCCGTAACGTCGGTCACTCGCCGCGCAGCGCGTCAGCTGCGGCTAGACGGTACGCCACGACCAGCGGGCCGGCGGCCGCCGCCGCGGC
>Ga0126378_10000415_pt1 | contig 31865 bp, 28 predicted proteins | sample PanSoiMetPlot_23_FD_92587 | JGI IMG/M metagenome (GOLD analysis project Ga0126378, IMG submission 92587) | Tropical forest soil microbial communities from Panama - MetaG Plot_23 | ecosystem: Environmental > Terrestrial > Soil > Tropical forest > Bulk soil | place: Panama | collected 2016-02-17
AGGAAGGCGCGCTGACGCGTAGCCGTGCTGTTTCCCCACCCCAAAATCCCCGCCAGATCGCAGGCCTGGCCGGAGCAATCTCCAGGTCAAGCTCACGTAAAATTCCGCCCTTACGCTACGCGTCCAGAAACCGCGATGCAATGGGCCAGAACGTGAAATGGCCCGCTCGCCGTTTCTTCGTATCGCACAAGTATTCAGTGGCAATTCGGCCACGGTTGCCGCGGCCGTTCCGCGGGCAGCTCTGCCCGCGGAACGGCCGCCCCCCTCGCGGACGGTCAGGCTTTGGATGCGCTCCAGGAGCCGTTGCCGCCCCCGTTGGCGACCTGCCAGCTCCCGGACATGGAGCCGCCGGAAACCGACCCCGAGTAGGTGATCTGCGTCGAACCGACGGTGCCGAACTGGATGGAGCTGCCGTTCACCGTCCCGTTGATCGGCACAGAGCCTCCGAGGCTCGAAACATCGATAGTGCCGGTCAGTGTCGAGTTCGCCTGCTGCCAGCTCAGCTTGAAGGTGCCGGTGTAGGAGCCGCTGTACTTGCCGTTCCAGGTACCCGACAGTCCGGTGCTCGCTGTCGTCGCGGCGGCGGCGGGCTGTGATGTGCTCGTCGTCGCGGCGGGGGCGGCGGCGTGCGTCGTTGAGGTAGTCGTCTTGGCGGGGCTCGCCGAGCTGCAAGCGGCGAGCACGAGCGCCGCGGCCGGCGCGACGATCAGGGCAATCTTGATACGCGACATCATTAGTCCTCCCCGGAGTATGGTCCGCACGCTCTGATTACGGCAGGCGTCCAATCGCCGTGCGGGCGGTCGCGGTGAGGGCAGCCGTTGTCGGCGCCTGGCTCCCCGTCACCTCGTCGACCAGGTAGATGGCCGAGGTTCCCTTGAGCACGAAGATGGAGGCGCCGTTGAAGATGCTGGTAGTGACGTGGTAGGCGGTTGCCTGATCGCCGAGACCAGAAACCGGTGTTGGCGTCATGTGCCCGCCTTGCGTTACCTCCGTGGTCACGTTGTCGCGCACTTGCTGGAGCTCACCGGAGCTGCCCTGGAACACGTCCACCATGAACACGTTCTTGGTGGCCGAGCCGTAGACACAGGTCTTGCCAGGCCCGATGGCCCTCTCGGTGCCGGGGCCGTACGACGCCCCGGTGAGCGTCGAGGCCTCCGATGGCGTCACGAGCTGACACGGATCGGTCGTTGTATTCGTGGTGATCGCGGTGTGACCGCCGGCGGCGGGCGAACGTGCAGCCGCCGGACTGCTGTTCGTCGGCGCAGGCGCACCGCTGCTGCACGCGGCCACCGTCGCCAGCAGTAAGGCGGCGGCGCCCGCCGCAGGGATGATCGTCATGAGCGGGCCGATTTTGGTACGCGACATCGTTGAGTCCTCCCCGGAGTTAGGTCCGTACGCCTCGACTATCCGGGCGGAACTTTCACTGGCGTGAAGGCCGGCTTAAGGTCGTCGGCCAGCCGCGTCGGCTAGCGCGACCGGCACGACATCAAGCTCCTCCATGCGCCGGGCATAGGCGGCGTAGGATCTGCGCGCTTCGCCATGGCGACGGAGGCGGAGCTGTCCCGCAATCAGTGACAGCCAGGCGTCCTCGTCGAACGGCTCGCGCTCCAGCAGCTGACCGAGGTGCTGCGCTGCCGCCTCGTCATCGCCACGGTCTGATGCGAGCCGCGCCAGCAGGCGAAGGACCGTGAGCAGTCGGGAACGCGCCTCGTCCCGGACATCGATCGCCCACTCTTCGTACAGATCCTCCTCGAGGAAGTCCCCGCTGTAGAGCTGGCGGGCCCGGCGCAGCGATCCTTCAGCCGCGGCGAGCTCGCCCCTGGCCATCAGCTCGGCGGCCCGCTCTGCGAGGCGGAGGAACTCGATCAGATCGATGGACAGACGGTCGGTCCGCAGCGCGATGGCCCTGGTGTCGGACACTACGTAGTGATCGGGCGGATGCCGCCGCTGGGGATCGAGGACCTTGCGGATGGTACTGAGGGCGACCGACAGCCGGTTGCTCAGCCCATCGTGTTCTTCATCGGGCCACATTGCCTCGGCCGCTGCCTCGCGCGTGAGCGGTCGGCCTTTCCGGGCAACGAGCACTTTGAGCAGGTCCCGTGCCTTGCGGGACTGCCAGGCAGCCAGCGGCACGGGCTCGCCCGCGTGCACCACCGCGAACCGGCCGAGGGCCCGGATGGCTATCTCGTGGGTATCGGTCGGCGCCGATGCCAGCAAGCCGGGCACGCCCAGTTCGGCCGCGACTCCCAGCGCGCCGATGTCCTGCCGGATCGCATCCGACGTGCGCTGATCGTCGGTCAGGATGGCGAGCGCGAGACGAGCACGGGCGGCCGCGATGGGATTGCCGACGTCGTCCCACAGGTCAATCGCGGCGCGCAGTCGCCCCTCGCCAGCTTCGCCGGAGGCGGCGCCCTGGAGCTCGAGTGACTCGGCGAGCGCCGCCCGATCGCCCGTGGCACGAGCCTGCGCCTCGGCCTGGCGGGCCAGCACGTCAGCGGCCAGGATGTCCCGGCCGCGCAGCTCCACTTCCGCGGCGGCGCACAGGGCGCCGGCGCGCTCGAGGCTGGTAGCCCTGGCTAGCGCGTCGGCTGCCGCCTTGCGCGCCGCCGCCAGGTCTTCCTCCGCAACCACCCTGGCCAGACCGCAGAGGGCGGACACGAGGGTGTGCGCGTCATCTCCCGCTTCGGCCAGCGCTTGCGCGCGCTCGAACGAGCTGCGGGCTCGGACGAGATCGCCGCGCTGCCGGTACAGCTCCCCGGACAGCACCAGCGGGATAGCCGCGAGCAGCGTCCCGAGTGCCGCGCAGATCGCGTCCGCCTCAGCGATGGCTGCGCCCGCGTCGGCGAACTGGCCGAGCCGCAGGTGGGCATCAGCCTTGTTGGTGAGCGCCAGCGCGGAGAAGAACCGGTGACCAGCCCCGGTCTCGAGGGCGAGCTCGGCTTCGGATATGGCGCGCGCGTAGTCGCCCGTCTCGAGCGCCCGCGAGCTCATGTTGGCGTGGATCCGGGCGAGCTGAACCTGGTCGCCGCCGTCGCGGGCCGCCACCAGGGCCAGGCGGTACTCGCGCTCATTGCGCTCCCGCTCACCGCGGCCGGCGGCGGCCAGCGCGAGCGCGACATGGGCCGCGGCCACGGCGCACGCATCGCCGCTGGCTGTCGCCTGATGCAGGGCCGTCCGCGCGAGATCGTCTGCGGCGTCGATGAGTCCCTGACTCCAGAGCGTCGTGCTCAGACACGCCGATACCATCGCGTCGTCAGCACCGAGCCGGGACGGGCTGTGAGCCGCCTGCAGTGTGGCGGCAGCCGCAGCAGAATCTCCGCGCAGGTACAGCAGTAAGCCGTGACGCCACGCGATGCCGGCTCGCAGCGACTCAGGTCCGCCGGACCGCTCGACCCGGGAGAACAGGTCGATCGCGGCATCCCATTGCCCGACCGCCTGAAGCGCTTCCGCGAGCACGGCGTCGAGGGCGCTGTCGCCGCCGGTGCCGTGGCCGCGCAACACCTCCATCACCCTGGCCGCCGCACCGTGCCTGATGAGCGCCGGACCGTGGCGGTGCAGGAACGACCGCGCGGCGTCCGTCGCGCCCGCGGCGTGGCATTCGAGCGCTTCCTCCAGCCGGGCGTTCCCTTCGAGCCAGCTGGCTACCTGCCCGCGGAGCCTCGTCCACTCGGCTGGACCTGCCAGCGCGGCAACCGCGTCGGTCAGCACCGGCGAGAGCCGATAGAAGCCAGCCGCGCCGGCCTCCACGAGCAGCCCGCGCTCCCGCAGGCTGACGAGCTCACCGGAGGTGGCCGGAACCCCCGCACCTGCGAGCAGCCCGGCGTCTGTTCGCGGGGCAACCGAGGCGACGAGCAACATTTGCCGCGCCTGCGGCTGCTCGTCGCCGATGAGGTCGGTCGCGAACGAACGCCAGAGCTGGCCCTGCCCGCTGCGCAGCCGGTCGAGCGCTTCGGCCTGGTCGCCAGGATCGAGGCGGTCAAGGCGGTCAAGCAGCAACTGCAGCGCGGCCGGCCAGCCTGCCGTGAGTGACCAGCAGTCGTGGGCGAGCGGAGCCGAAGTCTCGCCCAGCCTCATCTCGACGAGATCGGCCGTTTCGGCGATCGTGAAGCTCAGGTCCGGCGCGGCGACTTCGAGAAGCTCGCCCCGGCCCTGCGCACCGCTCAGGCCGAGTTCTGGCAAGGTACGGCCGGACAGGACGAGATGCAGGTACGGCGGCGCTTCGAGCGACAGCACCCGCATGAGGTGACTCGCGGCCTCGTCAGTGGCGACGTGCTCCATGCCATCGAGGACGAGCAGCAGGTCGGCCGGAAGCGCTTCGGCGAGCTCACACAGCTGCGCGGCAAGTCGTTCGGCAAGGACGAGGCGATCGTCCGATCCGGTCGCCGCGGCGATGGCCGACCGGGCAGGGGCTGGCGCTTCGCCGAGGGCGGCTGCGAGGCGAGCCGACAACGATTCCGCCTGGGCATCGGCTGGCCTGAGCCGGACCCATCGGGCCGTGCCAGTGGCGTCGAATTCGGCCAGGGCGGTTGTCTTGCCGTAGCCAGGGCCGGCCATAACGAGGGTTGCGCGCCGATGGCTGGCGGCCGACAGCAGGCGCATGACACGAGGCCTGGCGACCGTGCTCGGCCCGCGCGCGCTCCCCGGCAGCGGGCCGGAGGAGGCGGCGTTCACGTGGGGAGTGTAAAGGCCGGGTCATCATTCCGGAAATGCTGCGACTGGGCCATTTTTCTGCGTGCGCACTGCTTGCCGGCAGGCAACCAGTTCAAGACGGTACGATTTCGGCATGGACGACGAGGGCGCGATCAGACTCCGCGGGGTCATTTCCAAGCTGGCGCGCCAGCTCAACGCTTCCTCGACCGGCGAGGGGCTGACGCCGTCGCAGGCGTCGGTGCTCGGCCTGATCGTGGCGCGCGGGCCCCTTGGCCTGACCGAGCTAGGGGAGCTGGAGGGGATCAATCCCACCATGCTGTCGCGGGTAATCGGCCGTCTGGTGGAAATGGGCCTGATTACCAGGACGCCGGATCCTGCCGACCTGCGGAGCGTGTCGGTGGTGAGCACCACTGCGGGCGGTCGCATCGACAAGAAGATCAAGGCCCGTCGGGCGGCGGGCTTGTCCCAGTGCGTGGAGTTGCTGCCGTCTGACCAGGTGGCGATGCTGACCCAGGCGCTGCCCGCGCTGGAGTACCTGGCCGAGACCATGAAGCAGCAGAGCCGGCCTGGCGCGGCTCAGCCGGCCAGCCCGCGATCGTGATGCTGTCGTTCCGGCCCGCCAGCACGGCCGACGTGGCTGAGGTCGTGCGGCTGGTGGAGTCGGCCTACCGCGGCGACGCTAGCCGGGCGGGCTGGACGACCGAGGCGGACCTGCTCGACGGCCAGCGGACGGACGCTGCCGCGGTGACCGAGATGCTCGGCGCACCGGCCAGCACGGTGCTGCTGGCGGAGGAGGAGGAGGGCGGGCGCCTCGTCGGCTGCTGCCGGATCGAGCAGCGGACAGGCGGGGTGGCATATTTCGGCATGTTCTCGGTGGCGCCTGCGCTGCAGGGCGCCGGGGTGGGCGGTCAGGTCCTGGCCGAAGCGGAGCGGATCGCACGCGACGAGTGGGTCGCGACGACGATGGTCATGACGGTGATCGCACAGCGCGATGAGTTGATCGCGTGGTATGAGCGGCGCGGCTACCGGCGGACCGGCGAGACCGAGCCGTTCCCTTACGGGAACGAGCGCTACGGCATTCCGCGGCGACCGGACCTCGTTTTCGCCGTGCTGGCGAAGCCGCTGGCAGCCTGATTTTGACCGGTGCTTTGCCGTCGCCGGCGAGTTATGCTGAGCCCGAGCCCCGGCCGCATGGTGTCGGGGCTCACCAATTGCGCGCAGGTCCGGGCGGGTCTAGTGAGTGGTTTGTCCCGGCTGCCGCGGCCAGCAGCTTCAGCGGAGGGTGACGGAGTACGCAGCAGCCGGCGTAGTACTCCGTCACCCTCCGCGTCATCAAGCTGGCTACGACAGCGACATGTTGTCCTCCAGCTCCAGGTAGGTGTGGGCGGCCCAGGCAACGGGGTCCTTGGCGAAGTCGCGCTGGAGAGCCCGGTTGCTGAGAGCGTTGTCCAGCGCTGCCATGATCATGGCGTCGTCCAGGTCCAGGATCCGGTGGCCCACCGACCCAGTCGTCGGGTTGACCGCGTCGAAGAAACCGTCCGCGGCGTACAGCCCTTGGTAGAGGCTGCGCAGCTTCTGGATATTGGCGTAGGCCTGCTGCGGAGCTGCATCCAGAGCGAGGAACGACGCGTACGGGGTGACAACATCCTCGGTCGAGCATGGCCCGCACTGGTCAAGGAATAGGTTGGGGGAACTCGCGGTCGGGTCAGTGCCGTGATAGGGCAAAGACGCGATTGTCCCTGGCAGACCCACACCCTCCACGCCGTAGGTGTTATAAGCGCCGCTGTCGTCGGCCGAACTGGACGGCGACAGACCCCAGACCGGGTAGCCCAGGTATTGCGTGGCGTACTGGATCTGAAGCTGGACCGTCCGCCGGTCAGCCAGCCCAAAGCTGTGCGTGCCCCAGCTCGTCTCCGGCACGATCAAGTTCGGCATCATCGCCTCGAACATGCCACCCGCCCAGGTGGGGATGTACTTGATGCCGTTGTCGTTGTAGGCCGCTTCCCAGACCTGGAACTGCTGGCCCGTCTGCGGGTCGGTGTACGTTTGCCAGGATCCGGTCATCCGCGACCACCCGCCCGTCCAGGAGAAGTCCGGATCGGTCGCGGCGCAGCCGGGGGCTGGTGACGGCGGCGGCAGTATCCGCCAGCTCTTCCACCAGACATTCCCCGGTATCTGGTGGTCGGTTCCGTTGGGGACGGATCCCGGCTGGGCTGGCAGGCCCATGCCTATATAGGCCAGGATCCTTGGGTCGCTATAGAAGGCGCCATTGGTACCCGTGGGCTGCTGAGCTTGCGGCACCCCGACGTAGTAGCCGAAGAACTGCTGGCCGGTCGCCTGGTTGCCGGGCGTCGCCGGGTTCACGTTGCAGGCCGTCTCCGGTCCGTTGTCGTAGAACAGCCCGAGGTTCATCGGCTTGAGCAGTTCGTTCGCGAGGCCCGCCAGCTGCGGGAAGGCTTCGCGGACGATAATCAGGCTGCCGGCCCACCAGGCGTTGCCCTCGCCGGGGACGAAGAAGCAGTTGTTGAGCGCTGGCGTGCCGCCGGGCGTGCAGTCCGCCTGGCCGGGATTGGTGAGAATCTTGCCATTGCTGGTGTCGTACCACGCGTAGAGGAGCCCGTTGAAGTTCGGCAGGTGCGACACCGCGGTGAGCACCGACCGGATCCGGATAGCGGCCTGACCGTTGCTGATCAGGTTGAGGTCCCGCGCCGATGTGACAGCCCACAGGTACATGGCGAAATCTTCAGGATTGGCGTACCGGCCCAAGCTCGTGGCAGTGGCGGATCCGCCGGCGAACGTCATGTTGTCCATCGGCAGGCTGGTCGATTTGTCTATGTCAGTGGTGTAGAAATTCCAGGTCTGCCGTGCGATTGACATGAGGTTCGCGCGCTCTGCGCCCGTCAGCGCGGTGTACGGGGCGACCGGAAAGCCGTTATCCGCGCCGGCTGGCGCCGGGAGCAGGCTGACCGTGAGGGTAGCCGCCACGGCGAGCCCGGCGGCCGGTAGTGCGAGACGTAACGATCTGATCATGGTGTGCTCCTGCCTGGTGACGTGGTGCCGGGGCGGGCGTACGGATTCGGAACCGCCTCGATCAGCCGGATCGTGTAGTCGTGCTGTGGATGCCGCAGCACCTGGCTGGTGGCGCCGCGCTCGACGATGCGACCGTGGTGCAACACGAGCACCTCGTCGGTGATCGCGCGGGCACTGAGCAGGTCGTGGGTGATATAGAGCAGGCTCAGTCCGCGCTCACGGCGGAGCTCGGCGAGCAGGCTGAGGACGCCGGCTCGGAGCGAGACGTCGAGCATCGACACCGGCTCGTCGGCCACGACCAGGCCGGGGTCACAGGCGAGGGCGCGGGCGATGACGACTCGCTGGCGCTGGCCGCCGGACAGCTGGTGCGGCAGCTTGGCGGCGAATTGCCGGGCCGGGCTGAGCCCGACCGTCTCCAGCAGCTCGTGCACCCGCCCTCTGGCCTGTGCCGACGTGGCTCCGAGGAAGTTCTGGACCGGGCGCATCAGCGTGTACTCCACGGTGTGCAGCGGGTTGAGCGCGCCGTAGGGATCCTGAAAGACCGTCTGCACCTGGCGATACAGGCGGCGCTGTCCGGCGGCTCGCAGCCGGCTCACGATCAGGTCGCCGAACGTGATCGTGCCGGACGTGGGCCGTTCGGATCCGGTGATCAGCCGGGCGAGCGTGCTCTTGCCGCTGCCGCTCGCGCCGACCAGGCTGACGGCCGCGCCGGGTGCGATCGCGAAGGACACGTCGTCCACCGCAACGACGGTCTTGCGGTCCTGTCCGCGGTAGGTCTTCGACACACCGCTCACGACCAGCGGCGGGACCCCTCTCGGGGCAGCAGGGTCAGCTGGCATGGCTAGCTTCCTGCAATCGGGCGCGGACGTGGCAGGCCGCCTGCCCGCTGCCGAGCGGCATGAGCGGCGGGTCCTGGACGCGGCAGATGTCCTCGGCCAGCGGGCAGCGCGGCTCGAACGCGCAACCGGACGGTGCCCGGGACAGGTCTGGCGGCGTGCCGGGAATGCCGCGCAGCTCGATGACGTCACCGGCCGGGTCGGCGTAGCAGTCGAGCAGCGCCTCGGTATACGGATGGTGCGGCCCGCTGAGCAGCGCCGCCGAAGGCTGGTCCTCGACGATCCGTCCGGCATACATGACCATGACCCGGTCGGTGGCCGACAGCACGACGCCGAGGTCGTGGCTGATGAGGACGCCGGTGAATCCGCGGTGGCGCTGCAGGTCCCTGATCGTCTGCAGGACGGCCTGCTGGACGATCACATCCAGCGCAGTCGTCGGTTCGTCGAAGACGATCAGCCTTGGCTCCAGCGCCAGCGCTAGCGCGATCGCGACCCGCTGGCGCATTCCGCCGGACAGCTCGTGCGGGAACCGGCGCAGCACCGCACCCTCGAGGCGGACCGCCTCCAGCAGCTCCAGGCCACGGCGGTCGAGGCCGGCCGCAGCGACGTCGTCACCCGGCCGCGCGTGTGCCTTCATGATGTCGGCGAACTGCTGCCGGATGGTCCGCACGGGGTTGAGCGCGTTCATGCCGCTCTGCAGCACCAAGGCGAAGCCATTCCGCCGCTGGCGGCGAAGCCGTTCGCCGTCGAGCACGGCGATGTCCGTGCCGTCGAAGGTGATCGAGCCGCCTTCCAGCCGGGCCGGCGGCCGCAGCATCCGGGTGATGGCGTAACCCAGCGTGCTCTTGCCGCAGCCGGACTCGCCGACGATGCCGACGAACTCGCCCGCCGCCACCTCCAGGTCCACGTTCCTGACGGCTTCGATCCGCGGGCCCTGTGCCGGGGTGTAGGCGACGCGGATGCCGCGCGCTGCCAGTAGAGGCGGCATCACTTCTCCCGGAGGCGCGGATTGGACAGCGCGTCCACGCCGAAGTTGATCAGCGTGAGCGACACCATCAGCAGCACGATCGCGAGGCCCGGCACGAGCACCATCAGCCACTGGCCGGTCAGCAGCGCGTTCTGCTGCTGCGCCGCGAACAGGATGGTGCCCCAGCTCACCGTTGCGGGATTGCCGAGGCCGAGGAACTCCAGGCTCGCCTCCGCCAGCACGGCCGCAGTCGCGGCCGAGAAGAAGCTGGCCGCGACCAGAGAGGTCATGTTCGGCAGAATTTCCCGGAAAGCGACCCGCAGCAGCCGCTCGCCGGAGAAGGCGGCTGAGGTCACGAACTCGCGGGTGCGCAGCGTGGCGGTCTGGCTGCGGATGACCCGGCAGCCGGTCGCCCAGCTGGTGAACGCCACCACGAGCACGATCGTCCAGACCGACCGGCCCTGCAGGTAGGCGGCCAGGATGATCATTAGGGGCAGCGCCGGTATAACCAATGCGAGGTTGGTGACGAAGCCGATGATCTCGTCGATCACTCCGGGCCGGTAGCCGGCGATCAGGCCGAGCGTCACGGCGATGAGCGTCGCGAACGCGCCGGCCCCGAGACCGACCAGCAGTGACACCCGGCTGCCGTAGATGAGCTGGGAGAACACGTCTTGCCCGAGACCGGTCGTGCCGAGCCAGTTGACCGACGTGGGTCCGCTGTAGGGCGTGAAGTTCGTCGCGGCGGGGGAGTGCGGGGAAAGGAGCGGGGCGAACACCGCCACCACGACGATGACGCCGAGGATGATCAGGCCGGCCCGCGCCTTGCCGTTGCTCCACAACGTCGCGACCGCGCGGGCGACGAAGCGCAGCGGTCCCGGCAGGGCGCCGGCTGCCCGGCCGGTGGCGGGCGCCGTCGCGCCGGGCGCGTCCGGCGGCGGCACCGTGGTAACGGTGGTCATGGCTGGCTCCCGTTCGGGGTGCTCACCGGCGCACCCGCGGATCGAGGCGGACGTACAGCAGGTCGACGACGAAGATCGCGACCAGCATGGTGACCGTGATCACCAGGAAGAGGGCCTGCATGAGGGGGAAGTCGTGGTTCGTGACGGCGGTGAAGAGCAGGCCGCCGACGCCTGGGTAGCCGAACACGCCCTCTACGAGGACGCTGCCGCCGACGATCGCGCCGAGCGACAGGCCGAATGCGGTCACGTTCGGCAGGAGCGCGTTGCGGGCTGCGTAGAGCAGTGCGATCGTGCGCCCGCGGAGGCCGTTGGCCTCGGCGAACGTGATGTAGTCCTCGCCGAGCGTGTTGATCATGTTGTTCCGCATGCCGAAGACCCAGCCCGACAGCGTCGTGATGACCAGCGTGGCGGCGGGCAGCACGCTGTGCAGCAGCGCGTCGGACAGGAAGGACAGGCTTGCGTTGGGAGTCACGCCGGGGCTGTAGCCGCCCTTGATGGGGAACCAGCCGAACTTGAAGGCGAGCCAGTACAGCAGCAGCAAGCCCAGCCAGAACGGCGGGAAGGCGCCGAACAGGGTGGCTCCGACGGTGATCGACGTGTCGCTGGCGGTGTTGCGCCGCCAGCCCGCATAGACGCCGAGCAGCGTCCCGATGACGAAGGCGAAAACCGTGGCGACGCCGACCAGCGCCAGCGTCCAGGGCAGCGCATTGCCGATCGTCTGCGCGACGGTCTGAGTCGGGAACGAGTAGGAGGTGCCGAACCGCAGCAGCACGATGTTCTTCAGGTAGTCGCCGTACTGGCTGGCCAGGCTCGCGTGCGGCACGCCGAGCTGGATCTCGATGGCGGCCTTCTCGGCGTTGGTGACCGGCACGCCGGCCGCCGCGAGCTTTCCGAGCGCCGCGTCGACCGGCGAACCGGGCATGAGCCTGGGCAGGAGGAAGTTGAGGGTGACGGCGGCCCACAAGGTGAGGACGAAGAGCCCGACCTTGCGCAGCACATACCTCATCCCGAGCTCCTCCCGCCCAGGCTCAGCCTCACGTCAGGCCGTCTTCAGGTGCGTCACCACCGTCAGGAGCGAGTAGTTGTAGTTGGTCGGTAGCGTGTACGGGTCGCTCGCCGACGGCCAGCCGGTGAAGTGCTTCGTCGAGAACAGGCCCCAGCTGCCGCCGTAGTACAGCAGCACGACCGGGACCGTGCTGTACATCGTCTGCTCGAGCGCGTCCGTGGCCTGCTGCTGAGCGCCAGGGCCGGTCGCCGCCGCTAGCGTGGCCAGCGCCTGGTCGACCGAGGTGCTCTTGAACCGCTCGAAGTTGTTCGCCGTCGGCGTGTTGACCGGGGCCGCGAACGTCGAGTTCAGCGCGTTGTTGAAGTCGGTGTAGGGGTTGCCGGTGCCGCCGAAGCCACCAATGGCTCCGTCGAACGTGCCGGCCTGGATCTCCTGGGAGTACTGCGCGTACTGCGGCAGGTCGAGGGTGACGTTGATGCCGACGGCGGCCAGCTCGTTCTTAACCTCCGTAGCCGCCGCGACCCAGTCGGTGAAGCCGTTCGGCATGACGATGGTCAGGCTGGCCTGCTTGCCGCTCGCGTTGACGAGCTTGCCGCCCTTCTGCGTGTAGCCCGCCTTGGCGAAATCGCTGAGCGCCGCCGAGGTGTTCTGGGTAATCAGTCCCTGGTCGGGCAGGCTCGGGTCCAGCCACTTCTGCAGGTTCGGCAGGATCAGCCCGGACAGGCTGGCCTGGGACATGTAGCCGTTGACCGCCTTCTGGGCGATGGTGGTGCGATCCAGCGCCTGCGAGATGCCCTCGCGGAAGCTGGTGTTGTCGTTCGGCGCCTTCGTCAGGTTCAGGTACAGGGCGATCGTGCCGCCCGGCGGGAACCAGTACTTGAAGTGGGCTGGATCATGGTCGACGTACGTCTTCTGCACGTCAGGCAGGAAGGTGTAGGCCCAGTCGAACTGGCCGCTCGAGACCGCGAGCTGGTTGGTCGCCTGGCTGGTGGACTGGGCAGGGAACACCACCTTGGACGGCGCGATACTCGACGCCGCCCAGTAGTTCGGGTTCTTCACCAGTGTGTACTGTGTCGGGGCGAACTTGCTCAGGACGAACGGCCCCGTTCCGACCGGATGTGTGTTGGTGAACTTCGTCGGATCGGAAACCGCCGACCAGGTGTGCTCGGGAACGATCGGCGTCGCCGCGATGGTGGCGGCGAACGGGACGTTGGGCGCCTTGAACGTGATCGTCACGTCGTTGCCGCTGGCGGAAACGCCGGAGATCTGCGACCAGACTCCGTTGCCGTCGAGGGCCGGGTACTTCTTCAGCAGGTTGAAGGTGAAGACGACGTCCGCGGGCGTGAACGGCTTGCCGTCGCTCCACTTGACGCCCTGCCGGATGGTGTAGACGAGCGTCGTCGGACTGGTGAACTGATAACCGGTGGCAAGGAACGGCGTGTAGCTGCCGTCGATCGGGCTGGCGAGCTCCAGCGGCGCGTAGATCAGGTACGTGCCGTGCAGTTCGCTCGACGCCACCAGCGGGTTGAAGTTCTCGACTACGGTCGGGCTGCCGTTGTCGCCCTGGATGGTCAGCGTGCTGCCGGCGCTGCTAGCCGGCGAGCCTGACCCGCAGGCGCTCAGGGCGGTGGCGAGGGCGGTGGCGAGGGCCGCGAATGCCGCGGCGTATCGAAGGTGCGGGGGGTGTCTCATCGGGGCTCTCCTTGTGCGTGCCGGGCGGTCACTGCCCGGCGGCCAAGCGGATCCGGGCGATGCCCGGCATGGGGAGGCGGAAGCCGAAGCGCGCGGTGCCGTCGTCCGGGGTGACGTCCGGCAGCCGTTCTTCGTGCAGGGTGTCGCTGGCTCGCAGCCGCGCCCACAGCGCGTCGTCGGGCCAGGTGACATTGGCGGGGCAGTACGCCACTACGTTGGAGTGCCGCTCGTCCACCCGCGCGAGCGTTGCGGTCCGGATCGTGGCGGGCAGGCCAGTGATCGTGAGGCGAATGTCGCGGTCCAGCCGGCTGTCGCCGGCCAGCAGCGCCGCGTTGATGGTTCCGTTCCAGACGAGCACGTCGACGGTGCCGTTGTCGTGCCGGGTCGCCCAGGCCTGGACGAGCGCGCCTGCGCCGTCGCCCGCCAGGTCCGCGCGGAGTATCTCGTCGCCCTGGTGCTCGGCCAGGTGGACTGCCCAGTACCGCGGCTTGCGCAGGTTGCCGACGGTGAGCAGGCCGAACCCGTTGTGGAACAGCCGCTGCGGCCGCCCTAGTTCCTCGAAGTGGTCGCTGATCACCCAGTAGGCGACTTTGTCGAGCCGGCCCTGGGCGCTGTGGAAGCCGCTGAGCACGAACGGCGCGCCCAGCACGCTGTCGTGAACCGGCCCGAAGTGAGTGGATCCCACGCCCCACTCGGTCCACCAGGCGGGGATGCCGCCAAAGCCGTGCCGCCGCAGCGCGGGTCGCAGGTCGAGCGGCAGGTTGCCGTAGGTGTGAGTGGAGACGAAATCCAGCGGCACGCCCTCGGCGACGGCGTGCGCGGCGAGCATCTCGACCCATTCCGCGGCGGCGCTGGCCGGGCCGCCGACCCGCAGCCGCGGGTCGACGGCCTTGATGGCCCTGGCGGCCTCGTCGTAGAGGCGGAGATATTCCTCGGGGCTGCCTGGCCAGAACACGGCGAGGTTGGGCTCGTTCCATACCTCGAACGCCCACTGGGCTACCTCGGCGACGCCGTAACGGTCGACGAGATGCCGCGCCAGCTCGCCGGCCAGCTGGCGCCATTCGGCCCAGTCGGCGGGCGGCGAGATGATGCCTCGGTAGGTGAATACAGTTTGCTGCGCGTCGCGGGCGAGGGCAGCCGGCATGAAGGACAGCTCGACGACGGGGCGCAGCCCGAGTGCGAGCACCCGGTCGTAGATGGCATCGATGCGGGTGAAATCTAACTGCAGCGCGCCCGAGTCCGGCCGGGTGACGACGGCGTTGTCGTCGTGCAGAATCGCGTGCGCGCGCACCAGGGTGGCGCCAAGATCTGCGTGCGCGAGTCGCAGCGCCTCGGCGAACTCCGCGCCGATCGGGCCCGTGCCCGTGCTGTCGGGAGATTCGTCCGCGACGCCGAGCTGGGAAAGCCGCTCGGCGCCGACCATTTGCCAGACGCGCTCCAGCTGTCCGGTGACGACCGTCGCATCCACGTTGATGTCGACTGGCTCTGGCGGTGCGCCGGTCGTGTGACCGGTCGCCGCCTCAGACCAGGCGCCTGCGGGCAGCTCGGCGCCGGGCACCGCCGCGACCCTGTACTGATAGATCGTGCCGTCGGCGACACCGGTGTCGGCGAACGGCGGGCCGACGACGGCTGGCACGTCGCTGCCGCCGTGCCGCAGCACCTCCGGCGCGCCGTCAGCGGCGTGAGTGCGCTCGATCAGGTATCCGGCTGCGCCGGGAACCGGGAGCCAGCTGAGCCGGACATGCCCGGCACCGGACTGGGTCGTCAGGCCCGCGGGCGCCCGCAGCGCGGGCGGGGCGGCGGTTCCTGCGGCCGCCAGCAGGCGTTGTCCGATGCGCAGCTCCCAGTCCGCTCGCGCCTGCTGGTCGGCGTTACCTGCTTGCAGGCCGGTCGTGGCGCCCTGGCTCTCCTCGGGTCGCTGGCTCATGCGCGCCTCCGCAGCCGGGCGACCGCGCAGCCGCAGCTGCCGCGTACCACGAGCTCGGTCGGCAGGATGACGGAGAATGGCGGCCCCGCCGGGTCGGCGAGCCGGCCGAGCAGGACCTGGACGGCGCGCTCACCGAGCCCGCGCATTGGCTGGTGGACCGTGGTCAGGCCGGGGCGGACGTGGCGGCTGGCAGCGATGTCGTCGAAACCCGTCACTGCGACGTCCGCCGGAACTCGCAGCCGGGCGGCGCGCAGGGCGCCGAGCGCACCGATCGCCATCTCGTCGTTGCCGCACACGATCGCGCGCGGTGTCCGCACGGCGAGCATGGCCCGCACCGCCTGCTCACCGCCGGCCTCGGTGAAGCCCCCGGTCGCGGCCGGCGCGCCTGGCACAGGCAGGCCCGCCTGCGCCAGGGCGTCGCAGAATCCGGTGAACCGTTCCTGCGCGTCCGGCGACTCGGGCGGGCCGCCCAGGAAAGCCAGATCGTGCAGACGGTGCTCAGCAACCAGGTGAGCGGTGATGTCCCTGGCGCCGGTCCTGTTGTCAACGCCCACGAAGTCGAGTCCGGACTGGACCCGGTTGTTGGCCAGCACCACGACAGGCAAGCTGCGAGCCAGCACGTCGGTGTCCTCGTCGGACAGACTGCGGGCCATAACGACCAGGCCGTCGACCTTACCCGCCACCGAGAAGGCGAGCTCGCGGCCCGACTCGCACTGCGTCGCGGCGATCAGCACCGCGTCGCCGACTGCCGTCGCAGCTCGCTCGGCGCCGCGGATGACCTGGTCCACGTACAGCGGTGACTCTTCCTCGGCGTCGCCGGACCTGCCGAGGTCGGGGAAGAGCAACCCGACGATCCCGGCTCGCCGTGATGCGAGGCCGCGGGCAGGCCCGCTCGGCACCCAGCCGAGTTCCGCAGCGATGGCGAGAACCCGTTCCCGCGTGGTCGCGGAGAAGCCCTTGCCGTCGGCCATGACCCTCGACACCGTGGCCGTAGATACGCCACTGCGGCGCGCGACCTCGTAGATCGTCGACCGGTCTGTCACGCTGCGACCCCTTGGCGTCGGCGTAACGTAAGCGGTTGCTTAACGTAAGCGCTTACGTTAGTTAACCGCTTACGTAACCACCGCGTGGAGAAGCTGTCAACCCCTGGTCATCGGAGCCGACAGGTCATCAGCCGGGTGGCCCGCCGGTTGATCCGGGCTGCGGCGGCACAATAGTGTGCATGCGCAGCGGAGCCGGCCAGGATCCGATGGTGATCATTGGCGGCGGTCTCGCGGGCGGCAACGCGGCTGCGACCCTCAGGGAGGAAGGCTTCCGGGGCCGGGTCGTGGTCATCAGCCGGGAGCCGGGCGTGCCGTTCGGGCGTCCGCCGCTGTCGAAGACGTACCTGCGGTCAGAGGAGACTCTTGAAGACTGGTATGTGCGGCCTGCCGGCTGGTACGCCGATCACGACGTAGAGCTGCTCACGGGCTCGCGGGTAGCCGTGATTGACACGGCGGCCCGCACGGTCGCCTTTGCTGAGGGCCAGGAACTCAGTTATCAAAAGCTCCTGCTGGCGACCGGGGGACAGAACCGCCGGCTTGACGTTCCCGGCGCACAGCTGCCCGGCATCCACCAGCTGCGAACCGTCGCCGAGTGCGACGCGATCAAGGCAGAGGCCGCGCCGAACCGGCGCGCAGTGGTGGTCGGGATGGGCTTCATCGGCTGCGAGGTAGCGGCGTCGCTGACCCAGCTCGGCGTCCGCGTCACGGGGATACTCCCGGGCCGGGTGCCCCTGGAGAGAGTGCTGGGTCCGGAGGTCGGCGCGCTGGTCGCCGCCATTCACCGCGCGAACGGTGTCACCGTGCTGTCCGGCGAGGAGGTTGTCGGCTTTGACGGCGATGACCGGGTCGCGGCCGTCGTGACTGCCTCCGGCAAGCGGATCGAGTGCGACTTCGTTGTCGTCGGCGTCGGGATAACCGTCGATATTCCGCGTGTCACGGGCTCACCGGTCGCCCTGACGCGCGGGGTCCTGGCCGACGAGTGGTGCCGGACCAGCGCTCCGGATGTCTACGCCGCGGGCGACGTGGCGAACCAGCTCCACCCGCTGTTCGGGCGGGTCAGGGTCGAGCACTACAACAACGCGGAGAAGCAGGGTGTGGCAGCAGCCAGGTCGATGCTTGGCTCAGATGCTCGTTATGACTACGTCCACACCTTCTGGTCCGATCAGTACGACCACAAGATCGAGTACGTCGGTCACGCCTCGACGTGGGATGAGTTCGTTGTCCGCGGCAGCACCGAGGATGGCCGGCTCATCGGGTTCTACCTGCAGGGCGGGCTCGTGCAGGCAGCCATCGGGCTAGACCGTGGTGGCGACCCGGAGCTGGAGGCCGACAGCGAGATGGCGGCGTGTGCCCAGCTCGTGGCGCGCCGAGCCCGGCCTGAGCGGGGCCTTCTCGACGACGAGCGCGTCGATCTCTGGTCGCTCGCCCGGAGGGCGTGACCGCAGCGAGTGTCAGGCGTTGGAGAACAGCGGGATGTTTGCGCCGCTCGCCGGGGCCAGCGGACTGTCCAGCAGTGCGACGATCAGATCGGCGACGTTTGCGGGTGTCAGGCCTGGCCGTAGCGCCGGGTTGGCTCGACGCAGCATCTCGGTGTCAACGGCGCCCGGGCTGATGCAGATCGCGCTGATGCCGTGCTCTTTGCCCTCAACGGCGATCGCCTCGGTGAGGCCGATGATCCCGTATTTGGAGACGTTGTAGGCGGCCAGCCCTGGGAATTTCTCGGTGGCATAGACGCCGGACAGGGACGCGATGGTGATAATCCGGCCCTCTCCGGCTTGCCGCATGGGGACAAACGCGGCGCGGCAGCAAAGAAACGTGCCGGTGAGGTTGACCGCGAGCGTCTCTGCCCAGATCTCGGGCGTTGTGTCGGCGAATGGCGCCCGGGTCAGGTCCCCGGCGGCGCAGACGAGGGCGGCCGGCGGGCCCAGCCGCTCCGCGGCGGCGACGAGGCGGTCAGCATCCGCTGGCTTGCTCACGTCGGTTGGTACCGCGGTGGCCTCACCGCCGAGACCGCTGATGCGCGCGGCGACTGCGTCGAGCGCAGCGGAGTCACGGGCGGCAAGAACCACCCGGGCACCGGCCGCCGCCATCGCTTCAGCCGTCGCGGCCCCGATGCCGCGGCTGGCGCCCGTGACCACCGCCACCCGTCCCGCCAGCCAGTGCACCCGATCACGCACCTGCTGCCTCCCTGCTGCTCCTCGATAGCACCCGCTGGTACAGGCTCTCGTGCGCGTCGAGGCTCAGGCTCAGGTCCAGTTGCCTTTCCGCGTGGCTGCGGCACGCCATCCGGGAGATCGCGGCTGCCTGTCCCACTGCGGCGCTGGCCGCCTGTACGTCGCCAGGCGGCACCAGGAAGCCGGTGACGCCGTCGGCGATGACCTCGCCGAGCCCGCCGCGCCGGAACGCGACGACGGGCGTGCCGCACGCCTGTGCCTCGGCCGCTGCCATCCCGAAGGGCTCGTCCCACAGGGCGGGGAACAGCACGACGGCCGCACGCGCCATCACGTCCCACACCGCCGGCCTGGGCACTGCCGCATGGACGCTGACGCCTGGCTGGGCTGCCCGCGGGCCGATCGCCTCGCTCGCATACCGGGCATCGTAGGCGTCGCCGTAAACATCGATGGACATCCCGGCCGCGACGGCGATGTCGATGGCCTCGGCTGCCCCTTTCTCCGGGCTGAGGCGGCCCGCGAAGACGGCGCCGCGGCCCCTCGCCACCGACCACGGGATGTCGGCCGTAGGCACCGTCGGCAGCAACACGGCATCGACGGGAACAATCTCGCGCCAGGCTCTTTCCTGGAACGCGGAGACGGTTGCGATGGCGGGCGGCCGGGCGGAACGGGCGGCCTCGCGAAGCGCTGCGGCGACTGCCTCGTCGGGCGGCAGGTGAAGAGTGTGCAGCACCGGTGCGCTCAGCGCGGACGCGAGCCGGACGGCGGGCGCATCGAAGGCGTGGTTGTGGACAACGTCGTACCTGTTCTGCTGCACCTTCGCATACGCGATGCCGAACGCTTCCGCGACGGCCGTCAGGGCGGCCCCGGCCGGCGGCCCGGCAGGTTCGGAAGCGCGATAGAGAGCGCCAGCGAGCCCGTCAGGATCAGCACCCGTATCGATCACGGTGACGCCGGGGATTGCCGATCCTGACGCGGCGTACACGTGCACGTCATGCCCCCGGCGGGTCAGGCCCTGGGCGAGATCGGAAACGAACGCCTGCGAGCCGCCGCGCTGTGGTTCGCGAATCGCCGTCACCAGCGGCGCCATGATTGCGATCTTCATCGGGTCACAGTCTTGAAGGCGATGTCGCGTGGCGCGTTGATGCCGAGAAGCTCGAACGGCACCCGACGCAGGCCGCGCTGGCGGATCGCCTCAACGGCGGCTGGATAGAAGATCTCTGCCAGTTCCACCGCCTCCTCGCGGGTGCGGAACTCGACTGCCATCGGCCCGCTGAAGCTGACGTACTGGTAGCCGTGGTCGGCCAGCCAGGCGATGTTGTTCGGCCAGACGATTGCTACGCATCCGCCCGGCGTGCAGACCCGCTCCATCTCCGATAGGCCGGCATCGCCGCCGTGGTCGGGCGACGGCGTCAAAGCCGAGCAGGCGACGACCAGGTCGGCGGCGTCGGCGGGCAGCGGCAGGTCGTCAAAGTACCCGTGGACAATCCTCGCGCGGCTGCCGTTGCTGGCCTCCTCGAGCTTATGGCGCAGGATCTGCCGAAGGGGCAGCGCCGGCTCGACGGCCACTACCTCTTGCCCGTGATCCAGCAGCTCGAGGGTGAGACGCCCCGTGCCGGCCGCAACCTCGACGATTCTGCGGGCGGCATAAGGCAGCCAGTGCAGGATGCCCGGATGGAGACGCTCGGCAGTTGCCAGCCGGTCATAGAGGTGCGGCTCGAGTCGGTACAGCAATTCCCAGGCCAGGACCGGATCCGTGCGGGGATCGCTGTCCCCGCCGTGCACGAACCGGTTCGTCTCCTCCTGGGTGAATACCTCAAGGTCGGCGGCGGTGTACCGGTCGTGTAGTTCACGGCCAGCCTCGGCGTCAGACCTGACCACCGACTTCAGCCCAGTTCTTGTCGGTCTCCCACACGCGGACTGATCGCAGTAGCCCGTCGGGCAGCTCAGGCCGCAGCCGTTCCCAGAAGGTCATCGCGAGGTTCTCAGCGGTCGGGATCAGCCCGGACAGCCAGGGGACGTCGGTGTTGAGGTTGCGGTGGTCGACGTCCCTGATGACCTGCTTGCCGATGACGTCTGAGAGCACCTTGAGGTCCAGTACATAGCCGCTGGCCCGGTCGATTCCGCCGGCCACCGCGACCTCGAGCACGTAATTGTGACCGTGCAGATTGACGCACTTCCCGAATAGGCGGCGGTTCTCATCCTCGGAAAGGTCGGGGTCGTAGAGCTGATGCGCGGCGTTGAATGATTCACGGCGGCCGACCTGGACCGTCGTCGGCGTAGCTACCATGCTCTCATCATGCCCCTGCGCAAAGGCAGTTACCGGCCACCCGCGATGTCGCCCGGATCGTACTGAGGCTCTCCCGCGCTGATCCCGGCCCGGTCGATCGCTTCGAGCAGCATCCGCACCGCGCCGGGCATGTCGATGAGAGCCTGGCGCAAATCATCGAGCTCTTGCTGGCCGTTCGGGTTGGTTTCCGCGGCGGCCTCGGCGGCCTGATAGTCCTCGAGGCGATCGCGCGCTGTCTGTACCTCGGAGGACACAAGCAGTTCTTCTAGTGCGATATCAGTCATAACCTCTGATCAACCTATTAGGCACTAATTAAGTATCTTGCCCGGCGCTCCAGTGACCACAACACCACTGGCACTACCCCCAAGGACGATGCCTACCCCAGCGGGCGTCAGCTCAGCCTGAAGCCTCGCACTGCGACGCACCGGCGGCCATCGCCAGCCGGCACGCTGTACACGGATCGATCGTGCATGTCATTATCCGGTGCAATATGCAGGGGCTCCAGGCGGAGCGGCGCGGGGGTATCCGTATGAGCGAGCCATCCGAATCGTCATACGGGCAATCGGCGTGCCGTACCGACGAGGCAGCACCGGCTGAGAATCGTCTCGCGACGGGTTCGGATGATTCCGCAGGCGTCGCGACCCGCCTTTTCGCCGGGGTGCTGCTAGCGCTGGTATTCCCGGCCGAGATAGCGCGCCGAGTGGTGGCCGGTGGCATTCCGCGTGTGTCAGTGGTACTCCGCGATGGCGCCGCAGCCACAGCGAAGCGGGTCGGCAGAGCTGCCCGCCGGCTCGCGGAATTGCTGGCGGTCAGCGGATCGCACTTCAGTTCAGCCGCGCGGCCTGTAGTCGACCTCGCTGGACGGTGCCGGCATGCGGTCAGTCATGGCTTCAGACTGGCAGCCGATTGCGCAGGGCAGGCGGGACAAAGGTTCCGCGCGGTGCTCAAGGCAGCTGTCGGCCCGGCACTGGTTCTCATCTCCTGGGCTCGAAATGCGAGGGCAGCGGCAGCTAGACCGATGCTCGGCGTCGGCCGTGCGGTCGCCTCGTTGATCCGACCTGCGGTGGCCGCTGCCGTTGATCTGCTCCGTCGGTCAGGCGCCGTCATCGGGGCGGCGGCCCCGGCGATCGTCCATGCGGTCGGACTAGCCGCTGCCGCTGCGGGGGCGGCGACATTGTGGTGCGCAACGGCCATCGGCGCTGTGCTGACGAGTGCGTCAGTGCCCATCGGGCGTGGGGTCGCCTCGTTGATCCGACCCGTGGCTGGCGCTGCCGTGGATCTGCTCTGTCGCGCAGCTGCCGTCACCGGGGCGGCGGCCGGCGCGGTCGTCCACGCGGCAGGAATCAAGGCTGCGGCGCTTTGGGCTGGCACATCCTGGTGTGCCAGGGCGATGGCCGGTTTGATGGCGCGAGGGTTGACGAGTGCCGCGGACGCGCTGCGTCCTAGTTTGGCAGCGGCAGCGTGGGCTGCCGGTGCGGCTTTCCGGCTGATGGCGGGCTGCTGCAAGCTGATCTGGGAAGGTCTCGCCGGCGCAGGCTCGCTCGCCTGGGCTGCAGCATGCTGGGCGAGGCGGCGTCTGCTAGGGCCGTCCCTTCTGGGCATCGGATCGATAGTGGTGAGTAACTGGCGCAGGTTTGCTGCGCCGCTGATCGGCACGCTAAACCGCGCCGCGTCGGTTGTCGCGACAGGTGTCGGTCACGCTTCGGCCGCCCTTGGCGGGTCGGTCGGCAGGGGTGCGCGCCAGGCGGCTCAGCGACTGTCCAGGCCCATCCGCGCAGTCGGTTCGGCAGTCCGGGCGAGACGCCTGGCCGTGGCCGAGGGAGCACTCGTGGCTTTCGCAACCGCCCGGCATCACGCCAGGAAAGCCGGACTGCGGGAGTTGGCTGGGGAACCGGGCTGGCGCGCGACGATGGCGCAGGCCGATGCGCTTGCACCACCCGTTGATCAGTCGATTACAGCGACATTCACGACTGAGAGCTTCCAGAACTCGTTTGTAGCGCCCGGTGTGTCACGCGTCAGCGCCATCGTCTCGGTGACGGCAGAGGACTCCGGATCAGTCCGGACCGAACCGGACGTGGTCGAGCTGATCCTGGTCGACTGCTCGGCGTCGATGGCTCATCCCTGGGAGAAGATCCAGGCAGCTCGCAACGCTACCCGTGCTGCTGTCGAAGCCCTCCGCGACGGAGTGTGGTTCGCCATCGTGCGCGGCGCCGAGTCCGCGGAGGTTGTCTACCCGCGACGGGAAGGGCTCGTCCGAGCTTCTCCGGATACGAAGCGTGCCGCCATCAAGGCCATTGGCTCTCTTCAGCCGGTGGGCGGTACCGCGATCGGTAGCTGGCTGACGCTGGCTGCCGATCTGATGTCACTGCGACCGGACGCGATTCATCACGCGATTCTGCTCACCGACGGCAAGGACGAAGACGAGACGGAGGCAGAACTAGACACGGCCATCGCACGGTGCGAGGGAGTGTTGCAGTGTGACTGCCGCGGGGTCGGCACCGACTGGGCGGTCAGCGAGCTACGAAAGATCGCCACCGCGCTACTGGGATCCCTCGATATCATCAGGGACCCGGCGGCGATGGAAGCCGAGTTCAGGCTCATGACAGAAGCGGCCATGGCAAGGCAGCTTGAAGTCTCGCTGCGGGTATGGATCCCCAATCACGCCCGGATCAACTTCGTGCGGCAGGTTTCCCCGTCGATTCTTGATCTGACCGCGAGAGGTCGGGCAGCGGGACCTCTGATCACGGACTACCTCACCGGAGCCTGGGGAAGTGAGCGCCGGGAGTATCACGTCAGCATCGATGTGCGCCCAGGTCAGGTCGGCGCTGAGATGCTGGCATCGCGGGTCAGCGTTCTGGTGCGCAACAACGTCGTAGCCAAGGCGCTGGTTAAGGCCATCTGGACCGAAGACGACGCGCTGACGGCGCCGCTCAGTCCTGAGGTCGCTCACTACGCCGGGCAGGCAGAGCTCGCCAGAGCTATCCAGGAAGGACTGGAGGCGCTTCGGGACCGCAATGAGGAGCTCGCCAATCGGAAGCTCGGCCGCGCCGCGCAGCTTGCTGTCGAAAGCGGCAACAACCCGGTTGCCGGGTTGATCGCTAACGTTGTGGATGTTGTCGACGCCGCAACTGGCAAGGTACGGATGAGAAGGACGGTGGACCGGTCCGACGAGATGGCTCTCGACACCAGATCCACCAAGACGGTCCGGATCAGCTCCTCGGCCAGGCTGGCTGCTGAGCCGCAACTGACGTCCGATGCCTGACACCCCGCAGCACCAGCCGATTCGCAACCGCCTCTGCGGGCGTTACTCCTCGCCGATATCGGCAAGGCTCTGGCGCAGCTCGGTGATGAGCGGATCGCCATCGGGCAGAACGCGCTCCAGCCGGTCGACCGTGTCGCGTAGCAGAGCGCGGGCGTCGCCATAGCGGCCCAGGCGGCTGTACAGCTGAGCCAGCACCGCCCGGCTTCGCAGCGTGTCAGGATGACGCGGGCCGAGCACACGCTCGAAGCCGGCCCAGGCCTGCTCGCATGCCAGCTCGGCCGCCGCGGTCTTGCCCGTCTCCTGGTAGGCGGCGCCGAGGTTGCTGCGGGCCTTGATCGTGTCCAGGTGATGAGGCCCGAGAACGCGCTCCCGGTCGGCCACTACCCGCTTGTAGACCGCGACTGCCTCTTTTGCCCGGCCGCTGGCCAGGTGCGAGTCCGCCAAACAGTGGCGCGTCGTCATCGTCTGCGGGTGCCGGTCTCCCTGCTCGCGCTCCCGGTCGGCCAGCGTGCGCTGGTAGAGCGATATGGCCCCGGAGTGCTGGCCCGCAGCGAGGTAAGCCGCGGCGAGTTCGTCTCGAGCGCCGAGGGTATCGGTATGACCAGGCCCGCAGACCTGCTCGAATTGCCGAACTGCGCGCTCAAGGATGGTGATCGCAGCAGGGAACTGCTGCGCCGCCACGATGGCGTGGCCGAGACGGCGCCGTGACTCGATCACCTCACGGTGGTCCGGCCCGAGTTCGTCGGTCAGGCCATCCACTACCCACTGGAACCACGGCAGAGCGTCGTGCGCTCGCCCGGCCGCAAGGTGGGCATCGGCCAACCGCTGGCTGGCCAGCATTGTGTCCGGATGCCCGCCTCCGAGGAGGCGGCCGCTCGTCGTGGCAAGGTCGAGCCAGTGGTCCACCGCGGGTTCGGTGAGACGAAGACGGTCGAGGCTGTCCCCCGCCCGCATCAGCACCGGATGGCAGCCACCGTCCCACAGGAGATCTCCGGTGACCCGCCGCAGGGACGCCACGCACGATCGCAAGCCGGAATCCGGCCAGCCGGGCATGTCCCGTTCCGGCCAGGCCTGGAGCAGCGCATCGGCGGCAGCACGCGCCGCCTGATCTGCCATGCCTTCGGGGATCGCGGCACGCAGGCCTGCTTGCAGCACGGGGCTAATGCGGACGGTCGGCGGTGCCGTGGTCCGTTCGACGGTCAGCAGGCCGACCTGCTCCAGCGCCGCCAGTGCCGAGCGCGCGCGCTCGCCACCGGCCGCGACGTCGCCGCTCGCCCCGAGGAGATCGCCCGCCGCAGGAGCGGTGAGGACGGTCTGGGGTATGCCATGACCTTCCAGGTGCGCGATCATGGCCAGCAGAAACTGGGCCGATCCACCCGGTGCCAGCTGGCCTGCCCGGGCGAGCGAGAACGTCCATGTCACGGCGGCCGCCGGTGGCTGTGCGCTGGGCGACTCCGCGATCTGCTCCCGCCTCTGCAGGAACTGGGCCCGGTACTCTCGGCACGACAGCGGGGAGCTGGCGATCACGGCACTGGCCTGGGCCAGCGCGGCCGGCTCCAGGTCGAGGTCTCGAGCAAGCTCGATCGCACCGTGCCGCTTGTCCGGGTCGGCAGACAAGCGCTCGCTCAGATAGCTAATGGCCTCGCGCATGCTGTACGGACCGATCGGCACGACGCGCATGTCGCTGGGGACCGCAGCGACGTCGGCGGAGGTCACCAGCACGCGCCCGGCCGGCCCGGCCGGCCACAGGCCATCCAGGGTCGACGTGCCCGCCAGGTCGTCGAGTACCACCAGCCAGGAACGCCTTGTCTCGCCCAGCCAGCTGAGAAACTGGGCGGCGACTGACTCACTGCTGCTCGCCTGGTCCCGGCCGGTCGCGGCTGCGGTCGCTGCGGCGTACCCGGACAGCACCGACTCGCGGCTCGTGGCGTCGATCCAGACCATGAGGTCGACACCGCGTGACTGCCACAGGGACTCGGCGAAAGCCGCGGCGAGCTGGGTTTTGCCCGACGACCTTTGCCAGTGCCGGGCATCGAGGGCAGCGACCGGGCCTGGGGACGCAGTCAGGTCTGACCCCCGAGCGGGGACGAGCGCGACCGCGGCGCCGGCCGGCAGTGCCGCCGCCAGACTGGGAGCGGTCTCTGGCCTGGTCCTGAAATCGTCGGCCAGCGCCGGCACCGTACCTGACCGGATCGGCCAGGAGGGCCGGCCCGGCACCGCGCGTGCCGCGTCGGCGGGCGTCATCGGGTTGCTCGTGGCTGCGTTGCTCACGGCCGCGCTGGCTACGGGCCGGCGTGCGCGGGCAGCGTGGCTGCCAGCTCGGTGTCCGCCGGCGGACCCGGCGGCGGCGGCGCTCACAGCTCGTCGCTCAAGGCGAGCAGGGGATTGGCCCGGGTGAGCGTTTCCTTGCGGAAGAACGCGGGGGCTGTGAGGCGCATGAAGACAAAGCCGATCACGCCGGCAGCCGCACCTAGCGCGGCGATGATGAAGACGCCGCCGATCTGCCAGTGCAGGCCCGGCACCGTCCACATGGTGTAGCTGTTGGCCGCGACCCAGTCGCTCTGCAGGCTGTAGAAGCCAGCCGCATACATGATCAGCCCGCCGAGCCCGGGCAGGATGCCACGCATCCAGAGATTCCAGGCGCTGCTGGTCAGTGTGCGCCGGTAGTACCAGACGCAGGAGAACGCTGTCAGCCCGTAGTAGAACGCGATGTACAGGCCTATCGCGGTGACCGCGTCCGAGATCGGGTTGCCCCCGGAGATGAAGTTCAGCGGGATATAGAGGGCGATCGACATCGCGCCCATCACGAGGGTCGACACCGTCGGGGTCAGGTACCTGGGGTGGATCTTTGCGAAGGATTCCGGCACGGCCCTGTAGGCGGCCATCGACAGCGTCGTACGCGCGGTGGGCAAGATCGTCGTCTGAGTCGACGCTGCGGCGGAAGACAGCACCATGAGCAGCAGCAGCCGGTAGAACACGTTCCCCAGCGTCCCCGCGCCGAACACGGCGTGACCGAGCACCGAGAGCACGTCGCTGGCGTTGTCCGGGTTGGCCAGGCCGATGCCCTTGGTGCCGATGCCGGCGAACGACTGCGCGCCGAAGATCACCACGGCGTAAGTGATGACCAGGATGATCGTGGACAGGATGGCCGCCCGGCCCGGCGTCCGTGACTTGTCCGCCGTCTCCTCGTTGACGGACAGGGCGGTGTCCCAGCCCCAGTAGATGAACACCATGAGGATCAGGCCGGAGGCGAACGCGCCGAACGGCAGCCCCGCCGGGTTGAGCCAGGACCAGCTCGGGTGGATCGACTCGGCCGGGTGGTGGCCGGTGCCGACCCGGACGAGCGCCACGACCGACAGCACGATCAGCATCGTGATCTCGATGGACAGCAGCGCTTTCTGGAAGTTCGCCGAGACTTCGATGCCGCGATAGCAGATGTAGGTCATGAAGATGATCCACGCGACGCCGGTCAGCAGCACCCAGCCGCTCGCGGGATTTGTCCCGATGCCGGTGGCGCCGAAGAGCAGGAAGATGTACTGCCCGGCCACCTGCGCGAGGCTGGCCATGACCAGGACGTCGGCCACGACGACGCCCCAGCCGCCGACCCAGCCGGTTTTCGGCCCGAACGCCCGGGCGGCCCAGATGAACGTGGTCCCGCAGTCGGGATCGGCCTTGTTCAGCTCGCTGAAGCCGATCGAGCACAGCAGCATAGGCACGAACGCCAGTACTGCGACCAGTGGCGACTTCAGGCCCACGGCCAGCACGACGAATCCCAGCGTCGCGGCCAGGCTATAGGCAGGGGCGGTCGAAGCCACGCCCATCACGACGCTGGACACCAGGCCAAGAGCGTCAGTCTTGAGCCCCTTGTCCCTGGATTCCTCCACTCGCTGCAGGCCAGGACTAAAGATGGCCATGGCTCGCCGTCCCCCCCTATAGAGCCAAGCGTGCCGCGATTCCGCCTGATCGTGACCGAGACCACACGGGATCGCCGACGACGACTTTAACCGGAGTACTGCGATCTGGCTAGCGAAAGCCGATTTATCGTTCGATAACCAGCCGCTGAGCTCGCCGAACTATGCTGTAGACGGCTAAGGCGGGATCAAACGGTCACAAGTGTCGGCTGACACCGGGTGCGGCGCGGCCCGGCATCACTCCAGGTCAGAGCCATATTGAGCGAACTCCCGCGAATGAATGGTAGGACTCGGGCGACAGCGAGCAGCTTTCAAGTCGCACCATTCGGACGCCTTTTTCGTTGCTGTGTTCGGCGAATGGCGGCCAATCATGCAGCCAGTGTCCGGCTAAAGATCAGTGGGTTCACCCAGCAGATCCGCAAACAGCTCGCGGTACTGAATGAGGGCCTCACGCATGTCCTCGGTCGCGACGCTGCCGTGGGCTGCCTCGCGGGTTATGGTCTGCGCGGACCGGAAGTTGCTGACCGTGCGAGCGTGATCGACCGGCAGGTCAGCCGTTACCTGCTCGTCGTCGTCTACCGGATAGCCGCACTCCTGCATCACGGTGGTAACGAGCGAGTACGCCTCCGTCACGGCCGACTCCGGCGAATCGACGAATTGCTCCTGGATCGCCCGCCACTCAGCCAGATGCTGACGCCGGGCTGCGTCGGGGAGTCGTCCTATGTTCAGCTTTCGCACCCGGCGGCCGACGGCCCGGTCATCTTCCCGCCCGAATCGCCGCTGTGCCTGACGCCGTGCGGTAGCGGCCATGGCGGCGGCCGCCACGATGACGACAACCGCCAGCGCAATGATCACTGCCGTTGTTCCGCTGGACATGGGGGAGCCTCCTGTCTTAACTTCGCCGTTCGCTCCCCGCGCTGGCGTGCCTTAAACGACCCGCTGATGCAGGATCAGGTCTAGGCCTTCCCGATGGCCGCAACGAGCTGGGCGGCGCGCTCGCGGGCCTGCGCGGGGTCACCGGAAGTAAGGGAACCGCCGACTCCGACCGCCACCGCACCGGCGGCTAGCCAGTCGCGTGCATTACCAGGATTGACCCCGCCCGTCGGTACCAGCGGTGCCTGAGGCAGGGCAGCGACGACGCCCGATACGAATCCGGGGCCGAGCTGACTGGCCGGGAAAACCTTCACCATGTCGCTGCCGGCTTCAAGAGCGCGCTGGATCTCGCTCGGCGTCTGCGTCCCGGGGAGCACTGGCACGCCATAGCGGTGCCCGGTGACAATGACCTCGGGAATGAAGGACGGGGACACCAGAAACCGCGCTCCGGCAAGGATGGCCGCTCGCGCGGAAGGCGCGTCGAGCACCGTTCCTGCGCCGACGAGGCGGCCATCATTGGTTCCGTGGAGGGCGTGGATGGCATCCAGGCCGTCCGGAGTGGTCAAGGCCACCTCGATCACCCGCAGGCCGCCTTGAACCAGCGCCTCTCCCAACTCCACTGCTTGCTTGCCTGAGGGTGTCCGCAAGACGCCCAGTACTCGCGCCGAGGCGATTTCCGCGCAGATCTCCCACCGGTACACGACTGGCCTCCTCTCCTGACAACGACCCTGGCGAGCTGCCCGTGGCGGTCACCGATCGACGTCGTCACCGCCGGCGAGCGCCGCGTCGACCTCCGAACGGTACGGCAGAGCCTCAATATCGCCCACCACCTGGACTGCCATCGCAGCCACGACGGTCGCATACTTCAGGCAGTCGGCAACATCGGCGCCTTCAAGCCAGCGAGCCAGGTATCCCGCCGCGAAGGCGTCCCCGGCACCGACAGCATCGACGGCGGTCACCCGGTACGCCGGTACCTGCCACTGGCGGGTTCCGTCCGTGGCCCACACGCCGCTACTCCCGAGCTTGACGACCACTAGCCGCGCACCTTGCTCCAGGAACCATGCCGCCGCCCGTTCCCGCTCTTGCTGCCCGGAAAGCCGCCGCGCCTCTGTGTCCCCGGCCAGAACCACATCGGCATAGCCACTCAGCGGGCCGAGGACCTCGGCCGCCTGCGGAGCTGACCAGAGCTTGAGCCTCAGATTCGGGTCGAAGGACACCGGCACGCCGGCAGACCGGGCGGCTTCGGCCGCCGCCAGTACGGCGGCGTGGCAGGCCGGGGAAAGCGCCGGGGTTATTCCGGTCATGTGCAGCAGGCGTGCGGAAGCGAGGTATCCAGTGTCCACATCGGCCGGGTTCAGGTTCGAAGCCGCTGATTCGTGCCGCCAGTAGTGCACGCTCACCCGCCGCTCCGGGTGACTGTCTCGAACGAGCAGGCCGGTTGCCGCCGACGAGTCAACAACCGCCCGCGAGACATCAACCCCTTCTGAGCGGAGCGCATCGAGTACGGAGAGCCCGAACGGGTCGTCCCCAACCCGGCCAAACCAGCCGGCCCGGTGCCCGAGACGGCTCAGCCCCACGGCGACGTTCACCTCGGCCCCGCAGATCGACCTGGCAAAGGTCCGCGCTGACCGAAGCGGCCGCGGCGGATCCGTGACCAGCAGGCCCATCGCCTCCCCGAAAGTCACAACCTCGGGGTGCTGGAAATCATCAGGCATCAGGGGCCTGCCTCAGCGCTATGCGCCGTTAGCCAGGTCGCCGCCCTGCTGGGCGATGCCCGGCACAACCAGGCATCCTGCACGACCTCGGTCAGCTCCTGCAGGGTCAGCTCGCCGATCCGGCTCCCGCGGATCAGCACCGACAGGTGGCCGTCGAAGTGGGATGTGGTGAAGAACGGCGACCCCTCGTCCTGGATCATTGCCTGCTTGTCGGCCTCAGATTCGACCCAGAACACGATCACGTCGGGCAAGCGCTCGCCGGTATCCGGATCGGTGGCGTCCGGGCGCGGGTTGCGGAAAAAGATGAATGACTTGCCGCCGACTTGGTACACCGGGTTGCCCTGGCCGACGTAGGTCACGCTGACATGCGGCATTCTGAGTGCAAGCTCACTCACGTCATCGATCCGCGCGCGACGCACTCGTTCTGCCACGCCCGTCAGCGTAAGTCAGCCGGTAGCAGAGACGACCGCGCGCCGGGGTGTCAGTCTCGTCAGTCTCCGGCCTGATCCTCGAATTCGAGCTGAAGCGCCGCCTTCCGGAGGAAGGCATCAATGTCGAAGTCCGGGTAGTCCCTGCTCACGTCGGCGGCTAGGTCGAGAAAGAGCTGGGCGGCGAACAGCGCAGCGCTCCAGGTGTACCGGCGGTCGTCAGCGAGGGCCGCGTCGATCAGCGCGCGGATCTGCTCCACGGTTATCGGCGCAGAGAGCGTCACGCTCCGGGATCTCGGATCACGGGCATCTCTCGCCAGAAGATCGAGCAGCGGTGTCTCGCCGCCTCCTTCCCTCATGTCGGTGAGTGCCGCCGTGAGCATGGCAATCAGCCTGCGCCGGACGCCCTTATCAAGTTCCATACATCCAGTTTGACTGCAGATAGTGATGGGATGCCCGAAAGCTCGCCAGACTCGCTGGGTCTTCAAGGGCGCTCGGATGTGGAACCTCCTCCTACCTATCCCGGCGCTGCTCGCCAGCGGCCCGGTTGCCTGAAGGCGGTTCGGGTTCGCGCGTCGGTACTGTTCGCGCTCCCGTGCAGCGTGCGCGGAGGGTGGCGACGCCGTCACCGTCGAGTTCGTCGCAGAAGGTCACGCGGCCAGTCATGGCCATGACCAGGGCCAGGGTGCTGCCGGACACCAGCGGCCCTGAGCCGGTGGCGAAGGGGCCGTCGGTGGCTTCCAGTCGTAGCCCTGCGATCCGCCCTTTGGCGAGGACGACGAGGTCAGAACCCTGGTAGTAGCTGGCCAGCCGGGTGAGTGTGGTGATCGGGTAGTCGCGGTGGATGCCCAGCGGCCGGCGGATGTCCTCACCGTGCACGATCGTTTCGCCGAGCATCGCCGCGGTCGGCAGTGGTGGTTTTGTGGTGCTGGTCGTGACGGAGCGGAACCGTGCGAGCGTCTCGACTGGGGTGGCGCCGAGTTGCTCGGCCAGTCGCATCGCGACCTGCTTGTCGAAGTCGAAACGGCAGCGGATCACGCCGGCCAGCCACCGCAGGCCGTTGAGGCTTGCTCCCGCGGTGAGGTGTGCCAGCACCTGGCGGACG
>Ga0126378_10000416_pt1 | contig 31730 bp, 25 predicted proteins | sample PanSoiMetPlot_23_FD_92587 | JGI IMG/M metagenome (GOLD analysis project Ga0126378, IMG submission 92587) | Tropical forest soil microbial communities from Panama - MetaG Plot_23 | ecosystem: Environmental > Terrestrial > Soil > Tropical forest > Bulk soil | place: Panama | collected 2016-02-17
AGGATTTCGGGGCGTGTGGGATGTTCACGAATGCCGGAAGGCGCCGGCCCGACCGGGATGCGCGCCACCGTCTTGAGTTTAACCAGGTCCACAACCGCGACGGAGCCATCGGCCGTGGTGACGTAGGCGCACAGGTGCAAGTCCGGCCGTAGAAACGAGGGGCGATGCTCTCGCAGAAGGACAATCAGCGCACCAAGGGCCAGCACCGCGGAAGCGAAATACAGCCGAAAATTTCTGGGACGGTCCATAGAGCGTCGAAATTCTCCCATGCCGGCCGTCTTGCTGGCTAGGGACCCCCCCCGGAAATGCCTAAGAAGCCTGTATTTCTCAGGCGTCCGGCTTTGACGCTCCCCGTCGTCGTAGGAGTGGAGGCCGGCCATGAGCCGGGCCTCTCGGGGCGTAACATCGGATCGCCCCGAGAATCAAAAGAAGAGAAGGGAAGGTACAGCCATGGAAAGCATCGCTATCGACCGTTCAAAGGCAGAAACCCTGAATAGGGGCCCATTTCTTCCGCCCGTTGAAAGACCCAAAGGGTTGATGATGAAACTCGCGTATTACTTTACGCGACGTCAATTCGGCAAGGTGCTTACGCCGTTAAAGGTGCATTCGGCGCGACTGCCGATCGGCTTCGGTCAGTTCTACGGAAAAATCGGCCAACTGGACAAGAAACTCACCCTCCCGGCGGAGACCGTCATGCTGATTCGCGAGCAAGTAGCGCGGATCAATGTTTGTCTTTTCTGCATCGATATTGGGCGGTCGTTTACGATCAAGGCTTCGATGAATCAAGCTAAATTCGACGCGCTCGAGGAATACCGGACGAGTCCCTTGTTCTCTGAGGCAGAGCGTGCGACGTTGGACTATGTCACCGAGCTGACGAAAACAAAAAGCGTGAGCCCCGAAACGTTTTTGCGGTTGCGCCGCTATTACTCGGAACGCGAAGCATGTGAAATCGTGTGGCTGGTGGCTACCGAGCACGTCTACAACATGACTAACATCGGCCTCAACATCCACTCCGACATGCTCTGCGACCTGACCAAGAAAAATGCACCGAAGCAGAATTGAGCCGGTTTGTTTGCACTCCTAGGCTTCGGCATGGAGAACCGGCAATTTCGCGGCTTCCCACGCCGCAATGCCGCCGGCAATTTCACCGACGGAATTAAATCCCCGACCCTGGAGTAGACTCGCCGCAATGGATGAGCGGTAGCCGCCGGCGCAATAGACCAGAAGCGAACGGTTCTTCGGCAGTCTCTCCAGGTTTTCCGTCAAGCGATTGAGAGGAATGCTCAGGCTTCCGCCGATATGTTTTTGTTCGCGCTCGCGCGGGGCGCGAACGTCAACGACCAGCGGTGGCTCGCTCGACGACAGCAGTTCCGAGGCAAACGGCGCGCTCAAGCGCTCCGTGATCGCTATGAGTTCAGGCCGCGACTCGAGACTGTGCATCCCGTTCTGCAAATACCCGGCTACGTGATCGAACCCGATGCGGCCAAGCCGGATGGCGGACTCGGCTTCCCGCCCTGGCGCGGCGAGGATCACGATCGGATGCGCGCGATCGAGCATGGTTCCGGCCCAAGTCGCATACTGCCCCCCTAGTCCGATGTTGATGCTGCCCGCCAGGTGCACTGCACCAAACTCGTCCGGATCGCGAGTGTCGAGGATCTGCGCCCCTTTTGCTTTTAGCTCTAGCACCTCATCGAGCGTTAGCGGTTTCATCCCTCGCGCCAGCGCTTCGTCCAGCGTTGGCCGCTCTTGGCTGTTCAAGACGGCATCATAGGTGAAGTAGGGCGGAGCTTCGGGCTGATCCGCTGTCACCACCTGGATGAACGCTTCCTTGCTCATGGGCTGAAGCGCATAGTTCAACCGCCTTTGTTCACCGAGCGTGGACACGGTCTCTTTGCTGATAGCTTTTCCGCACAATGAACCAGCGCCGTGCGCCGGATAGACCAGGCTGGCGTCCGGTAGAGCCAGCAGTTTCTTGTGCAGCGAATCGAACAGCAAGCTCCCTAGATCCGTTGCCGACCAGCCTAAAGCCGCGCGCAGGTCGGGACGCCCGACGTCTCCGATGAATAATGTGTCTCCCGTGAGCACGGCATGCGGTTGCCGGTCGCTGTTGTTCAGGTCAAAAACCAGGACCGAGATCGATTCCGGCGTGTGGCCGGGAGTCTCGAGCGCCTTCAAACGTACGCGGCCAAATTCAACGAAGTCGTCGTCGCGAAGCGGGGTAAACGCGTATCCTGCTTTGGCCGCGGCCCCCAGGTAGATTGTCGCTCCCACCCGATCGCGCAGTTCCAGGTGTCCGGCGACAAAATCCGCATGAAGATGCGTCAGAAACACGTGCTTAATTTGGAGCCCGTGCTCGGCCGCAAACGCGGTGTACTGTTCGGTGTCTCGCTGTGGATCAACGACGGCGGCTGTGCCGGTCGCCTCGTCCCCAATCAAGTAAGAAGCGTGCGCCAGGCACGGAAGATAAAACTGCTTAAAGATCACGCTGCACCGTCCTCGTTCACAGTGCGCCTACTCGGGCTGCGGAACAATACGCAAATAAGGCCGCGGGGCTTTCCAGCCGCCGGGGTACTTCTTCCGCGCGTCATCGTCGGAAACGCTCCCGCTGATGATGACGTCTTCGCCGGGTTTCCAATTCACGGGTGTTGAAACCTGGTGCTTGGCCGTGAGCTGGATCGAATCCAACACCCGCAACACCTCGTCGAAATTGCGCCCGGTGCTCATCGGATAGCTGAGCATTAGCTTGATCTTTTTGTCGGGGCCAACGACAAACACGGTTCGCACGGTGGCATTGGTTAGAGCGGTGCGTCCTTCGCAACTGTTGCCCGCGTCTGCAGGCAACATGTCATAAAGCTTTGCGACCTTCAGTTCAGGGTCGCCGATCATCGGGTAGTTCACCTTGTGTCCCTGGGTTTCCTCGATATCCACCGCCCATTTGCTGTGACTGGCCACCGGGTCCACACTCAAACCGACAATCTTGCAATTCCGCTTCGTGAAATCCGGCTGCAGTCCGGCCATGTAACCCAATTCCGTCGTGCACACGGGGGTAAAGTCCTTGGGGTGAGAGAACAAAATGGCCCAGCCGTTGCCGATCCACTCGTGAAAATTGATGGTGCCTTGTGAAGTCTCCGCAGTGAAATTGGGAGCCTCGTCGTTGATTCGCAACATGAGTCTTTCTCCTGGCACTAAGTTTTTTGGGGACCGGCCTTCGAAGTCAAGAAGGGGAGCCGCAGCATCCTACACTTCTCACTGCGGGGAGGCAACTGCCGCTTGACTAGCCGCGCGGCCCGCTGACCCAAACCTGTCCCTCGGGCCGTTGCATTTGCATGTTAATTCAGCTACTTATTAACGCACCGAAGTCGTACTTCGATAGGTCGTTTCTCGCTCGCTTTGATCGGGGACAAGCACGTCCTGGTAGGAGTTCTCGGCCCATGGGGACCCGGCCATCGAGTATTCCCTCTGCAGACTTGCACCCTCCTGCTAGAGGTTGGCCGCCCTTCTTCCCGAGGTCCGAGCCGAGATGTGTCTCGGGCAAAGCCTTAGCTTGAGAAGGAGAGACCCATGTTTCGCAAGACGGGGTTCCTCGCCGTAGTGGTCCTCGCTGCTCTGCTGGCCACGCCTTCTGCTTTTGCGCAATGGCAACCCGGCGCGCACCCTCGCCCGCGCATCACCCAAGGCGTTGACGAAGCAAATCGCGTCGCGCTGCGCGGCAACACGCGCCCGGAAGCGGCGGTCCTGGCGAACGACCTCGGCCCCGTCGCCAGCGATTTCGCGATGGAGCACATGCTTCTGCAATTGAAACGGTCTCCGGAACAAGAACACGCTCTCCAGCAATTTCTCGATGAACTCCATACTCCGAGCTCACCGAATTTCCATCGTTGGCTTACGGCCGAAGAGTTCGGCGAAAGATTCGGGGTGGCCAAGTCCGATCTCGATGCCATCAATTCTTGGCTGGCGTCTCACGGCTTCCGAGTCAATGTCGTTTATCCGAGCGGCATGCTCATCGATTTTTCCGGGACCGCCGCCGAAGTGCGCCAGGCCTTCCGGACAGAAATTCACCATCTGGTTGTCAAAGGCGAGAAGCACGTTGCCAATGTCAGCGATCCGCAAATCCCCGCCGCACTCGCTCCGGCTGTCGCAGGCATTGTCTCTCTGCACGATTTTCGGCCGAACGCGATGCACAAGATGCGTCAGCCGCGCTCGCAATTCACGTTTCCCGATCAATTTGGCAATACCACTTACGCCGTTGTGCCCGCAGACCTGGCCACAATTTACAACTTGAATCCTCTCTTTAGCGCCGGCGTCTCCGGCCAGGGCCAAACCATCGTGCTCATCGAAGATACCGACGTTTTCAGCGCGACAGATTGGAGCACTTTCCGCTCGACCCTGGGTCTTTCCGGTTACACTGCCGGTTCCTTCACCGAACTTCATCCTCCCGCACCTTCTTCACAACCCGGCAACAATTGCGGCGCTCCGGGCGTTATTTCCCCCAACGATGCAGAAGCCATTCTTGACGCCGAATGGGCCAGCGCTTCGGCTCCCAGCGCCGCTATTGAAATGGCTGCTTGTGCGGATACCACGACGACTTTTGGCGGCCTCATCGCTCTTCAAAACTTGATCAATGCCAGCACTGCGCCTCCGTCCATCATGAGCATCAGTTATGGCCAATGCGAGACGGTCAATGGCGCGGCCGCTAATGCTTCATACAATTCCGCTTATCAGCAGGCGGTCGCGGAGGGCGTCTCCGTGTTTGTCGCGGCAGGCGATAGCGGCGCGGCGGGCTGTAACAATAGCGTTGCCGTCGCCACTGAAGGCATCGCGGTCAACGCCTTCGCTTCCACGCCAAACAACGTAGCCGTCGGCGGCACCGACTTCAGCGACACCTATTCGGGCACCAACCTGACGTATTGGAATTCCAGCAACACTTCGGCATTTGGTTCGGCTCTTTCCTACGTTCCGGAGATTCCCTGGAATGACTCGTGCGCCGGGCAGCTCGTTTCTGCTTATGAGGGTTACCCGCTCACTTATGGCTCATCGAGTTTGTGCAATGACCCAACCATCGGCTCACTGCTGCAAACCACCGTGGCTGGCGGTGGTGGCCCCAGCCAATGCGCGACGGGCACTCCGTCGACCAGCGGGGTTGTCAGTGGCACCTGCGCCGGCTGGGCCAAACCTTCGTGGCAATCCGTTTTCGGCAATCCCAACGATGGCGTGCGCGATACGCCGGACGTTTCTCTTTTCGCTGCCGACGGCCTGTGGAGTCACTTCTACATTTTCTGTTGGTCGAACACGGCTCAGGGCGGCGCAGCCTGCGGGTCCGATCCCAGCGCCTGGTCGGGAGCGGGCGGAACCTCTTTTGCTTCGCCCATCATGGCGGGCATTCAGGCGCTCATCAACCAAAAGGCCGGCGGCCCTCAAGGCAATCCCGCTCCTGTGTATTATCAGCTTGCGGCCGCAGAGTACGGTTCGAGCGGAAGCAATTCTTGCAACTCAAATAATGGGAATGCGGTTGGCGCGAGCTGTGTTTTCTACGATGTGACCATGGGCGACATGGACGTGGATTGTACTGGCCCAAACTGTTTTCTCTCGAATGGTTCGGTTGGCGTGCTTTCCACTTCTAATACCGCTTTCGCGCCGGCGTACGGCACTACAACGGGTTGGGATTTCGCCACCGGCATCGGCACCGTCAACGCGGCCAATTTGGTCAACAACTGGCCCTCGTCGACCACACAACCAAGTTTCCTTCTCTCAGCTTCTCCTTCCAACGTGAGCATGCTGCAAGGGACTTCCGGTTCTACCACGGTCTCCATCAATCCTCTGAACGGCTTCAGCGGGAGCGTCAGTCTGGCAGCGTCCGGGTTGCCGAACGGCTTCAGCGGGACTTTTGGCACGAATCCGGCAACTTCGAGCAGCGTATTGACCCTCTCCGCTAGCGGCGCGTCAACCACTGGCAATTTCACCGTGACCATTACGGGAACATCGGGCAGTCTGACGAACAGCACGACCTTCTCTTTAACCGTTAATCCTCAGGGGAACTTCACGCTCTCCACGTCGCCAAGCAGCTTGACGGTGGTCCAGGGAGCCAGCGGGAGCACTAGCATCTCGGTCAACGCGCTGAACAGTTTCAACAGCACCGTAAGCTTGTCTGCTTCCGGATTGCCTGCGGGTGTGACCGCGTCGTTCAATCCCACAAGCACCGCCGGCACCAGCACCTTGACTTTGACCGCAAGCAGTACCGCGACAACCGGCACGGCCAGTGTGGCCATCACGGGCACCGCTGGCAATTTGTCGAGCTCGACGACGCTTTCCTTGACGGTGAATCCACCGCCAAACTTCACGCTCTCGGCGTCTCCAACGAGTTTGACCATCACACAAGGAGCAAGCGGCGCGAGCACGATTACGGTAAATCCCCTCAACGGCTTCAGTGGCAGCGTCGCTTTGTCGGCCTCAGGTCTGCCTAGCGGCGTGATGCCTGCGTTTAGTCCCACCAGCACGACCGGTGCGAGTACGTTGACACTGACAGCCAGCAGCACCGCCACCACGGGAACGGTCACCGTCACGGTCACAGGAACATCGGGCGCGCTGGCCAAGACCGTCACGATCGCTCTCACCATCGGCGTGCTTCCAACGCTTCCATCGATATGGTCTGACGGGGACATCGGTTCGGTTGGTGTGCCGGGCGCCGCAAGCTACGCGAATGGAACCTTCACGGTATCCGGAGCCGGGTCAGGCACGATGATCACCAGCACCGATAGCTTCCATTTTGTCTACCAGTCGTTTTCGGGGGATGGCTCGATTGTCGCGCGCGTGCGAAGCGTGCAGGGGAGCAGCGCGACGCAAGCGGGCATTATGATTCGCGAGACGCTCACGACGGGCGCCAATCACGTTTTCTTGTTTGACTACTCCGCTTCGATTTTGGCCACCGAGCGCGCCACCACCGGCGCGAGCAGTTCCTATCAGTCGGTAGGGAGCGCGACGCTGCCGAATTGGATCAAGCTAACGCGCAGCGGGAACCTCTTCAACCTGTACAGCTCCTCTGATGCAGTGAACTGGACGCAACTGGGAACCAGCCAAACGGTGGCGATGGCCCAGAGCGTGTACGTGGGATTGGCGGTGAGCAATCGTAACACGGCTTCTTTGGCTACCGCTACGTTCGATAGCGTGTCGGTGAACTCCGCGTCCGCGCCGGCGCCGCTGATTACCGCGGTTTCCGCGACTACCGGATCGATCGGAAGCCAAGTGGTGATCTCGGGTTCCGGTTTTGGCGCCGCGCAAGGAGGCAGCGCCGTGCTGCTGAACGGCGCTGCGGTAAGCATCAACAGTTGGAGCGACACGTCGATAACAATAACGATTCCGGCTGGTGCGACGACGGGTCCGATGCTTGTATCGGTCGCTCCCGGCATGAACGACAGCAACGCGATTCGTTTCACGGTTACTGCGCAGCCGCTGCCGGCTTCCTGGCTGGACCAGGATGTGGGCGCGGTGGGCGTGCTGGGGAGCGCGGGCTACGCCAGCGGCGTATTTACAGTGGCGGGAGCGGGCAATGGAACGATGATCACCAGCGCCGACAGCTTCCATTTCGTATACCAACCGCTCGCCGGCGACGGAACGATTGTGGCGCGCGTGGTGAGCGTGCAAGGCAGCAGCTCGGCTCAAGTTGGCGTTATGATTCGCGAGACGCTCGGTGCAGGCGCGAATCACGTCTACTTCTTCGACTACTCCCCGTCGCTATTGATGACCGAGCGCGCCACCACAGGAACAAGCAGCACCTACACATCAATGGGAAGCGCGACGCCTCCGAACTGGCTGAAGTTAGTGAGAAGCGGGAACGTATTCACGATGTACGGCTCGACGAATGGCACGAACTGGACCCAGTTGGGTGCCAGCCAAACGGTGGGCATGGCTCCAAACGGGTATGTCGGTCTGGCGGTGAGCAATCGCAACACGTCTTCTTTGGCCATCGCTACTTTTGACAATGTTTCACTCACCACGCCTGCTCCTCCATTGCCGAACTTCTCTCTCTCGACATCTTTGAGCAGCATGACGATGACGCAAGGAACGAGCAGCACAAACACCATCACCATTACTCCGCAATTTGGCTTCAATGGAAACGTTAGCTTATCCGCTTCTGGCCTGCCCGCTGGTGTGACGGCGTCGTTTGTTCCCAGCACCACGGCCACCACGAGCACTCTCACCCTGATTGCCGCCGGCACCGCGGCGGTGGGCACATTTCCAGTTACCATAACCGGCATCTCGGGCGGCTTGACGAACACCGCAACGATTGCTCTCATCGTGAATCCTCAGGGAAGCTTCACCGTCTCGGCTGCGCCAACTGGATTGACGGTTCCGCAGGGCTCGATCGGCACGAGCACGATTGCCGTCGCTCTGCAAGGCGGTTTCAATGGCACGATCAACCTGTCGGCTTCCGGCTTGCCCAACGGGGTCACGGCCTCCTTCCATCCCAGCAGCACAACCACCACGAGTTCGCTGACACTGACCGCGAGCGCTACCGCGGCCACGGGAACCGTCGCCGTAACGGTCACAGGTTCCTCGCTTGGCTTGACGAGCAACGCTACGATCAATCTGACGGTGACTCAAGTCATCTTGCCCCTGCCTTCGGTTTGGTCGGATGGTGATATCGGCTCGGTGGGCGTGGCCGGAAGCGCCAGTTACTCCAACGGGACGTTTGCGGTGTCCGGTGCCGGTTCAGGGACGATGATCACCAGCGCCGATAGCTTCCACTTTGTGTACCAGCCGCTCAACGGAGACGGCACCATCGTAGCGCGTGTGCTAAGCGTGCAGGGAAGCAGTGCCGCCCAAGCGGGAATCATGATTCGCGAGACGCTGAGCCCGGGCGCGAATCATGTCTACTTGTTTGACTATTCCTCGCAACTGTTGATGACCGAGCGCACCACCGCCGGCGCAAGCAGTTCGTACACCTCGGCGGGAAGCGCCACTCTGCCGTGTTGGATCAAGCTGACGCGCGGCGGAAATGTGTTCACGATGTTGGGTTCCGCCGATGGCGTGAACTGGGTGCAATTGGGGACGAGCCAGACGGTGAGTATGGCACCCAGCGTGTATGTCGGCTTGGCCGTCAGCAATCGTAACCCCGCTTCTACAGCCACCGCGACGTTCGACAGCGTGTCGGTGAATTCTGCGGCCATGCCCGCCCCGGTGATAACTGGCGTTTCGGCAACCACGGGATCAGTAGGCAGCCAGGTCGTGGTCAGCGGAACGGGCTTTGGCGCCACGCAAAATGGCAGCGCGGTATTGCTCAACGGCGCACCGGTGACCATCAGCAGCTGGAGCGACACGTCGCTCACGATAACCATTCCCTCGACCGCCACGACGGGTCCGATGCTGGTATCGGTCGCGCCAAGCATGAACGACAGCAATCCTGTGCGCTTCACGGTGACCTCACAGCCTCTGCCGTTATCCTGGCTGGACCAGGACGTAGGCGCAGCTGGCGTGTTCGGGAGCGCAAGCTACACCAACGGGACATTCACGGTGGCCGGAGCAGGGAATGGGACGATGATCACCACCTCCGATGGCTTCCACTTCGTGTACCAGCCGATGACGGGCGACTGCACCATCCTTGCGCGTGTGGTTAGCGTGCAGGGGAGCAGCGCGGCGCAAACCGGCATCATGGTGCGCGAGACGCTCAATCCTGGCTCAAACCATGTGTTCCTCTTTGACTACGCGCCCTCGTTGTTGGCCACCGAGCGAACCGGCACCGGCTCAAGCAGTGCGTATCAGTGGGTGGGCAGCGCGACCCCGCCGAACTGGCTGAAGCTGGTGCGTAGCGGGAACGTGTTCAGCATGTACGCATCTACGAATGGGACGACCTGGACCCAGGTAGGGACCAGCCAGACGGTGACCATGGCGCCGAACATTTACGTCGGCCTGGCCGTGAGCAATCGCACGACGGCCTCTTTAGCCACCGCCACCTTTGACAACCTAACCCTGACCACGCCCTAGCGGGGTTGTCACTGCCTTGGGAAGCGGGCCATTCTCGGTTGATTGCAGGGAATAGTCGCCTTTGCTCTTCGCAGCCTCTTGGCTTAATCTGTTCAGGGAGATGTTTCTAAGCGGACCATTTTCAGGGCTGCTCACCGACCTCTACGAACTCACCATGGCGGCGGGGTACGTCCAGAACCGCTTTGAAGCCCGCGCTACGTTTGAACTTTTTGTTCGCCACCTTCCCCAGCGCCGCAACTATCTGGTAGCGGCGGGATTGGAGCAGGCCCTCGACTTCCTCGGAAATGTCCGTTTTTCGAACGAGGATGTTTCCTATCTCCGCGCTCTGCCTTTCTTCAGCAACGTTCATTCCGATTTTTTCGACTATCTCTCTCGATTTCAGTTTACGGGTGATGTCTCGGCCTTACCCGAAGGAACGATTTTTTTTCCCGGCGAGCCGCTGCTTCGCGTTACCGCTCCCATCGCCGAAGCGCAGCTCGTCGAGACCGGTCTTCTCAGCATTCTTCACTTCCAGACCCTGATCGCCAGCAAAGCGTCGCGCGTCACCGCTGCCGCTGGCGGGCGCCCCGTCGTTGAATTTGGTTCTCGCCGGGCTCATGGCATGGAGGCCGGAGTTCTAGCCGCACGCGCCGCGTTCGTCGGTGGCTGCGAGGGTACGTCGAATACTTTTGCAGGCCGCCGCTTTGGGGTCCCCGTTTATGGAACGCAAGCTCACTCGTGGATCATGGCGCACGAGGATGAAGCGGAAGCTTTCCGCAATTTCTTGGACGTCTTCCCAGAGCAGTCCACTCTTCTCGTCGACACCTACGATGTTCGTGCGGCCTTAGAGAAAATCATTGCGCTAGGGCGCAAACCCGCCGGCGTTCGGCTTGATAGCGGCGATGTTTTATCGGAAAGTCAGTGGGTGCGCAAGCGGCTTGACCGCGCGGGCTGGGACGATGTGAAGATTTTTGCCTCGGGGGAACTGGATGAAGAGCGCATCGAGACTCTGCGGCAAAAAGGCGGGCGCATCGATGCTTTCGGCGTCGGCACAGCGCTTTCCACTTCGTCGGATTCACCAAACATCGGCGTGATTTATAAACTCGTGGAAGTAGACCTTGGTGATACGGTGCGAAACGCCGCAAAGTTTAGTCAAGAAAAAATGACTTATCCCGGGCGCAAGCAGATTTTCCGCTTTGCCGATGCCAGCGGGAAGCTTTTAGCTGACGTCATCGGTTTGGATGCGGAGTCTTTCCCGGGGAGCGAACCCTTGCTGGTCCCAGTGATGCGCGCGGGCAGACGCCTTGCGGCCGGAGAGCAGGATCTTGCCGCGACGATAAAAAGAGCACAGAGTTGCCATCTTGCCGACCGCGCCCGCTTGCCGGAGCGCATCCAGGCTCTTGGCGTTGCCAACCCGCCGTTTGCTGTCCGGTACAGCGAGCGGCTCGAGAAGTTACGGGATGAAGTCCAGCAAATGGTCGCGAAAAGCGCCTACATCGGGTGAAGAAGCGATCGTAGCTTTCCGGGCCAATCGGGAATCTAACTTAGTAGTCCAGGCCAAAGGCCCTGAATTGGAAATCTCAATGAGACCCGTTCTCTGGGGAGTAGACGCGCAGGCAGATTTCATGCTGCCGGGAGGTAAGCTCTACGTGCCCGGCGCTGAAAAAATCATTCCGAACATCCATCGGCTGGTCCATCAAGCCCGCCAAAGTCGCGTTCTTCTCATTTCCTCGGCTGATGCTCACCAACCCGATGACCCCGAATTTCAGCAGTGGCCGACGCACTGTGTGAAGGGAACTCCCGGCGCGGACCTGATTCTTGAAGCGCGCGCTGCCCGCCAACTCATCATCGCAAACTACCGGGATTTTGTCTTTCCCGCTGACGTCAGCGCTTATGAGCAAATTCTCTTGGAAAAGAACACGCTCGATGTCTTCGACAATCCCAACACCGACAAACTGCTCACCCAGTTGAGCTCCTCGACAGAGCCCAACGCTGCAAGCAAGTTCCGTGTTCTCGTATTCGGCGTGGTCACGGAATATTGTGTGCTCCGTGCGGCCCAGGGTCTGCTGCGCCGCGGCCACCGGGTGAGCATCGTGGAAGACGCGATCCAGTCTCTCGACGCAACGAAAGGGCGGGAGACTCTTGACGACATGCAAGCGCGAGACGCGCAGCTGGTTACCACCGAGCAAGCGTTAGCGCTCATCGCCAGCGATGGGCTCCACTCCGCCGAAGACCAGGTTCGCAAAACCGCCGGGGACTGAGGCCTCGAACGGGTCTTTGAGTTACTGGTAAAATGTCCTAAGAACAACCATCTCGACAGAAAAATACGTTTCAATATAATGGCCGCCGAAACTCAGCCGCACCGGCAAACCCAGCGTACGCACCTTCGCAGAAACATGGAGACTCCCCGCTGCCATGAACCAGCCCTTATCCCTCGAATTCGTACTCGTGTCGAGCGACTATGCTCTGATGCAGGCGGTCTCGAAAGCGGTGAAGAAATATGGCAAGTTTGTGCTAGCGCCGACGGCGCACGAGGCCCGCGAGTGCTTGAACCGCCGAAAGATTGACGGCGTTTTCGTCGACATGGAAGTGCCCGGCGCCTTGGGCCTGATCGAGTCCACGCGCAAAGGAACCTCGAACAGCAAAGCAGTAATTTTTGCCTGCCTCGTCAACGCCAAGGAGTCCACGCAAATCCTTGCCGTGGGCGCCAACTTCCTGCTGCGCAAGCCTTTGACCGAAGACAGCGTGGCCATGCACATCACAATCTCGAAAGAACTGCTTTTGCGCGAGCAGCGCCGGTATTTCCGCCATTCGGTGAATCTTTCGGTGACCTTGAAGGAGGGAAACCTCGAGCAGCAGGCCCGCATTACCAATTTGAGCGGAGGCGGCTTGGCGGTCCGCACGGTGAAGCCTCTCAAGCACGGTGCGGTCCTGGACTTCACCTTCGAACTGTCCCTGGGGGTGCGCATCAGCGCCCGGGGACAAGTGGCCTGGGTGAACTCCGAGGGAGTGGCCGGAATCATGGTGCAGGCTTTGCGCGGGAAGGGAAGCGAACAACTCGGCGCCTGGCTGGCTTCGCGAGAGCAACTTGATTCGCGGGGGTCGGCGTAAGCGAGGCGCTCACATCACTCATCGAACCGCCGGGGCAGCGGACTGGCGGATGGCTCCAAGCTCGCCGTGTAGCAGGTAGCGTAATTGCTGGCTCGAGGCATGATGGGCTGGTCCGCGCCGAGCAATCTTCAGTAAAGCGGGTTGGTTTATCAATCGGACCAAAACCTGAATTGCATTCCGGGGGAAACCGGAAGATGCGTCCGGGTAGGTTGGATACGGGGCATAGCCACCCCCTGATAGAGTCAATTAATGGAGCGGTGGAGGATTGCGGCGATTTGCCGCATTTCGTCGGCGAGTTCGGTGAACTCTTCCGGGAGGATCGATTGCATGCCGTCGGAAAGTGCCTTGTCTGGCTCGTGGTGAACTTCGATCAGCAGGCCATCCGCGCCAACGGCCACAGCTGCGCGGGAAAGCGGTAGAACCTTGTGCCGTTTTCCAGTACCGTGGCTGGGGTCCACGAAAATCGGCAAGTGGCTGCGCTTCTTGACCGCCGGCACAACGGCGAGGTCCAGCGTATTACGCGAAAAGTCCGAGAACGTTCGCACGCCCCGTTCGCAGAGCATCACGTTATAGTTGCCCTCGGACAGGATGTATTCCGCAGCCATCAGAAATTCATCCAGCGTCGCGGACATGCCCCGCTTGAGCAGGACCGGTTTTTTGGCTCGTCCTGCGCGCTTGAGCAGCGAGAAATTCTGCATGTTGCGCGCGCCAATCTGAATGACGTCGGCGTATTCCTCGACTAGGTCAAGCGATTCGTTGTCTATGGCCTCGGTGACGATGCCAAAACCGTGCGCCGCTCGCACCTTCGAAAGAATCTTGAGGCCGCTTTCGCCAAGTCCCTGAAAGCTGTAGGGAGAAGTGCGCGGCTTATACGCTCCGCCGCGAAACAGCCGCGCGCCCGATTTTTTAACTCGCTCGGCAATCGCCAGGCATTGCTCCTCGGTCTCCACTGCGCAAGGCCCCGCGACGAGCGCAACATGCTGCCCGCCGACCAGCACGTCCCCCGCAGGCGTGGGGATTCGAAGAATCGTGTCTTCTTCCTTTGCATCTCGGCTGACGAGCTTGTAGGGTTTGCTGACAGGAATACATTCCACGACGCCGGGGAGGGATTCGAGAGCGCCCAGATCAATCTCACTCTTGTTGCCGGTGATGCCAATGGCGGTTCGCAGGGATCCGGGGATGGGGTGGGCTTTTAAGCCTAGACTTTCAATGCGCTTGCAGACAGCGCGCACCTGCTCTTCGGTTGCATGAGATTGCATCACCACCAGCATGTGGAAAGCCCCTCGATTCGAGAGGTTAAGTCTACGGCATGGTGGCAGGAGCCGCAAATCCGCGAGCTACTTTAGTTGCCGAATGCCTTGATTCTCAAAACCTAACCAGTCACAATGGCTTCCTACGATGAGGAGTAGCCCAGCCGGGAGGATAAAAAGTGCTCTCGGACTTTCCAGTGCATTTGTTCGGACGAACCATGCTCATTACCGGGCAAGAGCAGTTTTTGGCGGCGGTGTTCATTGTTGTTGCTGTCGCGACGTGGGCCGTGCTGCAGATCCGGCATCGGAGAGTGGTGGTCTTGCATCGTTCCGCCGTGACCGATCAAATGGTGTATGAGTTGTCCCGAATCGCAGACGCTTTGGATCGCGTTGCAAGCCGCCCCGTGGAACAGACCTTTCACCAGCCGATTCCCACCGCGGCCGGTGCCTTCAGGGAAGACGAACCGCGTACCATGCCGTTTTCCATGTTCGGCAGGGAACGCTAACACGCTGAAGGCAGGAAGTTTTCGAAGATTCCTTTGAAGAACTTTCTTTGCTGACACGTTTCTGGCAGAGATGCGATCCCCGCATAGCTTTGGTGTGGCAGTTTCGCGCGGCTCTTTGTGAAAGGGCCACGAGCTTGGCCATTTGCGCCCGTGTGCTAGAATAGACAGTTTATAACGGAGCCGAAACCCCAACAGGCATGCCCGAAGAACAACGCATCGTTGTACCTACCGAGTTCGATCCCGAAGACGAATACCGCCCCGAACCTGAGCCCGAACCGCTGCCGCCTTCTTGGATCGATGGGCGGGTGCGCATCGGCATTCATACGTCCATTGCCGGGAGCTACCTGAACGCTCTGGAGTCCGCGCGTAAGCTGGGCTGCAACGCCCTGCAAATCTTTTCTGCAAGTCCCCGGATGTGGCAGGGCGGCCCCGCTCGAATACCTGAACTTGACGCCGCTAGGTTTCGGGCCAGAAGAGAAGAACTGCGGCTTGGGCCGCTGGTGATCCACGCGAATTACCTCATCAATTTGGCCGCCGCGCAGCCCATGTTGCGCACGCGCTCGATTCAAGCTTTTCATGACGAAATCGTGCGGGCGGTGGCGCTCGGAGCGGACTTTCTGGTTGTCCATCCCGGCGCGCGGGGCGAAGGCGCCGCCACCCAGGCTATCGCGACACTCGTTGAATCGGTAAAGCAGGCCGCCAAGCGCGTTCCCTTGGGGCGGCTCAAAATTCTGATCGAAAACACTGCTGGCATGGGAACCGCCATAGGCTCCCGGCTGGAAGAAGTTGGAGAAATCGTCAGCGAGCTGTTGCGGGACCTACCCGCCGGAGTGTGCTTGGACACCGCCCATCTCTTCGCGGCGGGCTACGACATCAAGAGCGAAGCGGGTCTCGCATCCACCGTCGCGCAAATTGAGAACACCGTTGCGCTCGAGAACGTTCCGGTCTTTCATGTGAACGATTCGAAAGTTCCCCTTGGCGGACGCGTGGACCGCCACGAACACATCGGCAAAGGGAAGCTTGGCCGGGACGCGTTCGCGCGAATTCTGCGGCACCCGAAGTTAAGCGCGCCGGTCGAGGGGCTGGCTGGACGAGCGTTCCTGGCCGAGACGCCCATTGACGATCCGGGGGACGACCGTCGCAACGTAGCCATGCTCTGGGAGTTAGCCGGATTAAGGGATCAGGCGCCGGAAGCCGACAAAGGATTCTCCATGCTCACCCCGGCTCTGAAGAGAAAAATGTCAGCCCACAAGGGTCAGAGGACGCGGAGTCCGCAAAGGAAAAAGCAGAGTCTGGCAAAAGCGAAAAGGAAGCGGAGATAAGCAGGGTGGCGGAGCAGACGACAACGGGAGCGGGCGATACCGGAGCTACGGGATACGATCCGCAAAAGGTCGAAGCCAAGTGGCAGAATCGCTGGGCGGAAGCGCGCGTCTTTGAAACCGAAGCCGATCCTTCCAAGCCCAAATACTACGTCCTCGAAATGCTGCCGTACCCGAGCGGCACGATGCACATGGGCCACATGCGCAACTACGCCATTGGCGACGTTGTGGCCCGCGTCAAGCGCATGCGCGGATTCAACGTGCTTCATCCCATGGGCTGGGACGCCTTCGGGCTGCCTGCCGAGAACGCAGCGATAAAGAACAACACGCACCCCCGGGTGTGGACCAACAACAACATCGCGCAATTCCAAAGAGTGCTGCGCCGCTTCGGCTTCAGCTACGACTGGCGCCGCGAAATCTCCACTTGCGAGCCGGAGTATTACCGCTGGAACCAGTGGTTCTTCCTGCGCATGCTGGAGAAGGGACTGGCGTATCGCAAAAACAGCCGCGTCAACTGGTGCCCGAAGTGCTGCACCGTGCTGGCCAACGAACAAGTGGTCAACGGCGGCTTCTGCTGGCGCCACGAGGATACGCGCGTGGAAGCCCGGGAAATCGAACAGTGGTTTCTGAAAACGACCGCGTATTCCGATCAATTGCTCGACGATCTGAAGCAACTCGAAGGCGGATGGCCCGAGCGCGTCATCCTGATGCAGCAAAACTGGATTGGCAAATCCCAGGGCGCAAAAGTGAAATTCGGCGTAGCCGATGCGGCAGGGGCCGGGCCGATTGAAATCTTCACTACGCGCATTGACACGATTTACGGCGCCACGGCCATCATTCTGGCGCCGGCGCATCCGCTGCTGGCCAAACTTCTCGCTGGTTCTTCCGCGCGCGCCGATGCGGAACCGAAGCTTGCCAAGATGCGCCAGACCTCCGTCAAAACCGAAGATCTGGCGACCCTGGAGAAAGAGGGCTTTTTTACCGGGCGCTACGCGATCAACCCCTTCAACGAACAGCGGATTCCCATCTGGGTCGGGAATTTCGTGCTGATGGAATACGGCACGGGCGCAATTATGGCTGTCCCTGCGCACGACGCGCGTGATTTGGAATTTTGCAGAAAATACAAATTGCCTGTGCGCGTGGTGATTCAGCCGCTAGAAGGTGAAGAACTCATTGCAGAAAAAATGACCGAGCCGTTCGACGAGCACACACAAGGGAAACTAGTCAACTCTGGCCCGTTTAACGGGCTTTCGCCGGTTGAGGCGATCGCCAAGATGGCTGCTTTCGCCGAACAGAAGGGCTTTGGCCAAGCCGAGACCATCTACCGTCTGCGCGATTGGGGAATCTCCCGGCAGCGCTACTGGGGTACGCCCATCCCAGTCATTTATTGTCCCAAAGACGGCATGGTGGCGGTCCCGGACAAAGACTTGCCGGTTCTGCTTCCGCCAAATCCCAAGCTTACCGGCGAAGGCGAATCGCCTCTTGCGGGAACCCCGGAATTTGTCAACACCACCTGTCCGAAGTGTGGCGGAGCAGCGCGTCGAGAAACAGACACCATGGACACCTTCGTGGATTCGTCCTGGTATTTCTACCGCTATTGCGATCCGCACAACGACAAAGCGCCTTTCGAGTCTGCAAAAGTTGCCTACTGGTTTGAGTCAGCTGGCGCCGGTCCGGCGGGGATTGACCAGTACATCGGCGGCATTACCCATGCGATTCTGCATCTGCTCTATTCGCGGTTTTGGTGCAAGGTGATGCGTGACCTAGGGCTCGTCAGGCACGATGAGCCTATTGCTCGTCTGTTCACCCAAGGCATGGTGCAAAAGGGCGGAGTCGCCATGTCCAAGTCCCGCGGCAACGTCGTCGGCGCAGAGGAAATGGCGCAAAAATACGGCGCGGACACTGGCCGCCTCTACACGTTGTTCGCTGCGCCGCCGGAAAAAGATTTGGAGTGGAGCGAAGAGAGCATCGAGGGCTCCTGGCGCTTTCTGAACCGCGTCTACCGCCTCATCGAGCGACATGCGTCGGCGGTCCGCGGCCTGAAAGATGCAAATGTGGGCGCTGCTGCCGCATCTCTGAAAGAAAAAACGCTCCTGCGCAAAGTTCATCAGACACTCCGACGCGTGACCAGCGACTTCGAGACGCGCTGGCACTTTAACTCCGCGATTGCCCTGATTATGGAGGTGACCAACGACATCTATGCTCAGGAGCCGCTCGAACAAGGTGTCCGACCGGAAGTGCGGAAAGAAGTGCTGGAACTGCTGACCCTGATGCTGGCCCCCATGACTCCGCATCTCGCGGAAGAGCTATGGGAAATGATGGGCCACACCGAAGGCCTATGGAAAACAGGCTGGCCTGCGTTCAACCAGGAACTTGCGCGCGAAGACGAAGTGGAAATCGTCGTTCAAGTAGGCGGTCGTGTGCGGGGGCGCGTGAAGGTAACGGCAGGAGCGGGCGAAGAGGAAGTTGTCAAGCTCGCGCTCGCCGATGCCGGAGTAGCACATCACGCCGACGGAAAACGCATCGTCAAAAAGGTTTTCGTGCGAGACAAGTTGTTAAACCTGGTTGTGGCGGGATAGCTACGCTTTGTGGCGGGTCTTAGACCCGCGCTTTTTTTTTCCTGAGTTAGCCTAGGAGGCAGCATGGCCGAGAGCGCGGCAAAGCTGTTTGCAGAGCTCGAGCAGGGAGGCAGGATGAAGGCGGAACTCGGCGGAGTGGTCGTGCTCGACTTCGGCGGGCAATACACGCAACTGATTGCGCGCCGCATCCGCGAGCAGCAGGTTTTTTCCGCGATCCTGCCGTGTACCGCTCCGGTTGAGCAGATTCGGAAGCTTGAGCCGGCGGGAATTGTTTTGTCTGGCGGACCCAGCTCGGTCTATGACCCCGACGCCCCGAAATGCGATTCGAAGGTGCTGGCGCTGGGAATCCCCGTGCTGGGAATCTGCTACGGCATGCAATGGATCGCGCACGCGCTCGGCGGCAAAGTCGAAAAGGCCGACCGCCGCGAATACGGGCGTGCGCACCTTAAGGTAGATTGTGCCGGCGGCCCGGATAGTTCCGAGTTGTTCGCCGGCGCGCCAGCCGCCCTCCGCATCTGGAATAGCCATGGTGACCACGTAAAGAGTCTTCCTGCCGGCTTCCGTGCTACCGGACATACGGAAAGTGCCATCGCCGCGCTCGAAGATCCCCAGCGAAAGATTTACGCCACGCAGTTTCATGTGGAAGTAAAACACACCGAGCGCGGCACCGAGCTGCTGCGTAATTTCCTCTTCCGCGTATGCAAAGCAGAGCCGAAATGGAGCGGCGCGGCGTTCATCGAGGAAACCGTCCATGCCGTTCGCGAGAAAGTCGGGAACAAGCGCGCCATCTGTGCTCTCAGCGGCGGTGTGGACTCGACCGTCGCAGCCGTCCTGGTGCACCGCGCCATGGGCGACCGGCTCACCAACATTTTCGTGAACACCGGCCTGCTGCGAAAAAATGAATTCGAAGACACTTTGGAGATGTTGCGCGGCAGGTTAAAACTCCAGGTCGTCGCCGTCGACGCTGCGGACCGTTTCCTCGCTCAACTCCAGGGCATCACCGATCCGGAAGAGAAGCGCAAGCGCATTGGCAGGGAATTCTTCGCTGTTTTTGCCGAAGAAGCCCAAAAGCTGCAGGCCGGCGCAGCCTGCGGCGAAATTGCCTACCTGGTGCAGGGAACCCTATACCCCGACGTGATCGAGTCGGTCTCGGTGAAAGGCCCGTCCGCCACCATCAAGACCCATCACAATGTCGGAGGCTTGCCCGAAAAGATGCCTTTTGCCCTTATTGAACCGCTGCGTGATCTGTTTAAGGACGAGGTGCGCGGCATCGGGAAAGATCTCGGCTTGCCATCCGAGGTTCTGGTGAAACATCCGTTTCCAGGGCCCGGACTCGCCGTCCGTCTGCTGGGGGAAGTCAGCCGTACCCATTTGGTTACCCTCCAAGACGCCGATGCCATTGTCGTTGACGAGATTCGCAAGGCGGGGCTTTACGAAAAAGTATGGCAGGCCTTTGCCGTTCTCCTGCCGATTCGAAGCGTCGGCGTAATGGGAGACTTTCGGACCTACGGGTTGACGGTAGCCGTTCGCGTCGTCGAATCCGAAGACGCCATGACCGCTGACTGGGTCAAGCTACCCGCGGAAACCCTGGAGCGAATTTCAACAAGGATCGTGAACGAAGTTCCGGGCGTGACTCGTGTCGTCTATGACGTGAGCTCAAAGCCTCCCGGCACCATAGAGTGGGAATAGGCACAAATACCCCGGGGCTGGCTGGTGGTTCGGAAGAGGGATCAGGAAAGGTGGTAGCAGTTCAGAAAGAGGATCCGTGCAAACAACTACCCTCTTTCTTCATTGACACGTCCAAGCGAATGGGCAACCGAGATTGCGAAACTACCGGTTCGCCATCTTCTGGGCCATGTACAGAATCAGCTTGCGGTCGCCTTCCTCTGCCTTGCTCAGCAAGCGGCGAAGCTTGTTGAGGAAGCGGGCTTCTTTACCGACGCTGCCCCACGCGATATCGTCCGATGACTTGCGCTTGGGGAGATTCGGCAGTTGCGGCGGTTCTTCACCATCGTAGAACAGTTGATAGAGAGGCACTTCAAGAGCGCGAGCTAGCTTCTCAAGTGTTTCGATCGCAGGGACGGTATGGCCGTTTTCCACGCGCGAAATGTAGCACCGAAGCAGCCCCGTTCGCTTCTCGATGTCGCCCTGGGAGAGTTTCTTTTCTTCGCGCAACGCGCGAAGACGATCACCGATAATCATGAGGGTATTATTCCATAACGTTAGAAAAAGAAGCAAGAAGAAACTTTGTACAGAATCAAATCGAAACAGATGATGCAGCACACGTCAATCCGGGGATAATAAGCGTAACCAAAAATCTATGCCACACGTCCCAAAACCAGAGCCCTTGGAAGGGCCTCCCCCGGCGAAAGTCGGAAGGTATCGTGTTGCCCCTCCGGTGGAGGCTGCGGACGACCGCGAACTCGTGCGGCGGGCGCAGCGCGAGAACAAGGAGGCGTTCGAGGAGTTGGTTCGCCGGCACCAGCATCGAGTGTTTGCGGTCGCCGGAGGAATCCTAAAGCGGCGCGAGGACGTTGAAGACATCGCGCAGCAAGTGTTCGTGAAAGCGTACTTCTCGTTGAAGCGTTTCGACCAGCGCGCGGCATTCAGCACCTGGCTTTACAAAATTACCGTGAATGAATGCTGGGACATGTTAAGAAAGAAAAAGGTTCGGCCGCTGGTTTACGAGGCGGACTTGAGCGAGGAGCAAGCCCGTCAGGTCATCAGTTCGGCGGAGAAGGGCAAGGACGATCCGGACATCAGTGAAAGGCTGGAGTCGCGGCAGCGCGTCGAAAGATTGCTGGAAGGATTGGAAGAACGGGATCGCCTGATGCTGATCTTGAAAGAAGTGGAAGGTTTCTCAATCGAAGAGATTGCGGAAGTTCTAGACTTGAATGCCAACACGGTGAAGGTAAGGCTCTTCCGGGCACGCCGCCGCGTGGTTAGCCAGGCCAAGGCGCACGAAAGCTGAAGGATGCAGAACCCGGCGGTTAGGAGGCTGGGATGTGGAACAAGCTGAAAGAGAGCGAAAACTGTAGAAAATTCCGCGACGGTCTCGAAGCGGCCGCTGCGAAGCTTGAAGGCGCTATCCGGTTCGAAGATTTGATCGCGCTCTTGCCACAACAGCAGCGCATGCATATGGTTGTTTGCGCAGGCTGCGGCGAAGCGGCGAACGACCTGGTCACAGTGAAACAGTTGCTTGGCAGCGCAGCCAGGTTCACGGAGGAAGACCGGCCGTGGTTTGCCGCGCGGGTCCTGGCCGCTATCGCCTCGCGCGAAACAGAGCTTGCGGAGCGCGCAAGCGCATGGACCGAATTCCCGCGCTTTGCTTCGCGGCTTGCCTGGGTCGCCGCAATTCTCCTATTGGCTGGCACCACGTGGTTTTACAAAGCTGTTGTCCGGGCCCCAAATTACGTTCCGGCGGGACAAGAATCCATCTTCGAGACGCCCCAGCAGCCAACTCCCGACGATGTTTTGGTAAGCATGGCGGGTGACCATCCATGAGTCAAACCGTGAATGAGACGCCCGCTTCTCGCAAGGCCGCCATTTGGGTGGTCGTCGTATTTCTACTCGGAGCCGTCGGGGGCGGAATGCTTGGCTATGGTTATGCGCACCATTCGGTTTCGGCCGCAAGCACGCCGCTGCCGGAACCCGAGCGACGCGCCAAGCGCGTTAGGCAGATGACCGAAGAGTTGGGCCTGACCAGCGATCAAGCCAAGCAACTCGATGCGATTCTGGTGAAGGCCCATGCGGAGGCGAAAGCCGTTCGCGACCAGGCCGACGCGCAAGTGGATCAGATTCGCGAAGCGACCCGGAACCAGGTTCGCGCCACCCTCACTCCCGAACAAAAGCCGAAATATGAACAGTTCCTCCAGAAGCTTGACGCTGAGAGAAAACGCAATGCCCCGCCGCGCTAGCGACGCGAGCTAGGCGGTGCTCACCGGGCTAGAACATCACACCTTGACGACCAGCTTTCCAATATTTCCGCCGGTGAAGAGCATGTTGATGGCATCAGGAGCCTTCTCAAGGCCATCGACAATCGTTTCGCGGTCCTTGATTTTCCCGAACATTTTCCATTGACCGAGTTGCGTGGCCACTTCCATAAAACGCGGCGCGTAGTCGAGAAGAATAAAGCCCTCGACACGCAACCGCTTCACCAGTACCGTGCCAAAGCTTGCCAGGCTAGGATCTTCCTTCGTGTATCCGGAAATCAGACCGCACAAGACTACTCGCCCGTGCAGATTCATGAGCTCGAGGACCTCGCTCATGATTTCGCCGCCGACATTTTCAAAATTCATGTCAATGCCGTTGGGAACGGCAGCGGCCAACTTCGCCTTCCAGTCCACATTCTTGTAGTTGATGGCCGCGTCGAAGCCAAGCTCTTTCGTGATCCAGTCGCACTTCTCGTCCGTGCCGGCGATGCCCACGACGCGGCAGCCACGAATCTTCCCGATTTGCCCTGCGATGCTACCGGTCGCACCCGCCGCCGCGGAAACCACGAGCGTCTCGCCTTTCTTCGGCGCGGCGATTTCCATGCCGAAGTAGGCAGTTAGGCCGTTGAGGCCAAGCGTGCCAAGGAACACGGTGTCCGACACGAACGGAATCTTCGGCACTTTCTGGATGAGTTGTTGGCCCGCCGTGGAGTCGATGATGAAATATTCCTGCAACCCGGTGGCGCCGGTAACGCGGTCGCCCTTTTTGTAATCTGGATGCCGCGACTCCAAAATTTCCGCGAAGCCCAGTGCGCGCATCACTTCGCCGATGGGCACCGCGGGAAGATAGCTGTCCATCGCCATCCAAACGCGCATCGTCGGATCGATGGAAAGGTACTTCACGCGCGCCAGCGCCTGTCCATCTTTCAATTCCGGCAGCGGCGTTTCCTTCAGTTGCAAATCGCCGCGTGCAAGCATCCCCTTCGGCCGCGATTGCAAAACGAATTGCCGATTCGTTGTACTCATGTTGAATTTCCGTCGCTCGAAAATCCTGATCGAGCCGCGGTGTCATTCCGAGCGAAGCGAGGTCCTCTGCCCGATCGAGCGGTTTTTGTTTGATGAATCTGCTTTTGCAAATTTGGGACGCAAGCGATCCAAAGGATGCCCATCAAGAGCGTTAGAACGGAATGTCTTCGTCGGAGATTTCCGGGCCCCCGGACTGGCTGCTGCCGCCGCCGTAGCTCTCTTCGGCGGGGGCCGATTGATCGAATTCGTCGCCACCGCGCGAGGCCCCTCCGCCCCCGCCTGCTCCGGCCGCCGCGCCTTCGGCGCGACCGCCAAGCATGCGGAAATTGGTCGCTACAATCTCGAAACTGGTTCGCTTCTGGCCTTCCTTGTCTTGCCATTCGCGCGATTGAATGCGCCCCTCGATGAAGATGAGCGAGCCTTTCTTCAAATACTGCTGCGCGATTTCCGCCTGCTTTCCCCAGACAACAATCTTGTGCCACTCCGTGCGCTTCTGGCGTTCGCCATTGCGGTCTTTGTAGGATTCGTCGGTGGCCACGGAGAAATTCGCCACCGCCTGGCCGCTCCCGGTGTAGCGCGTTTCGGGATCGCGGCCCAATCGGCCGACCAGAATCACTTTGTTAACAGACATTCGCTCCCCCTGAGACGGCGACGATAGCACGCGACGCAGCAAAAGGGAAATTGCACGTCGCGTGATTGGCTTGCGGGTTTCGCCCGGTTGTATCCGGGTGTCTCCGGTTGGTGGGATACATCATGCCCTTGTTAGCTTGATGCATGGCCATGGTACAGCCCAAAGCTGTACCCAGGGCCAAATTGACAAGCGGTGCAGAGGCAGCCTAACGTCTCGTTTCACGAATCGAACGTAGGGGGGTGCCCTGTGAAACAAGAAACACCGGTCGAATCGCCACATTGGAAAAAACTTGCCCAATGGGCTGCAGTGACCGCGGAGATTCTCGCAATCGCCGCAATTCTCGCGATTGCGTTCACGGCAGGAAATTACATCGCCGCGCAACGAGCCGCGCTGCAAGCCGCCAATTCGGCAAGTACGGCCAGTTCTGCGAACGCTGCGGGAATCTTTGAATCGCACGGCGACGTGGGCACCGTGTTGCACGCCGGCTCCGTGGACTACGACGCCGCGAAGCAAGCCTACACGATCGCCGGAGGCGGCGAGAACATGTGGTCCGTGAAGGATGCCTTCCAGTTTGCGTGGAAGAAAGCGTCCGGAGACGTCACGCTGACTGCCGACATTGCGTTCGTTGGCAAAGGCGCGCAGGAGCATCGCAAAGCAGTGCTGATGGTGCGCCAGAGCCTCGACGAGGACTCCGCTTACGCCGACGTGGCACTGCACGGCAACGGGCTCACTTCGCTGCAATACCGCGACGAAAAAGGCGTGGCCACGCACGAGATTCAAGCCAACGTCTCCCTACCGAAGCGGCTGCGCCTGGTTAAGCGCGGCGCGTACTTCTCCATGTGGCTGGCCGATGAAAACGGCCAGTTCCAACTGGCCAGCGGCTCCATGCGCATCGCGCTGCAAGAACCGTTTTACGTGGGCATCGGCGTTTGCAGCCACGACGCGAACGTCGTTGAGAAAGCGGTCTTCTCGAACGTGAGCGTCGATGCAAAACCCGCGCCGCCGCGCATGGTCCGCGACAACGCGGTGCCGAACACGAACGCGACGACTACGCTCTACAGTACGCTCGAGGTGATTTCGCTTGCCTCCACCGATCGCCGCGTCGTCTACATCGCGCCGGAGCGCTTCGAGGCGCCCAACTGGATGCCCGACGGCAAACATTTGCTCTTCAACCGCAACGGGCGCATCAACATAATTGCCGTTTCCGGCGGTGCGCCGCACGTTCTCGACACCGGCTTCGCCACGCGCTGCAACAACGACCACCTGATTTCGCCCGATGGCACGCAACTTGGCATTAGCGACAATTCGCAGGAGAACCACGAATCGCTCGTCTACATCGTTCCTATCGACGGCGGCACGCCACGCCGCATCACGCAGAAATCTCCTTCGTATTTGCACGGCTGGTCGCCGGACGGCAAGACGCTGGCGTTTGTCGGCGAACGCAACGGCGACTTTGACATCTACGCCGTTCCCGCGGCGGGCGGACCCGCGGCGAGTGAAGAAGAAACGCGCCTCACCACCGCCAAAGGCCTCGACGACGGGCCGGAGTACACGCGCGATGGCCACTACATCTATTTCAACTCCGAGCGCACCGGCCACATGCAAATCTGGCGCATGAAGGCCGACGGGAGCGAGCAAGAGCAAGTCACCTTCGGCGAAAACAACGATTGGTTCCCGCACATTTCGCCCGACGGCCAGTGGATGGTCTTCCTCACCTACGACAAGTCCGTTTCCGGCCACCCCGAAAACAAAGACGTCTCCCTCCGCCTGATGAGCTTGAAAGACGCAAGCGCTCCGAGCGCAAGCTTCAAAAACACGAAGATTACCATCCTCGCCAAACTCTTCGGCGGCCAAGGAACGATGAACGTGCCTTCCTGGTCGCCGGACGGCAAGCAGTTGGCCTTTGTCAGCTACCACGTCGTTCCGCAAGACGGAATGTGACGGGAGCCTCAGGCTGGGCGGAACCAACGGGCAAGAAGTGATCGGCTCGTTTAGAAACTCTTGGTCTTGGACTCAGAACTTATAACTCATGACTTACAACTGCGAAGCCGAGGGCTCGGCGAGCAAGAAGGTCCGGAAGAAGACCATGGAAACTAGGGAGGGCGAGGGAGGCTGGGAAACAACGACTGGGGAGTGCGCGTTAGCGGGAGCCGGCGGAGGCTCCGAGTTCTTTGAGCTGGGCGCGGGCGTAGCGATCTTCCTCGCTGCCCGGGAAAAGTTTGATGATTTCGCGGAGCTCGCGGATGGCGGAAGCTTTCTGGCCGAGCTGGAGCATCGCCGTGGCGCGGTGAAGGCGGGCAGGAGCCAGCTTGAAGCTTTTCGGATAGTTGTTGATGACTTTGTCGTATTCCGCGATGGAATCCTGATACTTCTTTTCCTTGTAATAAATTTCGCCGATGTAAAACTGCGCGTTGGAAGCCAGGTCGGTTTTGCCGTAATACTTCAGGTAATCCGTGAATTCAGAGCGCGCCAAGTCATATTTGCCGCTCTGAATGTCGCGCAGGCCGTTGGAATAGAGCATATCGGCGGAAGGGCCGGGGCCGGAAGGGGCCGCAGCGCCCGGCGAACTAGTCGTTGGCGGCGGAACGTTGCCGGCGGTGGGTGTGGTGGTTCCGGCGCCGGTAGCCGGAGCGGCCGCGCCGGAAGAAATTTTGGCGTCGAGGTTCTGCACGGAGTTTTGCAAATCCACGAGCTGCTGATTGAGCTTGCCGAGTCGCGACTTGATTTCCTCGAGATTGTCCGAGAGCCCCTGGACCTGCGTGGACATGCTGTCAAGGCGCGTTCCGGAGTTGGCCTGCACATCTTGCACGGACTTTTGCAGCGAGGACATCGTGGTGCCGAGGTGATTGACGTTGTCATTGAAGCCGCCCACGATCGTTTTGATCGCTGTATGGTCCTGGATCATTTGCGTGGACATGTCTTTCTGTCCCTGCAAAATGGATGTGACGTCGCGCTGCAGGTCAATGATTTCCCTGGCGACGGCTTCCACCGGGCGGGGGCCTACGAGGCTTCCAGCGATTGCGCCGGCAAAAACGGCTCCGCTGAAAATCGCGATATTGCGTATACGCATGACAAATCCTCCTAGAGGGTGCGAACGGGTCCAAGATTAAGTTTAAAACAAGCCCAAATCCAAGAACGAAGCCGGGGAAGCAGCCTCCACTCTAATTAAGAGGGCCGCAGGTGGGCAAGAGTTTGCCCGGCCCTGCGGCCTTTTAGTCACGAATCAGTTATGGCCGCGAAGAGAAGCGAAACGCCTCAGTTGGCCTTGACGAAGTGGCCGCGGCGGTTCTGCTGCCAGCAAGGTTCGCCGTGCTCAGGGCAGAAGGGTTTCTCTTTGCCAAAGCTGACGGTAGTGAGCTGGCTGGCAGAGACGCCTAGCGAAGCCAGGTACGCCTTTACCGCGGCGGCGCGGCGGTCGCCGAGGCCGAGGTTGTATTCCGTGGAGCCGCGTTCGTCGCAATGGCCCTCGATGGTCGCTTTCACGGCGGGATGCGCCTTCAAGAAGTCGGCGGTTTGGCCGAGTGCCGTGCGAGCGTCGGCGCGGATATCCGCCTTGTCGGTGTCAAAGTAGGCGTCTTGCACCTCTCTGGCCCAAATTTGGTCGAGCGACTCCGTCGGTTGCGCCGGCGGCGGGGCAGCCGGGGCGTTCACGGAGACCGCCGCGGTCGCGCTTGCAGAACCGCCGGGGCCCGTAGCCGTGATGGTGTAAGTCGTCGAGTCCGTGGGCGAAACTTTGGTGGAGCCCTGCGCGTTCACGGCGCCGACTCCCGGATCAATGGAAAGCTGCGTGGCGTCAGTGGAATTCCAACTGAGCGTGGAGGAACCACCGTTGTTGATGGTGGCTGGGTTCGCCTGCAATGTCACCGTGGGACGAGCGGGCGGAGGGGCCGCCGGCTGGGCTGGCGGAGCGGGAGTCACTTTTTTCTTGCAACCAACCGTAAAGACAGCAGCGAAAAGCATCACGAACAAGCCCGTGCGGTAGAGAGAGCGCGAAGCCGAATTCATGCAAGTCCTCCTGAGACGATGAGTTGGATCCCCGTGTATGCCCCAACCGAGCCATCTATCCTAACATCAGCAGGCGGGGTCCGGGCAATGTATCGTAACACGATATATTATACCCAGCCGTAAAACACAAACGGTTCAACAACCAAAAACCGGATTTCCAGGGGAGCAACAGGGTACCGACAACCACGTCCACTCCCTGAGATGCGTGAACAGCTCCGTTGGTTCCACTTCGAGACCGGGGCGAAAGGCGAGCGCTGCGTCGCTCCCATCGAGCCGCGTGCCGCCGTAATCCTGCCAAGAATCCTCAGCCGCAGAATGCGTGGCTTCGGAATGACCGAACTGGCCCAAGGACACCGACTGATTGCCCATTGCTAATGCGTGGACCAGTTAGGCGACTCGTTGTGGCCGCTGTTGGTTAGCTGGTGCGCTTGGGAACCATCGGCGAGCATGGTCCAGATCTGGCGCTCGCCCGAACGCGTGGATTCAAAAACCACATGGCGGCCGTCGGGCGCCCAGCTGGGGCGCTCGTTACGGCCCTGATCGCGGGTCACTTCGAGGATCTGCCGAGAGGCCGGGTCCATGATGTAAAGGTCGTAGTTGTCATTGGGGCGGCGCCAGCTGAAGGCCAGCAACTGGCCGTTAGGCGACCAGGCGGGGTCGATGACGTAGCCCTTGTCCGGCATGTCAATTTTCGTGGCGCCGGTGCCGTCGGAATTCATCAGGTAGATCTGTGGCGTGCCACCGCGGTCGCTGACGAAAGCGACGGTTTGCCCGGTCTTGGGGTTCCAAGCCGGAGATACGTTGACAATGTTGCCGCCGGATTGCGTCAGGCGCTTGGGGCGGCCGCCGTTTATGTCGCTGAGGTAGAGTTCAGTGCCGGGCCCCTGCATGGAAGAAGAAAAAATGATTTGCGTGCCGTCAGGCGACCAGGCCGGCGTGCTGTTCGTGCCTGCGAAGCGAGCGAAAGAGATGACTTTCCCGGTGTCCATCGAATACATGCAGATCTGCGCGCTGGTGACGCCTTTGTATGGCGCGTAGCAGGTGAACGCGATACGCGAACCGTCCGGCGACCAGCGCGGTGTGAGAGAGATGGAATGAAGGCTGGTGAGCTCGTGCTGGTTGGCGCCGTCGTAATCCATCGCCCAGATTTCCTTGGTCGTGGGACTAGTGGAGCGAACGAAGGCGATTTGCGTTTGCGCGATGCTGGGCAGGCCGCCGGTCAGTTTGCTGATGATTTCGTCCGCGAACTGATGGGCGAACTTGCGGACCTGCGCGTCGGTGGGACCGCCCCGATAGACCTTGCCGATCACGGGTGGGGCGGACGGGCTGCGCACGTCAAACAGCCAGGCCTGGATGGTGACTTCGGAGGTGGATTCGGTCAAATTGCCGAAGCCGACGTATTGTGCGTTGGTGGGCAATGCGATCCAGGCAGGAGCTTTTAGCTCGGCCGGGACCGAAACCACCTGGGGAGGGTAAAAGCTGGGGCTGGCGAGCTCGATGACGCCGGCGTATTCCAGGTCACTGCGGACGACTTGCGTGAACAGGGAAGCATGAGGTTTTGCGGAGTCGGAGCGCGGGGCGAAGTCGGCCAGGGCCACGCGGATCTTCGTTTGGCCGAGCCCGGTTTGAATACGAATCTGGTCTTGCGCCAAAACGGAACGGCAGCTCAAGACAATGACAGCCACGAAACACAAGAGTCCCAAACATCGCAGAAATTTCAGCAAGTTCCCCCCTTTGGTCACTGAGAATCACGCCCTTCCGGCAGCGAGAGCAGCTACCGTGTTAAAGAAAGATCGAAGTCAAAAGTAACGTCGACAAACTTTCCCATGTAATCGTTGGGCAGGGGCCGGAAGGCATCAATACTTTGCAGCGCTCGCATGGCCGAATAGTCCATGGTGGAACTGCCGCTGCTTTGAGCTAAGCGAATATTGGAAATGGAGCCATTTGCATTGATTCGGAAACTCATTACCGCGTGGGCACGATGAGCTGCGCGAGTAGGCTGGTCAATGGTGGTCTGATCCCACGATTGCTCGACGCGGCTACGGACGGCATCCACATACCACGGATATCGGCCGGCGAAATCCCCGCCGCCCTGGCCAATGGCCGCCGCTACGCCTGCAGAGGACCCGGGAGGTCCCGGTGTTTGCGAATAAGAGGTTGGAAGGTTGGGGCTGCCATTATGACCCGGGATGGCGTTATCCGTCTCGGGCCTCGTGTCTTCGAGAATGCGGGACTTCCGCGACGGCGGCAGCGGCTTTTCTTTTTCAAATTTTTGTATGGGGGTCGCATCTTTTACTGGCTCGGGCGGCTTGGGCTTGGGATCTTCTTTATTAAGGCTCTTGGTGGGATCAACGACTTTGCTCTCGGTGACGTTCTCTTCTTTGGGCATGGGTAAGCCGGCAGGGCTGACCAGATTCACCTTGACGCCGCCGTTCGATTTACTCCCTACGCCGCCCCAGTCGGCACCGGGATGGTTGAAATAGGCAGCTCCAAAGACAGCGGCAATCAGCAGGGCATGAAAAAAAACGGAGCGAAAGAAGTATCTCTTGAGGGAAACATCGCGCGGTAAGGCGAGAGCGGTGGCCATATTCCTATTTTACTGCGTCCGCGCGCGTTCCGTCAGGGGCTCTGTGACGATACTGATGTTGTTGATGCCGGAGACGCGCAGCGTGTCGACAACGGATGCAAAGATGCCGAAGGGAACCTTCTCGTCGCAACGCAGGAAGACGCTTTGCTTTGTATCTTTCAATTGCGATTTGATCTTCGGTCCGAGCTGGTGAATGTTGATCGGATCATTGCCGAGGTACACGCGCTGCGATTTGTCAATGCTGACGACGATGCGGTCCTGGTTGACGTCTTTCATGGTCTTGGTTTTCGGAACGTCAATTTCGATGCCCGACTGCAGGATGGGCGCGGTGATCATAAAAATGATAAGCAAAACAAGGACCACGTCCACAAACGGGACCATGTTGATTTCGGAGAGCGAAGTTTGCGTTGTTTTGCCGACTTGCATCGTAGTTTTGCCGCGGCGGCCGGCGGGACGGCCGCGAAAGTCTAGTTAAATGCCTTCTCGACCTGCGCGGTCACTTCCATGGCGAAATTGTCCAAACGCTGCGCCAGGTCGCGAATGTTCTGCAAGAACTGATTATAAAAGATGACCGCGGGAATGGCCGTGGCCAGGCCGGCGGCGGTGGTAATCAGAGCTTCCGCGATGCCCGGCGCGACGGCGCGAAGGCTGGCGGCCCCGGCGCTGCCAAGGCCGGCGAACGCGTCAATAATTCCCCAGACCGTTCCGAACAGGCCGATGAACGGCGTTACCGAGCCGGTGGTGGCGAGCCAGGACATGCCTTTTTCGACGCGGCGCACTTCTTCGGCGGATTGCAACTGCATGCTCACGGTGACGGCGGACAAACT
>Ga0126378_10000417_pt1 | contig 31700 bp, 18 predicted proteins | sample PanSoiMetPlot_23_FD_92587 | JGI IMG/M metagenome (GOLD analysis project Ga0126378, IMG submission 92587) | Tropical forest soil microbial communities from Panama - MetaG Plot_23 | ecosystem: Environmental > Terrestrial > Soil > Tropical forest > Bulk soil | place: Panama | collected 2016-02-17
GCAGGAGCGCTGATCGCTCTGCCCTCTTGCGCGCGGGCGGCCCAGCCAGCGGGGCACGTGTCGGGGGAATACATCGAGTCGCGGACCGCCGACGTCTATACCGGCCCCTGCTTTGCGAATTCCGAAGTCAATTTGACCGGTCAGGAAGCCGTCCTTGGATGGCACGTAGATAAGGGCACGTGGGAAAACGTCTCTCTGGATGGTTTGAGCGTCGCCGCCGTGGTGCGCGCGAATGCAACGCTGGGCGATGCTTTTAGCAATCCATTCCCGGCCAAGGCCGTACTCATCGTGGACCAGCGCGCCAATGCGGCACAGCGTGCTGCGCTGGTGAATTTCGCGCAAGCGCAGGCTGGCAAGCTTCTCAGCAACGTGGTTGCCACCGAAACGCGGCCCATCCGCTTCACCGTCGATGCGAGCAAACACGGGACCGCCTCGCTACAGGTTGGCGACCTTGCGCAAGTCACCACGCGCGCGATCACGGACGCAGACGAGATCTGCCACAACGAAGATGTTTACTATCAACCGCTGGCTTCGCACCTGACTCATGCCATGCCTGCCGTCGCAAGCAAATCGTCCTACAGCGGAAACCATCTCGGCAGCACGTGGAACGAATCGAACCGCCGGAGCGCTTTCATCGGTACGTTTGCGGTCTGAGTTTTCTTGTCGTCTAAGACTGGACGAGTGTAGTAAACCTGTCGTCGCTGGAAAAATTCGCCCGAAAGGTCAGGAGTCCACGTCTCTCCGAAAGTGGCGGCTCGGGCGCACGTTAACACCTAGCCTAGAGCAGACTGGGCGCAACACTTGTGCCGCTAATACCGACGTTTGTTGAGGTGCGTGCGGAATGAAAACTTTCCCTTCGCGATCGTTGCTCTCCCTGCTGTTTCTGACCCTGTGCCTGTCCGCTGCGGGACCCGTCGCTGCGCAAGGCTACAAAGCCGAACCGCTTCGCGAACCGCCTCCGAGCGTATTGGCTGCGTCGGTTCAAAGCGCCCTTTCCCCGACCGGTGTTCGCGTCACCGGACCGAGCGGCGCCCTGTGCGACATCTGGCTCGGCAAAGCTGTCCCAGGAAAAGCAAATGGTCCGCAATCTCTAGGTGTGGTCTTTCCACAGTTCGCGCAAGGCACGCTCTTGGGGGCGATTCGTTTTGCCAATTCTGTGAAAGACTATCGCAAGCAACTGATCAAGGCGGGTGTCTACACGCTTCGCTATGCGCAGTTGCCCGAGAACGGAAATCACATGGGTGTAGCTCCGCAGCGGGATTTCGTCCTGGCTTCTCCGGCGGCGGCAGACCAGAATCCGTCCACTCTCACCATCGATCAAACTTTGGCCCTGAGCCGCAAGGCTACGGGCTCGAATCATCCGTCGGTCTGGAGTCTCGCGCCAGCCGAGGATCATCCGAAATCGCTTCCGTCTGTTTTCCATCTGGACGACGGCGACCTTTGGCTCGTGGAATTTTCCTTGCCGCTCGAAGGCGCTACTGGTTCGCCTCTCTCGATGGCGCTCGTTGTGGTCGGATCCGCCCCCGAAGCCTAGACAAAGAGTTAAGTAGCCTCGGGGAATTTCACCCCGAGGCCCTCTCAGAACCGTACGTGAGCCTCGCGACTCATACGGCTTCCAGACTGAAAACCTCACTGCTGCCGCGCCCAGAGCACTAGGAGAGTGGGCTGCCGGTCGACCAGATGCATCAGCCACTGCCAGGCCCGGGTACGATATCCGCCGAGCTTCTTGTATTTCCGACAAGCCCAGCGAACCAGCGATTGGCCGACAAGCCTCTCGATGGGCCGTAGCGCAGAAGGGTTGAAGCGACCATAGTCGTCGATCCAGCCACGAAGTTTCGGATAGTCAAAATGACCAAAGCGAGTTTCTCTAATGCGCTGGTTTGTAATGTTTCGTCTGCTTGGTCCGAGAATTGAAGACCTCGAACTTTCCGTCCTCCCACGCGCTCAGCTTCAGGTAGTTGCCCGTATCCGCACCGGAAAGATTGGCGATGAAAGAATCCAGAGAGTTGTGCGCCGCGCCCCCTTCGTCGGAGTAATGGAGTTGCCAGAAAGCCTCGAGGCGAGGCGATTTTTCGACCGCGTCCCAGGCAGAAGGCGTTCCGCCCTTCGAGGCGCCGTTATCCATAACAGCCACACGCGGCGCGATGGCGTTCAGGAACACGGGGCTGTTGCTCGTAATCGCTCCGTGGTGCGAAACAATGTAGATATCTATTTTTCCCAGCTTGTTCTCGGGACACACCAACTGCGCTTCTTTGTCCGAGGTCAGGTCTCCCAAATCCAGAATCCGTAACTTTCCAAAAGTGAAAAGCACGCCAAGCGAGCGCGCATTTTCTGTGTGATCCGGTGGATACTGCTTCGAGCTTTTGCAGGCAGTGTTGTCCTCGCCTCGTTCGCCTAATGGCTTATCAATTACCGCTCCGTCGGAGCTGATCACCTCGGTCGAGATGCCCTTTAAAGGCAGTGTCTCACCGGGCTTGGCTACGATGCGATTGAGCTTTTCCGCTGCCAGCAAGCTCTGATAGTCTTCCCAGACTTTTTCCGTCGCGGCATTTTGCGCCTCGTGGTTTTCGCCATGATCGATCACCGTTCGAATCGGAATCTGGGCTGCCAGCTGCGTGATTCCGCCAGCATGGTCCAGGTGGTAGTGCGTGAGAAGCACGAAATCCAGCTGATGGATGCCGGCCAGCTTCGCTGCGGCCATGATGCGATCCGCATCGCGCCCGTCGCTGTCAGGCCAGCCCGTGTCCATTAGCAGCGAGTTCCCTTCCGGGGTCACAAATAACGTGGCCTGCCCGCCCTCGACATCCACAAAATAGATTTGCAACGCCTTCCCTCTTTCGCGCTTTGGCGCCGCCCATCCCATTGCAACCAGACTCGCGAGAGTTACAATAATGCTCGAGCTGAAACAGGTTCTCGCAAGACCGTGCGAACCCTTCGCTATTTGCTGAATCCTCTCTGACCATCTCATTTGCATAATCTCACCCTCAAGTGTTCAACCGGTTCGCCCAGCAGGCGGTGGTCTCGGCCAATTCCTTCATGATTTCTGCGTCCGTCTTGCCCGCCTTCTTCAGAACATGAAAGGAGTGATCGCCTTCCTGGATGATGTGCAAAGTGGCATGCGGTCCCAGCTGTTCGCAGACTGGACGAAGTAACGCGAGATCGGCAAGCGTGTCGCGTGTCCCCTGCAGGAAAAGCATCGGCATATTCACCTTTGCCAAGTGCTCGGCGCGCTTGGTTCCCGGGCGATTCGGCGGGTGTAGCGGAAAACCGAAGAATACCAACCCTTTCACGGGTCCAAGCAACCCTTGCGCGGCGGCTTGCGATGTCATCCGACCGCCCATCGATTTTCCGCCCGCGAGGAGCGGCAACTCGGGTGTCGTTTCCACCGCCCGCTCGACCGCAGCAGCCACGGTAGCCATCAACACTTCCGGTTTGTCCGGGACGCGCCTGCGTTCCTCGATGTAGGGAAACTGATACCGGAACGTCGCAACGCCCGCTTCCGCCAATTCTTTTGCCAGTTTCTCGAGGAACGGATGCGCCATGCCCGCACCCGCGCCGTGGCCCAAGACCAACAGCCATCGGGCGGTTGGCGGACGGACGAGCAGCGCCGACACTTCCGCGTTGCCCGGGACAGCAATGCGCAGTTTTTCGCCGGCGGTCACTGCGCCGCAATTTTACCAAATAACCGCGCCTCCATCGGGCAGACTACCAAAAAGAAGGAAGAGAGATTCCCAGTTTTTTGCAGCATTCAAAAAACGGCGGGACGGTCTCGACTACCTTCGGAAACGCCGCATCGTCGAGCTTTGCGGCGGTCCTCTCCTCCCGCAGCCTGACCACCGTTACGCGAATCTCGCTCGAGCCGGCCTCTGTATAGGCCTTTAGGGTGACCTGCCGCCCTTCAGCGCCGCTGAGCATCTCAGCATTGACCACCTTCCAGATTCTACTGTCCCGGTCGCTTACGATCGTTTTTCCACCCAAGCCCACGCGGCCCGCAAGACTGATGGTTTTCTTCTCTGATTTTGCCGGATGTGAATTGGCCTGCTTGGCCTGATTGTCGCGCTGGGCAGCGCAACTGGAACGGTCCCGCAGATTAAAACGACCAGGAAACAAATCCGAACCATTTGTCTCATGATCAAAAGAACCGCAAACGCAATTTTTTGATGGATCGCATCTCGGATTTTCATGACCGATGAAACGCGTGTGAGGACACCGGAAGATAAACGAGCCGCCTCTGTCTGGAATAACTTGTGGAACCGACCTTATAGATTCCTTATACATTTCTCAGGTATTTCTGAGGCGTATTTCGTTAAAGTCCGACACGGATGGGACCATCGATGCGATATTCGACCTGACGGTTGATTTCCGCTTAAGCTGTGCCTTGGTTTCTAAAACCGGTCAATTCACCGAACGCCGCGACCGAGAATCCTTAGTCCTGGCGAAAGAGCGCTGGGGAGAGCATGCCGATATTCGAGTGGAACACGAAATTTGCGAGGTCGTTTCTCGTGGGGATGGTGTTTACCAGTGTTGTTCCTAGTCACTCATTGGCCGATGACCACGGCAAAGAGCAGCCCCCGAGCAAACCTCTGCCCGAGAAATCCGGCCCCGCTTCTTCCGGCCTAACGGAACGCGAACGCTGGCTGCTTGACCGAGTGGAGCAGCTTGAGAAGCGCGTTGCCGAGTTGGAATCCAAAAGCAACGCGAAAGCGGCGGCGGCGGTCGAAGATTCCCCTTCGCAGGCAATCGCGGGTGAGCCCGCCGCAGCGGCAGAAGCTGCGGTTGATCCCCGGGCGGGCGCGATCAGCAGTTCGGCACCACCCGCAACACCGGCGACAACGACAGAAAGCACCGCCAACATTGCGGGTACAAATTCGCCGGCAGCTCCTTCGACCAAACAAGCGCAAACCACTCGAACCAACGCTCGGGAGGCGGCGCCCTTTGCCTTCGCCGATTTCACCTGGCTGAACGGCAATGCCCGCACCAAAGAATCACCGGTGGACACGAAATTCTTTACGCCGGAAGTGCGCGCGGACATTTCCTACATCTTCGATTTCAACCACCCGAAAGACGCTACGATTAGCGGTTCAAGCGAAGTCTTCCGCTCAAAAGAGGTTCAAGTGACGCAGCTCGGCGTGGGCGGCGACTTCCACTACGACAACGTTCGCGCGCGCTTAATGACGCAGTTTGGCATGTATTCCTTCACGACCCCTCGCAACGACGCCAGTCCCTCGCGCGGGCAGTGGGATCTTGATACCGCGTACCGCTACGTTTCCGAGGCGTATGGCGGCTATCACTTTGATGTGCTCCACGGCATCAACGTCGACGCGGGAATCTTCATGTCCTACATCGGGTTGTTCAGTTACTATAATTTCGATAACTGGGCGTATCAGCCTTTGTTTGTTTCGTCGAACACGCCGTGGTTCTTCAACGGCGTGCGCGTGCAGATCTTCCCGACAGAACATCTGAAGATTGAGCCGTGGTTCACCAACGGCTGGCAGTCCTACGGACGATTCAATCACCGGCCAGGATTCGGAATGCAACTCTTGTACCGGCCCAATGGATGGCTGTCTGTGCTGGGGAATCAATATGCCTTCGGCGAAGAGACCCTGGGCGTTCCGGGGCGCGTGCGGTATCACACGGATGACAGCCTACAGATCAAATACTACGACGGGCCCGAGAATTTCCTCGACAAGATGGCTTTCTCTCTGACTGGCGACGCCGGATGCGAACACGGCAGCGGCCTAAGCTGCTACACCAACACGAAACAAGGTCCGAAACAGAGCTTCCTCGGATTCATGTTCTACAACCGCTTTTGGTTTAACAATGACAAGTACGGTTTGACTCTGGGCGGTGGCAAGATCAACAACCCAGGACGCTATCTCGTGCTGATCCCGCCCATCAACGGCGCGACAGCTTCGTCCGCTGCGATCAATTCGCCGTATTTCACGGAGAATCCGGGAGACCCGTTCAAGGCCTGGGACGCTTCCGCCACGTTCGACTGGATGCCGAGTCAGTACATTACGTTCCGCTGGGAGTTCGATCATCGCGCGGCCAACGTTCCGTATTGGTCCGGGCCGGGCGGCATCACGCCTCCCGGCGGCAACAACGGCAATCCAACAGCATTCGTTTGTTCGGACGGCAGCGTTGCGCCGGCAGGCGGCTGCGGTGCGCTTGGGTTCTGGACGCCAGACCTGAAGAAAATTGAGAATCGCATCAACCTGGCAATTCTCGTCAAATTCTGAGGTCTCTAATATTGCGGACGCGAAACTATGCGCACTGAAAAGACCTAAGGAAATAAGCTGATGCTCGACATGATTTTCATCGCAGCTACGCTGCTGGCTTTCGCGGCGGGAATCCTCTATGTTCGCGCCTGCGAAAAGCTGAGAGGGACAAAGCTATGAGCTTTGGAAATGCTGCTTTGCTGATTATTTGTGGCTTGCTTCTCGGGTATTTGCTTTACGCGTTGCTGAAACCGGAGGACTTCTGAACGTGACCGCCAATGGCTGGTGTCAAATTTTTGTTTTTCTCCTGGTGGTCCTTTTGATCACCAAACCCGTCGGCCTATTCCTGACCCGCGTGTTCAACCGCGAGAAGACGTTTCTGGACCCCGCGCTCCGCCCCATCGAAAAACTCGTGTATCGCTTAACCGGCATCGACGAACAGCGTGAAATGCGTTGGACGGAATATACCGTCGCCATGCTGCTCTTCAGCGGTGTATCCATGACGCTCCTTTACTTGATCGAGCGCACTCAAAAATGGCTTCCCTTCAATCCGCGCGGGTTTCCGAATGTCGAGCCCGGGCTGGCCTTCGGCACGGCGGCCTCATTCACCACGAATACCAACTGGCAAGCCTATGTACCTGAAACAACGATGAGTTATCTCACGCAAATGGCCGGACTGGCTTATCACAATTTTGTGTCCGCGGCCGTGGGGATTGTGCTGGCCATCGCGGTGGTTCGTGGAATCGCTCGCCGCGACACCGATAAGCTCGGAAACTTCTGGGTGGACACCAGCCGTTGCCTGCTGTGGGTGCTTCTACCAGTTTGCGTCGTCGGCTCATTGGTTTTTGTTTCGCAGGGCGTGGTGCAGAATCTAAAGACTTATACAACGGCCCAGCTTCTTGATCCGCAAACAGTCGAAGTAACTGGTGCCGACGGCAAGACTTCTACGCAAACCGTTACCCAGCAAGTCATCGCTCAAGGCCCAGTGGCTTCTCAGGAAGTTATCAAGGAGTTCGGCACGAATGGTGGCGGCTTTTTTAACGTCAACAGTGCTCATCCCTTCGAGAACCCGACTCCGTTTTCCAACTTTTTTGAATTGCTCCTGATTTTTGCCATCCCTTCGGGCTTGACCTACACGTTAGGCCGCATGACCGGATCCGAGCGACATGGCTGGGCCGTATGGGCGGCAATGGCGTTTTTGTTCCTCGTCGCCACCGCAGCGTTGTATTGGGCGGAAGCCCGCGGCAACCCCCTTCTTGTCGGCGTCGACCAGCGGCCCAGTGCGCTCCAATCCGGCGGAAACATGGAAGGCAAAGAGGTGCGTTTTGGAATCGCCGATTCCGCCTTATTTGCCGCGGTGACAACCGACGCTAGTTGTGGCGCGGTCAACAGCATGCACGATTCCTTCACGCCGCTGGGCGGCATGGTTCCCTTGATCAACATCATGCTGGGCGAAGTGGTATTTGGCGGCGTGGGGGCCGGGCTTTATGGAATGTTCGTTTTCATAGTCCTAGCTGTCTTCATCGCCGGATTGATGGTGGGCCGCACTCCGGAATACCTGGGTAAGAAAATTGAATCCTATGACGTGAAGATGGCCATGCTCGCTGTGCTCGTTCTGACGTTCACGATTCTGGGTTTCTCCGCACTTGCCGTGGTTGAACGTTTTGGAACAGCGGGTATTACGAACCCGGGGCCTCACGGACTTACCCAAATTGTGTACGCCTACGTTTCGTCTGCCGGGAACAACGGCTCCGCGTTTGCGGGCATCAACGCAAACACTCTTTGGTACAACACCACGACCGCAGTCGCTCAGCTTCTAGGCCGCTTCTTTATGATCATCCCCATTATGGCCATGGCCGGAAATTTGGCCTCCAAGAAGATTGTTCCCGAATCGGCCGGCACCTTCCCGGTGACCGGCGCTCTGTTCACGACGCTTCTGGTCTCTACGATTTTGATTGTCGGCGCGCTGACGTTCTTCCCTGCTTTGAGCCTGGGACCCATCCTCGAACACTTGTTGATGTCCGCTGGAAAGGCGTTCTGAGCGATCTATGAACTCACCCGCGCAAGTCAAAGCCAAGCCGCTGGGCGACAGGAAAATCGTATTCCGCGCCATCGTGGATTCGTTTGCAAAGCTGAATCCGCGCATCATGGTGAAGAACCCGGTCATGTTTGTGGTAGAGGTAGGGGCGGTTCTGACGACACTTCAATTGGTGCGAGACACGCTACATCACACGGGGATCGTTGTCTTTGGACTGCAGATTACCGTGTGGTTGTGGTTCACGGTGCTGTTTGCGAACTTCGCGGAGGCCATGGCCGAGGGACGCGGAAAAGCACAAGCCGACACTCTGCGCAAAGCGCGAGCCGAAACGCGGGCGCATCGTTTGCGCTCAGATGGTGCTATCGAGGAAGTCCCCAGCTCGAAGCTGCGCTCCGGCGATGTGGTCGTTGTAAGCGCAGGAGAATTCATTCCAGGCGACGGTGAAGTCATCGAAGGAGTGGCGTCGGTCGACGAGTCCGCCATTACCGGTGAGTCCGCGCCGGTAATCCGCGAGTCCGGCGGAGACCGCTCGGCCGTGACCGGCGGCACGCGCGTGCTCTCAGACGAAATCAAAGTCCGCATTACCTCGAATCCCGGCGAAACATTTCTGGATCGCATGATCAAGCTGGTGGAAGGGGCGTCGCGCCAGAAAACTCCCAACGAAATTGCTCTCAACATTCTTCTTGCGGGCCTCACGATTATTTTTCTCCTGGCGGTTATCACACTTCAGCCCTACGCCATCTATTCCGGCGCGCCGCAGAACATCTTCGTCTTGGTCTCGTTGCTTGTTTGCCTGATCCCTACAACCATCGGCGGCCTGCTCTCGGCTATCGGCATCGCGGGCATGGATCGCATGATTCAGCGAAACGTCATTGCCATGTCTGGGCGCGCGGTTGAAGCCTCCGGAGACGTCGATGTTCTCCTGCTGGACAAAACCGGAACGATTACGCTCGGCAATCGCGAAGCCACCATGTTTCTTCCTTGCCCGAACATCCTGGAGACGGACCTCGCGAACGCCGCCCAACTCGCGTCCCTCGCCGACGAAACTCCTGAAGGACGCTCGATTGTCGTGCTGGCAAAAGAAAAATATGGCTTGCGAGGGCGTGATTTTGGGCATGGCAACCCCGTGTTCATCCCCTTCTCCGCGCAGACCCGCATGTCCGGCGTGGATCTGGGCGGCAGACAAATCCGCAAAGGCGCACCGGAAGCCATCATGAAACACGTGGCCGAACGTGGTGATCAGGTTCCTGCGCAAACTCGACAGTGCGTCACGGACATTTCTAACGGCGGCGGCACGCCACTGCTGGTATCTGAGAACGGGCGCGTGCTGGGGGTCATCGCGTTAACGGATATTGTTAAGGGAGGAATGCGCGAGCGTTTCGATCACCTCCGCGCCATGGGTATTCGCACCATGATGATCACCGGAGATAATCCACTGACGGCAGCGGCCATCGCCCGGCAAGCCGGGGTAGACGACTTTCTCGCCGAAGCCAAACCTGAAGACAAGATGGCCTTGATCAAGCGCGAACAGGCCAAGGGCAAGCTGGTTGCCATGACCGGAGACGGAACCAACGACGCGCCTGCTTTGGCGCAGGCGGACGTCGGCGTGGCCATGAACACGGGTACACAAGCCGCGAAAGAAGCCGGCAACATGGTCGATCTCGACTCCAATCCCACCAAGCTGATCGAGATCGTGGAGATCGGCAAGCAGTTGCTCATCACGCGAGGAGCGCTGACAACGTTTTCCGTGGCCAATGACGTCGCGAAATATTTCGCCATAATCCCGGCGATGTTTGCGGGAGCGTTTCCTCAATTGAATGTGCTGAACGTCATGCGCTTGGCCACGCCGCAGTCAGCAATTTTGTCGGCGGTTATCTTCAACGCGCTGATCATCATCGGCCTGATACCCCTGGCGCTTCGCGGCGTCAAGTATCGCCCTGTCGGTGCTGCGGCACTGCTGCGCAGAAATTTGCTGGTGTACGGGCTCGGAGGCGTGGTTGCGCCATTTATCGGCATCAAACTCATCGATCTGCTGATCACCTATCTTCATTTTGCGTGAGACTCAATCATGAAAAGCAATTTGCGAATCGCCATTCTCTTTACCCTGGTAACGAGCTTACTTTTGGGCTTTGTCTATCCACTCGTCGTCACAGCTCTGGCTCAGATGCTGTTCCCTTTTCGGGCCAATGGAAGCCTGCTTGTAAAGGAAGGCCACGTCATCGGCTCGGCCTTGCTCGGACAAACATTTTCTTCGCCGAGATATTTTCATTCGCGTCCATCGTCCGCCGGTAGTGGATATGATGCATCGCAATCTTCGGGCTCCAATCTTGGCCCAACAAATCACCTGTTGATTGACCGCGTGAAGAGCGTCGTTGAAAAACTGCGAACCGAAAACCCCGGAGCCCCGATTCCCGCTGATCTGGTCACCGCTTCCGGATCAGGCCTCGACTCGGAAATTTCTCCCGCAGCGGCGGAGTTCCAGGTGCCCCGCGTCGCGCGCGAACGGGGAATGAGCGAAGCCGAGGTTCGCCGAATGGTTCGGAAGCACACCCAGGAGAGGCAGTTTGGTTTGCTAGGGGAGCCGCGCGTGCGCGTCCTTGAGCTAAATCTGGACCTGGACGCAAGCCATCCTCGGAAATAGCCCGACTCATCCCCGCCGCGCGGTTGGCTTTGGAGTGCCTGCGCGGGGAGGCTGAAAGCGGTAGCCCACCCACGGCTCGGTGAGAATGTACCGCGGACGAGCCGGATCGGCTTCGAGCTTCTTGCGCAACTGGTTGATCACCACGCGCAGGCTCTCGGTTTCCTCGCCGTAATCCGGCCCCCAAACTGCTTGCAAGAGGCGGCGGTGGGTCAGCGGCTTTCCCTGATTGGCCACCAAGTGTTTAAGGACGTCGTACTCTTTGGGGGTGAGATGCACGTCACGATCGCGCACCCTTACCTGACGTGCCGCGAAATCAATACTCAGATCTTTCGAGACAAACTGCGGAAGTGTGTCGCCCGGGGCATACCGGCGAAGTGCAGCACGAATGCGCGCAAGCAATTCTTCGATGCCAAACGGTTTGACGACATAATCGTCGGCGCCGGCATCGAGAGCAGCAACCTTGTCGCGCTCGGCGTTGCGCACCGTGAGCATAATGATTGGTGCATCGGACGAGCGACGAATCTCGCGGCAAGCCTCCACCCCTCCCATTCCCGGCATGTTCATGTCGAGCAGCACCAGATCGGGCGGTTCTTTGCGCATCCATTCCAGAGCCTCTTCGCCCGTCTTGGCTTCGGCAATCTCATAACCGTGCGTTGAGAGTGTAGAGCGTAACACGCGGCGGATTTGCGGTTCGTCGTCAACGACAAGAATGCTGGCTGAGTTCACCGGCCATCCTTTTGCGGGCGATCTGTAGCCTGGGCATGCTCCACAGGTAGAGTGAAAGAAAACACCGAGCCATGGCCCAGCTGGCTCGTTACGCTAATCGTCCCTTGCTGCGCGGCGATGATGGCCTTCGCTATAGGCAGGCCCATCCCGGTGCCGCGAACGAGGTATCTCTGGTCTTTTCCCCGATAGAATTTGTCAAAGATCATGGTCTGTTCGAAATCGTCGATACCCGGACCGCGGTCCGCAACACTGGTCGTCACCGTTTCACCCGTCAGCTCGGCAGTAATTGTAATTGGCTCGTCTTTTGGTGAATAGAAATGAGCGTTCTCGATCAATTGCACCAGTGCCTCCTTCGCTCGTTCCAGGTCGGCTCTCACCTGTGGAAGGCCGTCTGCGACACGCACGTCCATGCGGCGCCCGGCTAACGCGCTCTTGCAGTGCGCCAGCGCGGCATCGATGAGTTCCCCAACGGAGGTTGGCGCCACATCGAGCCTAACTTCCCCGGCCTCCAGCTTGGCCATTTCCCCGGCCTCTTCGACCAAATGATTCAACCGGTCGCACTCCTCATTGATAATTGTCAACAGTTCGTGCGATTGGGCGGGATCCGACTTCTTTGACGCTAGGAGACCGGTTACCGCGGCCTTCATGGATGTCAGCGGTGTGCGAAAGTCATGCGTGATGGAATCGAGTAACGCGGATTTCAACCGCTCGCCCTGCCTTTCCGCTTCCGTTTGGCCAAGTTGCTCTACTGCGCGTGCCCGCTCGATCGCGATAGCGACCAGCGTGCCAATGGCGTCCACGGTTTGCCGCGAAAGCTGCGCCCCGGAAATACCTATGCTGGCAATGGGGCGCACCCCCATTCGCACCGGGATGAAATACTCGGCATGCTCGACGTCCAGGGTTTGTTCATCGTCGAGGAAGGCCATTTTCATTTTCTCTTCATCGAGGTGCGCCGCGCCGAATCCAGAGCGATAGAACTTCTCTTTCTGAGGGAGGAACAACTCCGCTGCGCCTGCTTCAAAGCTTTCCACAAGGTAGTCCGGGATGGCATTCATCAGCTGGATCACGTTGCCTTCCCCCAGCAGTCGCCGACTGAAGCCGTACAAGCGCTCCACTTCCCGCCTGCGCTGATGCGCTTCATCGGCCTCCTTGCGAATGCGCGACGAGAGCCGGCTCCCGGTAATCGAGGTAACCAGAAACGCAAACAGCGCCACCCAGTTCTGCGGCTCTGCGATTGTGAGAGTTCCCACGGGGGGCAAAAAGAAATAGTTGAACGCCAGCATCGCCACCACCGACATGAACGCCGAAACCAGCATTCCCCATACAGCCGAAACTGCTAGAATGGCGAGCAGAAAAGATAGAGCGACCGTAGTTTGGTTTACCTTTAGAACATGACGATAAGCAAGAACAATGCCGGCGACTACGAGTAGCGACACGGCCGCTCCCAGGACGCGCGCGCCGAGGAATCTCTGCATGGGTACATTCTAGCCCAGGCTTCTTCTGGATGGAGAGCAAGCGTTTGCCAAAAAAACCTGAAGAATGGCTGGAAGTGGCCTCGCCGCCCGAGAAAACGCGCGGCGTCTTTAAGCTTTTTCTGGGCTACGCTCCCGGCGTCGGAAAGACCTTCAGCATGCTCAGTGAAGCCTTGCGGCGCCGCAGCCGCGGCGAAGACGTGGTCATCGGCGTCGTGGAAACGCACGGCCGTCAGGGCATTGAAGAGCTCGCTCAGCAGTTGGAAGGCGTCCCGCGCAAGAAAATCGAATACAAGGGGACGATTTTTGAAGAAATGGACGTGGATGCCGTTCTCGCTCGTGACCCGGAAGTCGTGCTGGTTGATGAACTCGCGCATACCAACATTCCCGGAAGCAAACACCGCAAGCGGTACGAAGATGTGCAGGAGCTTCTTGCCGCAAATATCGATGTGCTCTCCACGCTGAATATTCAACATATCGAGAGCATCGCGCCCGTGGTGCGGTCTATCACCGGAATTGTTGTGCGCGAGACGGTGCCGGACTGGGTGCCGCTGACCGCAACCGAAACCGTCATGGTGGATCTCACGCCAGAAGCCCTGCACGCCCGCATGAAGCGCGGCGACGTTTACAGCACCGAGAAAGTCGAACGTTCGCTCAAGAACTTCTTTCGTCGCGGCAACTTAATCGCGTTGCGGGAGCTGGCCTTGCGTCAAGTCGCCGAGCAGGTGGACCGCAGCCTCGAATCCTACATGGAGGCGCAAGATATCCGGAAAAATTGGGGCGTGCGGGAGCGCATGGCCGTGTGCATTTCCTCGAATCCCGCCGGCCAGTACCTGGTTGCCCGCGGCGCGAGAATGGCGCGGCGCATGGACGCCGAGCTATACGTGGTCCACGTCGACCGCGAGCTTGGTCCCCTCCATCGTGAATCGAACCCAAACGCGCTCGAGGCCAACTTGCGTTTCGCGGAAAGCCTGGGCGCGAAGGTGATTCGCCTGAAAGGGAAAAGCGTCGCGGACGCCGTGGCCGCTTTTGTACGCTCCAAGCACATTACCCAGGTCACTTTCGGCCGGGCCCCGGTGCGTGACTGGAGGAAATACCTCTATCTCTCCGCCGTGCACCGCTTCCTGCGCGAGTCTCCCGCCGTAGACGTTCACATCGTGACCCAAGAACCCGAAGACTGACAAAGTCGCTCCAGACGAACCTTGGCGGATGCCGCGGAGGCATCAAGTCGGCTTGAGGACGGCAAAATAATTTCCGGACGCGTTCACTTATGCGAAGTCAACGCGTCTTCCTGTTCACGGCTCCAGCGCGCGCACGATAAGGCAAACTACTCCACCAAGAGCCCCTGAGCTCGGAACGGTCCGATCACGACATCCACACGATCCCCGCGCTTAACGAATCGGCCCTTATTTGAGAAGGCCATCCAGTAGGACTTGCCCGGCTCGGGTGTACTGCTCTGACGCAGCTGCCCTACTTTTTCAAGGGATGGAACCACTAATTTCACTCCGGCTCTCGGGTCGATCAAGCTGGGCTCGAGCTTCTTATTGTTCAAGGTTTTGGCCTTGTTAGCATCCAATACGCGGTAGCTGAATCGAATGACCTCGCCCGACTCGGTGTACTTGACATTGATCGAGTCGATTCCCCAGATAAGCGCGTAGTATTTTCCGGCTCGTCCGGCAAAGCGATCGGGCTGGTAATGCATCCGAGTTGCTGCGGTTGGCTTCGCATTCGCAGGCTGAGGAGTGGTTTGGGCCCCCGCCTGGAAAACCCAAATGCTGCTCCCGAGAATTCCCGCGAGCAGCATCTTTTTTCTATTTGAATTTCCTTTGTGGTGAAACATCGTTCAGAGTTCTCCGAAGTTTGGTTTAAGGAACAAGGCCGGACACTTCTGAGGTGTCCGGCCCGTGTGTGATTCTTCAGTTCACGATTAGTGGTTCGGCACTTCGACGGCGCCCACGTCAATGCGGTTGCCGCCATCTGGCCGCGGATTGCCGAAGTAATCAAGCCGCGGTAGCTGGAAGGTGGTCACGCCGTTAGCATTGACAGTAATCGTGCAAACACCGCCAGCAGTGGAAGAACACTGAACGTGGTTGATAGCCGGCGACGGCCCCTGGAGGGAGTAGTTGCCGAGCACAACGTTGGTTGTTCCATTGCTAGTTCTCGGATCGAGCATGGACAGCGGGCCCCAACTGATGTTGATCCAGTTGTTGCCCTCGTCGACCGTCGCCGCAGGCGCTAGGGTAAAGATGGGGTTGGGCACAGTTGCATCCGCGATCCCTGGAGGCACCTGGTAGCCGAGCCCACCGTTCTCCGGCGGGACGCGCGAGCCGTTGCAGTATTGGGCTACTGCCAACGGGTTACTGATGAGGTTAGTTCCGCTGTAGCCGGAGCTGCCGGGGCTCAGCACGCCGTTCAACGGATTCAACGTAAAGCCGGAGCCATGGTTGGCCGGCCCCGTGTCGCCGCGTACGCCGATATCCCAGTAGCTCGAGCCACCGGGGCAGGCCCCGATAGACGACTGGCTCGCGGCTTGCGACCCGATCGTCCCGTTAAAGGCGGCGTTGTACAGGGTGACGACGTTTTGTTGGTTCTGGGTTCCCGTTCCAAGAGCGCCCACGCTGATTTGGAACGAGCGATTCTGCCAGAAGATGTTGTTGTACAGAGCCGGATACGAGATGTTGATGCAGGTCCCGTTAGAAGCGGTAGTGCCCGCATGGTTTCCCGGTGGGCAGACGATCGGCCCGGTGGTGAAGGACGAGGTCAGTTGTGGGCTGTTCTGCATGCTGACCAAGCCTGCGGGTTGCGGGCAGGACGCCGTGCCACCATTCTGCGAGAGGCAGCCGGGCGCCGGCGACTGCGAGCTGGCTAGGGGAGCTCCCAGGGTGTTGAAGAGCACACCCGAAGAAGCGGTGGTATCGTTGGAAGAGATAGTGTTGTTAACGATCTTTACTGCCAACGAGTCCTCGAGTGATATTCCCGCGCCGTCCCAACCGGCAACGTTGTTGTTGATGATGTTGTTGGTGACGCTCACTACATACCACGAACAATTAAGATTGCCCGCTAAGGTATATTGTGTCGCGCAATTGGCACCGGGGCCCAAGGCACTCGTGGGGTTCGGGAAGGCGGCTATGTCTGTTCCGTTGACGGCTTGGAGACGTATGCCGCCGCCGCTGCCAGCGTCCGCGCTGTTGCCCTCAAACAAGTTGGCGTTGATGACCAGGCCGGGGCCAGTACCGTCGCTGAGCCCAGGAACGCAATCGTTGTCGGTGACGGAGCCGCACTCGGTAGCAACGCCGTTAACCGTGATGCTGGCATCCGGGGCCGCTCCCATGACAATCAGGCCTCCACCGTTAGTTTGGATCGTCGGGTTAGTGCTCTGATTGAACAAGAAAGAGTTGTGCTCGATGTCGCCGTTATAGCTAAATCCGATGTGGCCGACGCCGCCGCCATCACCGGTGCTGAGGTTGCCGCAAATCCAGTTGTAGTTGAACTTGTAGTAGTCGGAGCCGGTGCACACGCTAACACCACCTGCTCCCGCTGGCGTGCCCGAGAACAACTCGTCGCCTGTCGATGAGTTATTGGTGATCGAGTTGTTGTGGATGTTCACGTTCAAGTCCAAACAGAACGGCAGCTGGGTACCGACCGGCAGCCCAACTCCGGTCAGGCAGGAGCCCGGAACATCCGTGCCGCCGTTGAGATAGGCCTCCGGGGATTCCCCTTGGCTGATGCTTACGCCGCCCGAAAGAGTTCCGGCATTGTTGAAGACCCGGTTGTTGGCGATTTGGAGGTTATGCGCCCAGGCATGGACGAAGACGCCGCCGCCACCCTGGGAGGCGTCAGTGACACCCAGGCCGTCGATGCTCGATGGGTTGCACTGGAAGTTGCTTGGGTAGGGGTTGGTGGCATCGGTCGAGCTGGTGTGGCAGATCGGGTTGGCGTCCCCCAAAGACGACGTGCCTGAAACGGCTACGTTTCCGGTTAGAAGCGTAGTGCCGGTCGGAAATGAGGCTTCCGCCCCGGATCCGAATGGATCCGCGGCTCCGGCTGGAATGTTCACGCCTTTTGCCAGCACTGTGATGCCAGCACCTTCATAGGCGCCCATCAAGGATGGCTCTTGCAATTGTTCGGCTAAGTTGCCATTCACCGTGGCATCCCAGCCGACAATGCCTTCGAGCGGTATGCGATCCACCACCATGGACGGGAAGTTTGGCCCGCCATTAAAATAATTCCAAATGTTGCCGTTGGGGCCAGTTAAGCCGCCCGCTGCGACGTTCGGTGTCGGGCACGTGTAGGTGCCGGTCCTGTCGAAAAGATTCGTCGCCGAGCTAGGCTGACCATTGAGGGCCAATCCAAACAGACAGTTGACACTCCGGCGCCAGGGATCCAACTTGAGCGTGCCCGCCGGATGGGTATTGGCGTCGATGATGCTGGAGGCCGCGCCGACACCTTGCAGTCGCACCGGCTTCCACATGATCAAGAGTTCCTTGTGGCTACTGGAAGTCTTGCTAGCACCAGCCGTAGTGCAGGCCACTGCCGACGTCACACCACCCGTGGTTGTCGTACAAGTTGGGTCCACGATGATGAGGTCGCCTGGAGCGGCAGCGTCAATGGCAGCCTGGATTGATGCCGATGCCGCCACGTGGGTTGGCGTTTTGCCACGCACCGTAACGGTGACGGCGTCCACGGACTGTCTGCCGTTACCGGCAGTAATGACCAGCTCACCGCAGCGCGTCGATTGGCCGGCGGGAGGGTTGCCCGGGCCGCCGTACTGAGCCTGTTGCTGGACGGCGCATGCAGGTACGTTGCCGGGAACGGTAGCCACGATCTGCGTGTCGCTCCAGCTCACAATCGTGGTGGCAGCACCGCCGATGGTGACGGTCGAAACGGCGGTACAGGTTGCACTGACTGCCGTGCATCGCGTCCCAAAGCCATAGTGACGGGTGACGGTTTTCTGATTGAAGGGAGAAATGGTAGCGGAGGGTCCCGAGTACCCATAGTTTTCCACAACTTGGTCACCCAAGGCGGTGATGGTGATGTTGTGGCCGGGTTGGCTCACCCATGGCCCTACACCATCGCCATCCACTTCCGCGATGGCCGGAGTGAGCGTCGGGTAGTCGCAATCCGGATTGTTGTAACCCGCGCCTGCGAAAGCGGAGGTGGGCACGACGGGCGTATCCATGTACTGGGTCTGCCCGGGCATAAACGGAATTTCGTAGCAGAACTGGCTATATTCCGGGTTATACAGAGGATCCGTGATCATCTGTCCGAGGGTCGGATTTGCAACCGTTTGGCCCAAAGAATTCACGATCGTTTGACGTGTATCGAGGATCGGGCCCTTGTCGTTCATGCAGGTGACCATCATCGTGGGCCCATACCCGGTGGGGTTTGGTGGGTTGACTTCCCAGCTCGAGTACGTCAAGCCATCGTAGTCGCCCCAATGGTCGCTATAGACGCGGCTGATCTCGTTTCCGGCCCAGTCCCTGATGGATACCGGCTGGTTGGCAGGCGAGAATTTCTCGCCGAATGTCGGCGAGAAAGGATCGAATTCCGCGGTGAAGTCATCGGTGATAACGCCGGTAAAGTGGGCCGCGACGTGCGCCGAGCTGAAGATGTAGAACTTCGCCAGCGCCGACGCCTGGTCATTCAGGGTGATTTCCTTGCGGTCGCACAGATTGCGAGTAGCTCCGGCAAAGGCTGCTACTTCTTGGGCCTGCGGGAAGATGCTCATGAAGTCGGGCACGACGCGCGCCTCGCCCACGCACGGCCAGAATTGTTCCACGCTTCCCGTGTCTCCCTCGCCGCGGGGCAGGTTCAACGTACCCAAATCCGTGGTCTGATTCTGGGCATTGTTGGCGTTCAAGCTAGCGGCGATGGCGGCCTGGTCCGGAAGAATGTAGATGGCGCCGAGGCCGCCGAACTCCTGGGTGACTGGGGCGATGAAATTGTCGCCGATCAGGATGTTCTTGTCTTCTTCCTTGACCAGTTCAAAGCCCGGTGGCACAACCACTTCCACGACATACTTGCCGGCAGGCAGCATGGGCATCCCATTCCGGTATGGATCGGTCGAGTCGGGGTTCGGGATGCAGATGGTGCAGTTCGTTCCTCCCATATTGGCAGCGGTAAAGCCGGGCGTGTTAGGAATGCCAACCCCTCCGGTCAATGCAGTGTTCAATTTTCCTGCATTGGGACCGTTCGGAATGACGCCAAGCACGCTGGGGAATTGGTACATGCCGTCGTACGGCGCGGGCTGGATCTGGTTCCAGTTGTGCATGCCGTCATAGCACTTGAACTGGGAGTTGTAGTAGGTCGCCGGGTCGTGCAGGGTCCCGCCGTGCTGGGAGTTGTAGAAGTCGAGGTAGTTCGGCTGATTGTACAGCGAGAAGAAGAACAGATCCGCATTCGTGCCGGTATCTCGACCCTGGCCCGGGCAATTCATGTTGGGCAAGCCATCGGACCGGAAGCCCTGCGCCCAATCATCCCAACTGGTGGTCTTGGTCGTGTCCACCAACTTGAGAGTCGGTGTCACGCCATCGGCCGCAACGCCAGCCTGGTAGAGGTTAACGGTCACGTTAGGCACGTCCGGCGTCCAGCTCACGTGAAGTAAGAGCTGTGGATCGTCAAACGGGCGGGTCGAAGCGTAGTTCACTTCACCATGGATGCCGCCGTTCTCCGCGACGTTTTGGGGTGTATTGGGGCCGCAGGTTAGGCCAGCACAGAAGGGCTTCTTGCCGAACTCGAGGAACGAGTTCTGTCCGGAGAAGCCTTGCCAGCCTTCGGAAGTTGGCCAGGCAAGCCACGGAGGATCGACGCGGCCTGTGGAGGTGCCCGTCGCCGAGGCGCCCGGAGTGTGCGGAGTCGGGGCATCCGTGCAGTCTGCAGTTCCGCAATAGAACGCGCCAGGCACGCGCAGGTTACTGGGCAGAGGGATTACTTCTGCCGTGTTCGCCATATTGCCCGCGATGTTGGAGCTTCCGCACGGTGGGGGTGCTCCTGCTGCACCTCCTCCGCACCCTGATGTGCCATCAGACGGCCCACCCGCGTCGTACACCACGTGCGTTCCGGTGCTCTTGTAGCGAGTCGAGTCCGTTTCAATCACATACCAGTTGAATAGTGGGAATATTTCGTTAAAGCCGGCGTTGCCGCTCAGGTCGGTGTTGTTGAAGTTGGAGTAGCTGCCATCGCGGAAGCGAATATTCGTAGACACCAGCGTGAGCCCCGGCTCCAGTGGGTTCCCTGAGGCGTCCACGTTGCGAACGCCGTCGCCATTCTGGTCAAAAAAGGTTGTGGTGTAGATATTCGCCTGCCACTGGTTCATGGCAATCGCGCCTATAGGGGTTGTTTGGCCGCCGCCCAAGGCAACAGGCGTCGAGAGGCCGTCCACCAGCATGTCGTTCCACTGGTCGAAGACGGTTACCCTCCAAACGCCCTGGGGAAGTCCCGAGAGGTTGAAGTTGCCATCCTTGTCGCACTTGGTGAAGGCAAAGTCTTCTCCATCCGGGTCTCCAACGCTCACAAAGCATTGGGTGAAAGAAAAGCTATCGTACGAGCCGCTGCCGTAGAGCCTTTGGTCAGGAGGGCGACTCATGCGCTCGGTCGAGACCGAACCGCTAATCGAGTTATTACAGACAAATGGCTGGGTGGATGATGGTGGGGGAAGATTCGGGTCATTGTTGCCGCACACGGCTGCCAAGCGGCTATTGATGATCGCGGGATTGGCAAAGCCGATGGATACGTGGTATCCGGCGGGTCCATACTCTTGGAAGTATGACGGCTCCCCGATCCGGAGGAACGAATCGTGCGCCTTCTGACCATCCAGAGTGTTGGTTTGCAGCCACTCTTCACCTCTGGCGATGCGGTCGGCCGCCGGGGTAGCCACGACGCCGTACCTTCCCTGCATCATGTTGGGAATAAGGGCTTGGCCTGCGAGCGGCGAGGGAGTTCCGCCATCGGCCTCATACTTCGGGCAGGTAACGATTCTGCCGGTGATGCCTAGTGTACCTACAGAACCAGGACCAGTGGGAGAGTTGCCGTTCGACGTGTCCATACCGGCAAAAGGATTGTTTGTGGTCACAATCGGGCAGGCGTCGAGCCCTGTGGCAGGATCGATGGTTCCCGCCAAGCCGTTCACCAGCGGCTGGTTAAACATGTCGTGCGTCAACTGTCCGGTAGCATCCCCGGTGCCGCCCGCATCGTCAAAGAGGGTAATTTCGAAGCCCCCCAGTCCGGGCTCGTTGGTCGCCAATACGTCGACTCCACCGCCAGCATCCTGCTCGCCGTTGAGTGGGAAGTCGTCCTCGAAGACAAACACCGAGAGTAGCGCCGGCGGAAACGGCGTTGGTTGCGCAAGGATGGTGACGGCCAGTTGGCCGGGTGCGATCGGGGCGCCGCCCATGCCGTGACCGCAACTCGTGTTCAGGCTGGTGGTGCCATCAGGATTGGTCAGTATGGCGCCTGCTGCGCAGTTCGCCGGCGCGCTGCCGTTGGCGCCGATGAACGGATTGGCCGCGTCACCCGGCAGCACAGAAATGTAATAGCGCTTGGTCGGGTCAAGATGGACCGCGCTGGGGAGCACCTGCGTGAATCCGGCTGCTCCGGCAGAGGTATCGGGTCGGCAAACGCCGTTGCCAACATCGCAGACGGCGGCTATGTGCTGTCCCGCGGTGGCACTGCATCCCGCCGGAACTCCAGGAGCCGTACAAGCTGGCCGTGAGTCGTACATCGTCTGCCCCCCTTCGCAGGAGAGCGGCCCCGTGCAGCCCGTCGCCACTACCGGCATGTTGCTGGTGTGGAAGTTGGTCCCAAAAGTTGGCACAATGCCAGCCGCACCAAAGGGCGTGCATCCCGCAGGCAGAGGGTGCGTTGTGCAATTCGGGTCGATATAGAACGTGCGGTCTTCCTCAATAACCCAGCGATAGTCGGGGATGAGAGTCTTATGGTCCGCGCCGTCGAGCACACTGACTGTCAGGCCGCTTCCAGCCGAGAAGGTGAGTGTTACGTTTCCAGTGGCGGGCGTCGCACCCGCTGAGTTCTTCGCGGTGAAGGAAAAGGTGTAATTGCCCGCCGCGCTAACGGAGGCAGTGAACCCGCCGTTCGCATCCATGAGGACCGTTCCGGTTCCCGGGCCAGCAAGACTCGGCGCCGTGGAGGTGTCAACGGTAAGCGGATAGCCCGCCGAGTCTTTGCAATACGCAAGAACGCCTGGGGTCCCGACGGCCAGGTATGTGGCCGTGTTGGAGGAAAAGGCGGAGCCGGAACAAGCGATGCCGCCAGCGCTGCCTAGCGCACCCAGTGTCACTTTCGCGGTTACACCGGAAGAGCACGTCGTCCCCGTCACGGCACCATTGGCGCAGTAGGAAAAAGAATCTGTGGTGGCAGTTCCGGAGGGAACATACGTGAACGTGCCATTCGCATTGAGCGTCACAGTGCCGCTGCCGGCGGCCGTCAAGAGCTGAACGCCGTAAACGTTCGTGTCGTTAGCGATCACGCCTTTGCCCGGATCCGAAACCGTGAACTTCTGGCCGGCAACCAACGAGTTGTAAGTATCCGCCCGGGCTACGGCACCAGTGAAAACTCCGGTGCCGCTCGCGACCGGGAGCCCACCCCCGTTCGCCCCGATGTAAGCGATCATTCCCGCGTCCCGCGCAGTGGCATTGCCCGACAAACTCAACTCGCGGTCGTAGACCGGAAGGGCCGAGGCACCGGCTGCGGGCGCGTTAATCATCACATCATACGTCTTGCCCGCAGCCATAAACACTTCGCTCTGCACACGGTGAAGGCCAGGCAGCGGGTTACCATCTTCCGCGATCAGCGAGAAGCCCGCAGGCGGAGCAGTAGCCGGGGCAACAGGAATCCCTGTTTGCGAACCCACGATCGAAGGCACGTGCATGCGCAAGCCGGCATTCACCATACGTACCAACACAGATGTAGGGGTCGCTCCAGCGGCTGGTAGCGTGTTATTCGGGGAGGTTGGAAATACCGAGGCCGCTGCGTGCGTCTTGTCGAAGGCCGCTCCGTTAATCAAGTAATACAAAGGCGTGTAGTTCACTGCTGGTGGGTAGCATTGATGATAGGTCGGCGAAGACGGATTGCCGCAGCCGCCGGATGTCCCAGGCGCGGTGCCAGCCGGGGTGGAGGGCAGGCCAGACCACACCATGGTCTCGCTAAACCCCGCCGTGTTTACCGCAGTATTGACCGAGTTATTTTGGACCGGGTCGATTTCACTGAAAATTAGTGGCACTTCCGCATCGTACGGAACGGCGCACGTTCCAGCAGTAGCCCCGGCGTAAGCGCAGCCCGCCGCAGTCTCGGTTATCGGTGCAGTTGTGGTCGCCGTGGGCGCAGTCGTGACCACGAGAATTCCATACAGGCCCATAGGCCCTTGGATGGAAGGGTGCGTGCCAGACTCGATTAGGTAGGTGCCCGGCCGCAGGTTGGTCCAGGTCAGTACTCCGCAGCCCGTGGCCGGCGTTGTGCCAGTGGGGGTGGTGCAGGTTGGCGTCACTGTCGCCGCCACTGCTGAGACCTCTCCGGCGAACGACTGCACACGGCTGCCCTGCGTTGGAGGTACGGCCGCGCCAGTTAGCCCCGCTCCAGGCTGGTCGCCCGCAATGGGCCATGTGACGGGCTGGGCATTAGTGTGGTCTGGGCTTGGTGTGGACGTCGCTGTGGTCCCGAGACCTACGCTGAGCTGCCCCACGATTACGAGCGACGTGGGAATATTATTCGTAGGCGGTGCCGTGCCTCCTGCCGGCGTTGGAGGCTGAAACGACAGATTATTTGTGAGGTTGACCGTCAGGCCTTGCCCCGCGGGAACAGTAATGATGATGGGAGACCAGATCGCCGGATTGGTCAACGCCGCCGGATTGAACGGCGCGCAGGTCTGCGCGCCGCTAGCCGCCGGAGTGCCAGTGACTCCAGAGCAAACGTAGCCCCACATTGGGACCACCGAGCCATCAGGCAGAGTCACGGTGGTCGGCCCCGCGGTCAAATTGACCTGCTGCTGGGCAACGGCGAGGCCCGCTCCGAGCAGGAGAACAGCTGTAAAGAGTACCGCTGTCGTCAAACAAGTTTTGATATCGTTGAATCGCATCGCTCTTCTCCTGTTTACTAGTTGGATTCGTCAATGACGAATTCCCGGGAATCAACCAGCATCATCATCAGCATGCCCCCGGGGAAAATGTTGTTAGTGGTAATCTCGCGCTCGTTGTGGGAGTGCCACATGAACGCAAAGCCAGCTTCGCCGGATGGCGAGTTAGCAATGGTGCCGGAAGGCGGTGTTGTCCCGGTGGTGCCGCAATTAGGGGCGTTCGTTTGCAGAGCGTTAGTGGGCATGCACCCAGTGGCGCGAAGGGTGGCATCCGGTCCGAGATAGGGGCTGCCGCCATACCACGGGCCGTTCGCGAAAATGTTTGGATCGGGCAAAGTAGCCGGTCCGCCGCCGGCGACATCGCCAAAGGGAGCCACTTGTAGCGGCTTGTTGTGATCCTGGCACCACTCGTAATAGTTAATGGCGGTTTGCGCCGCGGTCCCGGTGTTGTAACCGTTGGCATCTGGAGTGCAACTCAACGTGGCATTGCCGTCATTCGAGGAGGGACTATGACCGTACGCATCCCAGTTCAGGCCTTTGGCCGTCCAGTAGAAAATCCCATCAAACGCCTGCCCAGGCGTCGTGTCCGTGGTGAACTCCAAGCGTCCAGCGAGCATGGCCGGGTTGCTCTGGCTGACAATGAGGTTTCCGTCACGCGCTAGGATGCGAACGTGGTTGCCGTGTTCGTGGAACGGGTGCTGCCACCGTCCTTGGCCGATAACGCGGATCAGAGTCAATTCCCCGGGATGCATGTGCGGATTGCCGTTGTAGGGCTGGTGCGGGTACTCGGTCGCATAGTTGGGGTCCATATCGTCGGGCATCGAGCGTCCGTTGATCATGAAGTAGGCGGGTTGGTATGGCTCAGTCGGAACCTCCAAAGTCGTTGGACAAACTGGCCTGCTGGCAGTGACAGTGCAATTCGCAATATCCGTAACCTGCGCCAGCGCCTTGCGGTGAATGTTGGGATCCATCTCGGAGAACTGGAACAAGTATTCCCGGTCGTAGCAGCTTTGTGTGAGGTGGTAAGCCGCTCCGGTTGTTGAAAGCCGGAAGTCGTTCTCACCGCCCGTGACCAAGGCCGTGCCCAGTGCGTTAAGCCCTGCCGCAGTATTGTGGAAGGGGCAACTCCCGTTCGTCGGTGCAGTGCTAGGCAGGACAATGATCGCTCCGTACAGCCCCATCTCGACTTGAAGGTCGCCTTGCGATCCGCTGTAATAAGCACGCGTTCCCGGGGACGAGGCCGTGAATGTGTAGGCGACGGTGCAACCTGGCGTGGCTTCGGTGGTCAGCAACCCTTGGACCGCGGCTGTCGATGCTGTGCAACTAGCGCTTGGCTGTGTGGCGGCCGCAGCAGCGGTCACCTGAAAGCCCGGAAAAAGAATCGAGGTATTGCCGGCCGCGGTAGGCAAATTGTTCGTTAGATTGACAATGACCGTTTGCCCCTCCGTGACGATGAGCGTGGGGCCGGGAACCTGCATTGCGTTGCAAAACGGGCTGGTTATGGCCGTGGGCGCAAATCCGGGCAGCGCCTTGGTGGGGTCGCAGCCGTAACCCCAGGAATAAACCGCGGCCCCGTCCGGCTGGCTGAGATAAGAGGCCTGTGCCGTCAAGTTAAACGTCGGCCCGGTGATGCCCGGGGCTGCGGCGTGAGCCGTGGCCGTAAGCAGCAACGCGAGCACCAGCAAAACAAGGAGTCGAGTTTTCGAAGTCATCATTTTCGTGTTCGTCGCATTCATTGCCGCTCTCCTAATTGATATGGACCTCGGTCATGAGCCCGCCGAAATTCTCAGCGTCGTTCGATAGGTGATCAAGATTGGGGGTGTAAAGGTAGTAGGTGCCCGTGGGCATAGCCGTGGTGCAAGTCGACGACGGCACACTCAGGGTGCTACGAACTACGCAGGTATCGAGGATCACGTCGAGTGATTCGCCGCCAGCCAGGGTGATCGAGTTACTGTTGTAGTACATGTTGTTTCCCGTCTGATCGCGCAAGAGCTTGGCGTTAAAGCCGATCACGGTCATGGGAATCCCGAGCGAGGCCAACGTTTGATACTCCGTAACATCCAGGTCGGAAATGCGCAGCAGCGCCCGGCCGCCGGCCGGAATGTTGATGATCGAAGGCAACGGCTGGGAGAAATGCATCTTGCCATCCGTCACCTGCGTGGCCAGGGGCCCTGGGGTGACCGTGTCCGGGTAGCTCCGCCCATTGAGCAGGAAATATTTATCCTTCATGTCATTGAATTCTTCGGGGTTGAAGGTCATGCCGACAAAGTGAAAGTTGGGGTCGAAGCCGTGAATCTGGATGGGATATTCGACATCGTAGTAGGTCGAACCGTCGCCGTCGTTATAGGCGTAGCCGCTCCTAGGGCCGTTAGGGTTAGTGCCGCTTACCGCTGCGCTATAAACGGCTGCCGGATTTGTTGCCCCCGTATTGACGGCCGGCACGGGGTTGCTGCAGAGAATGTCCTGAGTGGAGTCGCATTTCGTGCGGTTATCCCCTTGCTGTGCCACCAACGCGGTATAAAGACTTTGGCCTGCCGGAACACGGTCCTGACGCGGACGCACATAAAGCTGCGCTACCATCCCCATCTGCAAGTGCTCGGGAGGGGTGATGTGGCAGTGCCAGAAGTACGTGCCAGCATCTGGCGCCATGTAGTAATACGTGAAGCTGCCGCCGATGTTGATGGCCACCGAGGCGTCCGGCACGCCGTCATAGAATGACGAAGCGTTGGGGTAGCCGTGGAAGTGTACGGTGTGCTGCTCAAACAGGTCCGGGCGCATGATCATGCCAACGTTGGTGAGGGTGAAGAAGACTTCGTCGTCCTCATCGAACGCCAACAGCGGCGCCGGGATGTTGCCGTTCATCACTCCTATGTCGATGATCGCGCGAGGATCCACATGCCCTGTGTCGCAGAAGCCGCTGACGCCTGGATCACAGGCGCTTGGGTTATCCGCCTGAGCAGTCGGGTCGTTCACTAGCCCCACAGCACCGTTATAGGTAAATAGCGTCGTGGGCGACGACCCTATGGGAATTTGGTTTGGACCGCTACCCGCACCAATTGTCGTCGCGGGATCTCCAGGCAAAAACGCACCGCCGGGATACACGGTATTGAAGACATTCGGGAACTCCGTGCCGGGCAGGCCGTTCGCGATGTCCGCAAGCCCTGACAATGGCCCGAACGCAAACATATAAATCTGCGCGCCGTCACCCATGGTCGAAAGGCCGTCACCGCCTCCGATTTGCTGGCACTTGATCGCGCCGTTCACATTAGCGGGCGCGGACGGATACCCATTTGTGCCGGTATAAGTTGGGCCGACGTATGGCGGTTCCGAATTGTTGACACCGGCATGGCTGGGGTCCGGATGAGTGATGGTGCTCGTGGGACATTGCACCCGAAACGACTGAGCATTCACGACCAGCGGCGTCAAACAGCACAGCAGTACGAACAAGACATCTTGGTACAACTTTTTCATAATGCCCTCGCGTCTTTGCACGTGATTCGAAGCTTCTCAGCCGGGATTTAGCCGGCACAGGTGGGGAGATTAAAGGCGCAGAAGAACTGTCTTTTTGATTGGTAACAAACAACCATCAAGCAATTCGCGTAATTCAAAACATTTTACAGTTTTTACAATCGACGCCACAGGCGAGCATATGTAAACAGAATTTGCAACTGTGCTCCTCGCATTGAGCAGAATCTCTCGGCGACGCTAGTTATTTCTTGTCGAAATTGAAGACACCAGAGACTCGCAACGCCTGGCTTGTCGGCTAACTTTAAAGAGGCGGCGAAGCAAGAAAATGACATTACCATCAAAAAACAGATCAGCTTGCCATCTGGCTTTTTGTGGACGATCTCGGGCGGGAAACTAGTTGCGGTTCTCTCCTACAAACTTATAGCCGGTGCCTGAAACCGTGACGATCAGTTCGGGGCGCTTCGGATTTTCTTCTAACTTTTGCCGCAGGCTTGCAACATGGGCATCAACGGTTCGTGTGAGGGAATCCGCCACATAGCCCCACACTGCCTGCAGCAGTTCCTTCCGTGGAATCGTTGCTCCCGGACGTTCCAGGAAGTAGCGGAGAAGCTGAAATTCGCGACTGGTAACATAAACTGGTTTTCCCGCTCGCGTAACTTTGGATCGCTTCATGTCGACAACGATCGACGCAAATTCGTGGACTGCTTGACCGGTTTTTATCGGTACGCGGCGCAACAAAACTTCGATGCGAGCGATGAGTTCAGCGGCCTCAAACGGCTTGGTCACATAATCGTCCGCACCAAGCTTTAATCCCACGACCTTATCCGTGGTTTGGTCGCGAGCGGTGAGGATCAGAATGGGAGTAGCCATTCCCGCTTGGCGGATGTCGCGGCAGACATCCAATCCGCTTCGTGACGGTAGCATAAGATCGAGAATGATTAAGTCAAAGGGCAGGTGGGCAGCTTTCTCAACTGCTTCGACTCCATCAACGGCGACGTCAACGACGTAACCCTCTCCGCGAAGCCGGTCGCCCAGGGTTGCCCTTAATGCTGCTTCATCTTCCACTAGAAGGATGCTCTCAAACATTTTTCATTGTCCTGTCGTCTCTTGCAATCGTGACTCGTTGATGAGTTCCGGCGCACTCGATGCGGGCAGGTGCAAAGTGAAGGTGCTTCCCACGCCAAGTTCGCTGACTACGGAGATTCTTCCTCCCAGGGCTTCCGCGATGCGCTTTGCCAAAGCCAGCCCCAAACCCGTCCCATGAATTTGAGCATCCACAACCTTGGGGCTGCGGTAGAACGGTTCAAAAATACGTTGCAATTCTGAAGCACTGATACCCTCTCCATGATCCTGAATACTAAACCTGATTTCTCTAGCATGACCCTCCATCTCATGACACGTGGCAGACAGGCCGATCCAGCGTTCCTCTCCACCGTACTTGAGGGCATTGGCAATCAGGTTTCGCAAGCAGGCACACACCGCCGACAAATCGCCCAAAACAGGCGGCAGACCCGGTTGAATGTGCTCCTCGAGTCTGCCTCCTTCTTCTTCGATTTCCTCTGTTACATTTTTCCTAACGGCGGCAAGGATGTCGGCAACCGCGAGAGGGACCACGGAATAACGTGTTTTCCCGGCCCGCGTTGAAGCAAACAGCAGGATTCGGTCTACCAGATCGATCAGTCGACGTGTTTGGCTGGTAAGGATGGAACCGTAAAACTTCAGATTCGTCCTTCCTTCCACGTATCCATCCTTGATGTTCTCGCTCGCCGAAAATATGGCGGCCAGCGGTGTGCGCAATTCGTGCGATACCGACGCCACGAACTCCATTTGCACTTTCGCGAGCTTTTGCGCCCGGTGACTCGAAAAAACCAGCAAACCTATGTTCATTCCAAGGAGTGATAGCACCACGCCGCCGATTATGAGATTTCGATATAAGACGCTCTTTGCGATTTTTCCTACCGGTCCTGTCCGGTGCCTGAGGATCAGTACCCATGGTTTGTCGTGGGATGCATACCGGAAGACCGGAAACCAGACCGGCCCTGCGAAGCTGCGCCAATCTTGGTCCGATGAATTCGGGCGGTGTTTCACCGTTTCCCAGAACTTGGCCTCAACATTGTTAGAGGACGATCCAAAGATGTTCATGATGGAGTCGAAGCTGCCAACATCTTCGATCCTGAGCGTCGCATCGGAAGAATAAATAATTCTTGGCTTATCGTCGACAGCCACAACCGCAAGCTTATATTCCAGGCCGTCCGGCCCCGCGAAATGTCGGCTCGCCAACTCCGGAAGGATCCTATCCTGGATCACCGGGAGGTTCAGAACGACCACAAGCCAGTCCACCGCTGCGCGATCGATAGGAGTCTGAGAATTGAACGGATTGGCGTGGTGGACCACGGGATGAACCAGTGCAGGGATTCCTTCGTCGAGCTGCCAGCCAGCGAGCGCATCGGTGCGCGAACCGGGAGTCCGTATTTGACTGCTTCTGGGCCCGGTCTGGTTCCCCAACAACGTTCCATATTCCCAAGCGCTCTTCGCCACACTTAGATTTGAGGAATTCGCCTTTAGTCGAGCGAGCAGCGTTTCCAGTTCTCGGGGTACCCCTACAGTGTCTAGGGTCTTTGCGTTTGGATCGAGCCGGAGAAGTTCCGGCTTTCCAGCCTCGCTGGTTTGCCAATCGTAAATCTCCCGAACCAGGTCTGGATTTGGATAAGCACCCTCGCCACCGTTTATTCCCTCCCCATTCCATTCGGCGTACCGCTGAAGGTAATCATTCCAGGCATCATGCGCACCGGAGTCTGGTCCGACTTGCAGGGCAACGCAGACCGCCGACAACTCGTCGTAAAGATCGCGCTGCCATCTGGTCATCAGAGACTGCAGGTTGCTGCCAATGCGCCCTTCCGTCGCGGCACTTAGCTGCGTGGCCCACTTGTATTGCAGAACTGCAACGATCACCCACAGCAGCGCCATGCCAGACAAGACACCGATGCGAAATGCTGACGACAATCGGACGCCATCTCTTTCCATTGGCTTGTTCTTCACTCGGGGAGAAGCTCGCATTAGAATCCTCGCACAGCCAAACAACTACGTAGCTTTCGAATTGGGGGCGTCTCGTCGACCGATATCGATTGTATTCTGGTAAGCACTCCGGGCTCTTTATAAACGGCTTCTGTCGTGCGTTGAGATTGCGAAACCTCCTGGCCGCCATAGGATTGGCATCCCATGCAAAAATGCCGAACGAACACGGTACCAGGTCGAAAATTAGCGCTACTTCCCAAATCATGACATATCCGAAGAGACTTTGAGAAGCTGCATGCGCAAATATGGTTTTAAGAAGTCAAGTAGTCGCAACGGCACACCAGACGCCAGGTGCCTAATCTAAGAGGCGGGTGCAAAGTGCAAGACGGCAAGGCGTACACGTCGTTTTAAGAGACGCCGAGCAACCAGAGGGTACTCCTTCCCCTTCAATCGAGACAGAAAACAATATTGATTCGGGGACCCAGCAGGAATGCGAGGGAATGCTAAATCATTGAAAAGGAGCAATCGGGGGCCAACAAACTTCCTTGTTGGCCCCTCCGTTGTTCAGAGTCGTCCAGATTCCTTCGCGGTTTGTCACACAGCTCAAATTGAAAGTCGGCTGCGAGCCCAAATCTTGCGGCACCGATAGCAAGCCGACTATCAAAGCTATGTGCGCCGCGCTGAAGGACCGATGCAACCCAACTCTATTCCTCGCAGGATAATTCTTTCCTTTGCTCGACAGCTCTGCGTCTTACTGCCTCTGTGGCAAGTCCGGCTCCTTCCGAACTACTGTTGGCCCCTCAACTTCTTGAGCCGCTCCCTTGCATTCTCATTCTTCGGATCCAACTCGAGCGACTTCTGGTAATTCTCAATCGCCAGGTCCTTCTTCCCTGCCGCCGCGTACGCTTCACCCAAACTGTCCCACACATTCGCCGACTTCGGATACTCCTGCACATTCCTCTGAAACAGCCGGATCGCCTCGTCGGTCTTGCCGTCGCGCAAGAAATCGTATCCCACCGAGTTCAGCACAAACTCA
>Ga0126378_10000419_pt1 | contig 31668 bp, 44 predicted proteins | sample PanSoiMetPlot_23_FD_92587 | JGI IMG/M metagenome (GOLD analysis project Ga0126378, IMG submission 92587) | Tropical forest soil microbial communities from Panama - MetaG Plot_23 | ecosystem: Environmental > Terrestrial > Soil > Tropical forest > Bulk soil | place: Panama | collected 2016-02-17
GCCGATTTTTGTCCGCGGCCGCCGACAGAAGGGGCACAGTGCGCGTGATTTGCGCCACAGTTTGAGTTAACACCTAGTACAGATGGAGACAAAGAGGCATTTAAAGTACGCGCGACCACGGGCGGCGTACGCGGCGCGGTTTAACATCGGAGTTGGCACGCTTGATGATTGGATTAGGCGCGGCAAAGAGTCTGATGATCCTCCGCCCTTAGATGAGCCGGCGGACATGGGCAAGTGGTGGCAGCGTTGTATGCACGGCCCGGTGCCGCAAAAGTTCCGAGAGGTGGCCTTAAAGATTTTTGAGCAGCGCGATTTTAGAGACATTAAGGGCCTCTCGATGGAAGAGAACGTTGCGGCGTTGCGCACTACGCTTGCCATCAACAAACAACTGCTCGATGAGGCGCTGGCAACAAAAGATGAGGGCACCGTGGGGCTGCGCCAGCGCAATTATGAGCGGTGCTTCAACCTTTTGCGCCTTGCCGAGCAAAGCCTGTTAGACTTACAAAAGAGGCGAGGGCAATTAATCGACCGCGACAAGGTGGTGGATGACCTAACTAAGATGGTGGAGAGTTACAAGCTTATGCGCGAGCGCATGACGCGAGACATTATGCTATCGCTTGAGGCGCGATTGTGTTCCCGTAGGGCAAAAATCATTTACAAATTTTTGCGCGAACATTTAGAGGCGAGCATTGAGGAGGTGCGCCGCGGGGAGGAGTTATTTTTTGCGAGAGGATTAAGGTGATGAACGACGTTGACGTGGAGGAACTGAAAAGCGTGCTAGGGGTTCTTGAGAAACAGGAACGCCGAGTAATAGAGGAAATGTTTGGCCTAAACGATACGGCGCCGGTGCGGTGTTGTGAGATTGCGCGACGCGCGTCCGAGTTGGAGGTTGCGCGGCGCCCCCTTACGCATCAGCGCATTTATGAGATTAAGATTTCCGCGTTCAAGAAAATCGCGCGAGCAATAGCGTTACAGAGGCGGGGGTTGCCCCCTACGTTAGTGACGCCTAAACTATACCGCCGTGCCAATACCTAGTCCGCGAAAAGGCGAGAAGGAGGGCGACTTTATTGGCCGTTGCATGGGCGATGGACTAATGAAGACGGACTACAAAGATCAGAAGCAACGGTTGGCGGTTTGCTACGCAAGTTGGCGTGAGGTGCACGGTGGTAAAGCGCCGCCGGCAAAGCCTAAAAAGTGACACTGCAGGAATTAAAAAACGAATTCGGCACGGATTTGAAAGAAGTTAAAATTCTTGCAGGGGTTTACTTTTTAATCCGGCAAGACACGGTAATTTACATAGGGCGATCCAGGAATATCCAAGAGCGGCTTGCAGTCCACAATCTTGATAAAACCAAAACCTTGCATTGGTGGGATTCTGTACTTTGCATTGAAGAACACGACGAAAAGGAACGCGCTCGGCTTGAAACCCGTCTTATCAACACACATTGGCCGGAGCTAAATAAACAGAATGGTGGCGGCCGCCGCAAATACAAATAACAACTGGTACGTATTAGACAAGATTTTTGCCGAGGTCTTTAGTCCTAGTCCGGATATACCGCTGCCGGTCTGGGCGAGCAAGAATGTCTTTTTAGATCGGCGCATGACGACGAGGCCCGGTTATTACAATCCGCTGGAGTATCCGTGGACCTGGGAGTTGCAAGAAATTATTCGCCTCCGGCGTCTTTGGGAGGCGGAGACCCCTGATGGGGCAACGGTAATCGTGGAGCCGCATACCGCGGGTGCGCGCTCAATGCGGGTGCACCAAGTGGATGTCATGAAGGGGACTCAGACGGGGTGCACCGAGAGTGCGCTAAACGGCGTTAGGTTCATCGCGCGCTACGATCCTCAGAACGTAATCTTCGCCATCGATAATGCGCGGCAAGCGGGCGAGGTTAATGTGATTAGGTTGCAACCCACGCTGCGGGACTTAGGGGCCGCAATCTTCACGGACAACGAGGATGATGCCTCTCAATTTATTTTGAAGCTTCGGCGCATGATCGTTTACTTTCTAGGAAGCTATTCGGAGGCAAACTTCACGCAAAAAATGTGCGAGGTAGGCATAGCAGATGAGCTTGAGGAGCACGGCAGTAAAACCACCGTGGCGGATTTGCTCTCTCGGATGAAGAGTTCAGAGAGACGGCTTCTCATAGCGATGAGCAAACCAAAATATTCCGGCGGCCCCATCGCGCGCGAACACGCTAATGGCTCTCAACATGTGGCGGAGATCCCATGTCCGGCTTGCGGAGGTTTTCAACAACTCGAGCAGGACAACATGCGCTTTAACCATTGCAAAAGCGCCGTGGGCCGCTGGGATTTTGAGCGAGTGCTGCGCGAGACTTATTTTGAATGCGTGCACTGCCAAAAGCCGATCACGGAGGACAACAAGCGATGGTTTAACAACCGGACGCGTAGGCGATGGAGGCGCACAAATTTTGCGGGCGCGGAACCTAACCACGTGAGCTTCCATCTCTCGGACTTCCTTAGCTACGATGATAGCGTTAGTTGGGGCCGGTTGGCCATAGAGTACATAAACTCCAAAGGCGATAGAGAGAAACGTCGCACCTATCGCAACCATCACGAGGGATTGCCCTACGAGGAGCGCGCCGTGAGGACAGAGACGCACGATTTGTTGCTTTTGCGTGCCGATTACCCTCGCGGCGTGCTTCCGTGGCTCCCGCGTGCGCTTGTGCTAGGGGCAGATGTGGGCTTAAACTACGTGAAATGGGTGGTGCTTGCCTTGCGAATAACTAGCGAATATCCTAGCGAAGCGGCCGTGATAGATTTCGGTAACGAGCTTGCCCCCGCGGACTTATTGCGTGTGATGGGAGGTAGGGAATATCTTTGCGCCGAGGACGACAAACGCTATGGGATTACGATAGGAGGCGTGGACGAGAAATATCGCAAGCTTGAAGTGCAGCAGGTTTGTATGCAAAGCGCGCGTAGGCTTTGGCCCACGGCGGGGTTGCCTAGCGATTTGTCCATTAGAAGCCTAAATTTTAGCCACATCCCGCAAAGCCCACCGTGGTTTGGGATTATCACCTATAACGACCGCGATGCAAAGCACGATTTGTACACTGATCGCATAGGGTCGTGGGCCTCATGGATTAAAGCCGGACGTCCGGCCGAGCATCCACCGGTGGGAAGCCCGCTGCACTTGCCTCGCGACTTTAGCGATTTGCCGGCCTCGGCTTCGCGCGAGTTCATTTACGAACATACGAAAGAGAACTTAATCGAGATGCCGGGCTTGCCGAGCGCTCGCAGCTTTATGTGGAAGCGCTCGGGGCCAAACCATTACGCGGACGCCGTTAAAGTGGCGCTGGTTATTTGGAGATTCTTTACGGCTCCTCATGATGTGAGGCCCGTCGACTTGACACCCGCCTCGAAGTAGCTATGGCTCAAGAGGCAACTTTTTCGGAACAGCGTGCGGCTGCGGCGGGTTATCTGGCGTTCACGTATCCAGGAGACGCGGACTCAATCAGAGCCATCATGGACGCGGCGTGGGCGGACGCCAAAGCCGGGAAGACCGTGGTCAGCACAAGCTACGAAGGGGCAAGCACTTCGTCGATCCTCACGGGGCTCGATCCTACGGCGATTCTCGCCGCGTGTCAAGATGTTTTAAGCTCCATGGGGGTGGCGGGGGCTACCTCAACGGCCTCGCGCTCAATTTTCACCCGCTTTGGTTCTCAAGTGGCACAAACGTAGATGGACGAATCCCTCCCTATTCAAGTGCGTGCGCGCCAGAGAATGCGTCGAAACGCGCGCACCCCGAGCGCCATAGGCGTTGCGGGCGCGATACCCGCAAACATAGGCGCATCTCCTGGCGGCAATGGCGATTACGCCATGAGTTTAAAGGCATGGAGCGCATACGAGGGCGCTAATTGGAGCCAAAACCGGGGCTGGATCTATTTTCCCACGCTTTATTCTAAAAGTGACCTTGACCAATACACGTTAATCGAATTAAGGCGCAAAAGCCGGTGGCTCTACGTAAACGTGGGCCTCGCCACGCGCGTGATCGATGGTATCGCAAAGATGGTGGGCAGCCTCACGCCCGTGCCGCAGACGGACGACAAAGATTGGAACGACCTTGCGCTGCAAAGCTTCACGGACAACGCCGGGGCAGAGATTGTATTCGATCAGAGCGGCAAATTTAATTTTTGGAGCTGTCAGCCCATGCTCACAGCCCTACGGCTTCTGGACGGCGATGCCCTAGCGGTCTTAACCGCAACGCAAAGCGACATTGCCTCGGTCATGTTTTACGAGGCTCACCAAATCGCCAATGCCGATAACACATTCCTTGACCAAGATCAATGGACGACGGGCGTGATGGCAAACCCGCAAAATCGACCCCTACAATATCGGATTGTCACCGATGATGGCAAAAAGAGCGTGGACATAAGCGCCTCGGATGCCATCCTGCATTGCCTTTTTCGACGCCCTTGCCGTCAAAGAGGCGAGCCCGCGATGCGTCATGCGATAAACCACCTACTTGACCGCACCGAGATCCTAGGGTTTCTCAAGACGAGCATGAAAAACGCGGCCACAATCGGCTATCAGATTACCAGAACTCCGCAGTTCTCCGGCCCCGTAAACTTGCCGGCGCTTAATCAAGGCCCGATTGACTTTACCGTGCCCTCAAGCGGCGCCGTGATAAAGGTGGAGGATGCCTTTAGCGGCACAAAAACGCCGGTTATGAATCCTGGCGAGGAGATTAAAATGCTGCTGGATGAACGGCCGCACCCTAATCAGATCGAGGGCATGGACTATTTGGTGCGCGACATCGCGTGGGGCTTTGATATCTCGCCGGATTTGCTCTGGAACATCGCAAAGGTGGGAGGCGCCGACACGCGCTATTTGCTGGCGGACGCGCAAAAGACCGTCGAGAATATGCAAACGCTTCTCGCGGATCAATTTTGCTCCCGCTTTTGGATTTATTACATCGCGAAGGAATTAAAGGCGGGCCGTCTTAGGCAACCCACCGACCCTCAATGGTGGCGGCATTCGTGGCAACCCGAGCAAAAGTTAACGGTGGACATAGGCCGCGACGGTAAGCTTTACCTGGACATGCACAAGGCCGGTTTAATTAGCCTCCAGCGGTATTTTAGCTCGGCTTATGGCGCAAGTTGGCAGCCGGAGATGAAAGAATACCTAGACGAACGCAAATGGATCGTGGACGAGATCGAGGCGCGCGGCTTAACTTACGAGCAAGCGTTCCCGCCAGCGCCCGGCGTGCAGAACATCACGCAACGAGAGCAAGCCTCAGAGACCGCCACCGGAGCAGAGGTACCCGTGACACCTAAAAAAGGCGGCGGAGGAGGAGGCGCATGATTATCGCCACAGATTTTGATGGCGTGAATTTCTACGGAGGCGACACCTTTGATCTCAATCTTAATTGGAAGGACGCCAACGGCAACCTCTTTAACCTCACTGGGTGGCACGCGAGGCTGCGCTTTTACACCAGCAAAACCGCCGATCGCACCGCCCCACAAATTGAGATCACCGACACGACGAACGCCATAACGCTCGGCAAAATAACGCTAGGCACCGCAAGCCCCAACATAGCTTGCAACATGCCCGACGAGGTTACGGGCAACTACGACACCACGCCGCCGGGCTATTACATTTTAGAGGTGGAGGACACAAGCGGCGCATGGCAACGCCTAATGGAAGGCAAAATCGTTTACCGCAAGAAATCATGATTGAGGTAATAGAGAACCAGACGACGGCGGAATTGCTGGACACACCTACCACGGTCGATTTAGGTGCGGCAACAAATGTTGATATCATTACGGCTATGGTCACAGCCCTCGAGGTGCTCGAGACGCAAGCGCCTATCGATGTCATAGGTGTGCCCGCCTCCATCGACTTAAGCGCCGTGCAATCTACGGTGATCGAGGTGGCCTCTCCAGGGCCGCAAGGGCCCACGGGCCCCACCGGCGCGCCCGGCACTGGAGCGGCTATTTTCAACGAGACACCAACCGGTACCATCAACGGCGTAAACACCAATTTCTTAGCGGCTAACAATTTTAGAAGTGAGACGCTCGCCGTTTACCTAAACGGCATAAGGCAGCGTCCCACAGATGATTTTATTGTTGTAGGTACTAACGGTTTTCAGACTACTGTGGCTCCACTTCCGAACGATAAGTTCTCAATCGATTACTTCCTACTCTAAATGGCTACAACACAGATACGCGGCAACACACAGATAATGGCGGGCACCATTGTCGATGCCCAAATCAGCGCCACCGCAGCAATCGTCACAACTAAGCTTGCCGATTCAGCAAATTTCATCCTTCGCACCGGCGTAACGGCATTCACCGCGAATCAGTCAATGGGTGGCTTCGCGCTAACAAACTTGGCGACTCCAGTATCCGCGACAGATGCTGCGCGCAAAGATTATGTGGACAATGTTGCGCAAGGCCTAGCCGCCAAGCAATCAGTGCGCGTCTTAGCATCGGCAAACGTTACGCAATCGGGCACGCAAACGATAGACGGCGTTGCGTTATCTGCCGGCGACACTGTTCTTTGCATAGGTCAGACCACCGGCTCGCAAAACGGCTCATGGACGGTGGCCTCCGGTGCGTGGACGCGCACTCCAGATTTCGCGGACGTAAACGACGCAGTCCGGAGTCCTTATTGGTTTGTAGGGGAAGGCACCACTAACGCCGGCAGTGGATGGGTAATGACCACGTGGCCGTATACTATCGGGACAACGGCGCTCTCATTTACTCAATTCTCGGGCGCCGGGGAGATCATCGCTGGCAATGGATTATCAAAATCCGGCAACACGCTCTCAATCAATACGGCCGTCACGGTGGACGTAAACAGCATTCAAACGCTGACTAATAAGTCCATCGTAGCAACACAGTTAACCGGGACGCTACAAGCGGCTCAATTCCCAGCGCTAACCGGAGATGTCACGACCTCCGCTGGTTCGCTTGCCACGACTATCGCCAACAGTGCGGTTACGTTGGCTAAGATGGCAAACCTCGCCGCCAATAGCGTTATTGGTAATACCTCCGGCAGTGCCGCCGTGCCTGCGGCAGTCAGTCTAGTTAGCACGGCTACCGCAAGCACAGTCCCATTCCGTGACGCCAACGCCAATTTTCAGTTAAACAACCTCATCGAGAACATGACTACCACCGCTACGGCGGCTGGTACGACGACGCTCACGATCTCCAGTTCAAAGACTCAGCAATTCACGGGCTCTAGCACTCAAACTATGGTGCTGCCTAACGCGACGACGTTGCAAAATGGTCATCAATTCTACGCGATGAATCGTTCAAGCGGGGCCGTGACCGTCAACATGAACGGCGGCACTCTGCTGCAGACGATGGCGGCGAGCAGTTTTTGTTTATTCACGCTGATAAATAACGGCACGGCCGCGGGCACGTGGGATTCTGCCTACAGCTCTGGCGGCGGGTCTGGCACCGTCACTACTGTCTCGGTGGTCACCGCAAACGGCTTTGCTGGCACTGTTGCGAACGCTGGGACGACCCCGGCAATCACGATCTCAACGACAGTAACCGGCGTGCTAAAAGGCAATGGGACGTCGATCTCTGCTGCGGTTGCGGGTACCGATTTCATGGCGCCCTCAGATTTTGTCGTGCGCGAAACGCCCACCGGATCTGTTAATGGCGTGAACACCAGCTTCACCCTCGCGAACACTCCTATCGCGGGCACGGAGCAAGTCTTTTTGAACGGCTTACTACAGGAGCCCGGCGCAGGGAACGATTACACGATTAGTGGCGCAACGATCACCTATCTAACCGCACCGCTAACAAACGACCGGTTGAGGGTTAGCTACTACAAATAAAATGGTCGAAATGCACATTAGTTACGACGAAAGCACCGGCAATGTGAACGTAAACGGCCCGGTACACAACAAGGGGCTTTGCTACCTAATGCTCGAGTGTGCCCGCGATGCAGTGAAAGACCACGTTGACGCCATTCAGAGGAACGCGGAAGCAATTCTTCCACAGAACGGCTTGGTTTTTCGCGGACAGGGCAAGCGAGGAAGACGATGACATGGCTGCGACTAGCGTTAGAAGTGCTCAGATTACCGACGGGACAGTGCAACGCGCCGACTTGTCCGTTAGCGGCGCAGTCAATACAAACGTCATCGCAAAATTAATCCAGCCGGCTAACGGCAGCATTACGCTTACCAGCACTGGCGTAGATGCTGGCACGGGCGATGTTACACCTACATTGCCCAGCACAATACCATCCGGCGCGATTACGCAGCTTTACATCGGCAGCAAAGCACGCTTAACCGCTCTCTCTAATGGATTGCAATTAGAAGTGCAAGATAGCGGGGGCACTTGGCACACGGAAGTTCAATGGACAGAATAAGATTTCTTTTGTTGTTGATCCTTTTGACGACGGCGGCAGAAATCCGTGCGGCGCAAACAACAAACGTTCAAGACATATGGAATCAAACGCTCACCATTGCATCTAGCGCGAGCGCAACGCTTGACGATCTCAAGGTGCAAGCTGCTACGACCACAGTCACGGGCACAACCGCGATAACAACCAGCACCGGCTTTAACAAGATTTCAATTTATCAACCAACATTCACAGATGCCTCCGCCGTTACCATTACGAATGCTGCCACCGTTTACATTGCGGGCGCCCCACTAGCGGCTGGATCATTGACCATTACCAAGCCCTTCGCGTTATGGGTTGCGGCTGGTGCGACTCGACTTGATGGCGTAATTAACCTAGCCGGCTCTACCGGCACAAGTGGCCAAGTATTAACAAGTCAAGGCGCAAGCGTTCCAATTTGGGCAAATGTAGCTGGAGGATCGAACGGCAGCGTCCAATATAATAGTTCCGGAGCATCGGCTGGCAATTCCATACTCACTTACGATGGGTTTTACAATTTCTTGATGACCAGCACCAACAATGCCATCAGTTTCATGAAGGTGATCAATAGCAGCACCGGCGCCTCTGCCGACGCTGCGTTTATAGTGCAAGGAGCCGCTAACGTCGCCGAGTTTGGTTCTCGCGGCACAAATGAAACGGCAACGGGAGTGATGGCTGGCGGCGATGCTTATGTTTACAACCTTCACAATTCAGGTGTTGGCGATCTCGCGATTGCATCCGAAACGATAATTAAGTTTGGAGCCGGATCGGGAGATACCGAAGTCGCGCGCATCACTAGCACCGGCTTGCAACTCGGTAACGCCACACAAGACACGGGGCTAGCACGCAATGCGGCCGGCGTGGTTGAGGTCAACAATGGCACGGCGGCAACCTATAGAGATGTCAAGCTAAGAAACGTAAACTTTCAGGGCGCGCCTTTCTGCGCCGTCATTACAAGCACGACTGATCAGACAACCACCGGGCCTCAGACTCACATCACCTACACAATTCCGGCCAACTCGGTGGTCGTCGGAACAACCTACCACTATGTTATTTGGGGCAATTTCGATAATGGAACGACACAGATCACATACACGGTTCAATCGATGCTTGGTGGCAATCAGATTGGCAACCTAACTTTCAACAGCCTTGCGTCGGCGCAAACCAACAAAGAGTGGAGGGCTGAGGGCAATGTGATCTTTCGGACGACTGGCAGCAGTGGGACAGCTTTCGCTGAGCAACAGGTCAAAGTCAATGGCGCAACGACAACCGACACCGATTCCTACCACCTTTTCAATCTTACAAGCGCCTTGACGGTTAACACAACCACGACAGAAACGCTTCTCGTGCAACTCTGGATGAGCGCAACCACGGGCACCCCGCACATCCGATCACTCGGAGGTTATATCCAACAAGTAAACTAAAATGAAAAACATCAACGAACGATTGGTCTTCTGGATTTGCATCCCGATCATTTTCTGCGTGCTCAACATAATGATCTACGCCGGCAGCTATGGCTGGAACACAGATCCGTCTGACGACCCGCGCATTCAAGAAGCCTACGGTTCGATTCTTAACTTAGGACGCAACGCAACGCAACGAGAGGTCAGCGCCGCGGCAATGAACTGGGTTGCAAGCTCCACCACCGATTACGAGCGCAGGAAAAACTTGCAGCAATACAGTCCCACTCCTTTTGCCACGTCACCGACTCCTGTGCCGTCCCCTACACCTTCGCCTACGGCGACAATCACGCCCACCCCCACACCCACACCTTGATGCCCGCAAACCTTTGACACTCGCGCACAATTCAAGATGCAACGACATGAGCTAAACCTTTACGGACAGATTGGCGCGTCCTTTTTCGACGAGGGCAACGACGCAAAATCTGTGGTCGCACAAATCAAGGCCGCTGGGGCTTTACCTATCGACGTGCACATCCACTCTGCCGGGGGGAGCGTTTTTGATGGCTACACCATTTACAACGCGCTCGCGGGCCACGCACCCGGCGTGGATGTTTATATTGACGGGGTGGCGGCTTCCATTGCGGCTTACGTAGCAATGGCCGGCCAAAAGGTAACAATGGCCGACAACGCCATGCTTATGATACACAACCCCACAATCGATACCGGCGGTCGCATGGATGGCAAGACCATGAAGCGGCAAATGGAACTTCTAGATAAGGTAACGCAATCTTACGCAGATGCTTTTGTTAAACGCGGCGTCCTCACGGAGGATCAGGTCAAAAAGATGATGGCGGACGAGACGTGGTTCACGGCGCCGGAGGCGCTTCTTGCGGGGCTAGTCGACGATATCTCACCGGAACTTGCGCTTGCGGCCAGTTTTGACCTCTCGGAATTTAAGCACACGCCTCCAGAGATTTTGGCGCAAGCCGGCACAAAGCCATCAAAAAAGCCGGGCTCTCCGCAAAGTCCACCTAAAGGCTACCCGCAAAGCAAAGACCAATACGCCGACCCTGAGAATTACAAGTACCCAATCGACACAGAGGCGCACACAAGGGCCGCGTGGTCTTACATAAACAAAAGCGAAAACCGCAGCGGCTACAGCGCAAGCGAACTCACTTACATGGAAAACCGCATCAAGAGCGCAGCAAAAAAATTTGGGATCAAAATCGCGGAAGAAAAAAGCAAAGAAACAGAGGGTCGTTTTGACATTAGCGCAACCGGCATGGATAAACTAATTGCGCAGGACACCCCACCGGAAACTCCCGAGCCAGCGCCAGAGCCAGCGCCGCCACCGCCACCTCCGGAGGAGGAACAGCCCAGCACCTTGGACAAGCTGAGGGCAATGCTTAAGCCAAAAGCGGATTTGCAAGCGGAAATCTCGCGCTTGAAAAGCCAAATTGACGTGCGTAATGCTTCCATCGTGCAATTAAACGCCGAGATCGCTGCCTTAAGGGCCGAGGCGGCGGAATTGCCGGCAATCAAAAAGCTTGTGGCGGAATTAGAGGCGGAACGGAAAAGTGTGGATGCCGCTGCGGCCGACAAAGTTGCAGCGCTAGGTTTCCCATCAAAAGACCTACCGGCGGCCTCTCCGGATAAAGAGGAGAAGAAAAAAGAGGAAGTTCCCACGGCAAAGGCGCTTCTCGAGGAGCTTAACAAAATCACTGACCCGATGGAATTTACAAGAGCTTACAACAGATTGCGGCCAAAAATTCAGGCCGCGTGGCAAGCGTCAAAGGCATCTGGCACTTTGACACCTTAAGACTTACAACAACCGCTCCTTATGGCAACCTATACCAACCTCTCTGACATCAACTTTGCTCAACAAGCGCTGCAAGGTTTCGTGGCGACGCTTTTGCCACTCAATCAATTCAGTACCAATTTTGAGCCAACACCCATCCCGCCCGGCAATACGGTGATCGTGCCCTTGATCGGTTCGCTCACGGCCACCACCTTTGGAGGCAACTACGCAATTTGCGGTGGCACCATGACCGGCATCACTGTGGTAATCAACCGCCATAAGCACATCCCCATCGGGCAAAGCGATTTAACGCGCGCCTCAAGCTCTTGGGCGCAACTCGACAGATTCGCATTCCAGCAGGGAGCCGGTCTTGCGCTTGCGGTCTTGCAGGATGTTTTGTCTCTTGTCACAAGCGCAAACTTTGTCCTCGCGACTAGCGTGGCCAATCAATCCTTCGGCATAGCGCAAATCCTAAAGGCCCGCTTGGATTTGAACAACAACAAAGCGCCTTTCCCTAACCGCTCCTTGGTGCTTGATGTGGCGCCCTACAACTCGCTACTCACGCTTACCAATTTTATTCAGGTGCAAGCTTTCGGCTCGCGCACACCCATCGTCGAGGCGCAAATCCCTCGCGCGCTTGGTTTTGATATTTTTGAGACTAACGGTTTGCCCGGCTCAAACAGCATCATGGGATTTGCCGCGGTGCCGAGCGCGATTGCGATTGCCATCCGCTACCTGCAGCCCGGTAGCGATCAGTACTACATCGATGCGCGCCCAGTTGCCGATCCCAATACGGGCGCAACCTTTGGCTACAGACGGCACTACGATCCCAATACCGGCAACGAATACATCAACCTTGAATGCAATTACGGTTACGCCGCTGGGATCACGCAAGGCCTCGAATTCTTTCAACGCACCGATTAGAAATTTCATTCGCCATCGATAAAGGGTTCAGACAGATAAAACGGTCGTGCTTGCGCCAGCGCGACCGTTTTTAGTTATGGCAGGTACGATTTCGCTTTGCCTAATAGCGGGCAACGTCGAGGAATACATTGATCGATGCCTCACGTCCTTTAGCGCGATTGCCGATGAGATTTGCGTGGTGCGCGCAATAGGGACGCAAAAGCCAGATGAGACCCTCGAGATTGCATCGGCTAAGTTCGGTGCCATCACCGCAGAATACAAAAACGGCGGGTTAGTGCATCCCAAAGATGGCCCATCAGAGGAGTGGCCGCACATAGATAATTTCGCGGCCGCGCGACAACAAAGCTTTGACCTCGCAAGCGGCGATTACATTTTCTGGTGCGACACAGACGATGTCCTTCTGTGCGGTGCCGAGTTTGTTAGGATGCACGCCGCAAACAACGGCTATCCCGCTTTTATGTTTCGCTACGACGTCTTTGGCCGCGGGGTCGATATCTCCCGCGAGCGAATGATTTTGCGCGGCTCCGGGCGATGGAAACATCCCGTGCACGAATGCTTCGATTTTAACTTGCCCCCCAAAGGCGTGGAGGATCAACGCGTCGTTGTGCGCCACTTGCCCTCCACGCACAAAACGGGATCGCTTGACCGCAATGTGCGCATCATGGAGTCAATCCCGGAGGCGCAACTTGTCCCTGGATTGATTTACCACATGCATGGCGAACTCATGGGCTATCCCGAACGACAAGAGGAGGCGGTTGCGTGGGGCAAGCGCGCTTTCGAGCATCCGGAGATGGGAAAAGCGGAGCGCTATGAGATTTGCCTTAACCTAGGACGCATAAGCAAAAAACCACAGGTGGCCGCAGCGTTTTACCACCAAGCCTACGCCGTTGACCCTTGCCGCCGGGAGGCGCTTGGACTTTTGTGCTCAAGCGCCCTTGATTTTGGCCGCAACGAGGAGGCCTACGCTTACGCGCGCCAGATGCTGGCCACCACGCCTCCGCAAGAGAAAAGTTGGAACGATAGACCCGCGGCCTACGCGTGGCTCGGTATCGACATTTTCACGCAAGCCCTTCGCATGAATAACATGGCGGAAGAGGCGGAACGTTGCCGCTTGCGCGTGCTACACGATTCCGGCGGCCCCATCATCTCGCTGATCCACGCCACGCGTGGCCGACCGCGACAAGCCTGCATCGCGCGCAAGGCGTGGTTTGACCTCGCGGAGCGTCCGGATCGTATCGAACACATTTTTGTCATGGACGCGGAGGATGAGGCAAGCTACCCGCTGCGTCGCATGTACAACGGCGTGGTGACGCACAAAGATGCGGGCCCCGTTGCGGCATGGAACCTGGGCGCCGCAATGACTTGCGGGCAGATCATGGTGCAATTATCCGATGATTGGACACCGGTGCCGCGGTGGGATGCCTTAATCGAGGAGCGCCTCGGCGACCTTTCCCACCCTAAAGTGCTCGCAATCTCGGACGGCGCGCGCAAGGATGACCTCCTTTGCATGGCAATCTGCACGCGCGCCTATTACGCTTTGGACTGGTTCTTTTTTCATCCCCGCTTTTTCTCCATGTTTTCTGATAATTGGTTTACCCGAGAGGCTTACCGCAGAGGCGTGGTGGTGCAAGCCCGCGATTTAGTCTTTACGCACCGGCACCCATTTTTTACCGAAACAACAGAATTTGACGCAGTATACCAGCGCTCCAATGCAAAAGAGCACTTCGAACAAGGCCAAAAGGTGATGGACTTTCTCGCAAGCGGCCGAGATTGGTCTTCGGTGCACGGATGGTTTAATTATTGGCCGTTCTATCAAGCCGTGGCGGCAAATCTAAAGGACGGCGACACCGTGGCGGAGGTAGGAACGTGGCTAGGACGCTCTCTAATCTTTTTGGCGCAAGAATGCCAACGCCTAGGCAAAAGCGTTAAGCTTTACGCCGTGGACAGTTACCGCGGCGAAGAGAATCAAAAAGAACAGTTAGATGTGGTGGGGCAACACGGTGGCAGCATTTTGCGCGCTTTTGAGCGCAACATTGGGCGGTGCGGGGTGGCGGACATGATTGCAATACTCGTGGGAGATAGCGCCGAAATGGCCGATCTAATTGACAACGAGGCGCTCGCTTTTTGCTTCATCGATGCCGCGCACGATAAAGATAGCGTGCGCAAGGACATCAAAGCGTGGTTGCCTAAATTAAAAAAGGGCGGTATGCTTGCAGGTCATGACGCGCAACATGCTCCGGTGATGGAGGCCGTGACGGAGCGCTTCCCTAATGCTCAAGTAGTGGGGCCCGTATGGATAGCAGCTTGACACCACCGCCAATCCTCTCAATCTTAACCCCAGCCGTTCCATCGCGTATCTTTGCGATTAACGTTTTGCAAAAAGCGCTGGCAGATCAAATAGGGACGCGGCCAGTCGAGCACTTGGTCTTGGTGGACAACAAGCGTCGCACGGTGGGCGAGAAGCGCGATGCGCTATTGCGCGCCGCGCGCGGCACTTACGTTGCCTTTGTGGATGATGACGACATGGTGGCGCCCAATTACGTAGCCGAATTGCTCAAGGCCTCAACACAACAACCGGACGTGATTACCTTTTGCCAGCAAGCCAGGGTTAATGGCGAGCCCGCCACGGTTGAGTTTAAACTTGGCAACGGCAACGAGCCTTTTAAGCCAGACGTGGTAGTGAAACGCAATGCGTGGCACGTGTGCGCGTGGGTGCGCACTCTCGCAATTCAAAGCCATTTTCCTGCCGTTAATTATGGCGAGGATTGGGCGTTCGCGGAGCCGCTTTGCAAGCTTGCCAAAAAAGAGGTGCACATCCCACAGGTGCTTCACTACTATCGCCACTCCACGGAACACTCGGAGGCGCCGCCACCGGAGCGCATTTTATGACCATGTATTTTCGCACCGAAGAGATGGCGCACAGTTTCCTCGCGCTTTGCTCCGAGCGCGCTATACGCGCGCACGTGACGCGCACGGGTCGCAAGTTGATTGTGGAAGCGGATGTGCCTCGCGGGGCGGCCCGCAGCAAATTTATTTCGGCATGGAGCGCCCGGAGCATGGAAGTGCCCGGGCGCCCTAGGCCAGATGATCCACAACTATCGTTGCGCTTTGCGCCACGCGCGTAGCTTCCGGATGGCGTAGCTCTCCGTGTCGATCTCGGAATACCGACCACGCGCGCCCCACGCGTAGCCCGATTTGTTGCGCGCTTTGCCTTGCCACAAGTGACGCAACTCGTGCGCAGCGAGGTAAACTAGACACTCAATTCGGTCGGCAATGTAGTATCGCTTGCCCTTTAGTTGCCCATACTGATAGGTTTGGTGCTTGCGCGGGTACATCCATCGTTGGTAACGTACCACGCCATCGCGCTTTGCCGTAAAGATGACGACTTGAGGAGCGACGCGGAGCAAGACGCGGTTGGGTCGCCCAGGCTCGGCGTGCCCTCCGCAGTGCCAGTGTGATCGATTTTGCACCGCGACCCTCACATTGGTTAAGCCCGGAGGCATCACAAAGCGTAGCACCTCGCGCACGACGTCGTTCGGTATGTCGGTCGTATTAGTTAGGCGCATCTTTATTCCACCTCCTTCCAGATCTCTTTGTCCAGCCTTGCAATCTCTGCCGCCTTAGCCGCATCGCGCGCTCTGAAGTATTCCGCCGTCTTGCGTGCCTCCTCTTTGCGCTTTTCCGCCACGCGTGCAAAGGCCGCTTGCGCTGAGGGCGTCATCCACCATTTGCTCAGTTGCGTCCGCTCGCCAGCTTTAGTTGTGTGGTCTTTTGCCATGCACCAATATAGCATACCGGAAAATGCTTTTTGCATATTTAAGCATGATTAGGGCGCATCCGTGGAATTCCTCCTAGCAAAAAAAAGTTAAAAAAAGTTGTTGCTCCGCTTTTTGCCTTTTTGCCCTTGGGCTTGACAACGCGGCCATTTCCGATGTCCCTGCAATCGCAAGTCACGACTTTGCTCGAGATGGGTATGAGCGACCGAATCGCAATGTTCGGCAAGACCGGACGCATGAAAGATCAGGACGCTAATCCCACGCGCACTTTTAATTGTTACTACACGCCCGTGCGTTCCAGCGAGCAGTTAACGGAGGCCTTGTTTAAGGAGATTCACGACTCCATCGTCCGCGTCCCTAAGACCGAGCAGTGGGCGGACGCCACGGTGGGCAAAGAGCTTACGCTAATTGCCGGCCACAACGATGGCACCGATCTAAAGCTCCGCATCTCCGAGCTTGGGCATTCCACCATTAACCCCGAGTTCGTGCTGGGCTGCAAAAACCTCTTCTAGGGCTATGGCTTTCGAGGGCGGTATGCAATTAACAATCAGCGTGAACGATGCGCAACTCGTGCAAAAGACGGCGGAGATGGCGCGTGCCACGGGTCGCACGATTGCGGAACAATCACGCGCAACCATGAAGGGCATCCTCAAATACATTATCACCTACACCCCGCCCGCAAGCGCAAAGGCGCAAGGCAAAGCGGCGCAAGGCGCCGGGCAAGTGGCCATTGTGCGCGATATGAAAAAGCTTTTTTACGCCGTGGATTTTAAGGGCGAACGCACAGAGAAATATCCGGATCCGCACGCCCTGCATCGTCAAGCTTTTGCCGGCGGTGGCAAAATGGTGGCGCCCACAAGGCGTTACCACGTTGATCGCGCAAAACTCACGGCACTCAAAACAACATTGCAGCGCAACGTCGGACTTCTAGCCTCCGGATGGGCGCCCGCCGCTCAAACGCTTGATATTCCAATCCCTGCCTGGGTTGCTAGGTGGTCTGGATCTGGACGCGGCACGGATCTCATAACTAGGCAACAAGCTACGAAGCTCACCCTAGAAGTTACAAACCACATTCCAACAGAGGCGGGCGTAATAGCAGCGCAACTCCGTCGATTAGTTGACTTCGCAAAACGAGCGCAACTGAATTCCATGATCCGGCAGTTGCCTTACATCTTAAATCGTGCACTTAGAGAGCACTGAAAAATGGCGTCGCCATCTATTCAACTCGATCTAGAGAACGCACTTAAAAGCTACCTAACAGGGATTTCGCTTTTCGTGCCGGCGGTGCCCGTATTTGCCTCTCATGGGACAGAGAGCGCGGCGGACGGCACCTACGTCTCAATCAAAGCGGAGCCACCAGATTGGTATGCCCTAGGCGGCTACAACGCGCAAATCAATGTGGTTTTCGAGTTTGGCACCAAAGTTAGCGACCCCGACGTGCGCAACGCCGCCGACATAGCGCACTCCGTTCGCACGGGCAACTTAATTGAGTGGCTCTCGATGCAAAATTTTGCGCAAGCCAAGGGGCAACTTAACGCCCCGGCGTTTCCAATACCCGACACGCGACCGTGGAAAGGCCTCGGCTTCAGCGCGTGGGAGGAAATGGCCCCTCCGGCAGAGGAACGGTCAGAAACGCAAATCATAACGCGGCTCGCATACGAGTTCATTGTTCAATTAGAGTCTTGAGATTTGACAACCGCAGATCCAGCAGCAACTTTTAACCTCTAAAACCTTATGGCACAGCACCAGCAAGTAGGCTCTTTTATTTACACGCGGAGCGCTCCCACGTTCGCGGGCTACATAGTGGTTGGCGGCACGTGGCAAGAGGACGATGCCCTGCAAACCGACGATGTCTTAAACCAAGACGAGCAAACGTTCAATACCACGGGCTGGGATCCCGGTCTTAACGCGCGCTGCGATTTACTTGCGCAAACTACGACTGCTGGCACGGCCTCGTTGCTCGTCCTCGATATTATCACGGAGGTCACGCCATCTACGCGGGCATGGCTGGTTAAAAAGGTTAGCAAAAAGTACGCAAAACGGAAAGTGGTCTTCACGGTAGAATTGCAAAACCGCGCCGCGCAAGACCTCACACAATTCTTTTAAAATGTGGATGTGCGCGACGGCTTCGAGTTCAGGACTGCGGATGACGTGGACGACAGTTTTGCGGAGGCCGTCGTTCACTCCCACCGGCACCGCGTCTTAGGTTTTCGGCTTAAGCCATTCTCGCTTTGGCACGCTGCTAATCTCGACTTCTTTGAGAGCCCTTTCCTGGGGCACAAACAGCCGGCTGACATTGCCGCCCTTTACGTTGCCGCGCGTATTTGCCAGCTAAAGTACCCTCACGTATTCCGCCGCGGATACCTTGAACGTGCGGTCGAATGGTGGGCAATCTTGCGTTTTAAGGCACTAAAAAGACAGAAAGATCGAGTAAGCTTCCCTTTGCTGCGCGAGATTGCAAAATTCAGTGCTTACCTACAGGATTACGCATCTCGACCAGAATACATGAGCGGCGAGGACGCCGTGCCCGTTAAATGCCCATGGTACCTTTACGAGGCGGCGACGCTCAAAACCTACAATCCCCGAATGACATGGTCGCAATGTTGGGATTTTCCCGTGGGCGAGGCTGGCTGGTGCAACGCCGCGATGCACGAGGCGCGTGGCATTAAGATTGAACTAGTGACACCTGAATATCGGAAAGCATTCAAAGAGGCTGGTTTAGAATAAACTTTTTATGGCCGAAGATGTTGTCGTAACTGTTGGCACCGACACGAGCGCGGTCACAAAAGGTCTCGCCGACCTCCGCAACCAAGTGAGCCGCACCATGGGCCAGATGCGCTCCGAGATGGCACAAGCCGTCAGCGTAGGAGGCATAACAGCGGCGTTTACCAGCATCCTCCAGCAAGTCAGAGATATCCACCGCGAATCTGTTCGCTTTGGCCTTGACGCGCAACAATTCCAAATTTTATCGAACGCGGCAAAAGAGTTTGGACTATCCGGCGAGGTGGTTGCCCGCGGCATGAATAGGCTCACGATCTCGGTGCAAGAGGCAATCACCAAGGCGGGCCCCATGCGGTCGGCGCTGCACGAGCTAAACATAGACGAAAAAAGCCTCATTGGGCTAAATCCGCAAGAGGTATTTTACAAGCTGAGCGACGCGTTAAAGGTTGCGGGATTAAACGGCGACACCTTTACGGCAATCGCGAAGTTAATGAGCGCTCGCTTTGGCACAGAACTCATCCCCATGATGCTGCAAGGCAGCGCGGCAATCGATGAGGCTGGGCAATCGATGTCGAGATTCAGTGACATCACGATTGACCGCATCGAACAAGCCCGCAGGACGCTCGAATCGCTTCGGGCAACCTTAACGACGCAATTAGCCGAATGGATGGGGGCGATCATCGCGCGGTGGCAAGCCATGTGGATGGCCATCGGTGCGGGCATTGATGTCGTCGTTATCAAAAGCATAGGAGGCTTTAAGGCCCTGGTGGAGGCCGCAAAGTTGCACTTACCTCAAGCCGAGAAAATCTGGGCGGACGCACAAAGGCAAGCGCAGGAAGCCACCGATGCAATCCAAAAAGATGTTGATGCGCTCTTGAATCCCCCGGCAGCCACGAAGCCGTCCGGCTTTAAAAATGTGGCGGCTGACGTAGAGGCGTTAAATCAGAAGCTAGGCGGCACCGCAACCGCTGCGGGTAGCGCCGGGGAGTCGATGGATGCGATGGAGCGCAAAACGCGCACTAACTTGATGTCGATCATGTCAGATCAGGAAAAGCTCAATACGCTTCTGAAAGAGCAAGCGGCTATTCAGGCGCAAATCACTGCCCTACCTAAGGATGATAGACTAAGCACGGTGGATAAACTTAATGCGCTCACCGAGCAGTTAAAGGAGAAGAACAGCGAGATTGCCGTAATTCAGCACAGGATATCCGATGAGGCGCACTCGCAGTATATCACCGATTTGCAAGATGCGGATGCAATTAACAAAAAGGTGGTAGCCTCGAAAGAGCAAGTAGACTTGACCTTGCTCCAGCAAGCCGGAGCGACGGACGCCGCGGAACAAAAGCGTCTTGAATTAGGCTACGACAAACAAATCACCGACGCGATCCAAAAAGCAAACGAGGCTTACGCAAAAGGGGACGCTTACATAGGCGACATGAACACGAAGCTGGCGCAACAATTGGCAACAGAAAAGGCGGTTGCCGTTGCAGCGTTGCAGGCTGCGCAAGTCAGGGAGGCCGCCTTAAGCGCCATTAACGCGAGCATTGAGCTACAAAAAATGCAGGGCTTAATAGGTTCGGAAACCGCGGCGGCTGAACAACAGTACGTTGATCTCCAGATCAAATCGCAAACCCTGGGTGCTCAAATTAACGGAGCATTAGCCGTAGGGAACACCGCCCTGGCGGAACAACTTAGCATCTACAAACAAATTACCGACCAGCAAGCCATCCAAGCACGAAATGCGGCAGCCGCAAAACAACTATACGAGACCGGCTTCACGGGCTCGATCCCATATAGCGCTCTAGGCTACTTCGCTCAACACGGTCTCAGCATGGGACCCACTGCTCCCACGTTCACGGCGGCTTTTGCTGCCGCCCGTGGCATTCAACCCGGCACTCCGGAATACAACCGCCTCCTACTTCAACAAACTGCGCAAGAGCAGTTGCGAAATTTGACCGGCCAAAACTTGAGCTTTTTCGATCAACTTAACCGCGACAAAATGGTGCAAGCTTTCTCGGCTACACAAGCGCAACAAGCGCAAAAGGCAGCAGACATAGCCCACCAGCAACAAGTTGCGTTTTGGGGCGCCATCGCACAAGGGCAGATGCCAGCGCCCGGCAACTTGGCTCAACTAATGTTTGGCATCCCCAATTTCGCCACGGGAAAACTCACGATGCCAGATGCCGGACAAGCGCAACAAATCATACAACTTAACAACATAATCACTCTCATGCAGGAGGGCCTAATGGTTCTAGGCGGCATTAATGGAAGATTGACGCCCATACCGGGGCTAATCTAGCGTCATGGCTCAACACACTAACGTAGGTGCGCACCCTTACACTACGGGCTTGGTTCTTCTCGCAAAGCCCGAGGTTGACACAACCGAGTTCGGGATGAAACAGGGAACATTTCGGTTTCTGCTCGACAACTCATTGTGGCCAATTCTCGAGCCGCTTCGCGGCATCCCTTGCGGATCTACCGGTTTTGTGGGGGCCGACGCAAATACGATCGGTTTTCTGAATAGCGTCTCATTCATGGGTGCACAAACGCTAAGATGGAACCGAGGCGGACAATGCCCCGGCGTAGGCATCTTGGAGGTCATGTGTCAAGGGGCCGTTTTCGCCGGCTCGAGCACTGGACAGCCCGTTGCATCAGTGCCCATCCAATACCGCGGCGCGCGCTACACATCGGCTCCGGCAGTCGTGTTCACCGCAAATCCCAGCAGCGATCAAATTACTGCCGCCGTGGCGTCCTCGACAATTGGCGCCGACACCGCCACTAAAGTAAGCGGCGGCAGTGGTTACGCCGTAAACGACATCCTAATAGTATCGGGCGGCACTTTTACCATGCCCGTCAAGCTTAAGGTTGACTCAGTTGCCGCAGGAGTTATCGGTAACTTTCACATTCATGATTACGGCCAATACACCGTGGCACCTAGTAACAATGTCTCCGTGACGGGCGGCGCAGGCACCGGCGCAACGTTCACGATCTATTTCAGCGTCAATAGCGTCACTGTAACCAACGGTGGCTTATACAAGAGCCGCCCCACCGCGACTCCATCTGGCGGCAGCCCTCAAAACGCTGCGGTTTTCGGCACGCTAATCATGGGTAATCCGCAGTCACTCAACGATGGAACGCTTACGGTGCCTTTTCATCAAATCGGCACGGTGAAAGATACTGTGACTTTCACTCTTAGCGACACTGACAATACCGGAACAACCACGCTCCATTGCAGGTGCATAACTTATATTGGCGGTCCATTGCCCTACACGCACGTGGTGTCCGGCGGCCAGGACTATTTACAATCATCGACCAATTCGGCGTTGCCACCCCTTGATGGGAGCGTAGTCCCGAACGTAGGTGATCGAATATTGGTTGTAAGCTCGGGAACGCCCGACGGCGGAGTTTACTCAGTTACCAATTTAGGCGTGCAAGGCGTAACGCCGTGGCGCATGGATAGAGTGCCCGAAATGGATCAGAGCACCGAAGTGAACACAAACGTTTTTGTAGACGTCTCGGAGGGCGACACCGGCGCCGGCTTGTGGCAATGCACCGTGACGGGCTCTTTTACCATAGACGTTGATCCCATCACATTCGTAAAGGTCAACGGCCCATTTAACCACACGCCAACGTTCAAGATAACAATCGATTACCACGCCATTGAATTGCACTATGAGTACATGGCGAAAACTTTCGCACCTAAACCCCGTTGGCTGAGGCACGAGTATCAGCGCAACAGCGATGGTCTCATCATTATCCATCCCGCCGTGGGCGAAGCAATGGTGCTGGATATTGATTCCGTGGTCGCTATCGTGCAAATCGTAACGCGCGACGCCTCTAACAACATCACGTCGGTCTCGGATGGCTCGCAAGTTACGATCACTGAAGACACTTGGCGCCCACGGGTAAAATACATAGGCACCACGGCGCAATTTGAGCAAATTCCGGCGGGTCAATATTGGCACGTGCGAGAACAAGCCACGATTAAAATCGTGCCAGACACAGCCCTATGAACGAGAAATTGAAGCGCGCTATTGAAAAATTACATGAGCTATGGAAGAAGGGCCTCTTCGCAGATAGCCCTGATTTTGTAATCATGAAACTGCCCGACGGCCGCTACGAAATTCGATTGCGACGGTAGGTAGGCAAATGTTCAGACGGAAAACCGGCATCATTGCCTCACTGGCCGAAGATCATCTTGCGCGCCGCGTAGCCGCCATTCTAGATCTTCACCAAAAGGGGATAGTCGTCGATTCTGACCACGTTGTAGCGCAAGCTTTACCGGATGGCCGTATCGCGTTGCGGCTTAAGCACCCGCGCAAGAAGCGACGCTTGGCGGCGGCGGGGCCGATCTACACGCGAGCATTAACGATTAACCACCTAAAGGTGCCCAGCGACCAAACGGACTTCCCAGTGTGGGTAACCTTTACAGACCCCACGCTAAAAACCCTCGCAAATGGCGGCCACGTCCACAATGCGAGCGGCTACGACATCGGCTTTTATTTAGATTCCGGGGGCGCCACAAAACTGAAATGGGAGATCGAGCGTTACAACGGCACACTCGGCGAAGTGGACGCCTGGGCGAAAATCGGAACAGTTAGCAGCCTCAATGACGTGGTATTTTATATGCGCTATGGCGACGCATCTATCTCCACCGATCAATCTGATCCCGTCAACACTTGGTCGAACGGTTTTGCGGCCGTATATCATTTTAAGGACGGCATTATTTTGAGCACTGCGGACAGCCTCGGCGCGTTCAACATGACCTCAACTAATTCGCCCGCCGCTACGGCTGGACAGCTTGACGGCGCGATCGGCCTAACGTCGTCGAGCAGCCAGCACGTTGAAACACCAAGCAACGGGCCAGCGCCAGCCGCGCTCACGTTGTCCGCGTGGCTTAAAGGCACGACTTTTCCGAATGATTACAATGGGGTGATCACCAAAGGCGTCGCAAGTACTGATTATTGGGGATTTTTTGTGAAAAGTAGCGGTAAATTGTATTGCAGGGTAACCGGAACGGGCGTGAGCAGCTACGACGGCACGGGATCCCACACGCTATCTACCGGCACGTGGTATTTTGTTGCAGTGACTTACAACAGCACTTTGGGACTCGTGGGCTATGTGAACGCTGTCTCAGATAACACAGCCGCGGCTAGCGGCGCTGCAACGAACGCCGGCGCTGCAAGCGGCGTTGGATTCCAAAGATCAACGGGCACGCGATTTTTCAATGGCGTCATCGACGAGGCACGCATTTGCAGCGTGGCCCGCGCCCAAGATTGGATCACAACTGAATACAACAACCAGTCCTCGCCGTCGACATTCATCACGGTCGGACCAGAACAATAAAAGGCACGCGACTATGCAAAAGAAACTAATCAAACCATCCGCCGCGACGGGGATTAAGGCTGCGCCATACCAACGTGTTTTAGCCGTAAAAGTTGAGACCATTGCGGACATAATCGAGCGAGGTCTAATTGTCGATTCAGACGATGTGGTCGTTCAAAAACTTCCCGACGGTCGTGTCTCTTTGCGCTTGCGCAATCCATAAGGGCTTTTTGACACCGTAGCTCTCCACGATATGGCAGCAAACGCAACTAGAAGCGTTACCACTCAATACACCGGCGACGTTGTAGGCACAGAGGTGTTTACTTCAACCACCAACGTGACCTCCCCAGCGTGCATCACGCTCCACAACTTGGCGTCTGGCTCGAATACGATTACGCCGCCGCCGTTTGGCTCGGCTGGCGGGATTAGTCTTGCGGGCGTAACTATAATCCCACCGGTCGGCAACACGGCGGGCATCACGTTAAAAGGCGTAGCTGGCGACACCGGTTTCGCGCTGCATAAAACCGATCCGACGTCTTTGGGATTGGACTCTGGCCTTACCGCATTCGTGTTGGGCGCCACGGCTGCAATCACTGGCGTTCGATGCTTTTGGACGTAATCCCGTGGCCGGGGAGGCGAATAACAGCGCACCTAAAGCCAACGGCATTGGCGGTATCCTAACCTCGCTGGTCAATAAAGGCGACAAAAGCGTGCAACTTGTTGTTGCGGTCATCCTTATCGTAAACACCTACATGACAAATAACAACGGCAAGGGCATTAGAGATGCAGACCGGCGCCTCGATCAGCTTAGACTATCAATGGCAAGGCAAGTGAAAAGCGTCTATGATAACCAGAATTTCTTGTTCGATTTCGTGGACGAAGTTCGAGGTAGCCAAGATCGAATTCAGACCAAGCTTGGCGTTGCGCATCCAGCGTTCACGCCTTACCCGAGACAGATAATTCCAGAGTTCCAAGATTACATCCATCCATACTATGACACCCAAAGGTAAAGCGCACATCAAAGCGCACAAGCTCGAGCCGCTGCTCACCATCGGCTCAGTCATCATTTACACCTCGCCCGGCGGCGATTACGTCTGTTTTGTTAGCGACCTTGACGTCTGCACCGACGGCACGGGAGATGATCATGGCGACCCTTATTATCAAAGCCAGACCGCCTATTACAACAACGGCAAATTTTTAAACGCCGACAAGGACAAATACATCGTGGTCCCTCCGCAAATCCGCTCAATGGTGCCGCCCGTAGTAATGGGATGCCAAGGCAAGTTAACGAGGTTGGACAGCATGGCGCACAGCGCCGCGGTGGTGGGAGAGATTGGCCCCAGCGACAAGACTGGCGAGGCAGCAATTTGCTTGGCAAAGTTGATGGATCCAAAGGTAACGGCCAATAGCGGCGACTCTAGGTTGATTTACTTTTACGAGCTATGGCCCGGCAAAGCCGCAGTGGTGGATGGCAAAAAATACAAGCTTGAACCCGCGTGAATAACAATTATGGATGGTTCTGGTGGCTCTTGCTCGCCGCGGCGGTTGCGGTCACTGTAATCGTGTGGTTTTTGCGACTTTGACATCTATGAGCCCAACAGATTTTGCTCACGCATCGGAGAGCGTTAAGGCTCTCAATCCTGACTTTTTTGGCGCGCCGCTCGAAGCCGAATCTCGCGGCAACGCTCTACTTGCGCAGGGCGTCGGCGCGCCTCTCCCTTCTCGCGACCGAATGAATAAGACCGAACGCGAATTCGGCGCAATCCTTGAGGCCATGAAGCGCGGCGGCGAGATCGTGCGCTACGAATACGAGGGCTTAAGCTTGCGGTGGTCGGGGATGCGCTACACGCCGGACTTTGTTGTGATCTTAGGCGAGGTGCAGCGGATGGCTTGCGGCATTAGACTAATCGAAGTCAAGGGCCCTCACATTTGGGACAGAGACATCGTGCGCTTCAAGGGTGCGCGAGCTTATTGGCCAGAGTTCGCCTTCGAGATGTGGCAAAAAGCGCGAGGCGAGTGGCGCCGTCTATTTTGATCGATTTTTTAGATCGTCAATCGCCGTTTGAATCTCGTCCGGGATTTCGGCGTCTTGATTTCCCACCGTTGCGAATTGCCTCCGCAACGAGTCGGCCTCCACGATAGGAGCGGGCGTTCCAATCAGTTTGCTGAGTTCCTCGGTCGCCTCTTTGTAGGTGAGGTTTTTTTTCTTTTCCGCTGAATGTTCTGAATGTTCTTTTGGGTGTGCCATAACTTTTTGCTTAATGTCAAAGGAATTGGCATGAAAAAGCTTTAAGCATATTGGGTGCCACTCTGCCCAATGCGCTTAAAAAATAGTCAAAAATAACTCTTGCGCTTTATTATGCTAGGTCTATAGTGGTGTCATGATGAACAAAGCTAAGAACAACAAAGACGCTGCTCGCGATGCAGAGCAAAACCCATACAAAAAATACGCGGACCTCATCGAGGACTGCGAATTCGGTAGCGAAAAGGGCGCAGAGAATTTGCTCGCCATTCTAAAGCAACGCGACGACGCGCAAAGCCTAATAAGCGCCCTTATCGCCGAAAAAGCCGAGCTAATGGCGACGTGCATTTATGCATCCACGAAGTTGATCCAAGGCGACGAGCACCAGGCTCGCCTCGCGCTGGTCGACGTAATTGCAAAGATGCAACCGCAAGTGCGCACTAAGCTTTTAAAGGGCGAATATGCCGGCGAGCCGCACCGCGAGTGGGTGCTTGTTGATGGCAACAACCACGTTTTTGCGCGCAGGACGATGACCGATTCGGAGGCCGACGCCGCTAACAAATCCCGCAACGACTCGACCAGGATTATGGGCGCCGCTTGGGTACTTGCGGAGGATTAATTTCAATGACCTACGAGATCGAAAACATTTTGCGCGAACTAATTAAATCGCACGGCCTCGAAACCGTGCGCCAGCACCTGGACGCCCTTCTTGGACAAGCTTTGTGGGCGGACTGGCAGCGCCTAAATTCGTGGGTGACGAACACCGCTAATGCAATCGCAAGGAAAAGTGCCTAACGGTCGAGGCTTGGCGGCTCGCGTGGCCCGAGCCTCGGACGATATGCAAAACCAAAAAACAACCGAAAACGCCATCGCGGCGGCAGAAGCCCGCGCAAGGGAAGTCAACGCAATGGGGCCCACCGTAGACATCGGTGAAAACTGGTATCAAGCGGCTGCGCGCTACATGAACGAGCGCGACGAGGCTATAAAGCACCTCGAGACAGCAATCCGCGTATGCGAGGAGGACGGTCACGAATGGGGCTGGATGATATTTGCGCGACAGTTCTTGAAAGGAGCGACGCGATGACCGCCGCACAAAATCGCGTCACGGAATTGCAACGCCGGATGGTGCAATGGCGCAACGATTACCTCGCAATGCTCGCGCAGCGCGACTTGATCGTGCGCCAAATCGCGCAAGCGGAACAAGCCGCCCGCGGCAACATCGTGCAGTTCAAAACGGAGGTGGCGCAATGAACTGGGGCCACGAAGTTACGCTAGGCCAACTCATGGTGGAATACCCATGCTTACGCGTCTACCGCGAACTCATAAATGTCGCCACTACCAAATGTTTAGGCACCGAGGAATTAGCTCCGGGCTACGCCGAGGCCAATAAAGAGCGCGTCGTGGGTGCGTGGGGAGCGCGCGAGCTTTTGCTTACATCGCCACTTGAATTGCAGCGCGGTCATCGCATGGTTGTGGTCAAGGCAAGCGAGCGAAAACCCATAAAGTGCAAAGAACACATCTATGCGCACCTCTAAGCAAAAAGGGTGCCACATTGATAATTCATGCTAAAATATATTCAAAAATAGTTGTTGCGGATATTTATGCTAGGTGCTATGCTGCGAACATGATTAAAACAAAGAACAACCAAAGCGCGGCCCGCGATGCAGGGCAAGCTCAGATTAATCGCGACGGTGTATGGGAACCTCTATCTGGTAAAGAGCGAGTACTTCGAGGTCTTATAATGCCTGACCAAACAGGCAATCTTGCATGGGAAAATCGCAATCCGGAAGGAGGGCAGGATTAATCATGGCTAACATTCGGATTTCCGTCGAGCACCGCCGCGGCTGCGGCTTCCGCAAACAAGGCGGCATCTATTTGGTCTCGCCCGGCACCGGTTTTGGATGCGGCTTGCTGCCTATCCCTCTCACGGTTTGTCCATGCTGCGGCTCCGGCTACCGCCACAACCGCGGCTTTACGTGGATCAACCCCGCGGCCATCGCCGCGCAATCCGGCAACGCTTGCAAGCGTCCAGAGGGTTGCTCTATTTGTCCGCTTGCGGATGCTAAAGTCCAAAAAGCTGGGATGATCTGGATCGGCGCATCTTTTTACAAGACACCGGACATATTTGATGCAGAGGCGCAGCGCCTAGGGATTAGCCGCCGCGTGCAAGCGATACCTCAAGGGTTTAAGATTGGCGAAAGCTGGATTGCGCTTGCGCACATTTACGCCATCCAGCCCACGGAGGTTGACCTTGCGGCTGGCACAAAAGCCAAGCCCGGCATCTTTCGCCTTTTTAAACCGCAAGCCATCGAATACGTGGTCAAAGGCACCGAGACAGAGGAGGAGCTTGAGCGCCTAGAAAAGCGCGGCTTCTCGCTGGTCAAGGTCATAAAAGCGGAGGAACCAAAACCGGAGGTGGTGGCAGCGTGATTGCGTTCCTTGTCGCATTCGCTTTGGTCACGCTATTGCAGCAGTCGCGCACAAAACGCAGACTTCGCGAAGTGATCAAGATGATCGACAACATGATTGCGAGCTTAAACCGCCCCACAAACTATTCGCAGCGGAGCCCGGAATACAACCGGGCTCCGCGCAACATCGATGAGGTGAACCATTATGCCTAGAAAAATCACAAACCTAAACAAGGGCGTTTACGTCATGATCTCGCCGGCTAACAGCCGCGCCATCGGACGCCTAATTGCCCGCACGGGGCGCACATTCTCGAAAGAGATTAACATGATCATTGAGGAGCGAGTGCGCCAGAACGACGTAGGAGACATCCCACCGCAAGAGGAGATGGCTAACGCCGCAGCATGAGCCTTTTCCGCGAATATCTGCGGTGGTACAACGGCGGGCCCACCTACTTTATCTACCAACAGGAACGCACTTATGATCATTCTTACAATACTTGTCGTCGCAATGTTTTTGTGCCTCGCCTACCTCACCGTAGACCACGTTATCAGCGAGATAAAACGCGACCGCGAGACCAAGCGTGAATTGGACGACTGGAACGCCCCGCCACCTAAAGAATATGACCCAAACACAAGAAAAACCAAGAAACGAGCTTGACGCATCCGGCAAATTGCGCACCCTCGTAGCCTCGCAACAATTCAAGAACGCCGTTGCCGCGGCGCTCCCCGTGCACTTACGGCCAGAACGCTTTGTCCGCGTGGCTTTAACGGCATTAACCAAAACGCCGCGCCTCGCGGAATGCGATCAAGCCTCCTTTTTTGATTGCCTTCTCACGCTCTCGCAACTTGGCCTAGAACCCGACGGTCGCCTCGCGCACCTAATCCCTTTTCGCAACAATAAGCGAGGCGTCACCGAATGCACGCTAATTGTGGACTACAAAGGTCTCGTGTCGCTTGCCATTCGCAGCGGACGCGTAGCCAACATACATGCGGATAAAATCTGCGATGGCGATGAGTTCATTTTTGACCGTGGCGAGATTGTTCGCCATCGCATCGATTTCCGTAAGCCACGTGGGAACGCCTACGCTTATTACGCTCTGGTACGTTTCAAAGACGGCACCGAACAAGCGGAGGTAATGACCCTGGACGAGATAGGCGATATCCGCAAGCGTAGCCGCGCTGCTAATGATGGGCCGTGGGTCACCGATTTCCATGAGATGGCAAAAAAGACCGTGTTCCGCCGCCTGACTAAATGGCTCGAACTCTCACCGGAATACCGAGATGCGCTGGAGGCAGACACAGATGCTTTGGAGGAGAAGCGTTTCGAGGCCGCTATCCCTATTGAGCGCCCGGTTTTTGATGCTTTGCCCTCACCGGAAGCGGAGAAGCCTAAGCCCAAATCTCAACCGCCGAAACCAAAAGAGGAGCCTCCTATGCGCGCCGGCGTGGTCATTGGCGGTAAAGCGCAAGAGATCCCAGCCCATCCGGAGGCACGCAAAGGCAGCAAGACGCCACAAACAGACGAGGTGATGAGGCGCTTGCGAGAGAGCGGCACTCACGATGATGATTTGCTCGTAATTGCGCGCGAATACGAATGGGTGGATGCCGGCACGCGATTTGTCGCTAACGTAGGCGAGGATAAGGCCAAGGCGCTTCTCGAGAACTGGGGCCTAATCACGCAAAAAATAGAGGAGCGTCGCAAAGCGGCCACAGAACAAAAACAGGCTCCACCACCAGAACAGTCGACTTTTGTGCCCATGGAGGGCAATCCCTTCGCATGATACAAATTTGCAAAACGCCGTACGAAGAACTCGTTGCCACGCTTGACCCCGTGCAATCGCACGAAGGCTACAGCCTTAAGCGTGGCGACTTTTTTCGCCTCGGGCCCGTTAACGGCTCAAAAGTGCGGCAATGTTTAGCGATTGTTCATCATCTGCTGGGTCGCAGGGAAAGCGGCGGCCGTCCACTCTGTGGGATCGTTACGGGCGGAGGCCTGCCTTCCCCGCAAGTGGCGATTGTGGCGGCCGTCGCTAACTATTTCGGTCTTCCTTGCGCCGTGACCACGCCTCGTTATCGCGATGGGTTGCGCGATTATAGGCGCATCAATTCCTCGCTGGCGCAACGCTTAGGCGCAAAAGTTTATGGCGTAGGCAACCCGCGCTCAAGCGGCTACGAGAAAGATGCAAAAGTCCTTGCGGCAACGCTAGGCTACGAGCAAATCAAATTTGGAATGTTTGGCGAGGTCGCGCTCGAACCTGTAATCAGACAAGTCCAAAATGTGCCGGACTACATCCGCAGAATTGTGGTGATTGCCGGCTCCGGACTCTCCGCCATCAGCATCTTGCGCGGCCTTGCCCGCTACGGGAAAAAGAACGTGGAGGATGTGCATATCGTGACGCTCTCGCACCACTTCGAGAACAATCGACGTCTTTGGTATTATTCGCAAAAACGCGACCGCTATCAAGGGCGAGTGTGGGTACACCCGTCGCCTTTCCCATACGGCGCCGAATACAAACACAATGAGCAAATGATGTTTGATCTCACTTATGAGGGCAAAGCATGGGCGTGGCTCACGGCCACGTACAAGCCCGACGAGCGCATCTTGTTTTGGATTATCGGGAGGCGCAATTACAACCTGGATTTAATCGAGACCATCCGGTGGCACATGTCGCCGCACGAAGTGGCCTTGCGCGCACCGGAACTCGAGCTA
>Ga0126378_10000420_pt1 | contig 31597 bp, 24 predicted proteins | sample PanSoiMetPlot_23_FD_92587 | JGI IMG/M metagenome (GOLD analysis project Ga0126378, IMG submission 92587) | Tropical forest soil microbial communities from Panama - MetaG Plot_23 | ecosystem: Environmental > Terrestrial > Soil > Tropical forest > Bulk soil | place: Panama | collected 2016-02-17
CAAGCGGAACGCATTGCCGCTCAAGCGAAATTCGAAGAAGCCAGGAAGAAGTCGGCGGACTCCCTGCCGGAAATACTGGACGACCCCACCATGCGTGAGGAGCGCCAGAAGCTGGCGGATTTGCGGCGACAATACGCCGAACTAAGCACAACGCTGACCCCGGCTCACCCCCGCGTGCAGAGAGTGCAAGCGCAGATCGATGAGCTGCAAACGCAAATACAGAAGGAAAGCAGGAACGTCGTGGGCCGCGTCAGCAACGAATACTCAGGGGCATTGGTCCGCGAAAAACTATTGTCCGAAGCGCACGCGAATCAGGAAAAGCTGGTGGCGGACCAATCCAGCAAAGCAATCCACTACGACACCCTGAAGCGCGATGTGGACTCGAATCGGAAGCTCTACGAAACGATGCTGCAGAGGGTCAAGGAAGCCAGCTTGGCCGCGGCCATGCGCGACAGCAATGTCATAGTCATTGATCGAGCCAGACCGCCACTGCTCCCCTACCGGCCAAGTCTTCCAATGAATACGTCGATTGGGCTGTTGAGCGGAGTGTTCCTGGGCTTTGCCTTTGTGATGCTTCGCGAACGTCTGGATCGCCGGATAAGCGCCCCAGGTGACTCGCAGGTCTATTTGGACCTGCCGGAACTGGGCGTTATCCCCTTGGACGGAGACGCCGCTGCTGTCTCATGGCACGACCCGAAGCGGCTGCAGCTTCCTCGTTCGATTCGCGGGCCCCTTCCTGCTGCCGCGAAGACATCCTCGAACGGAGATGGTCCGGAGCTTGCTACCTGGAAGCGTAAGCCATCGTTGATCGCCGAGTGCGCCCGCACCACTCTGACTTCTATTCTCTTGCCCACTCAGGATGGCGATCACCCTCAAGTTGTTGTGCTGACGAGTCCATGCTTGGGTGACGGCAAAACAACCGTGATTTGCAACCTGAGCGTTGCAATGGCGGAGATCGGTCGCAAGGTGCTGCTGATGGACGGCGATCTGCGCCGCCCAAGGCTTCACAAGGTTTTTCACGAATCCAACACTTGGGGACTGAGCGATGTGCTATGGGCGGACATTCCTCTGGACACTGTTCCCATCTCGCAGCTCGTACGCCAGACCGAAGTCTCCGGTCTTTCGTTGCTTCCTGGAGGTAGTTGCGGCGTGCCTCCCACTAATCTCTTTTATTCCCCGCGCATGTCCAAACTGCTGGCGCGGCTGCGCCGTGAATTTGACATGATTATGATTGACGCGCCGCCCATGATTCATTTGGCGGATGCGCGGGTGCTTGGGCGTCTGGCCGACGGCGTAATCTTGGTTGTCCGCGCCGGGCAAACTACCACTGAAAGCGCCCGATTTGCCATCCAGCGATTCACTGAAGATGGAACGCGCGTGCTCGGAACCGTTCTGAATAGCTGGGATCCGCGTACAGCCGGAAGCTACAGCTATGGAAATTACGGAGCCTATAAGTAATACGTTGAACGATAACCTGCCAACTGATCCCCCATTTGCTGCGCCTGATTGAGTTTTCAGAATGCTCTTTGACTCCCCGGCATATTTTGTCTTCCTGATCCCGGTTGTCTTTCTTTACTGGCGATTGGATCATCGCGCGCAGAATATTTTTATTCTGCTCGCGAGCTACTTCTTTTACGGATGGTGGGATTGGCGCTTCCTTGCGCTCATGATCGGCAGCACAACGATGGACTTTCTCATCGCGCAGAGAATTGCGCCCGGCTGCCCGGTGGCGAGTCGGAAGAAGTGGCTCATTTTTTCGCTGCTGCTGAACTTTTCTATTCTCGGAACGTTCAAGTACTTCAACTTTTTCGTGGACTCTTTTTCCGGAGCGCTGGGAACTCTGGGCCTTCACAATATCCCTTTACCGCTCCTTCGCGTGATACTTCCACCAGGCATTTCGTTCTACACGTTTCAGGAAGTCGCCTACATCGTGGACGTCTACAAGGGGCGACTCGAACCTGCAAAATCATTTGTGGAATATGGCTTGTTCGTTAGTTTGTTTCCTCACTTGATTGCCGGGCCGATTCAGCGACCAGGTCATTTGCTTCCCCAGGTCCAGAAAGAGCGTAGCTTCGATGCGGATCGTTTCTTCGACGGCATGATGCTGATTTTTTCCGGCCTCCTGCGCAAATGCGTGGTTGCGGACAATTGCGCTTTGCTGGCGAACGCGGCCTTCGGCGGACAATTTGGAGCGCCCAACTTTTGGATCGTGTTAATAGGTACTTATGCGTTTGCCTGGCAAGTGTACGGAGACTTCAGCGGCTACAGCGACATCGCTCGCGGCAGCGCTCAATTGATGGGTTTCCACTTCATGGTGAATTTCCGCCAGCCATTTCTTGCGCACCGGCTGCAAGACACCTGGCGGCGCTGGCACATCAGCCTGAGCACCTGGCTTCGCGACTACTTGTACATTCCTTTGGGAGGCAGCGCCGGCGGAGGATGGAAAACTTCCCTGAACCTTTTCATTACCATGGTTCTCGCGGGGCTTTGGCATGGCGCTAACTGGACCTTTGTAATCTTTGGCGCAATTCACGGCGTGGTGTTGTCTGTTGAGCGGTTCCTTTGGCCTACAGCAAAGAAGCCAGGTGAACCGATTCAACCTCGACCAGTTGCGGGTTTTCTGGCGCTTTGGGCACAACGAATTCTGACCTTTAACATCTTTTGCCTGAGCTTGGCTTTCTTCCGTGCGACGTCGCTCAGGGCGGCGACACAATTCCTAGCTGGACTGTCGAATTTCGCGTGGCGCAGCGAGTACGCCTCAGCGTTCTTTATGCTTTGCTTGTTCTCCGTACCGTTGTTCGTAGTGGATTTGCTGCTTGAGGTCTCTAATCAGGAATATCCGTTTGCGAACGCTTCTTACGCCCTTCGGACCGGAGTTGCCGCCCTTGCCATGGTTATCTTGGCCTTTTTCTCAGGGAACACGTTCAATGCCTTCGTCTATTTCAGGTTCTAAAGCGAGAGCTGTTGCTTACGCGAAAGCGGTAGTCGTGATTTGCGCGACCTTTATTATTGCCCTGGAATTCTCGTCTCGCTACCTGCTCGCGCACTACTCCGGGACTTACGAGCGTGTTTCTCAGCAGTATGAGCAAGCTCTCAAAACGCTCCCTGCTAAACCCGGTGAACCAATCTCCGTGCTGATGGTCGGCAATTCCTTGCTGCTGCACGGGGTAGAAATGGACCGCCTTCGCGCTCTAACTTCTTCCACCATGCGCATCTCTCCGGTTCTCTTGGAACAAACGGGCTACTACGATTGGCTGTACGGGTTGCAGCGGCTGTTTCGCCAAGGTGCGCGCCCTGACGCGGTGGTTGTTGGTGTCGGGGTGAACTACTTCCTCGAAAATGGCGTGCGACAAGAGTATGCTCCGATGCTCTTCTTTGACCCGCGAGACACGCTTGCTGTGGCTTCCGACTTGCATCTTGATCGGACTGCCACGAGCAATCTCCTGCTTGCCCATTCCAGCACTTTCTGGGATACGCGCAGCGCAATACGAACGCAGATTCTGAATCACATCGTTCCGCATCTCCAGGATTTATTCACCCTCATCAATCCGAAGCCGGTGCTTCCCGAGGGTCGCGAGTTTGAGCAGATTGCAATTCCGCGGTTGACGAGGCTGCAAGGGTTGTGCGACGCGAACGGAGCCAAGCTTATTGTTCTGGTTCCTCCGACGCTCTCCTCGGAGAGCGCAATCGGCGATATGACACGCGCTGCATATGCGGCGCGAGTGGACATATCCGTGCCGATTGACCCAGCGACGCTTTCGGCGAAGTTTTACCGCGAAGATGGGATGCACCTTAATGCTGAAGGTGCATTGATATTTACATCCGCTCTGGCGAAGGACCTTCCAGGGCGCGTTGTGACTCACAACACGTTGTCGTCAGTCCTGAGAACCAGTGCCCTGGAGCCTCTCTCGGCGGCCCATCGCTAGGAACGGTTTCGGATTTGAAAATGAGTGCCGAAGCGCCAAGTTTGCTCGCGGTGCAGCATGCGAAAGGTCCCTCGCTGACTGTCGACTTCAGTTGGATGTTTATAGGTAATGCGGTTTACGCCGGCGGGCAGTTTGCGACGCTGATGTTGCTGGCCAAGCTGGTCCGGCCGGAAATGGTCGGGCAATACGCGTTGGGCCTGGCCCTTGTTTATCCCGTTATGGTTTTCACGAACTTGCAACTCCGCGCCATTATGACTTCAGACACTCGGAAGCAAGCCGGCTTCGGCCATTATCTCGGGCTAAGACTGCTGACGACGTCGCTTGCGTTCCTAGCTGTTTTCGTTATCACTCAAATCCTGCGATATGAGCGCAGCCTGACGGCGGTGGCCTTGATGGTTGGCGTGGCCTTTGGCATCGAAACCATCAGCGACGTGTATTACGCGCGGCTGCAATTGCACGACAGAATGGCGGAAATCTCCAAGTCAATGATTGCGAGGGCAGTACTTTGCGTGGTCGCGCTAGCACTTGCCACTTATGTCAGCCGGAGTGTGCTGTGGGGAGTTGCAGGCATCGCCTTGGCGCGCGCAATCGTCCTCTTCGGCTATGACTGCAGCGAGCGCACGCAGGGCTTTGCAGAAAACTCCGTCTGGCGCTCTCAACCAGAATCGTTGACGCCGTGCTTCGACCGGGCCGTGCAGCGCAAACTGTTATGGGTCAGCCTCCCGCTTGGAATTGTCATGCTCCTCGGCTGCCTAAACTCCAGCCTTCCCAATTTTTTCATCAAGAACTCATCGGGGGAACGAGACGTCGGTATCTTCGCCGCGATTAGCTTCGTCATTTCCGTCGGAAACATGGCAGTGGTCTCCCTGGGTCAGTCCGCCTTCACGCGCTTAGCAAGAGCGCATGCCGCAGGTAATCTCGGAGCATTTGTCTCACTCCTGGGCAAGCTGCTGGCTTTCGGAGCGGTGATCGGTGTGAGCGGCATGATTCTCTCCAAATTTGCGGGTCGCGTGATCCTCACGGTCCTTTTCCGACCGGATTACGCCGAAAGGGCGGATCTTCTTCCGTGGATGATGCTCACGGGGGGCGTGTTGTTCATGGCTCAGTTTTTAGGATTTGGGTTAACCGCAGCGAAATTCTACAAACCGCAGGTCTGGCTGAATATTGCCGCTAACCTCAGCCTTTTCCTCGCCTGCTATTGGCTGGTTCCGCAGCGGGGTCTGCTGGGCGCGATCCTCGCGATGTTGATCGCCGCGATCGTGCAGCTTGTCGGGAGCGTAATGGTTCTGGTCAAAGGCGTCCGAAGGCAAACTGCTCTATGCGCCGAAAAGGCTGAAACGGTATGACACTGTCCGCATCGACGCCGATCCTACCCAGGGCTTGGGCCTTGCCAAGATCACCTAAAAGAGTTGCCGTTGGCTCTCTCAATGAAGCTGAAGAGCTCTCAGGGATCGGCAAGCTAGCGTTTGTTTCCCTTTGGCTCTTGGTATTCGCTATTCCCTGGGAGGACGCAATTACGATTTCCGACTTTGGTACGAGCGCGCGGTTGATTGGCGTGGTGACCATCGTTCTCGGGTTCCTGGCAATCCTGGAGAAAGGAACTCTCAGACGCCCCGCTGCTGGCCACCTGGTGATGGGTCTTTTTGTCACGTCAGCGGCATTTACTTACCTCTGGAGCCTCTACCCAGAGGGAACGCTAAATCAGACGGTCACCTACATCCAGCTCCTTGCGCTGGTTTGGCTAATCTGGGAACTCTCCCCGCAAGTAGAGCAGCAGAAGCGACTGATGCAAGCATATATCTTGGGCACTTTTGTTTCTGGAATAGACACGATCTATAGGTTTGTTTCTCACCAGGAGTCGGCCTATCAGCGCTATGCGGGCGCCGGGCTAGACGCGAATGACCTGGGACTCATGATGGCTTTAAGCATTCCGGTCTCGTACTTTCTGCTCCTTCAAGAGAAAGGCCCCATGGTTTGGGTCTATAGGTTGCAGATTGTTCTGGCAGGAACAACTATCTTCCTCACTGCGTCGCGAGGCGCCACGCTGGCGTCCTTGGTCGCCCTCGCGATCGTTCCCTTGACTCAAACGCGCTTGACCACGCGCCAGAGAATCGCTGTTCTCCTCACGATAGCGTTGCTCATTGTAGGTGTTCTTCTGTTCGTGCCTGCAAGTTCGTGGGAACGTCTATCGACTGCTCCCGACGAACTCACCCATGGAACGCTAACGGGACGCAAGATCATCTGGAAGGCGGGCTGGGAGATTTTCCGCGAACACCCTTATGTGGGAATTGGAGCGAATGCCTTCCGACTGGTCGTCTGCCGTGTCTTGACCGAACCCATTCGGCTTGATGACCCGGTTTCAGTGGCGCCTCCGGCGCACAACACTTTCCTGTCGGTCCTTGTCGAGGAAGGCGTGATGGGCTTTGCAATCTTTTGCGCGATGCTGGCGGTCCTGGCGCTCTCACTGCGCGCGTTGCCGAAGTTCCCCCAGAAACTGTGGATCGTGTGCCTGGGAGTGTGGGTCGTAGGGGTATCAAGCCTTACCTGGGAAATGCGGAAGCCGACTTGGTTCTTCTTCGGTTTATTGTTAGCGCAGTGCGGCAGCATGACTAAGGAGTGGTCCACGGCTCGGGTTGACGCTCCCGATCTTGCTCAACATCCAGCGCCTGCTTTGCGATTGTCATGGTCGTGAGAAACAGTCTTGTGATGCCTCGCGCTCAGTGCCGCTTAGAAAAACACAAGACCGAATCATGACGAAAATCAAGGTAGTCCATATTGTTCCGATGCTTTGCCAGGGCGGCGCCGAGCGCGTTGCCGTCCATATTGTCAGTGGGTTAGATCGGCGACGGTTTGAAGTGGCTGTCATCTCGATTTGGCGTCGCGTCGGAAGCGATCTTGAGCGTCTACTTGACAGCATGGATACTCGAGTTTCGTACCTGGGAAAAGGGCCGGGATTTGATAGCCGGACGTACCACAGACTTCATCGCGTCTTAAGAGACTATCGTCCGGACGTTGTCCACACCCATCTACACGTGCTTCGTTATGCTTTGCCATCCTTATTGCTTCTCGAGCACATGCCGTCATTGCACACGATTCACAATCTGGCAGAACGCGAGATTGAGCCTCGAGCACGTTGCATTCAGCGTTGGGCTCTTAAGCACGGAGTAGTCCCTGTTGCTGTTTCCGAAGAAGTGGCAATTAGCTTGAAGCGTCTTTACGGGATTCAGCGGTGCCGAGTTGTCTTGAACGGTATTCCAACGAATGAGTTTGCGCGCCCGCGGACCTCGCGGACGGAATGGCGGGCAAGGGAGGGCTTCCGCGACGACCAAGTCCTCTTTGTTTGCGTTGCACGGTTTTGGGCGCAGAAGAATCACGCACTGCTGCTGAACGCCTTCGCGCAAGGACCCACTGCCGACCCAAAGGCCCATTTGGTTCTGGTTGGAGAGGGCATCTTGCAGGAAAAACTGAAAGAGCAAGCCAAAAACCTCGGCTTTGCGCACAAGATCCACTTTCTCGGACTGCGGAGCGATATTCCCGACGTGCTGGGTGCAATGGATGTCTTTGCGCTGAGCTCGGATTGGGAGGGCAACCCCCTCTCGGTGATGGAGGCCATGGCCTCTGGTCTGCCAATTGTGAGCACCGCCGTTGGAGGCGTGCCGGCCCTTTTTGACAACGGAAGGGAAGGCTTGCTTGTCCCACGGGGTGATATGGAAGGTTTCTCCGGCTCTATGCTTTTTCTCTTGCGCGACCAAGAAACTAGACGGTCGATGGGCGCTGCAGCAGCGCGGCGCGCGAAAGAAAACTTTGACGTTTCAAAAATGGTGAGGGAATACGAACAGTTGTATGAGAGTTTGGTCGATCACTCGCATCGCCTGAGGACAGAAAGAGTCCCTCTCCAGCCTGACATGTCTCTCCGGGAAGCTTGAACAGCTAATGACCAAGATTATGCATGTAATCACCACGCTCGGGCCTGCAGGCGCCGAGACCATGCTTTGTCGAATCGTTTCTGGGATGGACGGCTCGCGGTTTGAAAATGAAATTGTTTCGCTTACCGGCATATTGGATTTGGCGCAGAAGATGGAAGGAATTGGGGTGCGCGTGCGCACACTCGGCATGAAAAAAAGTCTGCCCAATCCTTTGCTGGTCATGCGGCTTGCAAAATGGATCCGCGAGTCGAGACCAGACGTAATTCACACCTGGATGTATCACGCAAACTTGGTTGGCGCTCTTGCGGCACGCCTGGCGGGTGATGTGCCTGTGGTTTGGGCGATTCACCATAGCGCACTCGACCCTCGCGTGGACAAACGACGCACCGTTTTGGTCAGTCGCGTGTGCGCCTTCTTATCGAGAAAATTTCCCGCAAGGATTGTGTGTTGCTCGGAGGCATCGCAGCGTCTTCACAAGAAACTCAACTACGCCGCCGAAAAATTGGAAGTCATTCCCAACGGCTTCGATCTAGAACATCTCAGACCTGACTCTTCCGCCCGCGCGTCATTGTGCGAGGAGCTTGGCATTCCTCTGGGTTCACTTCTCATCGGGATGCCAGCGCGCTTCCATCCGCAAAAAGATCATCGCAATTTTGTTCGAGCTGCGGCTCGATTGCATCAACAGATACCAGAAGCTCACTTTGTGCTTTGCGGGGTCAACATCACTTGGGAAAACACGGAGTTGGCCGGATGGATAGAAGCTGCCGGAATTCGAGAGTGCTGTCACCTCCTGGGTGTGCGCCACGATATGCCTCGTCTCTTTGCGGGGATGGATATCGTCACCACTTCTTCAGTTAGTGGTGAAGCTTTTCCCATGGTGGTTGGTGAAGCCATGGCGTGTGGAACTCCCTGCGTCGTAACCGATGTGGGCGATTCCGCGATGATCGTAGACCAAACCGGTCTTGTCGTGCCGCCCGGAGACCCAGACGCCCTTGCGTGCGGATGGCGGAGGCTCATGCAGGCCGGTCCCCACATGCGGCACGGTCTGGGAATGGCTGCGCGACACCGGGTGCAACTCCTCTTTTCCTTGCCGGTGATAGTGGAACGCTACCAAGCCATTTACGAAGAACTGTCACCCGGGAGGCCGCAACCTGCGGCTTCTGCAACTCTGTCCCAATGTGCGTAGAAGACTCCTCTAGGGCCGACCAACCAATGAATACATTCCGCATTTCACGGTATTGCCGTCTAAAGGGTCAATCGCCAATCTGCAGCCTGTTTCTCGTTCTAAGCCCGCTAGAACTTTTTCCTGTTCCCAACAGAGCAAATCACTAGACCAGGACTTCCTCAAATCTCCAGTCGAAGGAGAGGCGCATGAAATTCAAAATACTTAGCCACGCCGGTTTGCTCGTGGAAGCTGAAGGAACCCGGCTAGTAGTCGATCCGTGGATCTTAGGATCGTGCTATTGGCGTTCCTGGTGGAATTATCCCAAAGCAGCCAGGTTCTGCACCGAGGATGTGTCCTACATCTACATGACGCATATCCATTGGGACCATTTCCACGGGCCTTCGCTCAGAAAATTCCCCCAATCCACCACGATCTTGGTTCCCAAGGCGTTTTCGATGCGTCTGCGGGACGATCTTGCTGACTTCAACTTCAAAGCGATCGTCGAATTGCCACACGGCAAGACCGTTCGGCTGGCTCGCGAGCTATCCGTCACATCCTATCAATTCGATATCCTGGACAGCAGTTTGGTCATTGAAGATGGGAAAACGACGATTTTCGATATGAACGATTGCAAGATTGCGGGTTGGCCGCTGCGGCAAATAATGCGTCGCCACCCGAGAGTAGACTTCATGCTGCGAAGCCACTCTTCGGCGCAGCCCTATCCATTCTGCTTCGATGCGGAAGACAAAGAAGATCTTCGATTCCGGAATAATGAGGACTACTTGGCGGATTTCGTGGCCTCTGCGAGGCTACTGAAGGCTCGCTGCGCCATCCCTTTCGCCAGCAATCACTGTTTCCTTCACGAGGAGACCTGGCGCTATAACGACACGGTTGTCAATCCGCTCCACGTGAAGGAATACTTTGATGGTCACAAACCTGCCGGCTCGGAATGTGTCGTGATGGTGGCGGGTGATTCGTGGGACGATCAAAAGGGCTTCCAACTTCAGGAACAGAATTTTTTCACAAACCGCGAGCAGCATCTTCAAAAGTATGCGGAGGAAATGGCTCCGGTTTTGCGAGAGCAATACCGCAAGGAGCTAAACGCCAAGATATCCTTCCGGGACTTTGACAGCTATTTCGGCAAACTGATGAAAAGTTTGCCTTGGTTCTCGCGTTTTCTATTTAAGCCGATAGTCGTGTTCGAGCTGCATGGACAGCCGGATGTTCACTGGGTTCTGGATTTCGACAGGAAACAAGTGTACGAGTCGAAGGGCGGAGCGCCGAATTACTCCATCTGCTTCCGCGTTCATCCGCTGGTACTGAGGGACTGCGTCCAAAAAGGAATGTTGACGGTTTTCCTTCCCAGTAAGCGAATGACCGTCAGGCTGAGGAAAGGATGCGTCAAGGATTATATGATTCTCACGAGGGTCTTTGATCTCTTCGATTACGGCTTTCTCCCGCTGAGGGGGATGCTGACATTTCGATCCTTCCAGAACTGGACACGACGCTGGCGGGAAATCGCTCATTTCGCCATGCTGGCGCTGCGCGCCATGTTTAAGCGCAATCAGCAGGACGCGCTCGCCGAGTTTGTGCCGCGAACGGCTCTCTAACGGAAAACACCATGAACACAACTCCTCCGACCACGGCAGGCGGAAGAAAACCAGGAATCTCAGTCTCCCATTCGATGTACCAATCGACTCTTCCTAAATCGCTTGCGCTGCGCAGTTTACAGCGGAGCTTGGTCCTAGTGCACACCCTAGCCAGAAAGACTACTTGATGAAGGTGTTACACATCGTCTGTGGAGGTCCCTGGGGTGGTGGCCCCGCGATAGTGCTTGCCATTACCCAGGCTCAACTCTCGCGCGGAGATAGAGTCTGGGTCGTCACCGCCAGTGAGGAGCAGACCAGGCGCTTTGAGGAAGCTGGGGCTACCGTAATTGAGCTCGGACACTGGTTTTACCAGATTCACCCACGAGACCTGCTTGCGTTTTTCCAACTATTCCTGCTTTGCCGACGCGAGCGATTTGATTTGGTTACTACTCATACTTCCAAGGGGGGGGTCATCGGCCGCCTCGCGGCCAAACTTGCCGGAGCGCGCCATATCGTGCACCACGCGCACGGATTTGCGTTTCGTGAGACGCAAGTACCCGGGACCAGGAGGTTCTATATCTTGCTGGAACGCATTGCCGCTCGAGCATGCAATGTGATCATCTCAGTTAGTGAAGATCACCGGCGGGACGCCATTCGGGAGCGCGTAGCGGACGCGGAAAAGATCGTCACCGTCCTGAATGGCGTTGATGTGAACTCCTTCGCCTGCTCTTCGATGTGGGAGGCGCGGCAGAAGCTGGGGCTGGAGGGGAAAGAAACTTTGGTTGGCGTCGCAAGCCGTTTAGCCCCCAAGAAGGGGCTGGATATTATGATTGAGGCATTTCAGCAAATTCATGAGTTCCATCCACGTGCGCGCCTTGTTTTACTGGGGGAGGGTACCAGCCAGATCGAACTGGAACGTCAAGCGCAGAGCACGGGTCTCGGTGATCGAATCTACTTCGCGGGTTTTCGCAAGAATGTTCAGGAACTGCTGGCGGCCTTCGATATCATAGCGCAGCCTTCCATTTCCGAGGGGCTCTCACTTGCGATCCTCGAAGCAATGGCTGCCGGCAAGCCGATCGTCGCGTGCGACATTCCCGGCAACCGGGAAATCATTACGTCAGGGATCAACGGAATTCTCGTGCGGCCTTCTGATCCCCACGCTTTGGCTGTGGCCCTTCGGTCATTGCTCGAAAATTCCTCATACGCTCACAAGTTGGGCAAGACAGCACAAGTTGATTGTCGAAATCGCTTCTCGCAGGACCGCATGGTGCGTCAGACCCTCAGCCTGTACGCCGCTCTCCTTCTCGGCCATCCCATTCGTGTCTCAGAGCACGTGGATAGCCTCAAAGGCAGGGCAATGCATGCGTTGAACTAAGAACGTTTCAAAAGAACTAAGAAATGCGGCTGTTCCACACCGGTCCTACCTTATGCTCAAGTCATACTGCCATCCCGTCAAAAGAGGACGGCAGCATGTCAAGCGGTAGGCTAGCTGACGCAGAGTACTCGCCCAGCAAGCTCGAACTTACTGGCAGCGTAGCTGGTGCTGGAGATATCACTGCAAAACAAACGGAGAGTGTTGCAGTCCTCGTTAGAGAATCAGCTAACCGATGTGCCGGCAGCTGCGAGATTGAACTTTTTCTATTCTTCACCCAGCCCCCAAATTACTTGCTGGGGGAGAACGCCCATGCATATCTTGGAGAAATTTGGTTATCGAAGCGGGCAGGATGCTCTCAGAGTTTTTCACAAGGTTAGAGGTACGACGTTGGCGGCAGTGGTGCTCGCAGTTCTCGTGGCCATCATAGCCTTGAACGCGCGGATTGCACGAGTCCGAACGGGAGTGTCCTCCCCCGCAGAGTTTCCGGTTTGGGTCGTGTCGGGCTTGGTCAGAGCTGGGCAGACTGATGCTCCTGGCGCGACCTCCTCAATCTCTTTGTCAGGCGCGCGCGGGGAAATCTTGGACACGCAGGTCATTGTGCAGAGCCCCACTGGTGGCCTGACCAACGTGAACTTGAGTGCTTCGCCCCTTACCGGCCCGCGCGGGGCTTCTATACCGGCATCGAACATAACGCTATACCGCGAGCACTACATTACCGTTATGGGCACCGGTAGTTACGGCGGTGGCAGCAATCCGCCATTGGGTTCAGGCACCTATGCGGAACCCCTCATCCCCTTCAACGATCCCGAAACCGGTTTGCCGTTATGTGGAACTTCGGCGACCCTGAAGGCTTGCAATGCCACCGTTAGCGCAGGACGCAATCAACCCTACTGGATTGACATTTCCGTGCCGCGGGAAGCTGCTGACAGTCCGCCAGGAACTTACGTTGGCACCATCTCTATTACGTCCGACCAGGGTAAAGGCGTCATTCCGGTCACGCTGACGGTGTGGAACTTTGCGCTTCCCGCGCAGCCGTCTGAGCTTTCTATCTGGACGCTATGGCCACCAGCCCCCGGCGATACAGTCACGACGCTAGACCGAGCCCTGATGCGCAACAAAGTCATGGGTTGGTACGGCGCGACCGCCGATGCAGCCTCGGACATCATCAATTTCGGCCTCAACCGTTCCGGGCTGGACGGTGCCTATTTTATCGGCATTCAGTGCGACGGGTCCTATAAAAACCTTCCAACAACCAGCCAAATCAACGCCGAGGTCGCTAAATTTCCACCTGGCCTCATTCTGGACGTGTACGTCGCCGACGAATTGAACGGCTGCAAAAGTGCGTACCGAGCACTTAAGACCATGGGTATGAATGCCCATGCTGCCAATTCCAACATCAGAACCATCATGACAATTAACACTCCCGATCCGAATTTGTTCGACGAGGGCGATGGACACTCTGCTATCGATCATTGGGTGCTACTCGATTCCGTCCAACGGTGGCCTGCTCTTCCGTTTACCCCTGGAGGCGATCTGTGGAGCTACACCAGTTGCAACACTGGATCTGGCAACACGCCGGAATGGATGGTGGACTATCCCCCTGTCAACGAGCGAATCCAAGCGGGGTTCCTGAATTGGACGCAAGGCGCTACCGGCATTCTTTACTATCGCGCTGATGGCTGGGTGGCGGGGAACACCCTCAACAGTTGGAACAACGTGAATACGACGGCTTGTGGCGGCGGCATGGGGAGGCCGGGTGATGGAATCTTCGTTTATCCGCCAGGGCCGATCGCATCTAGTGAGCCAGCTCCAGGAATTCGTTTGAAAGCCATTCGTGATGGCGTCCAAGACTACGAATATGCTCAGATTCTTAGGAACCTAAGACACGAGAGTTCGGCGAACTCGATCATCCTTCCAATTGCCACGAGCTGGACCAACTGGAGTCACGACCCAAAGGCGCTGGAGAGTGCGCGCATGCAATTGGGGCAACAACTCCATCAGCTTTCACCTCCCTAGCCGAGTTTCCTTAGCGGGCTCAAAACTTTTCAAACTGTGTTGAGTGAATTTGCCGGTGAGCGGTCCAGCACAACTGTTCCGATTACGGCGTTTGACTATTAGCCAAGGAGAGCAAAATGACAAAGTATGACGTAGCGATTCTAGGCGCCGGGCCGTACGGATTATCAGCGGCCGCCCACTTGCGCACTGTCCCAGGGCTGGACGTGCACACCTTCGGGGAACCCATGTCTTTTTGGCAGAGTAGTATGCCCGCCGGCATGTTGCTTCGCTCGGGTTGGGCCGCGTCGCACATAGCGGATCCGAACCAATCCCTAACGCTGGATGCATTCAAGGAAGCAACGTACAACCACTTTTCGAGCCCTGTTCCTCTGGACCGCTTCGTCGAATATGGTCTCTGGTATCAACGGCGAGCCGTGCCCAATATCGATCGTCGAAAGATCGAATGCATCGAGTCAAACGGAAATGGTTTCCGGCTAACGCTACAGAAAGGTGAGACAATCTCAGCGCGCCGAGTGGTCATTGCTGCTGGAATTAGTACGTTCGCTTGGCGTCCGCCGGAGTTTGCAGGGCTTCCGAGTTCGCTGGCATCTCACACATCGGAACAGCGGGAATTCAAAAAGTTTGTTGGAAAGCAAGTGCTCGTGATCGGAGCCGGACAGAGCGCTTTGGAGTCTGCCGCTTTGCTCCACGAGGCCGGCGCGGAAGTCGAAATTGTTGCGCGCGCGCGTAAGATTAACTGGCTCGGTGGATTGTTTTCCCGAACGATTCAGTCGGGTTTCGGACCGACACTTTCAAAGCTTCTTTACGCCCCCACAGATGTTGGCCCGGCCGGGATCAGTCAGATTGTGGCGCGGCCCGATTTGGTGAGGGGTTTCTCTCGTCCCATTCAAGACTGGCTGCGGAGCCGGTCGATCCGGCCGGCCGGCGCTCGCTGGCTGGTGGCGAGGCTGCAAAATGTGCCTATGAAGCTCGGCCGTTCCGTTGTTTCGGCCGCTGCAGCGGGCGAAAAGGTCAGGGTCAAGCTCGATGACGGAAGTGAGCGAAACGTCCACCACGTTTTTTGGGGAACCGGCTACCGCGTGAACGTGGCCAAATACGACTTTTTCGCCCCTAAGTTAGCGCAGTCCATAAATCGATTTCAGGGATATCCGCAACTGCGCGAGGGGTTCGAGACATCCGTGCCGGGATTGCACATTCTAGGCGCGCCCGCCATTTGGAGTTTTGGCCCCTTGATGCAATTCGTTGTCGGTACGCACTATACCTCGCGTTCGCTTCTTCGCTGCATCGCTGGAAAAGCTGTCGGCAGTCGAGTTCCCGCAAGTGAACGCGTCGCCGCAGAGGTTGCATAGCCCATTTCATATGCACACTGCCTCACCGTCAGTTTGGCCTTTTGCGAGCTTTCCAAATGGATGAAACTCCAGGCGCGTTAATCATTGGGGGGAACCTCAACGGGCTCACGATTGCGAGAAGCTTGGGCCGGCATCGTGTGCCAGTTTGGGTGGCAACACCACCGGACGTAAAGCTGGCGAGCTACTCCCGGTACACGCAAAGAACTCTCCCATGGCCGACGGGCGATTACGAATCCCAAGTTTCGTATCTCTTGGAGCTTGCTGAACGGCATGAGCTGGACCAATGGGTGCTGTTTCCGACAAGCGATGAGTCGGCAGCTTTGCTCTCCAGGTTCCACGATGCGCTCTCGCGTCGATTCCGCGTTTCGACTCCTCCTTGGAACGTTCTGCGTTGGGCCTACGACAAGCGTCTTACCTATCAGTTGGCGGCCGAGCAACAAGTTGATCATCCGCAAACGATGTATCCCTCCAGCGAAGCAGACCTCAGTGCGCTCGCGCTCAACTTCCCAGTGATTCTTAAACCGGCAACGCATGCAGTCGTGAGCCGGTTTACGGCGGACAAAGCCTGGCCTGGGGCAAATCGCGCGGAATTGCTCGCTCGTTACCGTGAAGCTCGCGAGATGATTCCCGCAGATTTGATTCTTGTTCAGGAAATGATTTCTGGCGGAGGCGATTCGCAATTCTCTTATGCGGCGCTATGCTGCGATGGAGAGCCGATTGCTTCTCTGACTGCGCGCCGCACGCGGCAGTATCCGGTCGACTTCGGCTACTCAAGTTCCTTTGTCGAAACGATGGCCGTTCCTGAAATTGTGGGTGGGTCGCGGCGCTTGCTGGCCGCAATCCGTTACAGTGGCCTGGTCGAGGTTGAGTACAAGTTCGACGCGCGAGATGGCCGCTACAAACTCCTCGACATCAATCCTCGGCTCTGGACTTGGGCGGCGATTGGGGCTCGCGCCGGCATCGATTTCCCCTATCTTCTCTGGCGAATGGTGGCGGGTAAACAAGTGCAGCCACAAACTGCGCGCGCTGGCGTTGGGTGGGTGCGTATGAGCACCGACGTTCCGGCCGCTATTCACGAAATCGCGCGCGGCCGACTGAGCTTGCGATCCTATTGGCGTTCCCTTCGCCGCCCTGCTGCGTTCGCGCTTATGGCTGCAGATGACCCTTTGCCCGGGCTTTTAGACCTGCCTCTATTTGCTTACAAGCACCTCTACAACGGATACAAGGCATTTCGTGGAGGAGGTGTGCCACTCCGAGCTGAGGGAATGAAAAGCTGAATTGGCAATCCCCCGCATTTTTGACGGAGCGCTAATCCTCATTCCTTGATAGTTCAAGCGATTCCCACAAAGCGATATGACCGAAGCGCATATGACATACCCGACCGTTGTAATTAGCTTGGACCTGGAGCTCAGCTGGGGGAGTTTCGATCTTTCGTTTGATGATGACGTTGTGAAGATGGCCCGCTGGACCCACGATATTGGCGCCCCGCGCTTGCTGAATCAGCTCACAAGCAACGGCCTATCAGCCACCTGGGCAGTGGTTGGCGCGATGATGTCGTCGTCGTTGCCTGATGTTTCTGGATTGCCGGAAGTGCATTATCCGCACTTTTCAAACCCATGGTTCTGCTGCGTTCCCAGACAAGGCGACGAGTCGGCGCATCCCGAATGGTTTGGCGCACGCCTGGTCGAAATGATCAGGCGTGCAAAGCCAGAGCAGGAAATCGGATTTCACTCGTTTTCACACGTCCCGTTTGGATGGCCTGGAATGAAGCGGGAACGAGCAATCGCCGAGTATCGGTATTGTGTCGAGACCGCGCGGAAACTTGGAATCCCAACAACGAGTTTTGTTTTCCCGCGCAACTTGGTTGCTTATCTTCGTGAACTACGCGATGCAGGTTTTGATTGCTTCCGCGATGTTGATGAAATACCCCTTCCCTCGACAAACAGCAGGCTTAGATCCATCTCGATGATTTGGGCGGACTTTATCGGACTGTCGCCCCGCGTGATCGAGCCTTCGTTCAAAGAAGGGCTCGTTTCCATTCCAGGTTCTCTCATGATCCGATACGCGGCGGGCTGGCGTAAATACATTCCTGACGCGAGCCGCTTGCGACGGCTGAGAAAAGGGCTGGAGAGAGTTTGTCGAAGCGGGGGAGTTTTCCACGTTTGGTTTCACCCGGAGAATCTTTACGCGGGGTGGCCACGACTTGAAAACGTAGTCGCGCGTTTTCTCGAGGAGCTTAACAACTTGGTGCGCAAGGGGGACGTCAGATGCTTGACCATGGGACAACTCGCCGCCGAGTTCCGGCAGCGATTTGGTATCCGCCGCAATTGTGACTGGAGTCCGGCTTACGCGGAGCCTGCGTCCGCGGCGGAGCGGCAATATTCTGACGCACCTTGACACAAGCCAAGGCCTTCCACGGCAGTCCAGAAACACGATGGCTAGCCGACAGATTTCCAGTTCATTCCGTTCTTCAGAAGCCTGGAGGGGCAAGCAGATGCAGCTGCTGGCCCAATTGTTGTCTTACATTTTCCAGAGTGGTCTCGCTGTGCGTCCAGTTAGTCCAGCTCGTGGCGATTGGCAACACGATGGGATTCAGGAAGCTCAGCTGTCCCAGGTTGCTGAGCAAGTGCGCGTACTCGTAGTCCTGAATCCCGTCACGAATAGCCTTCAGACGGATTCCCGGAGCCGACTCCGTCGAGGCGATCGGACCCGGAGGATAGATGAAGATGCCATCGCCTGGTCTGCCCATGCCGCCTCCGCAACCCGTGGTGTCCACGTTGTTCCAGCTGGTGATGGTGTTCCCAGAGTTCCATCCGTCGGCGCGCCAATAAAGGATTCCCGTTGCTCCTTGCGTCCAATTCAAGAAGCCCGCCTGGATGCGTTCGTTGATCGGCGGATAGTCGACCATCCAAGCAGGAGTGTTGCCGAACCCCGTGTTGCAACTCGCATAACTCCAGAGATCGCCTGCGCCGGTAAACGGCAAGCTTGGCCATTGTTGCACGGCGTCGAGCAGTACCCAATGATCTATGGCGCTGCGCCCGTCTCCCTCGTTGTATAGATTGGAGTCAGGGGTGTTGGTGGTCATGATGGTCTTGACGATTGGATTGGCAGCGTGGGCGTTAAGCCCCATGGTCTTGAGTGCGGAGTACGCACCCGAACAGCCATTCAATTCATCGGCAACGAATAAGTCCAGCGGCAGGCCAGCCGGGAAATTAGCCGCGGCAGCGCTGATTTGACTCGTCGAAGGAAGACTGCTAGAGGAGCCATTGCACAGAATACCTACGAAGTAATAGCCGTCCAGCCCCGACCGGTTGAGGCCGAAATTGTTGATATCGGAGGATGCGTTTGCAGCTGCATCGTACCGGCTCATTACCTTGTTGCGCATCAAGGCTTGCGCCAGGGACGTTACGCTGTTGCCTGTATTGGGATTCCAAAGAGTCCATTCGGAAGCTTCTGAGGGCTGCCCGGGTAACCCGAAATTCCACACCGTCAGAGAAACCGGGATCGTCGTGTTACCTTGATTGGAAGTGACAGTAATTGTGCCCGTGTAGGTTCCCGCCGGAACGGTGCTGGCGCCGTGCGGCACGGAAATGTCGATCCAATAAGGTTGATTCTGTCCAGGGCTGACTGTGGCGTTGCAAGCCTTGAGAGAGGCTGAAGAGCTGCACAGAGCCGCGCCGGTGTCGGGATCGTTGAAGGGAATCAGCGGCTCGGCATACGTTCCAGAGCCCTGTGGCGGATTGCTGCCGCCGCCGTAGCTGCCTGTACCGGTGACGGTGACGTAGTACTCGCGATAGAGCGTGATGTCGGATGCCGGGATAGTTGCTCCGCTGGGGCCGGTGAGGGCTGAGGCACTCAAGTTCACATTGGTCAGGCCACCGGCGGGGGCCTGGACAACGACCTGCGCGTCTACGGTTTCTCCGCGCGCGCCGGACAGAACGAGAGAGGAAGTTGAGCCGGGGGCGTCAGTCTGCCCCACTCGAAGCAAACTGGATTGCACCCACACCGGAAACGGTGCGGCTGTTGGTGTAACTCCAACCCCGGTCAAACCGATGGTGGCTGGCGAGTTTGTAGCGTTGCTTGCGACAGATACGCTGCCGGTCGCGTTCCCTGCAGTAGAAGGTGCAAAGCCTACATTCAAAGTTGCATTTTGTCCGGGGCTGAGAACGGTCCCAGCGGAGACTCCACTGTCACTGAAGCCGGCTCCCGAAATGGTCACCCCCGAAATCGTTACGTTCGAATTGCCGGAGTTCGTGAGGGTTAATGTGAGAGAGCTAGTGTTGCCTGTATTGACGCTTCCAAAGTTCAAACTGGTGGGGCTAGCGCTGAGCAGATATGTGGCAGCAGCGCTCACGGTGAGGGTGGCCGCAGTGCTCGTAACACTCCCAGCCGAATTGCTGACCGCAACTGTGAACTGTTCTCCATTGTCTGTGGTGGCTGTAGGGGGGGTAGCGTAGCTTGTTGAGGTTGCTCCACTGATGGCAACACCGTTTTTTTGCCATTGATAACTGAGCGGGGCGGTGCCGGTGGCGGTTACGCTGAAAGAAGCGGTCTGGCCTGCGGTGACGGTCTGACTGGTCGGCTGTGTGGTTATGGAAGGCACGACGGGAGCGGCATTCACCAGGAGGGTCGCTGTGTTGCTGGTTGTGCTTCCGGCACTGTTGCTGACAACCACGGTAAATTGTGCGCCGTTGTCCGAAGTGCTAGTTGCGGGTGTGGTGTAACTGGAGGAAGTGGCGCCGCTGATCGCCACCGCGTCTCTGCACCATTGATAGCTCAGCGGCCCAGTGCCCGTTGCTAGCACCGTGAACGTGGCCGTCTGCCCTGCTGTGACGGACTGATTGGCGGGCTGCGTGGTGATCGAGGGAGGTACTGGAGCCGCATTTACCGTGAGGGTCCCCGCGTTGCTGGTTGCGCTTCCAGCGCTGTTGCTTACAACCACGGTAAACTGTGCGCCGTTGTCCGAGGTGGTTGTTGCGGGCGTGGTGTAACTGGAGGAGGTGGCGCCGCTGATCGCCACCGCGTTTTTGCGCCATTGATAACTAAGCGGGGCCGTACCTGTAGCGGTCACACTGAAGGAGGCGGTCTGGCCAGCGGTAACGGTCTGATTGGACGGCTGCGCGGTAATGGAAGGAGCAACGGCGGCGGCATTCACTGTAAGGAAGGCTGGGTTGCTCGTTACGCTTCCGGCGCTGTTGCTTACAACCACGGTAAACTGTGCGCCGCTGTCCGAGGTGCTTAATGCGGGCGTGGTGTAACTGGAGGAAGTCGCGCCAGCGATCGCTACGGCGTTTTTCTGCCATTGATAGCTAAACGGGGCTGTACCTGCAGCGGTCACACTGAAAGAGGCGGTCTGACCAGCGGTAACAGTCTGACTGGCGGGCTCCGCGGTAATGGAAGGAGCCACCGCGGCTGCGTCCACCGTAAGAGTGGCGGCACTACTGGTTATGCTTCCACGGCTGTTGCTAACTACGACGGTGAACTGTGCGCCGTTATCCGAGGTGCTGGTCGCGGGCGTGGTGTAGCTCGAGGAAGTCGCGCCATTGATCGGCACTCCATTTTTTTGCCACTGAAAGTTCAAGGGGTTGCGGCCCGACGCAACTACGGTGAAGGCGGCAGTTTGGCCTGCGGTAACGGTTTGGTTTGATGGCTCGGTCGTGATCGAGGGTTGGCCCCAATAACCGGGCGGGTCTGCTGCGACAAGTCCGGCGCATCCAAGGCCCGTAAGTGAAAGCATAGAGAGCGACAGACTAAGCGCGATACGATGCGCCAGGACAATGCGTCGGCGGATACTCGGGGACAATGCGAAGGCGCGCAGAGGATCAGGCCCGCGACCGTTCGCCATACAGATGAAAGTGCGAACGCCCTCTCTCCTGCTTCCGCAAAGATGACTTATCCCCATGCCATTCCTCCCACGCGTTTTGTGTACTTGGTGTTGCGGGGTCGCTTGGCAGGGTTTGTAGCGACCAATTCAGGAAATCTTTGCGTTCTGACAATCAACGATCGTTCAGAACGAAATGCCCCGTAGTATTTCGTTTAGTTTTTTGAAAACTCAGCCGCGATGGGGAAGATATCTTGGTGATGCCTCTGGTAATATCGGCATGAGAATGATTCTCGCGTCAGACACCCTGCCCCGCGAGCATGTGGTTTTGTCTTACAGAGGTTCAGGCCGCTCCTGTCCCCCAGTGCAAAGAGCGGCCAGCAAAGCAAAAACCCAAGAAGGAGTTCAGGGAGCAAGGAGAACGGAAGTTTGCCGTTTGTCCGATGACCTCGAAATTGCATCTGCAGAGCCAGGGATCATTTGGGGCCTCCCGTTTGAGAACGTGACCAATCGCAGAAATGCCGAACAGGCTCTCCTCGAAACTGAGGAATGCCTCCGCTTGTTGATCGAAAACGTGCGCGAGTACGCGATTTTCCAATTGGACCAGAAGGGGCGCATTGCCAGTTGGAACGCCGGAGCGGAGCGAATGAAGGGCTATCGCGAAAACGAGGTCTTGGGAAAGTACATCTCGCTATTTTACGACGCGAAGTCCGCACAGAACGGGAAGCCTGAGCACAACCTGATGATGGCGGCACAGGAAGGGGAGTGTAAGGATGAAGGTTGGAGGGTCCGCAAGAACGGTTCGCGGTTTTGGGCGAGCGTCTTGATTACGGCGCTGCGAGATGCTAATGGAGACTTGCGCGGTTTTATCAAGATTACCCGAGATCTGACCGAAACGCGCGAGCGCGAAACAATTTTGGAAGAAGAAAAGCAGAAGCTGGCGCTTCGGGTTGAGCAGCGTGCGAAAGCCCTGACTGAGATGAATCTGGAGCTTCGCCAAGAAATTGCGGAGCGAGAAAGAGTCGAAGGGGAGCTCAAGAAGTCGCTGGAGCAATTGCGCGCTTTGGCCGCCCGCCTTCAGGGTGTGCGCGAACAGGAACGCGCGGCGATGGCGCGAGAAATGCACGATGAACTGGGCCAGGCTTGCACGGCAATTAAAATGGATTTGGCGTCCATCGGCAGGAAAACAAACAAGAGACAGAATCATCTGCGGATGAAGGTTCACTCGGCGATGGAATTGGTGGACAAGATGATCTTCACCGTGCGGAGAATCGCTTCGGAACTCCGTCCAAGTACGCTGGATGACTTGGGCCTGACGGCCGCGCTGGAATGGCAGGCGCATGAGTTTGAAATGCGCACAGGGATCTCCTGTTTTGTTGCCCTGCCGCAAGAGCAATTTACCCTTGACCCCTCCCGCGCGTCGGCGATCTTCCGCATCTTTCAAGAATCGCTGACCAATGTGGCGCGTCACGCTCAGGCCACGCACGTTGACGCGCGTTTGGAAAGGCAAAGAGATCAGCTCATTCTTGTGCTTCGCGATAACGGCAGGGGTTTTGATGCCGCGCAAACGGATGCACGCAGGTCTCTGGGCATCGTCGGAATGCGCGAACGCGCCCTCTTGCTCGACGGAGATCTTAGGATTGAAGGGTTGCCCGGTTCAGGAACAACCGTCACTCTAAGAATTCCGCTTCCAGGCTTGAGCCTGTTGCGTGATGAATCTGGATGAGAATTCTCATTGCTGACGACCACGCTGTTGTTCGCAGGGGCTTGCGAGAAACATTGGCCGAAGCATTTTCCAGGGTGACCTTCGGGGAAGCGAAAACAGCGCAAGAAGCGCTAGAGAATGTTGCGCGACAAGACTGGGATGTGCTCATTCTCGACATTAGTATGCCGGGGAAGAGCGGACTCGACATTCTGGATGATTTGCATCGGCTGAGGCCGCGTCTGCCGATCCTCTTGCTCAGCATGCATCCAGAGGGGCAGTTTGCGCGCCGCGCTCTCAAGGCCGGAGCGGCAGGCTATTTAACAAAAGAGAGTGTGCCGGAGGAGCTGAAGGAAGCAGTCCGGAGGGTGCAAGGCGGGGGCCGCTACGTAAGCGCCGCTTTAGCTGAAAAGTTGGCGTTCGACTTGCGGCCGGAAGCCGACACTCCAGTACACGAACTCCTTTCTGATCGCGAGTTTCAGGTGCTGCGGATGCTTGCTTCAGGCAAGACCGTCAAACAAATTGCCGACGAAATCGCACTCAGCGTGAAGACTGTTAGCACTTATCGCGCGCGTATTCTAATCAAGACTGGAATGAAAACCACTGCAGAGCTGATTCGGTACGCCCTTCAGGTGGGGCTAGCGGATTAGTAACGAACTCCTCAGCTATAAGCAAAACAAAGTCCAGAACTCCCGGGAGTTGTGAACTCTCCTCCGTGTGGGACAGGTGCGCTCACAGCTGTCTCACTTTGTCCTACGAGGAATTGCTGTTTCCACCTGATGTATTTCTCAGCCGCTTTGTCACCCTACTACATGGGTGGATGCCTCTCGAAAAGGACAAAGATGAAGGTCTTCATCGTCGATGACTCCGAGGTTGTTGTGGAACGCCTGGCGGATCTGCTGGAAGACGTACCTGGTGCAGAGCTTGTGGGCCAAGCCGCCGACGTACCGGAAGCTGTAGATGGCATTCAGAGAATGAAGCCGGATGCCATTATTCTCGACCTGCAAATTCCTGGAGGAAGCGGTCTGGATGTTCTGCGAGCGATTCGCCCAAACCATCCGCACCTTCAAGTCCTCATTTGCACGAATTATCCCTACCCTCAATATCGTGAGGAGTGCATGACCGCCGGAGCGAATTTTTTCCTCGATAAGTCCGTTGAATTCGGAAAGATCCCTGCCATCTTGCGAGAGTTGATCGAGAAAGAGATGAAGGTTCCTCCCGCAACCCGCTGAGGCCGTAGCTTCAGTTCTAATGACCCCCAGGTAATTCACTGTCGCAATTTTCCATCATCCACCCGATTGTCGCTGAACACGACAAGCCTTACTAAACGGAGAGATAACGCGATTCAGTTGAACTGTGATGAACCGCAGTTCGGAGAGAAGAGTCCCCCAGCCGCTTGGTCGACAGAAAGAGGGAGGAGAGTATGAGAAAGCTGAATGGTCTGCTGGCCCTGTGTTGTGGCTTGGTTTTCACGGCGACGGTCCAGGCCCAAGTGAATAATGCCCAACTGAAGGGCGACTACGCATTTACTTTTAACGGGATGACTACGGGTGGTAGCGGTGCCTCTACTCCCTTCGCCGCAGTTGGGAGATTTACGGCGGATGGAGCCGGGAATTTGACAAACGGCGAATTAGACAGCAACGGCGCAGATCCCAATGAGAAGGGAGTCGGCGTGGCATTTACTGGGAGCTATTCCATTGGCGCAGACAATAGAGGCTTGATGAGTTTAAACATCCCTGGCGGAGGTACGCTCGCCTTTGCCATGATGGCGAATGGCAATGCCAAGTTCGTCGAGGTTGACGCTTCGGGAGGACATGGAACCGTCGGCTCGGGGAGCATGGAAAAAGCTGACACCGCTGCGTATAGCACTTCGAAAATCACGGGTGATTACGCGTTTGGAGTCGCAGGGTTGGACGGTTTCAACGCGCGCACGGCAATTGCCGGTCGGCTTACCGCCAACGGGTCTGGCACATTTTCGAATGGAATGGCGGACGTTAATCAGTCGAGCCGCTATACCAGCGCGGCACCCATTCCTTTGGCCACTTACATGGTGTCCGACACAGCCACAGGACGCGGAATCATGACTCTGCCCGGTTTGCTGGGCATGCCGCCGCAGAACCTGAATTTCGCTTTTTATGTCGTTAACGCTGGAAAGCTCTTCGCCATGGAGATAGACCCTGTGACGGTGACGACGCCGCTGCTGAACGGCACGATCCTTCAACAACAAACACCTATAGTCGGCTTCTCCAGCACTGCACTCAACGGAAATACGGTGATGTATGTCACGGGACGCACGACATGCGCAGGCGCAACCAGCCCGGGGCCGAACGTGATTGCCGGCCTGCTCTCAACGGATGGTGTGGGGATCGCCAACCTGACGTACGACCAGAACTGTGAGGGAACACCTACGTCCGTGAGTGGTCTCGCGGGGACATACAGCGTGACAAGCAACGGCCGAGCCGCATTCCGGCTCGGAGCGGCTTACGTTGCTGCCTACCTGGTCAGTTCGAATCAGGCTTTCTTCATAATCCCGGACGGTTCCGTTTTATTCGGTTTCGGCGAGGCCCAGGCAGCGGGGGCGTTTACCAACAGTGCTGTTGCCGGTAGGTACGCAGGGGAAACAACAGCGGCCGAGGCGCTTGGCGTGACCAACTTCTCTGGCGAGTTCACTGCGGACGGTGCCAGCCCAACCGGCAACATTACGGGCACTGAAGATATCGGTGCGCCAAGCGGGCCGAGTTTGGCAGTGCCTGCCAATGCAACGTATTCAATATCCTCAGCTCCTGCAAATGGAAGAGGGTCAGTCTCAGGCGGCATTGGCGGAAGCGGCGTCATCTACGTGGTTTCACCATCAAAGTTTGTGGTTGTTTCGATGAGTGATCCCAATCCAGCGGTGCTGCTCTTCGAGCAGTAGGACTTACACAGAGGGCTTCAGGTTTTTACCTGAAAATGAATAACAATGTTCACCTTATTGCCCTTCAACATGCAGCCGGGCACACTCCCCTCAGCTAGACTCGCGAAACGATACTCTAGTGAGCAAAGCGTGCAGGGACCAGCCCGGTTCGCATGTTTAGCGGGAGTCTCCTGTCCCCATGCAGCCTAGGGTTCTAATTATTTGCGAGGGTTCAGCAGAGCGCGACACGATCCGTGTCTTAGTGGGGACTATGGGGTGTCAGTGGATGCTTGCCACAACCATGGAGGAAGCCCTGGCAAAACTGGGCAGAGAACAAGCTTCGGTGGCCGTGCTCGAACTGGCGGGCGCAAATTCCGACCCTGACAAGATGCATCAAAACCTTAGAGAGCTTCTCGTCCGTTTTCCCGGGCGAGTCATTGCTCTGACTGACGAAGCGCCAACTCCAGAGGTAGCCCAACTAACCAAGAAGTATTCCATCCCGTCTGTTCAACGCGTTCGTCTAACGGCAGATCTCTGGCCCTGTCTGGAGTCGATGGTATATCCGCAAACGGGACTTCGCAGGGTTACGCAAGTAGCGTATTTAATTCTGGATACCTTTTTGCATCCCCTGCCCGCGGGCACTCGTTTCATGCAGCCCAATACGCGTCAGTTGCTGTATGAGACGCAGTCTCTTACGGCAGACATTTCCTTCGAGCGCTCGTTTGACTCCACGTTGACAACCTTGGTAGGCCAGGTTCTGCGAAGAGATGAGCCGCGAACTCCTCTAAGCAGCATTTCGATCGTACTCAAGGGTGAGAAGGGGCCTCTGGGACTGAAAACGACAAACGAGTCGGGCGAATTCTCCTTTGAATTTCAGGACGAACGGAGAATTACGCTTGAAATTGAAATTAAACCCAATGAGTGGGTTGCGATCATTTCGCCAACGTTGGACTGGGGTGCAAAAGAAGGACATCAGTTAGCAGCGGCCTGTGGCGCTGAACCTCCAAGAATGATTCACGGAAAGCTCAACGGAGGAAAAGGCAGGTAAGCCATGCGATTGAGGTGGTTGTGGGTTCCGTTGTTTCTCTGCGGCTTGTGCAGCAGTCCTGCGACGGCGGACAACCGCATCATTGTGCGAACCAAGCTTGGCCTGCAGGGACTTGAGCAGTTTTGCGCCGGTCTTGGCCTAATTCAGAACTGCACGGTGGTGGGCGGGCTTGGCGATCCCTTGAATCAACTCTTCGTGGTTACTACGCCGCTTGACCTAACAACCTTCCTGAATCTTCTCGGCAACGCGCCAGGCTTCCTTGATGCGGAACTGGACCAATTGGTTAGTCTGATAGGGGGCCTGAATCAGGTCACCGTACCGCCTTCAGGCCTGTCCGACACGGTCGCAGTCAGCTATTTTGGCTCGACTGTGTGGGACGGCTATGCGAATCAGCCCGCGGCGCAGATCGTGCGCGTGCAGGAGGCACAAAACACTTTTCAAGTGACGGGTACGGGAATCGTCGCTGACATTGACACCGGCGTCGATCCCAATCATCCGGCCTTGCAGCCGGTGCTCTTGCCCGGCTATGACTTTACTCGGAACCAGCCCGGTGGCTCGGAGATGACGGACTTCACCGGACCGCCCCCCTCTGGCAGCACGAGCAACGTCGCTCAGGTAAATCAGTCGACTGCCGCTGTGTTGGATCAGTCTACGGCCGCCGTGCTGGACACGAATCCCCAATACGCTGCTTTCGGTCATGGAACCATGGTTATGGGTATCGTTCACCTGGTTGCGCCTACTGCCCAATTGTTGCCCTTGAAGGCGTTCAGTTCTAACGGGACGGGATTCCTGTCCGATATCCTGCGAGCAGCCTATTACGCCGTCGAGAACGGCGCGAACGTAATTAACATGAGCTTCGATTTCAAGACCAATTCCCCCGAGCTGTCAAAGGCTATGGATTACGCTAGAGCGAACCATGTGATCTGCGCATCTTCTGCAGGAAACGACGGGGTGCAGGAGACTGTCTTTCCAGCAGCCCTTCAGCAGGATGTAATGGGAGTCGCCTCGACTAGTGACACGGACACGAGATCTTCATTCTCCAACTACGGTAATGCCATCGTCTGGGTTGCGGCGCCTGGCGAAGCGATAATCTCCACCTTTCCCTTTAGCACCTATGGTGCCGGTTGGGGAACCTCCTTCAGCGCACCCTTCGTTTCCGGAGCCAGCGCCCTGCTGCTAAATCTGGTCTCTGGAATCAATCAGGGCAGGGCCGCCGAAGCCGTGGCTCATGCGGTGCCAGTAGGGTCTGGCATGGGGAATGGGCGCTTGGATCTCGTTCAGGCACTACAAGCAGGGTTAATTAACTAGGACGGAGCGCGAGAGATTGCGTTCGCCGCTGATTTTCATCGATTGGCCGCGCCGGTCAATTCCTTCGGCCAATTGACGTTCGCTCCCAGGAATTGCATTCCTACTCCGAAGCGGCCGTCCGCCAGACGCTGGCAATATACAACTCGCGCGACAGCCCTGTGCTCACCTTGAAGAGAGCGGATCATGAGGCGTGCATCCTGTTCCAACGGCCGCTGCGTTAGAAGGCGTAGTCCCAATGGGCTTACGTTTTCCGTAGATGCACGCTCAATTACAGGCGGGTGTTGCAGAGTGGAAATCTCCACTGTGATCGCCCGCTGAGTTCGTTTCTCTAATCTCCCCGATCTCACCGGCATATGAACAAACGCCTTTCTTGCTGGCTCTGATTCTCTTGCGTCCGGGGGAGGGGCCAATAACTTCGGCAGCGTTGTTGACCCCTCTCCCGAAGCCGTTGGCCGTTGCCGATCGGCCGCAAAAATTCGACCCGCCTCCGCCGCACGGCCATGTGAATTTGGGGTGCTAAAGGTAGGGACCGTGGCTGCGCAAGCGGATCGGCCTCCGCTCTAGAACGGTAAACGAGCGTGCCATGAATACCATCCGGTGAACCACGTATTTCAAACAGGGTGAGATGATGGAGGACAACCTTACCTGGTCTGGTAGATCCCGGAGGCAAGTTCATCCTTAAGGCTGCACTAAACCGCGACGCACGGCGTACCGCACAAGACTCGCCGTCTCGTGAATGTCCAGTTTTTGCATGAGTCTTGACCGGTGCGACTCTGCCGTCTTTACACTAATACCGAGTAGCGATGCCACATCCTTAGTCGATCGCCCCTCCGCAATGAGCTGGAGCACTTGGCGTTCGCGCCCGCTTAGCGGGTCCGAAGCATCCTCAGACCTCGAGCGGTACGCCTCCACAACCGCTTGCGACACGCCCGGGCTCAGATACGTTCCTCCTTTGGATACCCCCTGTATTGCATGAACTAGGTCGCTTGCCACCTGGCTCTTCAATACGTACCCCTTCACTCTCGCCCGCAGAGCCTCGTGAATGTATTGCTCTTCCTCGTGTTGTGTCAGAAGAATCACTTTTGTTTTCGGGCAGGAACGAGCCAATTCACGAGCCGCATCGATCCCGTTCAGGGTAGGCATGCTGATGTCAATGACCGCAATGTCCGGCTGGTGCGTCTCCGCCAGTCGAATTACCTCCTGCCCATCGGATGCTTCCGCAACAACTTGAAACTTTTCTCGCTCCAGTAACGACCTCAAACCCTGCCGCACCAAAACATGATCATCCGCCAGCACTATTTTTATTGCCATGACTAGCCTCCAAGGAAAGTTGTAACGAAACTTCCGTACCGCGGCCGGGATAAGACTCAATCCGCACTGTTCCGCCAATCGCGCTCGCGCGCTCTTGCATTGCCACCAGCCCCAACCCTTTGTTGCCAACTTGCTTTCGCAGTTGTCGCAAATCGAAGCCCACGCCATCGTCATGGACCGAACAAAACAAGACGCTCTTCTTCTGCCAGGCTCGAATCCAAATGTTCTTCGGCTTGGCGTGTTTCACGGCATTGTTGAGCGCTTCCTGAACGATTCGATAGAGCGCTGTTTCCGTGGCTCCAGACAAGCGCCCCGAAGTTGTAGCTTCGACATGGATTCGCAAGCCCGTGCGTTTCGACACACCTTCGACCAAGAAACGGACTGCAGGAATCCAACCGAGATCATCGAGAATGGTTGGCCGAAGTTCATGGGAATATCGCCGCAAATGCCCTTCAACTTCCTTCAGCAATCTTCCGATCTGGTCGATCTTTTGCTGGGATGGAGGGAATTCCTGGGCCATCTCCGCGAGTGCCAGGTGTACGGCCACTAAAAGCTGTCCAGCCTCGTCGTGTACGGCATATGCGATGCGTTTGATCTCTTGTTCGAGTGTTTCATTGAGCTGCCGTAGTGCTTTGACCGCATCCTGATATCCCCGGTGCGCCATTTCGTAGGGAGACAAGCATTCGGCAAGAAAACTTGCGCCAGCCTCAAGCAAGTCCGCTTGGCGCTTTTCGTCTTTTTCTCCGGCGATCAGTCCTCGCAACGCTTGATGGTGAAGGGAGGCGATCTCCACGATGCTCTTCTGCTCGTTGATTGCCCGACGGCCTAGCTCATAGACTTTGCCCAGAGCCGCCTCGCCTCCACCTGAGGTGTATTCACCAAGCAAAGAGGCGTACTCCTCTTCGAAACCTGCAGGCACACTCGCCTTGCCTCGGGCCGCCATCTTCATCGGCCAACTCCGGTCAGCCGCGTGACCAATACCAGCGCATCGTCATTCCCCTTCTGATATCTTCTCAGGATTCTTTCCGCGGCCCTTTGAGGATTTTCGAGTGTGGTCAGGCTCTCGGCGAAATCGCTTCGAACCCCATCCGTGACAAGATAAATCGTGTCTCCTTTCGATACGGGAAGCACTGTAGCTTGAAGCGCGGGCAGCTGTGAGCCAATCACGCCCCCGCGCAAGAGAAGCGTCTCTTGCACATTTTCTTTCCTTACATCGGCGCGCGTTAACACTCCCTCCACGTTCCCTATGCCCAGCCAAGTCATTAGTCCATGTGCGCTGTCGATCGATGCAATACTGAGCACAACTCCCCGCGTCCCCCTCAATTTCTCATGGCATCGTTCTACCAAGGAAATAACCGGTTCGCTTCCATCCGTCATGAGTACCGAGGCTGCCAGGTTCGCGGCGCCGGCAGCCTCCTCTCCGTGACCGAGGCCATCGATTGCTGCGATCAGCACGCCGTTCTCATGGCATCGCACGATGTGCTGATCACCGGATTCGCCTTGGCCGGGCAAGACGAACTTGGCCACTCCATACTCGACAATGGGCGCGCTTACGGTTTCCACTTCTTCACCGCCACGGTTGTGCCTTGGCCCGGTTGCGAGGTGATCTCAAATTCGTCCATCAATCTCCGCACTCCCGGCAACCCGATTCCCAGACTCCCGGAAGTGGAGAAACCGTCCCGCAACGCCTGACGAATGTCTGGTATTCCCGGGCCCTCATCGGAAGCAATGATCGAAAGGCCGTATCGGCCTCCGCCATCGACTACTTTTAGCGAGATTTGCCCTCTGCGCGCATAGGACACAATGTTGCGCGCCAGCTCCGAGATGGCTGTTGCAATCAGTGTTGCGTCGCCTGAACCAAATCCCATCTCCATCGCAAGAGCCCGGCCTTTCTGGCGCGCTTGGACGATGTCTTGGTCCGAGGTGATGCTCACTTTGATTTCCCCGTCTGACACCGCAGCTCTCTCAATGCATCTTCTTGAACTTCTGATTCAAATAGTCCAGCCCTTCTTCCAGGTCCAGCGCTGTGGGCACGTCCTCTAGCGTCAGCCCAAGCTGCACCATCGCAAAGGCGACTTCCGGTTGAATCCCGACGATGACGGTTTCTGCGCCGCGCAAGCGAATCATTTGCGCAATCTCCCGAAGTGTGCGCGAGGCAAACGAGTCCA
>Ga0126378_10000421_pt1 | contig 31581 bp, 25 predicted proteins | sample PanSoiMetPlot_23_FD_92587 | JGI IMG/M metagenome (GOLD analysis project Ga0126378, IMG submission 92587) | Tropical forest soil microbial communities from Panama - MetaG Plot_23 | ecosystem: Environmental > Terrestrial > Soil > Tropical forest > Bulk soil | place: Panama | collected 2016-02-17
CGTGCCCGGCTGACCCTGGTCAGAGAAGTCATCCTCGTCCCAGGTGATCACGATCGCGTTGCGGCCTTCCTGCCAGACCTTCGACGACATGATGGCACTCACCGTGTTGCCGACGTAGGTGTCTCCGTCCTTGATGAGGTCGCCGCAGCCTCCAGTGCCGTGCATGTCATGGCACTGGTCAGGGACGATGAGGCTGTAGTTCGCGAGATCACCGGAGGCGAGGTCGGTCGCGAGCTGTGTGTCGGGCACCATGCTGGCCAGTGCATTCTGGCTGTCCGTGAAGTTCACGAACGGATTGTGCTTCGACGCGTACAGGGCGACGGCGTTGCTCGGGTACTTGAAGGTGTACGGTCCGTTGGCGTTCGGACCAGTCATGATCACGCCTGACGCCGGGACGGCCGGCATGCTCTGGAAGTAGCCTCGCCAGGTCATGCCCGCCGACGTGAGCTGCCCCGCGAGGCTCGGCGCCGTGATGGTGTGATCGACCGTCGTGCCGCCGCAGTTCACGTCTGTGGTGGCCATGGCCGGCGTGCAGTAGAACTGGTTGTCATCCTGGATGCCGAAGAAGCTACCTCCGATGTTGGCGACGTAGTTCGGCTCGCTGGGGTGAGTAACGCCCCAGTAATTTGTCGCCAGCCCGTACTGGTTTGCCAGCGCGTTGAGATTCGGCGCGTCCGAGTTACCGATGATCGTGGAGTAGCTGGTGTTCTCCATCATGATCTCGATGATGTGCTGGTAGTGGGGAATGGCGGAATTCACTGTGCTCGCCGAGCTCACGGCTGGCATGGCCAGCCATGCCACACCCGCGGCAGCGACCGCACCCGCCGCGATCGTTTTGAACCTCATACGCGCTGTCACCCTTCGTTCGCAGCGATGGTCCGCAGCTGCATAAACGGCGGCCACCGCCATTACGCCGCGCGGACTGCGACAATTGTCGCGCGCTGAAACGTAGCGATCCCGGTTGACCGTAAGGTGCCGCGAGGGTTACCAGTAGTTGAACCAGCAGCCCTCGTCCGGCGACAAGCTGCTCGCGTGCTCGTGCGGAGGGACCATGAGAGCTGTTGTCCATGACAGGTATGGGCCACCGGATGTGCTGCGCTTAGCAAACGTCGAGCAGCCTGTGCCTGGTCCCGGCGAAGTACTGGTGCGGGTTCGCGCGACCACCGTCAACCGAACCGACTGCCATCGACGTGCGGCTCAGCCCTTCCTGTGGCGTCTTATCGCGGGACTCCGGCGCCCCCGCCGACAGGTCCTCGGCAGCGAGCTGGCCGGCGAGGTGGCGGCATCCGGGCCTGCGGTGACCGAGTTCGCGGTGGGTGACGAGGTCTTCGGCCTCAACCCATGGACGCTGGGCGCGCACGCCGAGTTCGTCTGCGTACGCGCCGACGGCCTAATTGCCCACCTGCCGGCCGGCGCCGGTTTTACTGAGGCGGCCGCCGTGTGCGACGGCGGGCTCAACGCGCTGACAGCACTACGCAGGGCAGGGGTGGGCGGTGGAGAGAAGGTCCTGATCTATGGCGCATCGGGATCTATCGGGACCGCTGCGGTCCAGCTGGCCGCTTCCTTCGGAGCTGACGTCACGGCGGTCTGCGACGCCAGAAATGTCGAGACGGTGCGATCGATCGGCGCACACCGAGTGATCGACTACACCAGGGAAGACTTCACCAGAAACGGCGAGCAATACGACGTCATCTACGACGCCGTGGGCAAGCAATCGTTCCGGAAATGCAAAAAGTCGCTCAAGCCGGGAGGCGTCTATCTGGCCACCGACGGCTGGCAGAACGTGGCTCGGTCCTTCCTGGCCCCGCTCCACCGGCGCAAAAAGGTGCTGTTCCCTGTTGGCCCCTACGCAAAGACGGACGTGCTATTTCTCGGGCAGTTGCTCGAGAACGGGACCTACCGCGCGGTCATCGACCGCTCATACCCGCTCCACGCTGTGGTCGAGGCGGCCAGGTACGTCGAGACGCAGCAGAAGACCGGAAATGTCGTGCTCATCGTCACCGACTGACGTGACAAGACCCGGATTGGGGCGGCGGTGCGAAGGAGTCGGTCCGCAGCCACGGGACATCGCCGCTACCGGCTGCAATCAAGGCGTTACTAACGGGCATGGTCCCGGTAGCGGCGGGCATACCGAGAGGGAAGGAGCCTTGAGCTTACGTGGCCAGGATCGATCAGCTGCCTCGTGCGACCGCGACCCGCGCCGGTAGCGCATCTCGCGGTCGCTGGTTCTCACGTGCTCGTTGCGGGCAGCTCGATCCGTCACCCGACACAATCCGAGGGGCCTAGGCATGGGCAGGGCTGTCGGCTGGACGCTGCTTATTCTCCTGGTGGTGATTATCGGCACCAACCCGGGCACTGCAGTTGGTCTGGCGCACCATTTGCTCGCGGTTTTGCAACGCGCTGGCAGTGAGATCTCGGCGTTCGTGAACGACCTTTAGCCAGACAATATCCTCGATACCCCGATAGTCACCGCGCTGGCGAACTGCGGGGCCGCATCGTGGCGCGAATCAGGGCCGCAACGGGCTGTCGATTCTTGGCGACTCTGGTGGGCGTGGGAGGACTTGAACCTCCGACCTCTTCCTTATCAGGGAAGCGCTCTAACCGACTGAGCTACACGCCCGCAAGACGAGACCCGCGATCCAGTACGCCGAGACAGGCTACCGCAAGCTGGACCTAGTCCGCTCAGTCGGTCTCCTTGAGCGTGACCTCGATGCCCCCGGTCAGGCTGGTAATGAGGTTATAGAGCGCTGCGCCGATCGTGGCGAGTGCGGTGAACAGGACGGCGTTGATCGTGCACACAAGCGCCGTGTAGAGGAGCACCCTTGAGGCACTGAACCAGCTCGCCGCGTTGGTACCTGGGCGGTCTTTGCTGCTGGTGACCAAACCGACAGTGTGCTCGATATTGGTAAATACCCCGAGCTTAGACAGCACGAACCAGACGATCGCAACCGCCGCGAAGATAACGACCCAGCCGACCAGCGAGAGCAAGAAACTGAACTTCATGACCGACAGCGGCTCGATCCGCTGGAGGCTCAGGAGCGCACTCCTCGGTGCGGGGCCTACCTGCCCGGCCCAGGCGCCTGCGGCTTGCGGCCGCCCGGGCTGCGTCCGTGGTGGCGGCCCGCCCGCAGCGGCGCCCGCGGAACGTGGCATCGCCACCAGTCTCGATGGCTTCGGTCGCGGCTTGGTGATACTCGAAAACGAGGACGAGATCTTCGATGCGACGCCCCGGGCTCCGCTTGCCGCCGTCGCTACCGCGGCAGCTGCGGCGTCCTGGATCGAGGCTCCGTCACCGGGACTGGGGGGTGGGGCCATCAGGGATGGGATCGGCTGTGTTCCGGACGGTGACGCCGAGGCCGCCATGGGCGAAGGCGACCAAGCGGGTGACGGCGTACGAGCCGGCGAGGGCGAGGCCGCAGTCGGCGAGGGCGATCGACCGGGCGCAGGCGGCGGCGACTTCGATGGCGCGGTGGGCGCCGCAGACGACTGAGAGGCCTTGCCCGCAGCGGACTGGGCCGGCACAGCTGACGACTGTGCGGCCTTGGCCGCGCCAGGTGACTGACCTCCCGCAGGTGAGGACTGTGCGGCCTTGGCCGCCGCGGGTGACTGGGCCGGCGCAGGTGACGACTGGGAGGCCGCAGTTGGCGCAGCTGACGACTGTGCGGCCTTGGCCGCCGCGGGTGACTGGGCCGGCGCAGGTGACAACTGGGAGGCCGTGCCCGACGCGGACTGGGCCGGCGCAGCTGACGACTGGGAGGCCGTGCCCGCCGCGGGTGACTGGGCCGGCGCAGGTGACGACTGCGCGGCCTTGGCCGACGCAGGTGACGACTGTGCGGGCGAGGTCGGTGCGGGCGCCGGAGCCGGTGAGGGAGCTGGCGATGGCTTGGCTACGCTCCCAGCGGGCGAATCGCTGCCGCGGTCGGAGCCGTTCTGGCTCGGGCCTGCGGGGCTCCCTGCCGCCCCGCTGGCTTCGCTGGCGTCGGCCGCCTTTGGCGCTGTCTCCTCAGCGGCCGGCTCCCCAGGAGGTGCGGCGTCCTCCGCCGCATCACGATCTGCTGTTATACCCGGCGAGTCTTCGCCAGCCGCTCGCGACGACTCCACGCGGTTATCCACCCGTCCTCCTCAGCACGGTTCACTGACACGGGGTTATCCCCCGGTCAGCTCCCTCTGATTCGCCCGAACCAGAGGCCATCGCCCGTCTGCCCAGCTAGTACTAAGACGACTCAGCTGCCCAAGACGTTGCAACGCGGCCCCTGACCCGAACCGGGTAGCCGGCCTGACAAGGTTCCGCGCCCCCGGGCTACCCGTCAGTTGCGTTACCTCCCGGCACGATACACGCTCGTCACGCAGCACCGCTACGGACCTGCAGGCTGCTAGGACTTACAACGATCGCGCCAGCCGCGCCGGCTACTCGAGGTCGCCGCCCTGGTCCTCGTCCCCGGAACCGGCTTCCGCAGCGTCAGCCGGGTCACGGGCCTCGTCTTCTGCGTCCGGTTCGATGGCGTCGTCCGCTTCGTCGGCCACTCCGTTGCCCGTCGCCTCCGCGTTCCTGGCAATAGCCACGAGGCTCTGTCCCTCGCTGAGGTTGACCAGCCGAACGCCCATCGTCTGACGGCCGGAGATCTTAATCTCCGACGCCGCGGTCCTGATGACGCCGCCAGCCGACGTGATGGCGAATACTTCGTCGTCCGGGTGCACCATCAGCGCGCCGATCAGCTCACCGCGCGCCTCGACTATGCGGGCCGTCACGACACCCAGGCCACCGCGGCCCTTGATGGGGTACTGATCGGCCGGCGTCCGCTTGGCGTAACCGCCACCGGTCGCCACCAGCACGTCCGCTCCCTCGTCCACGACATGCATGCCGAGGAGCCGGTCGCCGCCCGTGAACCGCATCCCGATGACGCCGGATGTCGCGCGGCCCATCGGCCGGAGTGCCTCGTCGCTCGCCCGGAACCTAATGGCCTGCGCGTGCCTGCTCACCAGGAGCAGGTCCTGGTCTGCCGACACGAGACGAGCCGCGATCACCTCGTCGTCATCGCGCAGATTGATCGCGATGATCCCGCCCGCTCGTGGCGAGTCGAACTCCGTCAGCCGCGACTTCTTCACTAGTCCAGAGGTCGTCGCCAGCACCAGGTACGGAGCCACGTTGTAGTCGCGCAGCGCGAGGACCTCGGCGATGTGCTCGTCGGGCTGGAACGCCAGGAGGTTGGCCACGTGCTGGCCGCGAGCATCCCGCGCTGCCTCCGGCAGCTCGTACGCCTTGGCCCGGTAGACCCGGCCCTTGTTGGTGAAGAACAGGATCCAGTGGTGCGTCGAGGTGACGAAGAAGTGGTCAACGATGTCGTCGGTGCGCAGCTGCGCACCCCGCACGCCCTTGCCGCCGCGCCGCTGTGCCCGGTACAGGTCCGCCCGGGTGCGCTTCGCGTAGCCGCCATGCGTGATGGTGACGACCACATCTTCCTCGGCGATGAGGTCCTCGACGGACATGTCGCCGTCGTAGGCCACGATCTCGGTGCGCCGGGCATCACCGTACTTCGCCGCGATCTCACTGAGCTCGGTGCTGACCACTTCACGCTGGCGCTCGGGTGAGGCGAGGATCGCCTCGTACTCGGCGATCTTCGCCATCAGCTCCTCGTACTCCTCCAGGAGCTCCTGGCGCTCGAGTGCGGTGAGCCGGCGCAGCTGCATGTCGAGGATGGCCGTGGCCTGGATCTCGTCGATCTCCAGCAGGTCCATGAGACCCTGCCTGGCCACCGCCACCGAGTCGCTAGCCCTGATGAGCGCGATCACCTCGTCGATGCGATCGATCGCCTTGAGTAGCGCGCTGACGATGTGAGCGCGATCCTGAGCCTTGCGCAGCAGGAACTGGGTGCGCCGGACGATGACCTCGATCTGGTGCGCGACCCAGAACCGGATCATCTGGTCGAGCCGCAGCGTCCGCGGCACGCCGTCCACCAGCGCCACCATGTTGGCGCCGAACGTGTTCTGCAGCTGGGTGTGCTTGTACAGGTTGTTGAGCACGACCTTGGCCACGCCGTCGCGCTTGAGCACGATGACGAGCCGCTGGCCGGTCCGGCCGCTGCTCTCGTCCCTGACCTCCGCGATGCCGCCGACCGTGCCGTCCTTGGCCAGGTCGGCGATCTTCTGCGCGAGGTTATCGGGGTTCACCTGGAACGGCAGTTGAGTCGCTACCAGGCAAGTGCGCCCGCGCCGGTCCTCTTCTACTTCCACAACCGCGCGCATCGTGATCGAGCCACGGCCGGTCCGGTAGGCCTCCTGGATGCCACGCCGGCCCACGATCTGCGCGGCCGTCGGGAAGTCCGGTCCAGGGATTCGCTCGAGCAGCGCGACAAGCAACTCGTCGTCGGTGGCGTCGAAGTGCTCCAGGTACCACTGCGCGCCGGCCGCGACTTCCCTGAGGTTATGCGGCGGGATCTTGGTCGCCATGCCGACCGCGATGCCCTCGGAACCGTTGACGAGAAGGTTCGGGAATCGAGCGGGCAGCACCACGGGCTCGGCGGACTGGCCGTCGTAGTTCGGCCGGAAGTCGACGGTCTCCTTGTCGATGTCCCGCAGCATCTCCATGGCCAGCGGGGCGAGTCGGCACTCGGTGTACCGCATCGCAGCGGGCGGGTCGTTGCCCGGCGAGCCGAAGTTGCCCTGCCCGTCGACGAGCGGCATCCGCATGGCCCACGGCTGGGCGAGCCGGACGAGGGTGTCGTAGATGGCCGTGTCGCCGTGCGGGTGGTAGTTGCCCATCACGTCGCCGACGACCCTGGCGCACTTGTTGTAGCCGCGGTCCGGCCGGTACTGGCCGTCGTACATGGCCCAGAGAATCCGGGTGTGCACGGGCTTCAGCCCGTCTCTGACATCCGGCAGCGCGCGGCCGATGATGACGGACATCGCGTAGTCGAGATAGCTACGCTGCATCTCGACCTGGATGTCGACCGGCTCGGTCCGGCCCTCTCCGGCACCAGCTTCCGGCGTAGTCACGTCAGGCACCGCGCAGTCCTTCCCTCAGGCATGCCGCCTGTTTCGTCCGGGCCAGGACGTCAGCGCCGCGAAGCCACGTGGCAGCCGCCGGCGCCGGGCCAGCCCGTTCCGTTCTTAGATGTCGAGGAACCGGACGTCCTTCGCGTTCCGCTGGATGAATGCGCGCCGCGCCTCGACGTCCTCGCCCATCAGGACACTGAACAGCTCATCGGCCTGAGCCGCGTCATCGAGCGTCACCTGCTTCAGCACCCGGCGGGCCGGGTTCATCGTGGTGTCCCACAGCTCGGTCGCGTTCATCTCGCCCAGGCCCTTGAACCGCTGGACGCGACCGCCCGGCCGAGGGTCTCGCCTGCCCTCGGCCATGCCAGCCTCGATCAGGGCGTCCCGCTCCCGGTCGGAGTAGGCATAACCAGGCTCAGCGTTGCGACCGTCCCACTTGATCTTGTACAGCGGCGGCTGCGCCAGGTAGACGTGGCCCGCCTCGATGAGCGGCTTCATGAACCGGAACAGCAGGGTCAGCAGCAGCGTCGTGATGTGCTGGCCATCGACATCCGCGTCCGCCATCAGGATGATCTTGTTGTAGCGCAGCTTGGTCACGTCGAACTCGTCGTGAATGCCGGTGCCCAGGGCGGTGATCATCGACTGGACCTCGTTGTTCTTGAGGATCCGGTCGATGCGGGACTTCTCCACGTTGAGGATCTTCCCGCGGATCGGCAGGATGGCCTGGAAGTGCGGATCCCGACCGCCCTTGGCTGAGCCGCCCGCTGAGTCGCCCTCGACGACGTAGATCTCCGAAATCGTCGGGTCGCCGGACTGACAGTCCGCGAGCTTGCCGGGCAACCCTGAGCCGCCCATGAGGCTCTTGCGGGTCAGGTCCCTGGCCTGACGGGCCGCGATGCGCGCCCTGGCAGCCTGAGTGGCCTTGAGCACGATCGCCTTGGCCTCGCCTGGGTTGCGCTCGAACCAGTCCTTGAGCTGGTCGTTGCACACCTTCTGGACGAACGACTTGGCCTCGGTGTTGCCGAGTTTCTGCTTGGTCTGGCCCTCGAACTGCGGTTCGGACAGCTTGACATGGATGATCGCGGTCAGGCCCTCGCGCACGTCTTCACCGGTCAGGTTGTCGTCGCGCTCCCTGATCAGCTTCTGGTCGCGGGCGTAGCGATTGACGATGGAGGTGAGCGCGGCCCGGAAGCCCTCCTCGTGCGTCCCGCCCTCCGCGGTGTTGATCGTGTTGGCGAAGGTGTGCACCGACTCGGAATACGAACCCGTCCACTGCATCGCAATTTCCGCGGAGATGCCGGGGGCTTCGTCGCCGAAGTCAATGACCGAGTCGTGCACAGGCTCCTTGGTCCTGTTGATGTACCGGACGAAGTCGGCGAGACCGCCGTCGTAGTGGAAGGTAACGACCGTCGGCTTGTCGCCTGCGGCCATGTCATCGGTGGTATCCGCCGTGGCATGCTGCGGGCGCTCGTCCGTCAGTGTGATGGACAGGCCGCGGTTGAGGAAGGCCATTTCCTGCAGGCGCCTGGACAGCGTCTCGAACGACCACTCGGTCGTCTCAAAGATCGACGGGTCGGGCCAGAAGGTGATGACGGTGCCGGTCAGAGCCGTCCGCTCGACGCGCTGCAGCGGCGCCACCGGCTCGGAGGCCTCATACGACTGCTGCCAGAGGTAGCCGTCCTTGAAGATCTCGACGTCCAGCCGCTCGGACAGGGCATTGACGACCGAGACGCCGACGCCGTGCAGGCCGCCGGAGACCGCATACGACTGGCTGTCGAACTTCCCGCCTGCGTGCAGAGTCGTCAGCACGACCTCGACCGCCGGGCGCTTCTCGATCGGGTGCTCATCCACAGGGATGCCGCGGCCGTTATCGAAGACGCGGACCCCGCCATCCGCGAGCAGGGTTACCTCGATCTTGTCCGCGAACCCGGCCAGCGCCTCGTCCACCGCGTTGTCCACAACCTCGTAGACCAGGTGGTGCAGTCCGCGCTCCCCGGTGGAGCCGATGTACATACCGGGACGCTTGCGGACGGCTTCCAGTCCTTCCAGGACCGTGATCGATCGAGCGTCGTAGGACAAGGTAAAAGCTCCTCTAGGCAAGGCAACACCAGGGCCGCCGCGCCGTGATTCCCCCCACCCTGGCGCGCCCCCTCGTGCACTTATTCATTTTACCTGGGCAGACGCTTAGCCTCAGCCGTACGTGTCACGTGGGCCGCGACCGCCGCGGACCCGCCACTGTCCGGTCCGGCGCGTCGGCGCCGCCGGCCCGTGCACGCGGACTCGGAGCACCGTGCCATCCCCGAGCTCCTGGTTCAGGCGGCGGACGAGCTGGGCCGCCAGCAGCCGCACCTGAGTCGCCCAGGCGGTCGAGTCAGCCGCGACTGTTAGCTCGCCGTCCGAAAGGCGTTCTGGGGTGGTATGGGCGGCTAGATCCGATCCGACGATCTGAGCCCACCGCCCGAACACTGAGCCGGTGGCGACTGGCAGCCCCCAGCCTTCGTCGTCGAGCAGGCCATCGATCGCGGATGCAAGGCGCACCGGGTCGTCCCGCTGCGCCTGGGCAGCGAAGCCCGGCGCGGGCGACGCAAGTCCGCTATGTGCCGGTATGGCCTCCCCGTGCTCGGGCCGCTTTCCTGGCTCGGCGGCCGATCCGGCGGCAGCACCTGGCGACCGCACGCCACGCCCCCTGGCCGCGGACCTGGCCGCCGCGAGCGCCTCCCTGGCGAGTCCCAGCTGCTCGCCGCCTCGTTCATCAGTCACCGGTGATCACCCCGCTCGCCACGCGGAATCGCGCACCGGCCAGGCTAGCGGGCACATCCTCAGCTACGGCGGCGGTCACCAGCACCTGCTCGGCGCCAGCGACGACCGCGGCCAGCCGGTCCCGGCGGCCGCTGTCCAGCTCGGCGAAGACGTCGTCAAGCATGAGCACCGGATCCTCGCCCTCACCGCGCAGGAGCTGGTAGCCGGCCAGGCGCAGCGCAAGAGCGAGCGACCATGACTCGCCGTGACTGGCGTAGCCGCGAGCCGGGAGACCGCCGATCCTCAGCTCCAGGTCATCCCGGTGCGGACCGACGAGGCAGACGGCGCGCTCCAGCTCCGCGCGGCGCCTCGCTGCGAGCGCATCGCGCAGCGCTAGCGCCAGCTTCTCCGGATCGGCGTCGGGATCGTCGCTCTCCTGCGGGGCCGGGCCGTCAGCCAGCCGGCCCTCGTTGCCGACGGCTGACATCCGGTAACGCAGGCCGGTGTCCCGCTCCGCCCCGGAAACCGCGCTGTAGCTTGCGGCCAGGAAGGGCCGCATGGCGGCTACCAGCCGGAGCCGCCCGGCCGTCAGCGCGGCGCCGGCCGTCACCAGGTGGTCGTCCCACACCTGCAGAGCCTCGGCCGGAACCGCGCCGCGGGCCTTCATTGACTTCAGCAGGGCGGTTCGCTGCCGCAGAACGCGCTCGTAGTCGGACCGCACGCCGGCGTACCGCGGCCGCATCAAGACGAGCAGGTCGTCGAGGTAACGACGCCGCTGGTCCGGATCGCCTTTCACCATTGCGATGTCTTCCGGCGCGAACAGGACGCAGCGCAGAATGCCGAGCGCCTCTCGCGGCCGGACCGGTGCCCGGTTGACGCGCACCCGGTTCGCCCGGCCAGCGTTGATCTCAACCTCCAGCAGGCTGTCCCGCCCGCCCGAGATGATCCCCCCGCGCACGATCGCCTGTTCGGCGCCCTGCCGGATCAGCGGTGCGTCAGTTGCCACCCGATGGCTGCCGAATGTCGCGAGGTAGCCGGCCGCCTCCAGCAGGTTGGTCTTGCCCTGCCCGTTCGCGCCGAGGAACGTCGTGGCACCCGGCCCCAGCGCGACCTCGGCGACCGCGTAGTTGCGGTAGTCGGTCAGCGACAGCCTCGACAGGTGCACGGCAGGACCCAGATTCCGGCTAGCGCGCTACCCGAGCCTGATTGGCATGAGTAGGTAGCGGAACTCCGGCGTCCCGTCGGGGCCCGGCTTACCGGTCAGCAGCGCCGGCTTGCCCGGCTCGGTGAAGGAGATCCGGACCGTGTCGGAGTCGATCACCGCGAGCCCATCCAGCAGGTACTGCGGATTGAACGCGATCGACAGGTCGTCGCCGGAGAAATCAGCCGCGATGACCTCCTCGGCCTGGGCCTCGTCGCCCGTCCCCGCTTCCAGCACGAGCTGGCCAGCACTGAACGCCAGCCGGACCGGGGTATTGCGCTCGGCTACCAGCGCCACCCGCCGGACCGACTCGGTGAGCAGGCCCACCGGCAGTTCCGCGGCAGCGTTCTCCGTCTTCGGCAGCAGCGCCTGCGTGCGGGGGAACTCGCCGGACAGCAGGCGGGTCGTCGTCCGCCGGCCGGCGCCCTCGAATCCGATCATGCCGTCCCCGGTACCGCCGTCGGTGCCGGGCAGCGCCAGGGCTATGGACACCTGCGCGCTGCTGGTGAGCGTTCGCGCGGTCTCGGACAGCGCCTTCGCGGGCACAAGCACCGCGGCGCGCAAATCCGGTCGTGCTGGGGCCCAGCGCAGTTCGCGGACCGCCAGCCGGTAGCGGTCCGTCGACACCATGGTCAGCGTCTCGCCGTCGATTTCGATCCGGACGCCCGTCAGCGCGGGCAGCGTGTCGTCACGCCCGGCCGCCGTCGCCGACTGGGTGACAGCGGTCGCGAAGGCGTCGCTGCCGATGGTGCCCGCGGCCGGTGGCATCTCCGGCAGTGCCGGGTATTCCTCTTCCGGCATGGTCAGCAGCGTGAACGTGGAACTACCGCAGCTGAGCACTGCGCGGCCCTCACTCGCGGTGATGTGCACCGGCTTGGCGGGCAGGCTGCGGCTGATCTCCGCGAGCAGTCGGCCGGATACCAGAGCGCTCCCGGGCTCTTCTGTCGTTACCGGCACCGTGGCCTGAGCCGATACGTCGTAGTCGAAGCTGGACAGCACCAGCTCGGCAGCCGCTTCGAGCCGAATTCCGGCCAGTACCGGGACGGTGGGCCGGGCGGGCAGGGCACGCGCGGTCCAGGCCACTGCGTCAGCCAGGACGTCACGCTCTAGGACGATCTTCACCTGTCGCCCTCCTTTTAAGGGTTGAGATCCGTTACTAAGAAAGAGTGGTAGTCGTCGTAGGGACGGTGGATCCCGGGGATAACCTGCGTTCGCGCAGGCAGAGGGCCGCGCGGGCGTCCACAGCGGATGTTGCTGACCCGGGGGCACCGGGACATGCGGCTGGGGGCGGCCGACGACCGCCGGGGCGAAACCACCGCGTTACCCTCTGGTCGACTGCCGTTTTCCTCCGCATATCCCACGCTCGTCCACAGATTTATCCACAACCTGTGTGCGTGCATTGCGTGCGGCGCGAAGTTTGCGTGCCGGGTCACGGTGCAATCACCCGGAGAGAGCTTGCTGCTTAATCCGGTTGGTGAGCTCGGTCACCTGGTTATAGATGGCCCGGCGCTCGGCCATCAGGGACCGGATCTTGCGCTCGGCATGCATCACCGTGGTGTGGTCGCGGCCGCCGAATTGCTGACCGATCTTGGGCAGGGACATGTCGGTGAGCTCACGGCACAGGTACATCGCGATCTGCCGGGCCGTGACGAGCACGCGCGACCGCGAACTGCCGCACAGGTCGTCGATCGACAGGCCGAAGTACGACGCCGTCTGCCCCATGATCGTGGCGGCGTTGATCTCCGGTCCGTGTGTCTCGACGATGAGGTCCTTGAGGACGAACTCGGCAAGCTGCAGATCGACCGACTGCCTATTCAGGCTGGCGAACGCGGTCACCCGGATGAGGGCGCCTTCGAGCTCGCGGATGTTGGTGGAAATCCGGGAGGCGATGTACTCGAGCGCCTCAGCGGGCGCGTTGAGCCGGTCCTGGTCCGCCTTCTTGCGCAAGATCGCGATCCGGGTCTCGAGCTCGGGCGGCTGGACGTCGGTCTGCAGGCCGCCCTCAAACCGGCTGCGCAGCCTGTCCTCGAGGGTCACCAGCCGGCGGGGGGCCCGGTCTGAAGAGATCACGATCTGCTTGCTCGCGTTGTGGAGGGTGTTGAAGGTGTGGAAAAACTCCTCCTGGGTCCCTTCCTTGTTCTCCAGGAACTGGATGTCGTCCACGAGGAGCACATCGACGTCTCGGTAGCGGCGCCGGAACCCCTCCTGCTTGCCGTCCCTGATCATGTTGATGAAGTCGTTGGTGAATTCCTCGGAGCTCACGTACCTGACCTTGAGGCCCTGGTACAGGCTCTGGGCGTAGTGGCCGATGGCATGCAGCAGGTGCGTCTTGCCCAGGCCCGAGTCGCCATAGATGAAGAGCGGGTTGTAGGCCTTCGCGGGTGCCTCGGCGACGGCGACCGCGGCGGCGTGCGCGAACCGGTTGCTGGATCCGATGACGAACGTCTCGAAGGTGTACTTGGGATTGAGCCTCGTCAGCCCCGGTCGCGGCTGGCCGGCCGGCGCGGCTGGGGTTGGGTGCCGTCCCGGCGGCATGCCGTTCCCTGTCGCCGGCATGGCGCCATTGCCGGAACGTGCGTGGGCCGACCCGTTGGCTGGCCCGGAAGCAAGGCCGACGGTGGCGGGGTTGGTGCCAGCGAAGCCGTCGGCCGACGGCGACGTGCCAGCCGGGAACGGGCTGCGTTCTGGTCGCAGCCCCACGCCGGCCTGATCAGGCCGTGGTTCGCCCGGTCCAGGCTGCTCGGGCCCCCGCCGGAAGGCCGCCGCGTGCCGGGGATGAGCGGTGTCGTCGATGACCCCGGCAGCGGGGATCACGGGCATCGGGCCGGTGATGTCGTCGTCGGGTTGGCCCTGCAGGGCGCGGTGGCGGCCGTGCTGCGTCAGCTCTGCCGTGGCAGCCGGGTCGACGGTGACGGCGAGCTGAATGCTGCGCGCCAGCTCTCTGGACAGGGCGTTGGTAATCAGGGCACGCAGCCGGGTCTCGAGCTGCTCCTTGACGAAGTCGTTGGGCGCCGCGATCAGCGCCGTGTTCCCGACGAGCCCGAGCGGCCTGGTGAGCTGGAGCCAGGCTCGCTGATGCGGCTCGATGTGCATCTCGGCAAGGTCAGCCAGGGAGCGGGCCCAGATGTCCGCGAGGTCGTCATCACTCATTGGCCGGTCACCCCGAGCCCCCCACATTATTTGTGATCAACAGCTTTTTCCACAGCGTGTGCACGCTGTGCCGGACAGGCCGCAGGAACCCAGGCCGCACTATCCACAGCCTAGGGCTGGCGTTCATGCTCCGTTCGGGAAACTGCGCACTCCGGCACCGGAGTAGACAGCTGTCTCTTTAGGCAGCTGAGGCGAAGGCTGCAGGGTGATGCTCGGCACCTGGTTTGACCGGCGGAAAGGCCTGCGCGTACCGTATAAATCGTCCGGCTACCCCGGTGCAGTTGAACTGCGGCCTGATGCAGATGGGCCGGTCAGGTGGATGATCCCCGTCCGACGGATGAAGTCCCGTGTCGGCTGTTGTTGGTAGTGACGGATGACGATCGCTGACCAGGCTGATTTTTGGCCAGGTCAGTGCGGGCTGAGTAGTGAAGTGATCCGTAGATCGTGACCGCGTTGACAACAGACGTGCTGCACCTGGAGCTCCCGTGAGTAAGCGTACTTTCCAGCCGAACAACCGCCGCCGGGCCAAGACGCATGGCTTCCGACTGCGCATGCGGACCCGCGCGGGCCGCGCCATCCTGGCTGCGCGGCGCCGGAAGGGGCGCGAGCGCGTCAGCGTCTGAACCCTGGAGGCGGGTGTCGTCATGCTGCCGGCCGGAGCCCGAATGCGGCGCAGCGCGGATTTCACGGCCGCGACGCGTGGCGGCAGTCGGGCTGGCCGACCGCTCGTGTCGGGCCATCTGCTGGTCCGGCGTGACGATTCGCGCCCGCCGGTCGTTGGTTTTGTAGTGAGTAAGAAGGTCGGTTCAGCGGTGGTGAGAAACAGGGTGCGTCGTCGGCTGCGGCACCTGATGCGCGGTTATCTGGGGTCGCTGCCGGGGGGTAGCCTGCTGGTGTTGCGTGCCGCACCGAGAGCGGCCGGAGCACGCCAGGCCGAGCTCGCCGTCGACGTCGGCCTGGTTATCGGAGCATTGCTGAGGCGGCAAGGTGGGTGACGTGCCGGTGAGCGTCAGGGCAGGCCAGCGGTCCGGTTCGGGATCAGCGGCTGCCTGGCTGCTGACCATGCTGCTGACCGGTTACCAGCGGTTCGTCAGCCCGCTACTGGGACCCAGGTGCAGGTTTTACCCGTCCTGCAGCGCATACGCCCTAGAGGCAGTGCAGGTGCACGGTGCGCTGCGGGGCTCTTGGCTGGCCGTGCGCCGGCTGAGCCGCTGCCATCCGTTCCATCCCGGCGGCCTGGATCCGGTTCCTGGCCGTGACCGGGAGAGGGGAGCCGTCACCGTGGCGGCGACCGACGTCAGCAGCGCGGGCGTCACGACCAGAGCACAAGGGAGCTAGCACGTGAATCCACTGAATTACCTCTATGAGGCAGTCGGCTGGGTATTCACGCATATCTACGACGTGCTGAAGCCTGCATTTGGTGCGACGAGCGGCTGGACCTGGTTCTTCTCGATCGTGATCTTGGTCGTGCTCATGCGGCTCATCATGGTGCCGCTCTTTATCAAGCAGATGCACACGACGCGGGCCATGTCGTCGCTGCAGCCGCAGATGGCAGCGCTGCGTAAGAAGTACAAGGACGACCGGCAGACGCTTAATCAGGAAACGATGAAGCTGTACCAGGAGGCGGGGGTCAACCCGCTGATGGGCTGCCTGCCGTTCGTCCTGCAGCTGCCGCTGTTCTTCGCGTTGTTCAGCGTCCTGCGTGCCATCGCCGAGTACAGCGGCGGGACGCCGAAGTACGGGCTGCCCGTTGCCATGGTGCAGGCGGGCAAGCAGGCGAAGATCCTCGGCGCGTCGATCTCCGACAAGGTGCTCTTCACTGGGACTCAGCACGTCGCGCTGCACGCGAAGCTCGTGATCCTGGTGTTCGTGATCATCAGCATGGCGACCACGTTCTTCACGATCCGTCAGAGCCAGAAGCGGGGCATGATGCCCGCGGCGACCCCGGACAACCCGATGGCGGCGTCGCAGAAGTACATGACCTACATCATGCCGTTTTTCGCGCTGACCGGTCTGTACTGGCAGTTCGGGCTTGTCCTGTACTGGGTCACCACCAACGTGTGGACGATGGGCCAGCAGTACATTCTCGGCCGGCGCTATCCGTACACGCCGCCAGCGGCTGACGGTGCGACTGCCGCTACTCCCGCTGCGGCGTCGGCGAGGTCGCTGACCGGCGGTTCGGCGAAGGCGACGGGCCGGACGCAGGCTCCGAAGGCGGGCGCGTCTGCTAGGGGAACGGGACCGCGCGGCGGGGCGGCCCAGGTCCGTCCGCAGCGCGGCGGGGCGAATGGCGCTACTCCGAACGGTGCCGGAACATCGGGGTCGGCGTCACCAGCCAGCGTTCTCCGGCGTCTTGGCCGGGGCCGGGCTGAGCCGGAGCCGGAGGAGGAGCTGCCCGAAGTTAAGCTCGTGAGGCGCCAGACGCAGCGGCAGTCCCGCAGCAAGCGCAGTGGTAAACGCTGACAGCGTTCTGAAAGCGCGGCCGGGCTGCCAGGGTGAATGGCGCGGGTGATCCGGGCAATCGGGTCCGGGGACTGGGTTCGAGGAGGATCCTGGCATGAGCCAGCAGGAGGACGCGGCAGCCAACGGGGCTGGTGCGGACGACGAGGGCGTCACGATCCTCGCGTCGCACGAGGCTGAGGGGCGAGGGCTGGACGGGGATGGCGCCGAGCTCAGCCCTCAGCCGGCTGACGACGCTGAGTCGGCTGACGACGCCGAGGCGGACGGCGCTGCCGCGCAGCCACGGCTGAGCGTTGCCGACCTCGAGCTCGAGGGCGAGGTAGCGGCTGACTATATCGAGGGCCTGCTGGATGTCGCCGATCTCGACGGCGATATCGACATGGACGTCGAAGGCGACCGGGCGGTGGTCTCGGTCGTGGGGGCCACGCTCAGCGAGCTGGTGGGGCGTCGCGGCGAAGTGCTCGAGGCGCTGCAGGAACTGACCAGGCTTGCGGTGCATCAGCAGACCGGCCACCGGACCAGGATGATGCTGGACGTGGGCGGCTACCGGCAGCGTCGTCGTGCAGAGCTCGCGGAGGCCGGCCAGGACGCGGCTGAAGAAGTCCGGCGAACCGGGCAGGCCAAGAAGCTGTGGCCGATGAATCCGTTCGAGCGCAAGATTGTGCACGACGCGGTCGCTGCGGCGGGCCTGCGCAGTGAGTCCGAGGGCGAGGAACCAGAGCGCCGAGTTGTGGTCCTGCCGGTCGGCTAACCGGGGGCCGCTCGTGCGGACGGCCCGTTCTCGTTGGGGCCGGGGGGTGAAAGACAATGGCGAGCGCCGGCCCGGCTAATGCATCACCGTCAGAGGCACAGGCGGCAGCGACGTTCGGCCCCGCACTGGCACAGGCACAGGCCTACGCCCGGCTGCTGACCGAGGCAGGGACTGATCGCGGCATCATGGGGCCAGGGGAGGCCGCCCGGATCTGGGACCGGCATCTGCTGAATTGCGCCGCAATCAGCCGACTGATCCCTGCCCGCTGCTCGCTCGTCGACCTGGGCTCCGGCGCCGGGCTGCCCGGCATCGTGCTCGCGATATTGCTTCCGCACGCGCGGGTGACACTGGTGGAACCGATGGCACGCCGGGTGGAGTTCCTGAACGAGTGCGTAACGGCCCTCAATCTGACCAACACAGAAGTGCTGCGTGGTCGCGGCGAGGACCTAGCCGGGAAGCTGTCCGCGGATGTGGTGACATCACGCGCCGTGGCGCCGCTGGACAAGCTCGCGGGCCTCAGTGTCGGGCTGGCTCGCAGCGGCGGACGAGTGCTGGCGATGAAGGGCGCGTCGGCACCTTCGGAGTTGGCGCGAGCGCGCCCGGAGCTGGCGCGGCTGGGGATCGCCGATGCCCGAGTAGAGGTAGCCCGGACCCCGGACGGCCTGGTGTCGGCCACCGTGGTGACGTTCACCGTTCCCGCTCACCGGGCCGCGCGGCCGGACCGGCGGGCGAGTAGCCGTCGCCGCAGCGGGTAGACACGGCGGCGCCATCGGGGATAAGCGCCGGACCGGCGCGGGTGTGCTTGGATGGCATAGCGGCTGATACGGGAATTGCCAGGCTGACGAGAACGCTGGGAAGTGCTGAGCCGCCGGGGGCTCGGCTCGTCGAGGAGTTGCGCTATGACGAGTTCAACCCAAGGCCTCGGCTGGCCGGAGCGCGCGCTCCGGCGCTTGCGACCGCGCAACGCGGCAGCCAGCAGGCAGTCAGAACCGGAAGCGCCGGGTCTGGGCTGGCCAGCCGCGCGGAAGATTGACAGTCCAGGCGACGCGCAGGCGGCTGCTGGCCTAGGCTCAGGAACCGCGACCAAAGCCGCTCGTCAGCCGGGCCGGGATCGCCGGAGAGCCGATGCAGGGGAACCTGCGCTAGCGGCAGCGGGTGCCCGGGTCGTACGCGGCCCAGCGGACAGCGAGGTTGAGGTCGGCGAGCCCCCTGTGGGGGACGGCGACGGCGGCGCGGTGCCGGAGCGAGTCCGGCAGGCGCTCGCGGGGGTTTCACGTGAAACCGGTCCGGGAGACGTGATCGCGCCGGAGAGAGAGGTTCCGGTGGGCTATCCGGGTTCCGCCGATACGCCAATCGCGAGGGCTGCGCGGGCGGCGGTCGTGGCACGATCGGGCGGCGAGAGCTGGCAGCAGCCAGCCTCATGCCGTGTCATCACCATCGCCAACCAGAAGGGCGGAGTCGGTAAGACGACCACCGCGGTGAACCTCGCCGCGGGCCTGGCCATGCACGGATCCCGGGTGCTCGTGGTGGACCTTGACCCTCAGGGGAACGCATCCACGGCCCTCGATATCGAGCACCACTCCGGGATCACCTCGGTCTACGACGTGCTCGTCGAGGACCGGCCGTTGAGCGAGATCATCCGGCCGGTGTCCGGGTTCGGGAGTCTGTACTGCGCCCCGGCGGCCATCGACCTCGCAGGCGCCGAGATCGAACTGGTCCCGCTTGTAGCCCGCGAGTCGCGGCTCGCCCGCTCGCTGGCGGCTTATGACTCATCGGATCTGGACTACATCTTCATTGACTGCCCGCCGTCGCTCGGATTGCTGACTGTCAACGCACTAGTGGCCGCTCCTGAGGTGCTGATCCCTATCCAGTGCGAGTACTACGCCCTGGAGGGCCTGGAGCAACTGCTGAGGACGATCGAGCTCGTGCGCAGTCATCTCAATCCGGCCTTGTCGGTGACCACGATCCTGCTGACCATGTATGACGGGCGGACGCGGCTGGCGTCCCAGGTGGCGGACGAAGTGCGGGAACATTTCGGCGCGGTCGTCCTGGACTCGGTGATCCCGCGCAGCGTCCGCGTGTCGGAAGCGCCTAGCTACGGGCAGTCCGTCATGACGTACGACCCCGGCTCGTCGGGCGCCCAGGCATATATGGAGGCGGCCAGAGAGCTCTCGGGACGCAACGCAGCACTTCCTGCGTAGTAACGAGCCGCCGAAGGACAGTGGCCCGAGCTGACAGGGTCCGCAGGTCGATGTTGGCGTGGGATGCACGTCCTGTTGCTGGCAGTATGGGCAACGGACGACTGCAGCCAGGAGCCCCGGTGACCGTAGGTTCAGCACCTGGCCGCCCGACGGCGAGAGGTATCAGCATGCCGCAACCTAAGCGCGGGCTCGGCAAGGGCCTGGGAGCGCTGATCCCGACAGGCCCGGTTTCGTCGCTGCCGGCTGCCGGGCATCAGGCAGCGGCCGCCGGCGTCGCGGTGCCGATCTCGGGGGCCTACCTGGACGAGATCCCGGTCGATGCGATCGTGCCGAACCCCAGGCAGCCACGGCAGGTCTTCGACGAGGACTCGCTCGCAGAGCTCGCGGCGTCCATCGAGATCGTCGGCCTGCTGCAGCCGGTGGTGGTGAGGCGGGCCGGCCACGGACGGTTCGAGCTCATCATGGGCGAGCGCCGGTGGCGGGCCTGCCAGGTGGCCGGAGTCGACGTGATTCCGGCCATCGTGAGGGAGACCTCTGACGATGAGCTGCTCCGCAACGCTCTGATCGAGAACCTGCACCGGGAACAGCTCAACCCGCTGGAGGAGGCCGCGGCGTATCAGCAGCTGCTGGACGACTTCTCGGTCACGCACGAGGAACTTGCGCGCCGCATCGGCAGGTCGAGGCCGCACATTTCCAACACCATCAGGCTGCTCAGCCTGCCGCCGACTGTGCAGAAGCGCGTGGCCGCCGGCGTGCTGAGCGCCGGGCACGCCCGCGCGCTGCTCTCGGTGGAGGATGCCGACGCACAGGACGAGCTTGCGCGGCGGATTGTGGCGGAGGGCCTGTCGGTGCGGGCGGTAGAGGAGATCGTCGCGCTCGGCGCTCACCCAGCGGAAAAGAACCGCCAGCCCGGGACGAAGACACCCGTGGCGCCCGCACTCAGGGATCTGGCTGACCGGCTGTCGGACGCGCTCGAGACCAGAGTGAAGGTCGAGCTCGGTCAGCGTAAAGGCAAGATCGTCGTCGAATTCGCGACGCTCGATGACCTAGAGCGGATCGTCCGGACCATGTCACCACGGCTCAGCCCCGCGCATCGGGCTGAGCGTCCCCTGCCATCGGCAAGCCAGTCGTGACGTCGGCGACGGGCCGGACATTCGGAAGCGATAACCATGCCGGGGTCCATCCGGCTGTTCTCGCCGCGATCGGCGCGGCGAACTCGGGCGACGCCATCGCCTACGGCGATGATGCGATGACCAGGGCAGCGGTGGCCCGGCTGTGCGCCACAGCCGGAGCGCGAAGCGGTTACCTGGTCTTCAACGGGACGGGTGCCAACGTCCTCGCCCTCAGCTTGCTGCTGCGCCCGTACGAAGCCGTCGTGTGTGCCGAGTCGTCGCATCTCAATGTCGATGAGTGCGGGGCACCTGAGCGCCTTCTCGGTTGCAAGCTGCTGGCCGTGTCCGCGCCGGACGGCAAGCTGACACCTGACCGGATCGCCGCGCGACTGGCCGGCCGGGGCGACGAGCATCGGGCTCAGCCGCGAGTCCTCCAGATCGCGCAGGCGACCGAGCTGGGCACCTGCTACTCACTGGGGGAGCTTCGGGAGCTGCGCGAGTTCGGCCGAGCGCACGGCCTGCTGACGTATCTGGATGGCGCCCGGATAGCCAACGCGGCCGCGCACCTGGACTGCTCGCTGGCGCAGATCGCGGCCTGCGCCGACATCCTGAGCTTCGGCGGCACCAAGAACGGTGCGCTTGGCATGGAAGCGGTACTGGTCATGACCGAAGGCCTCGACGCGGGCGCTCTGTACCACAGAAAGCAGCTCCTTCAGCTGTCCTCCAAGATGCGCTTCCTGGCGGCGCAGGTCGAGGCGCTGCTGGATGAGGACCGCTGGCTCGTGACAGCGCGGCACGCGAACGCCATGGCGCGGCTTCTGGCAGCCGAGCTGACCGAGGTTGCCGGGGTCAGGCTCGCCTACCCGGTCGAGTCCAACGGCGTCTTCACCGAGGTGAGCAGAAGCCTAGCCGACCGACTGCAGCGGGAGTGGAACATCCACGAGTGGTCTCAGACGGCGGACGGCGAGCGCTGTGTCGTCCGCTGGATGACGGCATTCGACACGACACCGGAGCAGGTCGCGGCAGTCGCGTCCGGAGTCAGACAGTCGGCTGAGGAAACCAGCGTGACGGCGCGCTGACCGCGACGGGGCCCTTCTGGTCGGTTTCACGTGAAACATGCCGAGGGATTGCCGGTCCGGCTGGCCTCGATGACCGCTATCCAATCGCGCCCAGCCATAGCGTGATCTGTGCGGCTGTTGGGGAAACGATGGGCAAGATGAGCCGATCAAGCGCGCGTCAGGCTTGTGCAGACGTGGGTACGATGACCGCAGAAGCCGGGAAGGCGGAGACTAGACGCAGTTGCTGCCGCCCGGCATCAGGCCGTCAGGGACGACTGGGCCACCATGGGCTGCTGACCGCAGGGGATCATCGTGTCACGCCGACTAGCCAGCATCACGCTGGACAACCTGGACGACCTGCCGCCCCGCTGCCGTCGCTGCGTGTTCTGGGAGCTCGATCCGATCAGTCAGGCCCGCGCCCTGGAAGTCGGCGACCCGGCGCTGGAGAAGGAAGCCTGGATCTCGAGCGTGCTGCTGGAGTGGGGCAGCTGCGGCAAGATTCTTTACGTCGACACCGTTCCGGCCGGGTATCTCCTGTATGCGCCGCCGAGCTACACGCCGCGGGCGGCGACATTCCCCACCAGCCCGGTGAGTGCCGACGCCGTCCTGCTGATGACCGCTCACATCATGTCTGAGTTTGCCGGCGGCGGGCTGGGCCGGATGCTGATTCAGGGACTGGCGAAGGATCTGACGCGGCGCGGGATCAAGGCGATCGAAGCGTTCGGCGACGCGAAGTGGAGCCAGCCGGCGTGTGTCGTACCGGTGGACTTCCTGCTGGCGGTCGGATTCAAGACCGTCCGGCCGCATGCCCGCTACCCGCGGCTGAGGCTCGAACTGAAGTCCGCGCTGTCGTGGCGCGAGGACGTCGAGGTTGCCCTGGAGCGCCTGCTTGGCTCGATGCAGCCCGAGCGCCCGCTCCGGCTAGCCTGAACCGCTCGGAGACGAACCCCCCGGTACGCGCCCTGGCCGGGCCAGCGATCGGCCGACCCGGCCCCATCAAGTTTCGATCTGTCGCAGCTGCAGAGCCGGGATCAGATGAAATCGGCAAGCTCGCGGAGCAATGCTGACTTCGGCTTGGCGCCGACAATCTGCTTGACGACCTGACCGTCCTTGAAGACGCTCATAGTCGGGATGTTGAGGATGCCGTACCGCTGGGCGATCAGAGGGTTCTCGTCAACATTGAGCTTGACGATGTCGATCTTCTCGGCATGCTCAGTCGCGATCTCCTCGAGCACCGGAGAGACCTGGCGGCATGGACCGCACCACTCGGCCCAGTAGTCCACCACCACCGGCTTAGCGGCCTTCAGTACCTCGGCCTCGAAGGTCGCCTCGGTTACTGCCTTGGTTGCGCCCACTTTCAGGACTTCCTTCCCACTTGCGGGTAGGGCCCCGGCCCCAGCGGCCGGACAGCCATGCTCTGACCCGGCGGCTCGGGTCCGGTCGTCGTGGCGGCCAGGTGCATCCGGCCGCTGCTGCCATTCCCGGCAGCCGCCGCGATCACTCCGGTCACTCCTTGTGCTCTGCCAGCCATCGCTCGGCGTCGATGGCCGCCGTACAACCAGTCCCTGCCGCTGTCACTGCCTGCCGGTAGATCCTGTCCACGACATCGCCGCAGGCGAAGACACCCTCGATCGCGGTACGCGACGAAGGGTGATCAACCTGCAGATAACCGTCCGAATCGGTAGCAAGCTGGCCGGTGATCAGCTCGCTGCGCGGATCGTGGCCGATCGCGACGAACACGCCGCTGACGGGCAGCGTGCTCTCCTCCCCGGTCTTGACGCTGCGTAGCCGCACGCCCGTGACCCGGTCCTCGCCGAGGATCTCGGCGACCTCGCTGCCCCAGGCGAACTTGATTTTCGGGTTCGCCATGGCACGATCCTGCATGATCTTGGACGCGCGCAATGTGTCCCGGCGGTGCACGATGGTGACGGTCCGGGCGAAGCGGGTCAGGAACGTCGCTTCCTCCATGGCCGAGTCGCCGCCGCCGATGACAGCGATGTCCTGCTCACGGAAGAAGAACCCGTCGCACGTCGCACACCAGGAAACGCCGTGTCCGGAGAGGAGCTTCTCGCCAGGGACGCCAAGCTCGCGGTAGCCAGAGCCAGTAGCGATGATGACCGTCCGGGCCAGATACGTGTGCTCGCCGACCTTGACGACCTTCGGCGTCGCCTTAAGATCAACCTCGGTCACGTCGTCGGGAACGAGCTCCGCGCCGAACCGCTCGGCTTGCTTGCGTAGCTGGTCCATCAGGTCCGGCCCGAGGATTCCGTCGGGGAAACCGGGGAAATTCTCCACGTCGGTGGTGTTCATCAGCGCACCGCCGGCTGTTACCGACCCCTCGAAGACCAGCGGCTGGAGTCTCGCCCGCGCAGCATAGAGCGCAGCAGTGTAACCGGCAGGCCCGGAGCCAATAATGATCACATCGCGAGGCTCGCTCACTGCTGTCAGTCCCTCTCCAGCCTGCTGCGTAACGGGTGCACCCGCATAACCACCGGGCGCCTCCCGGGATTCCCCCACCGGTGGTCCTGCGCGGCCGCGGTCGCATCCCGTTGACGCCTGTACTACCCGCAGACGCCAGCACTACAGGTTACGAAGTATGGCGTGCGCGAGGACGTCCCTAGCTGAGGCTGAACACGTAGAGCCGACGACCCACGCCTCAGCGGGGCCGGCAGCAGTGGCCGCCAGCACGATGATGGTCGCGGGCTTGTGCTCAAACCGCGCTATGTCGACGAGCAGCACGGTGCGAGCAGCGGCGATCAGGTTAACGCAGCCGGCCAGTCGGCTAGGAGTGCCACCCGCGGCGGATCCGGCCGCACTCGCGTTCGGCACGTTGGACGGCGCCTTTACGCTGGGGGGCTGGGCGGCGACGCTCCTGGCTTCCGCAGCATGGACCGCGTCGACGGCTTCGGTGCCGAGCGACCCGTGGGCGAAGTTGGCGCTGGACTGAAACACATGAATCGTGTGCCGCGCGCCTGCGGTGCCATAGGTGACGTCAGGCCCGGCGCTCATCTGCTGAACGGGCGCGGGCGCGGCCGCCGATCCAGCGGCAGACGATGTCGTCGCGCCGCCCGTGTGCTGTGAGAGTTCATAAGTACCTGCGGCCACGATCGCCAGCACCGCGGTCCCCGCGACGAGCCGCGTCGCAGTGACAGAGAGACGGGGCAGCTGCCAGCCTGACCAGGCAGCTCGCCTTCTGTGACCAGCCGGCAGGTCACCCCGGCCAGCCTCGGTAACGGGTAGATCGGCGATTCGCTGCCTGGCCTCGACAGCCAGCGTCGCCTCTATCCGGATCGTCACTCGCTCGGGTATCGACGGGAACGAGGCGCCGGCAAGGACGGCCGGCATGCCGTCGAGCTGGCGCCGGGTAAGGGTGCAGTCCTCACACCGGGCGAGGTGTGTCTCGATCCTCGTCGCCTTGCGCACTCTCAGTTCGCCGACGGCAAGGCTCGCCAGCTCAACCGCGGAGGCGTGCCTATCGCGGCGGATCACGCGCCGTCACCCCCTTCCCGTGCTGGTAGGACGCGCCCGCTGGCCGGTTGGTTCCTGCCATCCTGCGCCGGGATCGCGCCGGGGCTCAGATGCGCGAGGCGGGGGAGCAGCTTCGCCCGGCCACGTGCCGCCCGGCTCTTCACTGTGCCCTCGGATACACCGAGGATGTCCGCTGCGTCGGCAACCGAGTAGCCGAGCATATCGACCAGGACCAGGGCGGATCGCTGATCGGGAACCAGGGTGCGGAGCGCCGCCTGCACATCGAGCGACGTGTCGCTGGTGCCCGAGGGGTCCGACAGTGGGCGTCCGCTGGTCGCGAGTGCGTCGAGAACCTCCTCATCCTGGCCGGTGGCCGTCGGACGCGCAGCGCGACGGCGCATCCTGTCGAGCGCGGCGTTCACCACGATCCGATGGAGCCAGGTGGTGACGGCCGAGTCACCCCGGAAGCTGTCAGCTCGGCGGAATGCCGCGATCATGGCGTCCTGCAGCGCATCAGCCGCTTCCTCCGGATCGCCGAGGGTCCGGATGGCCACCGCCCACAGGCGCTCCCGGTGTCGCTGGAAGAGCTCCCCAAAGGCGTCGGGATCACCCGCCACGTGCCGTTTCAGTAGCTCGGCATCGGACGGGCCGTCAGCCGGCGCCGTCGCCGGGGCCGTCGGCTGACGCTGGGGAGGCAGAGAGCGCTCGGGCTGCTGATCGTGCGGATCCGTCGCGTCCTCCCCCCTCGTTCTACCGCGCAGGGCCATACCCGGCGAACGCCCCTCGGGCACGCTGCCGCGCCAATCACCTCATGATGGCAAACAGCCGCGCGGAGGTCGTGACATAGGTCACATCGGACTACGAGGCGGCCCTGACTACAACGCTGTAGATCTGGGCCGCGTCCTTGCCGGGGCTCCCGGCCAGCGAAGGCAGCTGAGTGAACCAGATGACGAGGTACTGGTCGGCAACGCTGTGCCGGACCGTGAACGTATAGGCGCCGGACACGTTGCTCGCACTGGCCAGGGTAGTCATGGCAGCCAGGTTGTCAGGACTCCTGGTGGGTGAGCTGCCGGCCTTGATCTCTACGTTGGCACCTGGCGCGTTGCCGAAGGTCACCTTCACCGACGTAACCGACACAGGCCTGCCCAGGTCGAGGATGAGCCCCGTGCCGGCCTTCAGGTTCCCGAACGTCGGGTTAGGGCCGCTGCTGGCGTCGACGTACTCCTGCGTGCTCCAGCCTTCCGCCTTGCCGTCGAGTACGTTCGGCGCCTGGGCGCTGTTCTCGTTGTCGGGATCACCGGTGGGATTGAGCGCGTCGAACCCGCTAGCCGACACTGGCGTAACGACGCTCGTGCCGTGGGTCGGACTCGATCCCGCGGTGGGCGACCTGCCGCCAGCCACCGCGGGCGCTGGCCTATTCAGGAAGTGCACAGCTCCGGCGCTGGCCCCGGCGACGGCGACAACTACCAAAGCGCTGATGGCGGCTGTCCTGGCGGGCCTGCGCTGCCGGGCAGACCAATCAGGCAGGTAACGGGCCGGCTGGGGCTGGCTGTAGTCATTCCATCCGGTGCCGTGATCCCAGCTCATCTCGGCGCGCCGGGCGGCGCGGTCGTCCCGCTGCGTGGCCACGATCGGCAGCTGTACTGGCGGGATCACCGCCGACAGCGCGGCAGCTAGTTCTGCCGGCGACTGGTAGGCAGCCTGCCTGTCGAGCTCTGGCACGGCCAGCGCGCGCCAGGTGATGTCATCAAGGACGGCGGGCACGCCCGGGCGAAGCTCACCGGGCCGGGCGAGGAGACCGCCCGGCTGCGGGGCGGCCGGCAGCTCCGGTGAATCCGGGCCCGGCCAGAATCCCGTCAGCGCCGCATAGAGCAGCTCGCCGAGCCCTCGGGTGTCGGCAAGTTCCGGGTCATCGACCGCTACCCCGGACAGCGCTGCGTCAATGCCGAGGCCGGTCACCTTCACTCCGCCTGCTGCTGTCCACCGGATAGCGTCGGGGCGGAGGCACAGGTGGGCCAGGCCGGCGGCGTGCGCTCCGGAGACGGCAGCGGCTGCCTCGGCCACAATGCGCGCCGCCGCATGCGGGTCGATCGAGCCCTCCGCCACGAGGTCGCCCAGCGTGTCACCGACTGGCCACTCGAGCACGATGTAGCCGTGGTCCCAGCTGTCCTCGACGTCGAATACCTGCGTGAGTCGGGTATCTGTCAGACGGCTCGCCGCGCGGGCCGCGGTGATGACCTGCTCCAGGCGCGGAAAGCCGCTGGCGAACGTGATGACGCTCACTGGCCTGGCCAGGATCTCATCGATCGCCTTCCACGCCGACCAGCCGCCGGTCGCCGCCAGGCGATCCTCCAGCCGGTACCGGCCGCCGAGCCTGGTGCCCGGGTCTGAGGTAAAGGTGCTCATGGTTGCGAGACAAAGGCGCGGGAGCCCTCGAACCTCCCCTCGCATGCCGTAGGTGGGCAACGGCCACGGGCGCGACGATGCAGACGAGACAACGGTACTGGCCTCTATGCTAGGACGCCTCGCCGCTCGGCGGCTGCCCTGTATCCACGTCGCTGCAAACCGTTACCAGCCTGAGGCGTCGGATTCACGTGACATCGAGGCGGCCCGGCACGGCGGCGGGCCTGGTCAGCGGGCCAGTCGCGCCCGGACGGTGTCGATAAGACCGGTCAGTTCGTCCACGCGCAAAGCTCTGGCAAACAGCAGGTACACCAAGCCCGCCAGGCCGCCGCCGATGACGACCACCACGAAGGTGTTGCCGGTCAGGATGCCGGCCAGGACCGCCAGCAGAGCCGCCGGTACGGCGGCCGCGTGCATCCGCACGAGTGACCGGCTGATGTAGTAACCCTCGAGACCGTGTAGCCGGCGACTGAGGATTCGCCAGGCGATTAGCACGCCGACCAGATTCGCTAGCCCGAATCCCACCCCGAGAGCCGCTACCACCGCGCTGCCGCTGAGAGCGCTCAGCGCGATGATATTGGCCACGATGTTCACCACCATGGTGCCGAGGCCGATGATCGCGGGAGTCCTGCTGTCGTGCAGCGCGTAAAAAACCCGCAGCTGCAACTGGAAGATCATGTAGGGCACCAGCCCGAGGCAGAACACGGCGAACACCACGCCCGCGGTCCGGGCGTCGGCGGTCGACATGGCGCCATGGCCCAGGAAGAGCTCGCCGAGTTGCGGGCCAATCGCGGCGAGCACGAGCGAGCACGGCACCACGATGGCCGCAGACAGCCGGACACCGGCCGAGAAGTCCTGGCGGACCAGACCGTACCGGCGCTGCGCGGCGTGGGCGCTCATCCGCGGCAGCAGCGCCGTGATGACCGAGATGCCGACGATTGCGTAAGGAAGCTGGAACAGCAGCCACGCATAGGTGTACTGGGTATAGCCCGCCGTGGTCGCGGTCGTGGCCACCCTTGTCGTGACGATGAGGGCAACCTGGGCGGTGGCGACGTAGCCAACCATCCAGCCGGCCATCCGGCCGATCTCTCTCACCTCGTAGCGACGGAAGTCGGTCCGCGGCCGCCAGCGGAACCCCACCCGGCGCAGGGCGGGCATCAGCGCGACCGTCTGGGCGACGATTCCGATCGTCGTGCCGAGCCCGAGCAGCCAGACGTCACCGCTCGAGAGGTGCCCTGGATGCTTGTCGAGGAAGGCGAGGTGGCCTGAACCCGCGACGGCAACGTACATGCCGAGCATGCCGATAACCACGACGTTGTTCACGATCGGGGTCCACATCGGCGCAGCGAAACTGCCGCGGGAATTAAGGATCGCGCCCATCAGCGAGCTCATCCCGTAGAAGAAGATCTGCGGGATGAAGAACAGCGCGAAGATCATGGTCAGGTGCAGGGTGGCAGGCGCGTGCGAGACTTTGCTACCCGCATACAGGTGGACGAGGGGCACGGCGAGCAGCTCGGCGACGAGTGTGATACCTGCCAGGGCAAATGTCACGAGAGTGAACATTCGCTGGTCGTAGCCGCCGCGGCCGCGATCACGCTTGGCGGCGCTCACGATCAGCGGCACGATGACGCTGGTCAGGACGCCGCCGATAGCCACGTAGTAGACCGCGTTGGGCAGGGTGTTGGACAGGTTGTAGGCCAGGCCAATGCCAACCGCGCCCAGGGCGTATGACTGGACAATGGTCCGCAGGAAACCGGTCAGCCGGGAGCCGAGCGTGCCAGCCGCCATGACGCCGCTGGACCTGACGATGGAGACCGATTCGGGTGCGGGTCGCCCAGCGCCGGGAACGGCAATGCCGGCCTGAGGGGGTGGCAGCGTGCCAGAGCCGCCGGGCCGTCGTGCACTGGTCCGGGGCGGGGCCTGGCCGGGGTCGGCAGTGCCGGGCTGCCGTGGGCCCGGCTGGTTCCAGACCCGCGGGGCGGTGCCCTGCACCCTGGGCTCGGGTCGGCCTGCATCGGGCGGCAGGGGCGGAAGCTGGTCCGGCCTGGATGGCGCGTCGCCTGGCCGTAGCCGCGTGCCAGACCGGCCACTAGCCGGAGGTGGGCGCCTGAGCCCGGTCGCCGGCTGTCCAGCCCGGCCGGCGGGTGGCTGCTCGCCAGGCAGGATCGGGCGCGCGTGGCGGCCGCTGCCAGGCCGGCTGCCGGGCCGGGGGCGTAGTTCGGTGGGCGCGTCCGGCGCGTAGTCGTAGCCCTGGCGGCCGGGCGGCGGGCCGCTGAAGGCTTGCGGCGGGGGCGCCCGGTAGCCGTCCGGGGGCGGCGGCTCGCCGTAGCCGTCTCGGGCCGGGGGCCCGCCGGTGCCATCCTGCGGACGCGGTCCCTGTCGGGGTCGTGGCTCGCGGTAGCCGCCCGGCGAGCCGCCGCCGTTCCCGCTGGCGGGTCCGTGGTGGCGGAACCGCAGCGTCGTGCGGTGGCCGCGTCCGGAGTCGCGCGGCCGGGATGGGTCAGGCCCGTAGTCGGGCTCGGGCGGCTGGTCCCAGTCGACTCCTGACAGGTCGATGTGCCAGCCTGTGTCATCGAAGCTAGGCCCGGCATACGTATTCTGGCCCGCGCCCCAGCCGGGCACGGCCGGCCGGACAGCCCAATCGCGCCGGTCATCCTCGTCTGACCCGTCTGCGCCGCCGGGACCGGCATGGCGGTGAGGCTCGGACGGGGGCGTGCTCATCAGTCTCCTCTATCGCGGGCCCGGTGACCCGGCTGGTCCCAGCTCACCGTTCCCGGATACGAACCTACCGGCGCGGCATCCTCCGTACTCTGCCCCGGAGGATCGTCCTCACGCGGCACGGCGCCGCTCGCTTCGTCCGGATCCGGCCGCAATGGCTTGCCTCGGCGGATCGCGCGCGCGGCCGAGGCCAGCAGGAATACCCCGAGCGCCGCCCCGAAGATGATCATGCCGAGCAGCCCGACCTTTGTCGTCTGCACCGTTGTCCGGACCGGTGCGCTGGCAAGAGGCTGACCAGCCTGGTTCAGCAGTGTCATGGTGACTGTGGTCGAGCCGGTGTGTGCAGCGTTGATTCGCAGCCGGATCGTCTCTGCGGTCTTGGCCGGTACCGTCCTCGGCCCGGGCGGCGACGCGCTGACCGTCGTCCCCGCGCCCTGGCTGTAGCTGAGCTGCAGCGTGACCCGCACCGGGAAGGGCAGCGGGTTGTCGATGGATACGGGGACGTTCCCCCGGGTGCCGCCGAGGGTGATGCGGTTCTCGGCGATGATGTGGACGCGTTGCTCTTGAATAGTCATCCGGGCTATCAGCGCCTGGACCATCGGCCACGCCGTGGCCCTGAACTGGCCGGAATAGGCCGATGACTCGACCGTTGAGACGGCCAGGGACAGGTTCGGGTCTGGCTGAGCACGCAGCAGCTGCTGGCGGCCGACAGCGGCATCGAGCGTGTTGAGCTGGCTCTGCTCAAACGTGCTGAGGCCAGGGGTATCGGTCGGCAACTGAACGGTCGGAACACGCGCTTCGCCGGTGAGTGACATCAAAGTGGCCGGGCTCAGCCACGGCGCGGACGCGGTACCTGCCAGCAGAGCCGTAGCGAGGCCGCTCGGCGGCTGCCAGCGCTCTGGCGGTGCGACGATGATCGGCGTCGACGGGTGCTCCTGGGCCAGCAGGGCGGTCTCGGCGAGGAACTGCTGAGCCGTGGTGAACGCCGAGCCTGGCCCGGTCCCGGCCGAGCCGAGCAGCCTGGTGAGCGAGTCATTGGCGAGCAGCACGTTCACATAGCCGCCGATGCCGTTCAAGGCCCGCACCACCGCAGTCCTGGTAGGCGGGAGCGCCGTGCTATCGACGAGGAGGGTGCCAACGCCGTCCTTACCGGCCAGCTCGCCGGCGACATGCGTGGTCGGCCCGCCCGTCGACCAGGCGAGCTCTGCTGGATCCGCCGAGCTGCTGCCCGCGGCAGGCGGGGCCAGGCTCCGGCCGAGGATCCGGCCAGCCTGCCGCCGACCGTAGGTAAACGCATTCTCGAGGTCGCCGGCGTGGCTGGTCCCGA
>Ga0126378_10000424_pt1 | contig 31558 bp, 24 predicted proteins | sample PanSoiMetPlot_23_FD_92587 | JGI IMG/M metagenome (GOLD analysis project Ga0126378, IMG submission 92587) | Tropical forest soil microbial communities from Panama - MetaG Plot_23 | ecosystem: Environmental > Terrestrial > Soil > Tropical forest > Bulk soil | place: Panama | collected 2016-02-17
ATCTGCGGAAAATGACAAGAGGCTGGCCTGTTGATCTTTCCAGCCGAAACGGCCGACAGCGGTCTGCCCGGGCGCTTCGACGACGGGAACATAAAGAACCTGGCCGCAAATCTTGTGATGGCTTTTGTTGCACTGCTCTTTCGCGAGATCCAAAAACGTCTGGTCGGGCACGGCTTCCACAAAGCCATCGCCCAATAAGTTCACGGAAACGCGGAAGGTGCGAATGTGCTCCGAGTCTGGAACATGTTCCTGGATCTCCGCTGCAGGAAATGCGCCGCTGGGACAGATGGCGCGGTCGTTTACCAGAGAACGCCCTTTAATGATTTCCGACCCGTGGTTGATTGGGATTTCTGGATTTTCGAACTTGCCGCCGGGCCCGCGATGGCCGACACGCAATTCGCCTACCTGGCTTCCGCCACCCGAAATGGGATTCTGGTGACACTCGCGACACGACTGCGCGTTGTAGAGCGGGCCCAGTCCATCGGAAATCTGCTCAACCTCATCGAACTTGTCCTGATCCACGGCGTGCGTGGCGTCGTCCACCATGCCGTTGGGCTTGTTGTCGAAGCCGCTGGGAGCTTCGGAAGCGGACGAACCAAGAAAATAGACAGCAACGGCTAAAACGGGCACAGCCAGGAAGAGTTTCATGAACACCTCAAGGCGGGTAGGGCAGGCTGAATGTAACCTACGCACGTAGAAAAACAAAGTGGAAAATGGACGCCCTCTATAAGCTTTCAGTTAACGGTGAAAGAAAACTATTCAGTTCGTTGCGTAGTCTTTTTGCAAAGCCTGGCGGGGTTCACGCCGCCGAGCAGGCGCGGGCTCTGAGGCGGCAGACCAGGAGGCGAGAAGCTCCTCGGCGCGTTTGACCACGCGATCGATCAAAGCTTGCGAAGGTGGGCCCGGCGGCGAGGCTTGCGCGGGCGCATTCTTGCGACCGGCGGTCTTGCCATTCATCGGGGAGATTTCCATCATTTGAAGTTTCTCGACCAACGGTTTCATCGAGCGATCGGGATTGCGGAAGAACTCCGTGCTGCGAACGCGCGTGAATGTCCACCCCATGCGCTCGAGAACTGATTGCCGCTCCATGTCCTCGTGAAGTTTTTCCAGCGGCTGGTAGCGGTCGCCGTCGCATTCGATGGCGAGCCGCTTGCCATTTCCCTCAACGACGAGATCGATGCGGAATGAGCCGATTTTCCATTGCGGAGTCACTTGGTAGCCCGCGGTCAAGAGGCGCTTCATCAGTTCGCGCTCGAACGCCGACTGGTTGTGTTTTTCCTTCGGATCCAGCGCCCGCATCAACCGGCTGGGATCTTGCGCGTGCTCGATGAGCAGCCGCCGAAGGTCCTCGGCCTTGAGGTCATTGTGCGGACTGAGCGAATGCACGACCCACATCTGGTCCCGGGCGCGGCTGGCGGCGACGTTGAAGCGTTGTTTGAAGAGTTCCTGATCGCGCAAGGAGAGCGCTCCGCGCTGAGCGGTGTCGACCAGGGAAATGAAAATGACGTCGCGTTCGTCGCCCTGGAATTGCGCCGCGTTGCCGCAGAGCAACCGGTGGAACTCGTAGCGGTCGGGAGAAATGTGGGCGCGAAGCAGATTGTCGATTTCCAACGCCTGTTCGTCGCCGACCAGCGAAACGACGCCGAAGCTGAGCGGCTGGCCTGCGCCATTGTGCTGATATTCTGGCTGATCCATCGCCGAAGCAATGAGCGCCGACGCGGCGAGGGCTTCCTGGCGATTGATCTTGCCGTCGCGACTCGACCCGGTAACACGATACGCGACGGTATGCGGCAGCAAGTGCACGCGGCTCGCGTCGCGCAGCGGCTTGATCCGCCAGTCGTAGGAAATCATGTTGCTGAACTGGATGATCTCCGGGACGCAACGGAAATGCTCGACCAGGCAAGTGGTGCCGCCGAAAGACTGTCGCGCCAGATCGTAAATCGAAATTTGGCCGTCGTAGAGATCGGAGTTGGGAATGCCCGGCAGGTACTGGAAGATTAGATTTTGAATGATGCCTAGGTCCTGGCCAACAGCAGAGGGGCTGACCTGTTCGTGATCGCCAACGACGAGAACGGTCTTGCCGAGATACAGCGCGACGAGCGCCATCACGTCGCTTTGGCTGGCTTCGTCGATGATAACAACGTCGAAGCGAGTTGTGCGCGGATCGAAATTCTCCACCACGCGCGAAAGCGGCATAACCCAAACGGGAACCGCGCTGCGGCACTCGGTCATTTTGTGAGCGGCCTCCGCACGCAGCAGCGAGACGCGAATGCCATGGCCTTTGCCGATCCGGCGGATCGTATCGAGCCAGCCGACAAGCGCCTGGCGCTGGCGCGGCGAAGTACGTAGGGCTTGGCAGGACCAGGAGCGGCGGTCGATCAGGTCGATGGTCACCCGGCGGAGGTGCTCGCGGAGTTTTTCGATTTTGGATTGCAGAGTTTCAAGCGAAACGTCGGCGCGGCGATCGAGTTCATCGTTGAGCTGGCGCCAGATCCAGCCTGTGGCAGGGTCGCGCGGCGGCTCGCCGCGGCCGTGCACGCCCGTGCGATTTCGAATCGCCGCAGCCCAGGCAGGTGCGGCGCTTTCCAGTTTGGTGAGGAGTGAGCGGCGAAGATCCAGGTCCGCCTGCCGGCTCTTCAGTTCAAGCAAGCTCTCGTAGGCATCGCGGTAAGCAGCGCAGTCTTCATCTTGGATGGCTTTGTACAAGTGCACGAGAACCTTGGTGGTTCGAGCCGCGCGGCTAACTAATTTGTGGTGGCTCTTCATCTCGCGGAACTCGTCTTCGAGCTGCACCAAGCGCAATTTGTGATAGCGCGACTCGAGAATGGGCAGGAGCGCATTCGTCACGGCTTTGCCCAAACGGACCAACTCGCCTTCCGCGCCGATGATCGCGGGCTGTTCGGCAAGAAACTTTTCCCAGCGAAAGCCTAGATCCGCAAGTTGCTGCTGAAGCGGCAGCCAGGTGCGCTCGTGCCAGCTCAAGCAATCCTCAATGGCATCGCAGTACTGCATCAGCGTTTTTTCGATTTCCTCGCCCATATGCGTGGACGGAGGAGTACCGAGCGCAGCCATCTGGCGGTCCCAGCGCGCGCCAAGCTGCCGGCGAAGGTTCTCAAGGTGCGCCAGTTTGTGCAAAGCGCGAAAGTGTTCGAGGGACCGGGGGCGGGCGCGATTCACCTTGGCCGAATCGATGAACTGGTTCCAGGCTTTGTGGGTGATCAGGGTGAACGAGCCGAGTTTCCCACCCTCCTCCAGATAGGCCAGGATTTCTCCGGCGACGCGCTGCTGTTCTTCTGCGTCCTCGGCTTCGGGAAGCTGCGGGCCGTACTTCACCAGCGATTCTTGCGCGCTGGCCGCTTCCCGGTGAACTTCGCGGACAAGGCTGACCAGCTGCTCCCACGGCTCGCGATGCACACCGCCGTATTTTCCTGCGTAGACGGCGGCGAGTTTCCACTTTTCGTTGCCAGTGAGCGGGTCGACAGCTTGCGCCAGATTCGCAATAAGAGCTTCGAATTCCTCGGGCGTGACCTGAGCCGCGCCGTTGCGCCATAAATCGGAGCGAACGTCGAGATCCTCCATACTGAGGCGGTTGCGCTCGCTAACCGAAGCTTCAAAGTCCTCGGGCCGCGGAAGATCCTGCATTTCGGGAAGTTGTCCGGAAAGCGCGGCTTCGTCTTCCGCCGAAAGCGAAACGTTGGTGCGATAGAGGTCGGTCAGCTCCCCGAAAGAAAGCGGCAAGGGCGCGACGGCAGCGACGGGCCCGGGAATCCAGCCATAGGGTTCCTTTTCTTGTGCGACTTTGCGGGCCGCGTCCGCCGGCGCCCAGTGTTTTCCGCCTAGAGCAATGTCGCGGTACTCATCGGCGCGCGCCTCCGAAAGTTGGTTCCGAAGCTCTTCGAGTTTTTTGACAAGCTCGTGGCGCTGGATTTCGAATCTTCGCGCTTCCAACTCCAAAGAGCGGGCATCGGCCCGCGAAAGCCTTTCGGCAATCGAGCCGACTGCGCTCTCCAACTGCTTGCGGCTTTCCAGATCGCTTTCGAGCACGCTGACGCACAACGGCCGCAATTCCGGAACGATGTGGTGGCGAACCATACGCAAAGCCTTGGTCGTGTGGCTGGTGACCAAAACGCTTTTTCCTTGCGCCAGCAAGTGACCGATCAGATTTCCGATGGTGTGCGTCTTGCCGGTCCCCGGAGGTCCTTGGACAAGGACGCCTCCATGCTCTTCCAGTTGCCGCGCGATGCGAATCTGCTCGGGATTTGCAGGCTTGCTGAGTAAAACGTCCACGCCCGTTTGTGAGGAGCCATTCGCGGCGGCATCTCCATTGACTGGCTCTTCGTCGGGAATAGGGGACTCTTCTCCAACGATGTTCAGCAGCGACCACGGTAAATCTTCGCGGGTTCGCAAATCGGCGAGAATCCCCTCGATGGCCGCGGCGAAACCCAAAGTGCGCGCGCGCAGAAAAATGATCGGGTCGCGGCCAATGCGGGGGTCGAGTTGGTCGCCGGCCGGAGCGGCTTCTTCAATGAATTCGCCGCGCGGAGAAAGTTGTACGACCATCCGCTTCAGAAAACTGGAAGTGGAGCCATTGAAAAGAGGATGAAAGCCTTCTTGCTCGAGTTCTTCGCGGCAACGGCCAATGGCGCGTCCATCCACGTCGGCCATCGATTGGAAGAGGGCGGAATAGAGTTCGACGGGATGCTCTGCTTCGGAAAGCGTGAACTCGGGAACCGAAGCGTCAAACTGGAGTTGCAGGCGCTGCAAAAGAATTGGATGAAAGATGCCGCCTTCGGCGCGCTGCCAGCTCAAGATGCCATCGCCCAGGACCATCTCGACGCGTTCCGCTTCACGGTCGATGCGCCCGTAGAGGGAATAAAAGGTTTCAAAGAGGCGCATCGCCTGGCGCGCGGGCTTTTCGATTCGCGCCCATTCGTCGCGCAGAGTGGTCCAGCGGCGCAGCGCCGCCAATCGGGCCGGCTCCGCGGCGAAATGAATTGTTAAGGTTTCGCCGTTTCCCTGCGGTTCCTCACGCGACTCGGCAACTAACGCGAAATTGGAAGGATCATCCCAGCCGGGCTCCAGCCACGAAGCAATTTCGTTCGGCGGCTCAGGCGGCTGTGTGAGCTGTGGCCGCTGAACTCTCAATACAAAACTTGTGCTTCCCGCACCGCCTTCATTCTGGCTGTCCGCTTCTTTTGTTTTCGACGAACGAGCTCCGGGCTTGACCGGGCCTTGGCGGATGGCTGGATGTACGGGGAGGTCATGCAGCCAAAGATGCCACGGCTGCTCGCGAATCTGCCGCTTTGGCGGATTGCGATGCTGGTTCAGCGCTTCCAGATACCGGAAGACACGCGTGATTTTTTCGCGAGCGACACGAAGCTTCTCGGGCTCCATGAGTTTGCCTCAGTGCGAGGTGAGTGTCGAGGCTGGGTGGGCCTGGGGGAAACTTCAGAATAGCAGCGGCCAGCTGACAGTCACAAGCATTATAAAACATCAACACAAGAGAAGGGCTTTAGTCGCGGACAAAAATATTGAGAAACTTCCTCAGAAAGGTATTGTGGTTGTCTCTGCAGTTGATGGCATTTGGCCGATTTCGACTAAAAAGGAGCGCAATCCACAACGAATCACAACTGATGAGCGAAAAAAAATAGAAGTTTGCGCCCCGGCATACTCGGCCTTCTCCCAGTCGAACTGGGTAAAATGTTCCCATCCCAGACAGCAAACCATTTGTGGTTGCCAACTGTCTAAGTACATGTAGAATGGGAGGCTCCTAGCCGAGCCCCACTCCCCGCCCTAACAGTGGAAACTTCGGGCCCCCTTCTTCACCCAGTCCTCGAAGGCGTCCCCGAAAATCTCTTGGGGGAATTCGACAACTATGGAACAGAATCGGCGGCGGCACTTGCGGAAAGTGCCGGAAAAATTCGCATTTATACAGATCGAACGCGATGAGGTCGGTAAAGTGTTGAATGCCTCTGAAGGTGGACTGAGCTTCAGCTCCTTCGCTCCCATTTCCCAAAACGGCCCACTCTATTTCTGGATGTCGTTCAACCTGAAAGATCGAATTGATGCAATGGCGGAAATCGCGTGGACGGACTCTACAAGGAAGATTGGTGGTCTGAGAATTATTCACCAATCTCAAATCAGCCGCGAACAACTGCGCCGCTCGTTGGCGGATATGCCGACGGAACAAACCTTCATGGAAGAAGACCTCCGTCGCGGACTGCCCAACAACCCGCCCGACAATGTCGAAACGAATCAGCCGGATCGCGTGGCAAGATTTGTGGCCAAGGCGCGGCCCACCTTCTTAAATAGTCCTCTTGAACCAGACCGTGAGCCAAGGATGCAAAACTTTGCGCCTCCGCCTCCTCAAGGAAGTAGACTCTCGATCGAGAGGCCAATAGAGCCGAGCTTCATCGCGCCTCCTCCACGACAAGCAAATGGAAATGGAAATGGAAACGGGTCGGGGATGCATTCAGCGAGGCCTTCGAGCTTTACCGCGACCACTTTACTAGGAACGGAGTCTTCGACCGAATCCAGACCGTCAATCCCTGCCGCACAACCTCCGCAAGAAAACAGCTCGCGAATGTGGCCTCGAAAGGCTCCGAGATTTGGCACCCCGAGTCTGCTGGGGATTGAGCCTGCGGTGGACGCGCCGAAAACGTCGCGCCCTCCTTCGACGGTGCTTGGACTCGAATCACGAAACGAGGCCGCAAGAGCATCAAATGCGAAGGCATCTGCCCGGCGTGGAATCGTTCCGCCGATGGAGCCGCCAAAAACTTCAAGCTTTGCGGAATCAATCCTGCCACTCCGCGAATCCACATTGGGAGCGCCAAAAGCCTCGAGCTTTACTGCCGCCACTTTGCGCGGAATTGAATCTGCGATGGAGTTGGTTTCCCTGCAACGGCACCTTTCCGCCAAGAAGCGGCAACTGGCCCTGGGACTCTTTTTGGGGATCCTCCTTTCCGCCGCCGTGGCTTTCACGATGCTCAAGTACAAGGATTTCGGTACCCGGGCGCAGAATCTCCCTTCTTTAGGGTCTTTCCTCGCGAAGGAAAAAGAAGATGTAGCGGGCACGCTATCCAGTTCTCAATCGCAAACAACTCCGAGCCGGCTCGCGACAGAATTTCGCCCAACCACCACACCGAACACTGGCAAGACTCCGGAAATCACCTCCGCCAAAGAAGTGACAAAGACTTATGCGCAGCCTTCTCCGTTCGATGGGGGAGCTCCGGCTCCAGCCCCGGCTTCGCGAAAAGCGGTTCTCAATTCTGTTCTCCTGCAAGGCAAACCTCAACCTAGCAGCACTAGCAACACGCGAATCACGGGGAAAAAGCAGCACTTGACGCCAAACCAGTTGTGGGCCGCCGTTCAGAGTGGTAGCAGCAACGCCGCCGTTGACCTGGCCGAACTCTACATCAAGGGACAAGGCGTGGCGCGCAACTGCCAGCAGGCCCGCGTCCTATTATTGATGGCTTCCGAGAAACGCAACACCGCCGCCATCAGAAAATTGCAAGACCTCGACCACAACACCACCGCCTGCCCGTAGGCAGGTCTCGTTCAATGCTTTGTAATCAGTCCTGATCGACTTGATGGCCCAGCGCTTCGAGTTCGCGCAAGGACTTTGCAACCCGATTCCTTAATTCCTGTTCTCCAATCCATTGCGCATTCTTCTCCCTAAGCGCCGCGTCAGGTTCATAATCATCAGCATCGCCATAGGCCTGTTGAGTGATTCGGCTCGCTTCTTCGTTTGGAATCCACACCCGTTTCGCATTTAGGTCGAAGTAGTTCCGGGTATACACCTGCGCGTCAATACGCCCACCCAGGTAGTCCTTCATTAGTTGTATGTAGTCGGGAACACCTACCTCATCACTGTAGCTTTGCATTGCTGCGACTCCTACACCGGGCGGCGGATGCCGAGCTTGCGCATGCGCGCTTGGAGGGTGGTGCGCTTCATGTCGAGCAAATTGGCGGCGCCCTTGGGACCGGCGATGCGCCACTGCGTTTGCTTGAGCGCGCGCAGGATGTGCTGGCGCTCCGCCTCTTCTAGAGTGGCGATAGAAGAAGTCAAGGGAGCAGAGGAAGTAAACGAAGAGAACGGCGAAGAAGGATCGGCACCGGACGCGGCGGGCTGGTTCGATTTCAGTTCCGAGAGCGGAATGCGAAGCTCTTTTCCCGGCGAGAGAAGGACGGCCCGCTCGATCAGATTCTCCAGTTCGCGGACGTTGCCGGGCCAGGGATAGTGCGTGATCGCGTCCATCACGTCGGCGGGAATGTATTCCACTTCTTTATTTTGGCGGCGGCTGAACGTCTGCACGAAATAACTGACCAGCAGCGGAATGTCTTCCGCGCGTTCGCGCAGCGAGGGAATTTGAATGGGGAAAACATTCAACCGGTAATAAAGGTCGCTGCGAAAAGAGCGCTCGGCAACCAGTTTCGCAAGATCCTGATTCGTGGCGGCAACCACGCGGACGTCCACGCGTTGCGTGCGATTGCTGCCAAGGCGCTCGAATTCCTGCTCCTGAAGAACGCGCAGAAGTTTTGGCTGCAGTTCCAGGGGAATGTCGCCGACTTCGTCGAGAAACAGCGTGCCGTGGTCGGCCAGCTCGAAACGGCCGACTTTCTGATTCAGCGCGCCGGTGAAGGCACCGCGCTCGTGACCGAATAACTCCGATTCAAGAAGGCCCGAAGGAATAGCCGCGCAGTTGATTTTCACAAAGGTGCGGTCGCGGCGCGGGCTGAGATTGTGGATGGCGCGCGCGAATAATTCCTTGCCCGTACCGGTTTCGCCAAGCAGCAGCACCGTAGTCGCGGCGGGCGCGGCCAGCTGCACCTGGGCCAAAGCCCGCTTCAACGCTGCGCTTTCGCCAATAATTTCCTCAAAATTGAATTCGCTGCGAATTTCTTCTTCGAGATAAAGCTTTTCGACCGCCAGCTTATCCTTCAGCGCATCGATTTCCTTGAACGCCAGCGCGTTTTCCACGGCGATGGCAATTTGCGCGCCAACGGGCTGGAGCAATTCCACGTCGGCTGGTGTGAACGCCTCGAGGCGGCGGCTGGCAAGATTCAATGTCCCAAAGGTGCGGTCGCGGTGGATGAGCGGCACGGAGCAAACCGCCTGCAAACCCTCGGCGCGCAGAGCGGACACGACTTCGCTCGAGTAATGGTCCAGTTCGGAGCCGCGCGCAAGGAACGGCCGCCCAGTGGCGACGGCGCGGCCCGAGATCGTGTTTTCAAGGGGAACAATAGTGTCCGGCTTGAAGATGTTCTGATTGGCAGGAAAGTAGAACGCGTAAATTCTCAGCGTCCTTGCCGCGGGATCAAGAAGGGCGAGACTCGTATAGTCGTGATGAATCACGCGCTCGAGGCACGAAACGATGCCCGGGAAGAGCTCCGGAAGTTCGCGGCTGGCCATAAGCACATTGTTGACTTCGAGCAGCACGCGCAGCCGGTCGCGCTCGTGCGCCAGTTGCTTCTGATAAGCCTGCGAAGCTTCCGCATTTAGCGCGTTGTCGACAGCCACCGCGACCTGGCTAGCCACGCGCTGCATGAATTGAAGCTCCGTGTCCGTGATGCGTTGAGGAACGAGCCGGCCCATGCCCATCGCGCCCAGGCGGCGCTGCGCCGTGGTCAATGGAACAATCGCGAGCGAGCGCACATTGTGCGCCTTGTAGCGGCTCATGAATTCAGCAAAGCGCGTCTCCTGCTCCGTGTCGCTGGTCACAAAGGGCTGCTGCGTTTCCCAGACCCAGCCGGCAGGATTTCCTTCGATCGAGGACTCGCTGCCCGTAGGCTTTTCGTTCGGAAGATGCGTTTCCAGAATGTGCAGGCGCATCACGTTGCGCGCTGGGTCATGAAGCACAAGGGAAAGAAAGTCGAACTCAATGACCGAGTGCAGACGCGCCGCCAGGTCGTGAAAGAGCGCGGGCAGATCGCGCTGCTGCGCGATGGCCTCGCTCACTTCGAGCAGGGCTTCGAGCTGGCGCCGGGAGTGATCGAGCGGGGAAGCAACAGCCACTTCCGGCGGAGAAATGACCGGATCCGCCATAAAAGGCAGGATAGCATTCGCCTTGGTGGAGGCTCAACTCAAGTGAGAAACCATAAGGCTTTTTAACGTCGAGCGCTGCAAGTCGTTCAAAAAATTTTCCCGAGTACAAGCCCTCGCGCCGGCGGCTTCGGCGTTGGTGCGGGAGCCGCATCCGGTTTGGGAGCGGGCGGCGTCGGCTTCACGGCTGGAGTTGAGGCAGCAGGAGCGGCAGACGGCGTCGTGGCAGTTGGCGCAGGCGCGGGGGCTCCAGGCATTCCGGGCGGCGCGGGCCGCGGCTGAATGGACAGCAATTCCACGTCAAAGACCAGCGCAGAGTTTGGACCGATATTCGGGCCGGCGCCGCGAGGCCCATACCCGAGGTCGGGCGGAATGAAAATCTGCCACTTTGACCCGACGGGCATCAACTGCAAAGCTTCCGTCCACCCCTTAATGATTTGGCCGACGCCGAAGGTGGCGGGCTGGCCGCGTTTGTACGAGCTGTCGAATTCCGTGCCGTTCAGCAGCGTCCCGCGGTAGTTCACGGTGACCATGTCGTTGGTGGTGGGCTTTGGACCGGTGCCCGCTTCGACGATTTTGTATTGCAGGCCGTCGGACAGCGTGACGACTCCCTCCTTTGCTTTGTTGCCGGCGAGAAAGGTGTCGCTCTCTTTTTTGTTGTTGTCCGCAAGCTGCTTCTGCTTGAGCTCCATGTTCTTCTTCATGGTGGCCTGCAAAGTGGTCAAAGTGTCCTGAGCTTCTTTGTCGGTCATGAGCAGCTTGTTGCCCGCGAGCGCATCCTTGATGGCGCGAAGCACGATAGCCGAATCCACGTCGAGGTCGCCCTGCTTCAGACCTTGCTTGAGCCTGTTGCCCTCGCTCATGCCGATGGCGTAGCTGACTTTGTCCTTCTGGGTTTTGAGTGCGAGTGGCGCTTGGGTTTTTGCGCCGGCGGTTCCGGGCTTCGCTGCAGGTTTCTTCGGCGTGGTCGCTGCCGACTGGGAAGCGCCCGCTGTGGATGGTTTCGCCTGCGTCGCGGGCGCAGTGGTTTGTGGTGCGGCGCTGGCCGGAGCCGTTTGGGTATTGGAAGCCGGAGTTTGCTGCGCCTGCCCGCGGCCCGCAAGGATGGTTCCGGCAAAGATGGTGAACGCGAGAATCGCTCCGGTAAGGAGCGTTAACGCGACAGTCGTTGGTTTTTTCATGGCAGATATTCTTGCATTGGTCCGCGAGGTTGGCAAACGGAGATGCTTTCGTACCGCCGCCATTCTCGCGTCAACACCTATCTGGGAAAATGGAAGCATGGCAATCAACACTACGTACTTCCTCGGCGCAGGAGCGTCAAAGGCCCTGTACCCAACTCTGCCCCTCGCAAGCGAGCTGACTCTAGAATTTCTCTTAGACCGCCGTGGTTTGCCAGTTGGCTTCGACGAGGCAATCGAACAGGTTGAGGCTTATATCACCGCTCAGCGTTGGCCACAGCAAAAACGATCCATTCCGTTTGAGCAGATATATTCCGACTTCCCCGCGAACCTCCCGCCGTTTTGGCCACGCGAAAACCTAGAGATTTGCCTTTTTCGGAAACTTAGAATCGAAGGAACTGGGGCCGTTCCTCATTCATGGCTAGAAGCAAACCTGTACTCCGGCAATCCCATACTTACAACCAATTACGACACCGTAATTGAATGGGGCGTCGAAAATCTCTCGATTGCTCCGATCGGATATGGCGACTCGGGGATTATCGACTACGGAATTCCCGACGACCTGTGCGTGCCCTTGCGCTCTGGCGGACCTCGCATGGATGGAAAACCCGAAAGGCTCTTGCTCCTCAAGCTGTACGGCTCACTCGGCTGGAGCCAGTGTCAATCGTGCGGCAGGTATCGTCTGGAGAGAATTTATGACGCTGAGGGCGCAAACGCCATCATGGGGCGCGGAAAATGCGGGGCTTGCAATGCTACCCAGCGGAATGCTGTTTTCGTCCCCCTTGTAGGCGACAAAAAGCCCAGCAACCCTGGGCTGCGTGCAGTTTGGGACAGAGCGGAGCATGTGTTGAGTGAATCGAGCCAAATCGTTTTCGCAGGTTTCTCTTTAGACCCAAACGACCGGGGCATCGGAGGACTGTTGCGCCGTGCATCTGCTTCACGCCAACCACAAAAGGTCATAGTCGTTCAACGCGCGCATAATCCAGGAATATTGGAGAGATACAAATCGATCTACGGCGACCGTGTAGTAGGCTACGATTCAGGCTGGGTCCAATACCTGAGGGAGTTCAGTAGGGAAGAAAACAGACGGCTCGTTCAGAACAAGGTTTAAATCTGGGCCGTCCATTTTCGCAACTAGGCCCTTAGGGCCAGAAAAAGTATTATTCCAAACGCACTCAAGCCGACGACAGCATCCCTCGCTCGGCTGCCAGGGCGGAGGTTTCAGACCTCTCCGTCGTCCGTTTCGCCGACGAACACTCGCATGTGAAAGAGGTTCCTTCTGATTAATCAACTAACTGGCTGGAATCATGGAAGTTAAGATTCAACTAAAGAACTACCGCTGCTTCCCCGACGAAACCGCAACGGACCTCATTCTTCGCCCTGGAATAACAGCCTTCATAGGCGCAAATAATTCAGGAAAGAGTTCTATTCTCCGCTTTTTCTACGAACTCCGAGGGCTCTTTCTGGCTCTACGTCAACAAGAACTCTGGGTCCGAGCGCTCAGCCCCAACTTCTCAATGAACGTCGACTTCGGCGGGAGGATTTCCGATCTCAGCGAACTCTTCGCCGACACCAATCCGCGTTCCCTCAAGATCAACCTGTCTTTCCTTCTCGAGCAACCCGCCGGAACCATAGCCTCGTATGCAGGACAGGGTTTGCTATTTGCGACTCATAACATGGGATTGGCTCGTGCAACTGCTGACAGAATCTATTCTCTGCAGTTGCTGAAACCTGGCGTTAGCAAGATCACAGCCTATGAAGCGACACCGCGCCTAGCGGAGTTCCTAGGAGAAATGAGCTTCTCTGGATACCGCGAGTTGGGCTTCGATAAGGTACTCCTTGTTGAGGGTGCCACGGACATCAAAACGGTGCAGCAACTCTTGCGACTCTACGGGAAAGATCACCGAATCGTCTGCATGCACCTTGGAGGCAATTCGCTCATCAACGGCAACTCCGGTCTCGAATTGGAGGAGTTGAGACGCATTTCGACAAACATTTCCGTCCTGATAGACAGCGAACGGCAGGCGGCAGGTGCGGCGCTGTCAGCAGATCGAGCTGCCTTTCAAGCTCTCTGCGGCACCCTTCAGATTCCCTGTCATGTCCTAGACCGTCGTGCAATTGAAAACTACTTTTCGGAGCGCGCGATCCAAACTTTGCGTGGACCTTCCGCACAAGCATTGGGCGAATTTGACAGGCTGGGCTCCTCACCGGGCCATTGGCCAAAATCAGACAACTGGCGCATAGCCAGAAATCTTGACAAGAGCGAGATTGACAGTACTGACCTCGGCCAATTCCTTACGCACCTCTAACCGGGAAGTGATGAGCGCAATAGGGTAGAGGGCTCTGAGAGGGTGGGCGTTTCGCTTTGATCCACCCCCGCCATCCCACAGCATCGAAACGACTTAGAAACTCCTCGAAAAATGGGCCATCCGGTGAAAATTTCTCACCTCTAACCCCTAGTGCGCAAACGATTTATTTACGCCTTGACAAATCGTAATTATCTGATATACTAGCTTTGCAATTCGCCGCGATCCTCCCGCCTGGCCGCCCTAACCGAGCATTCCGACAAGAATGCGAGTCCTGAGCGAGCGCAGCGAGTCGAAGGACCCCTCTTGCCAGCTTCATCAACATCTATCCCTATTCTTTTCATTCACTTCCGCACTCTTTTGCACAACGGAGCACTTCCAACCCGTTTGAAATCAATTGTTTGCGCACTCTTTTCATCATAACGGAGGGGCGGGGGGTACGCCGCTCCCAGACCTGCAGACTTTCAGACCTTGCGACGTTCAGACGTTTCTCTAAGTCCTTCAGAATGCGCACTTATGCGATTTCGCCTGCTAACTCTTTTAGAATGCGCAGTTTCAAAAACTCGTCCTCGTAAGTCCTTTGAAATGCGCAGTTCCGAAAAAAAGTGGGGGGAGGGGGCGAGTCCACGAACATCCGCGAAATCCGCGGCTTCCATTCTTCCGTATATTCTTCCAAGTCACGTATACGCTAAGTTCTTTGTTTCTCACTCTTACGAAAACTGCCGGGGGTGGGGGGTACGTTCTTCTCAAAATTCCAGACGTGCAGACGTTCCGACGTGCAGACGTTCCGACTTCTGAGCTAGAAGGCGGAGGGGTGGCGGGGGGCGGAGGAGATGAGGCGCTCGATCTCGGCGACCGGCCGAATGGCGCCTCGGGCGCCGATGGCGGTGGAATTCAGCGCGGCGGCGGCGGCGCGAGTTTCAGGAGCGGAGCGCCGGAGCTAGCTTCGGCGCAGAGAAAGCGGCGTCAAGCCGCCGCACTCCAAAAAAGATGCCGCTCTGAAGAGCGGCGCTACGAGGCCCAGAGAATGTCGAACGGTAAAGCAGAGGTTGGAGGTTCGAGGTTGGACGTTAGACAGGGAGAGCGGATGACAAGCTTAGGTGGCCCAAGAGATCGGTACCCGTTTTTCTATCTGATGGAAGTCGGTGTCGCTGGTGAGGAGTGCGGCTTTGCTGGTGAGGGCGAGGGCGGCGGCGAGTCAAGCGACTTTGCGGGCGGCTTTTTCGAGCAGATCGTGAATCAGGGTTTGGTAGGGCTTGGATTGTTTGGCGGCCATGCGGCGGAGTTGGCCTAGCAGCTTTGGGGCGATGCGAATAGCGATGAGTTGCTTGGCGTGGCCAGTCGCGGGGCGGCCGACGCGGCGGGCGCGGCGCAGTTCCGCATCGGTGGCTTCCGGAATGTCGGAGAGGTTGATGCGGCTATCCGGAATAGGCCTGGCGCTCTTTGCGCGTCGCGTGGCGCACGCTGATGATGCGAATGATTTCTTTGCCATCTTTTAGCCTCCGTGGCGTGTACGCGACCATCAGGATTCTCCCGGTGATGGAAGCTCCGAGGCGCTTCGAGCGCAACTCCGAGTCGGAATGCTCCGGGTCGTCCCAATCCAAAGCTTCCGGGTCGCTGAAAACGGTCGCCGCCTCTTCAAACGACACGCCATGCTTCTTGAGGTTGCTCAGGGCTTTTCTGGCATCCCAAGAGAACACATTTCTGTATATACGCTAATTGCGGACATTTGGGAAGTCTTATTAGAGGAAAGAGGGACGGGCTAAAGCCCGCCCCTACACAGAAATGAGAAGAGGAGGCCGTAGCGCCGGTCTTTAGACCGGCACATTCCTGCAGGGGGAATGAGAGAGAAGATGCCGCTCTGAAGAGCGGCGCTACGGAATGCCGCCACGGTGGCGAGCGAAATTGCTATACTGCGGGGATAGAGGAAGGCATGACGGTAACGCTGAAACTCAAGCCGGAAGTGGAAGCGGGGCTCTTGCGGCAGGCAAAGGCCAGCGGGAAGACGCTGGAGGAGTACCTGCTCTCGATGGTGGAAGGGGCTGTGCTTGTGAAGGGCCAGGAGAATTCGTCGGCGGAGGGGAATTTGTCTGCGAAGGAGCGGGCGGCGGCGTTTGAAGCCTGGGCGGCCGGGCATCGCCCCACGCCGCTTCTGTCGGACTATGCGGTGAGCCGCGAAGCGATGTATGAGGGCCGCGACGACTGATGCGCGTCCTGGTGGACACGAACATCCTGCTTCGCAGTGTCCAACCGAATCACCCTCTCAGTTCTCAAGCAACGCGGGCAGTTTCCAAACTGATCCGCCAAAACGATGCGGTGTTTTTCTGTCCGCAAACCATCGCGGAGTTCTGGAACGTCGCGACGCGTCCGACCAACCGGAACGGACTGGGACTGTCGCCGGATGAAGTGTTGCAAGAAGTCAGCGACATCGAAAAATCCTTGACGCTGCTACCGGACGTTCCGGCGATCTACGATTCGTGGAAGCAGATCGTAACGACTTACAGGGTGCAAGGCGTCAAGGTCCACGACGCGCGGCTGGCCGCCATCATGAGCGTCTATGCGGTCGACAGCCTCCTAACTTTTAATGAGGCTGATTTCCAGCGGTTCACCAGCGTTCGCGCGATTCATTCCTCTTCTTTGGTTCCGTAACTGGATGCAGAGTCATAGCAAAAGGAAAAAGCAGATTCCTCAGGCCTGAAGGCCTGAGCTACAGCACTCGGGATGACCAAGAGTGGAAGGCGGAGGGGTGGCGGGGGGCGGAGGAGATGAGGCGCTCGATTTCATCGACGGGGCGAATGGCGCCGCGGGCGCCGATGGCGGTGCAATTCAGCGCGGCAGCGGCGCAGGCAAACTCAAGCCGCTTTCGCAGCGGCCAGCCTTGCAACAGCGCGTAGATGAAGCCGGCGTGGAAAATGTCGCCGGCACCGGTGGTGTCAACGGCCTTCACGCAAAAGGCCGGGGAGTAGTGGAACTGCGAGCCGTCCCAGGCGAGCACGCCTTCGTGGCCCAAGGTGGCCGCGGCGAGGCGGCAGCCGAAGCGGGAGTGGATGGCGGGCAACGATTTCTGCAAATCGTCTTCGCCTGTCAGCCTGGCCGGGATTTCGCGGCTGACAATCAGGTAGTCGACATTTTGCAAGAGCGGTTCCAGGCCGGGATAAAGTTCATCGAGGTCGGCGATTACCGGAATGCCCGCGTCGCGCGCCCACGCGGCGACTTGCGCAGCCGCGGCGGTGTCGTGGCCGTCGACGTGGAGGGCGCGGGCGTTGACGATCCACTCGCGCTGAAGCTCTTCGGGGCGCAACTTCACAAGCTCGTCGCGCTTCCACAAGACGGTGCGTTCGCCGGAATCGTCGATGAGAATGAATGCTTGCTGGCTGGCGGCGCCTGCGGCGGTGAGGAGATGGGCTTCGACGCCGAGGCGGGCAAATTCAGCGCGATGAATGGCGGCGGCCGCGTCATCGCCAACTTTGCCGACGTAGCGCGTGCGGAGTCCCCATTGCTGGCAGGCGACGACGGCAGTTGCCACCTGCCCACCGGGCAAGACGATGGCGGAGCGAATCTCCACTTTGGAGCCGCGCTCGGGAAAGTGCGGCACGGGGAGCAGCGTGTCGGTGGCGTTGAGGCCAACGCCGACGAGATCCATTTTGGGGAATTCGGGCATCCTGGCTGGGGCCACTCTAAACGAAGCGAGGAGGATTGGAAAGCGGAGCAGTCCGTGCGCAGCGGGTCAGGGCGAAATCCCTGTAACAACGCCAAACACGTTTCGCCGTGCGGTCCAACCATTAATTCGGCCCTTATTGTTTCCAATCTGAATCCTGTCTCCGGAAATCGCTTTCACAAGATGAAGGTAATGCACTCCGTTGACCTTGCACAGGACAATGCTTCCGACTTGGAATGCCTGTTGCGCGACCGGAGTTACAGTCACCAGCTGCCCGCTTTCTATTCTTCCAGACATGCTGTTGCCCCGCGGCCGAAATTGAACAACTTGATTTCGCTGAAGAGCTTCGATGTGCTTGTTCGCCCAACCCATGCACTACGCCTCGCAGGTTATTTTCAACAAGCCGCCGACACTGTCTCGTTGAAACGCTCAATAGTTTTCGCGGTTGGTGTGGGCGGCGACTTGCTCTCCTTTGTAGGCTTTCCAGGCCTGGCTAATGACGTAGGCGTGGATCGCGTCGGCGTCGGCGACGGTCAAATGGGCGTTCGGGAACGCAAACTTCGGAGGATCGGCAAGGCCCGGCATGCCTTTGGACCAATGCGAGCCGCCCATCACGATTTGATACCAATCCTGATGGACCTGCGGCGGGGCGTAACGAAGATCGGGAATGGCGCCGTCTTCGACCCAGGCACCGCTGCCGTCGATGCTGGGCGAGTGGCAGCCTTCGCAGTAGAACGAGACGTAAAGTTTTTCGCCTTTGCGAATGTTATCTAAGGTTGCTTTTTGTTCGGGAGGCTTCGGGACTGGAGGAATCTCGATGTGCGGCGTGGGAAATGGCACATTTCCACCGAGCTTGAAGGCGTAGAGGCGCTCGGGACCGCGTTTGGATTCGGGCGTGGCCATGGTTCGCGCGGGCGCAAACAGGCGCGAGCCGGAGCCCCAGCCTACCGAAGTGATGACGTACTGTTCGCCCTTGACAGAAAATGTGACGGGAATGGAATCGATGGCGGACTTGGTGTGTACGGACCATAGTTTCTTGCCGCTGTTAGCGGCGTAGGCTGCAAACTCGCCGGTGCCTTGGCCTTGAAAAACAAGATTGCCCGCGGTGGAGAGCACGCCGCCATTCACGGAGATGTCTTCCTCGACGGACCAGCGAGCGGATTCGGAGATGGGATCCCAGGCAATGAGACGGCCGAAGAGGCCCATTCCGCTTTCGCCGGCCTCCACGGGGCCTTTGGTGTCCGCGCGGCGGTCGGTGGTGGGAATGTAGACGAGGCCGGTGAGCGTGTCGTAGCTCATGGGCCACCAGTTGTGGACGGTCCACTGGTGGCCGCCGCCTTCCGAGGCCGGGATAAGCACGGGCTTGCTCGTTTGCAGATCGTAAGCGGAAGCCCAAGTGGTTTTCACCAACGGCTTGGCGGAGAGCAGCTTGCCTGTTTTTGCGTCGAGGATGTAGAAGAAACCGTTCTTCGGCGCGGTCATGACCACGTGGCGGCGTTCGCCATTGAGTGTCAAGTCGGCGATCAGGTTTTGATTGTTTTCGTTGCTCACGCCCTCGGCGCCGGTCTGATAGTGCCAAACATATTTCCCCGTTTCGGCGTCGACAGCAATGACGCATTGCGAGAAGAGTTTTTCGCCAGTGATTTTCGAGCCAGCCAATTCTCCATAACCAACATCCGCGCCCGCGGTGCCGAAAATGATGAGACCGGTCGCGTCATCGTAAGTGATGGCGTGCCAGACGTCGCCGCCGCCGATTTTCCACGAGCCTTCGCCCTGCCAGGTCTTGGCAGCCATCTCGAGTTCTTTCGTTTCGTAAGGCTTCGAGGGATCGCCGGGAACGGTCCAGAAACGCCAGACTTCTTTGCCGCTTTCCGCGCCGTAAGCGGCGAGCGCGCCGCGGACGGCATCGTCAGAGCCGTTGAAACCCATGATGATTTTTCCCTTGGCGACGTGAGGAGCACCGGTGATTCCGGTTTGTGTGGGCTCGCAAACCGTGGCTTCCCAAACTTTGTTTGCGGTAGCGGCATCAATCGCGATCAAGCGGCAATCGCCTGTGCCGACGTAAACTTTTCCGTTCCAGACGGCGACGCCTCCGTTGGTGCGCGCAGAATAAGAGCCGTTCAAGGCTTGATCGAGTCGAATTTGCGGATCGTATTTCCAGAGAAGTTTTCCGGAGGCGGCTTCGACAGCATAAATTTTGGAGAGCGGTGCGCTCACGTAAATCACGCCGTCAACGACAATGGGTTCGGAGACTACACCCATTGCGCCGTCGTAGTCGAGATACCAAGCCAGGCTGAGATTTGCGACGTTCGAGTCGTTGATCTGCTTCAGAGGACTGAAATGTTTGGAATCGTTGGTGCGGCCGTTCACGAGCCAGTTGGTTCCGGTAACGGCGTCGGCGGCGACGCGCTCGTCATTGACGTCGCCGGGCTTGGGTGGTGCGACGTTCGCGGAGGAAGGAGAGAAGTGGAGCGCGATAGCGGCGCCCATCGCGAAAAGAACCAGAGTAAGAGCCAAGATTCGCTGCGCTTGCATGACCCACCTCGCTTGTCGAAGTTGAAGCGCGCCTCGCTCGAGTGGAGGAAAAGTTGCGATCCGTTCCCTGATTGGCGAGGATTACCGCGTTTCATGTTAGGTTCGGGGCGGAAGGAAAGTCAACGCGGCGGGCGAATCAGGCTTTGCGATGCGCAAGGCCGCGAAGTTCGCTCCAAACAACGGAGACAAGATAGACCGAGAACAACAGAAGCGCCGGTTCGATAGCGTGGCGGTATTTGGCGACGGGATAAACAAAATAATAAGGAAGCGGGTAGACGATGAGGGCGGCGGCGTAGAGAATCCAGCCGCGGGGCCGCCGCGTGAGCGCGAACAGCAGGCCAAGCCAGCCGACGAGCGAAAGCGGCCAGAATTCCCAAGGCTGCCACCATTCCCGGCCTTGATAGAGAAGCGGGGTGCCGTCCCAAAACCACCAGGCGCGATGAAGCGTTAGTTCGCGGAATTCAGCAGGGTATTCGCGGACAAAACGCAAGGCGTCCTGTTTCCAGTAATCGATGTACGCGAGCTCGCCCCATTGGGCATATTTTTGAAACTCGGCGGGATTGGCGGTAGGGTGACGGCCCGCGAATCCCATGCCATTGCTGGCGTGGTAGTTGCCGAGGTGAAATTCGAACCAGAAGTTGCTGCGGAAGAAAACTGCATGGTGGAAGACGAGCTCGTTGCGGATCAACCAGGGGGAAACAAGCGCGGCAAAAAGCGCAGCAGAAAGCCCGAGGGAAGCGAGCCAGGGGCGATAAGAGCGGTAATTTTTGAAGGCAGCGTAAAGAAAAGTGAAGGGCATCAAGGTCAGGAGAGCGGGATTCGTGAGCGCGGCGACGGCCCAAAGTGCTCCTAGCAACAGCCAGCGCCGTCGCGAATTCTTTTCGGCGGCGTCCAACGTTACGACGAAAATGACGGTGACCAGGAAAGCGCTGACGGCGAAGTCCCAAATCCAAGAGACGGCCCAGCGAAAAAAAATAGGACTGAGCGCCCAAATCCAAGCGGCGAAGAGGCCGACTTGGGGCCCGAGTGTGCGGCGGCCAAGCGCGTGAATGGTGATGCCCGTTGCGGCGGCGAGAATGCACTGGAAGCCGAGAATGACAATCGCGGAAGCGGCGGAGTATAGGCCGAAAAGACGAAAAACAAGCGCAACGAGATAAGGATAAACGGGAGGAATCCAAGCCGTCGGGCCGGTGTCGGCGTGGAAAGGCGAGCTGAATCCTTGTCCGCGGACGATGTGCGCAGCGATGCTGCAGATTTCTACTCCGAAGGGATTGTTGGAATGTTCGTCGCCGACGTAAGTCTTCTTCCAAAGAACGAAAGCGAAGCGTAGAACAAAGCCGCAAGCAAAGAGCAGGACATAGAGCTTGCGATAATCCGCTGCCGCGATGCGCTGATCGACCTGTAGAGAGGATTCTGAAGCTAGGGTTGTCACAGGTTTATTGTCGAGAGTCGCGCGAGGATCGGCAAGGCGGAGATGGAACGCGAATGCTTATGCGGCAAGAGGGAGGCGGCCGCGTAGAAGTCAACGCACAGGGGTTGGGGTGGAAAGGCGGCTGGCGATCTCCTTGAAGGCGCTCTGCGAGCTGGAGATGACCTCGTTGGCGCCCAAGCTTTCCAGGATTTCGGTGAATTCGTCCATGTAGCAGCGGACGATGATGGTGGCTTTTTTGTTGCGGTCGCGAGTGCGTTTGGTCACAAGAAGAGCGGTTTCGATATTGTTGCTGGCGATGACAATAAGATGAGCGTGATCCACGCCAGCATCGATGAGAGTGCTCTCCTGCTTGGCGTCATCCACAACGATGGGATCGCCGGCGCGAATGAGATGGTCCACGACAGTAGTATCTTTCTCGATCAAGACATAAGGCACTGCGCTCTGGCGAAGGTGATCGACTAGCCGGCCTCCCAGATTGCCGTGGCCGACGATAATGATATGGTTTTTCATTTCTCGGGCGAGCATGCGGCTTCCCTCCAGCGGATTGTAGCGCTGTAGCGCTTGAAGAATGAAAATGGAAATGACGATCCCGAACAGAACACATTGGCCCCAGAACGAGTAAAGCTCTTCAAGGGGACCAGGGTGGAAGCGGAAATAGACTGCACAAAGAAACGCTTCGCGCAGCGGCAGATGGTCCCAATGGTGGAACGCGAAGGTTCCTAGCGCAAACCACAGAGCCAATAACGCGAAGCCCCAACGGCTTTGGCGCATGAAGAGCGTGAGCCGAATCCAGAAGAAGCGGCGCATGAGTGTCACATTACATTAGCCGGAGGAAGTAAACCCGACACCGCGGGGCAAATGTAAAGGATTTGACAATCCATGGCTGGCCGTTCCGGGAGAATGGTACATGAAGCCGTACAATGGAGAAACCCGTTAGCGGACGCGGGTTCAAGAATTGAGAGGGATTCGAACCAAGCAGAGAAAGCGGGGCAAGACTCCCGCACTCCAAAGAGGCAAATGAAAAGACGGCTGCAGGTGATGAAGTTCGGCGGAACATCGGTGGGCGACGCGGCGTGCATTGCGCGGACCGCAAAAATTGTCGTCGATGCGGCAAAGGAATATCGCTGCGTTGCAGTAGTTTCGGCCATGGGCGGTGTGACCAATCGGCTGGTCGAAGCGTCGAAGCAGGCGCACGCGGGCAAGGCCGCAGAGGCGTCGGCGATTCTCGATGCTTTGCGTCAGCAGCATGAAAGCACGCTGTCGAGCTTGATTTCCAGCGATTCGGAGCGCGCGCTTGTCCGGCAGAAGTTGGAAGAAGTGTTCGCGGAAGGCCAGCGGCTCTGCGAAGGGACGGCGCTGTTGCGCGAGTTGACGCCGCGGACGCTCGATGCCATTTCGAGCCTGGGGGAACGGCTTTCCTCGCCACTCGTGGCTGCTGCCATTCGCGAAGCGGGCGCGACGAGCGAAGCGATTGAGGCCACGGCCTTGATTGTGACCGACGCTTTCCACGGCGGAGCGGAGCCGCAGATGGAATTGACGCGCGAGAAATCGAAGGCGCGCCTGCGGCCACTGCTCGAAAAAGGGATTCTGCCGGTGGTGACCGGCTTCATTGGCGCGACGATTGAAGGGCAGCTCACGACATTGGGCCGCGGAGGTTCGGACTTTTCAGCGACGATCCTGGGCGCGGCGCTCGACGCGGACGAAGTGATTATCTGGACTGATGTAGAAGGAGTGCTGACCGCCGATCCGCGGCTGGTTCCCGAGGCGCGGACGATCCCGGAGATTTCGTACCGCGAAGCGGCGGAGCTGGCGTACTTTGGCGCGAAAGTGTTGCATCCGAAAACACTGAATCCCGTGGTGCAGGCCGCGATTCCTGTTTGGATTCGAAACAGCTTCGCGCCAGAAAGGCTGGGCACGAAAATCACTCCGGAGGGACGCAGCATCGGGGGCGGCGTAAAAGCATTGACGGCGATTCGGGACGTAACCTTAATTAGCGTTGGCGGGCCGGGGATTGTGGGGCTGCCGGACGTCGTGGGGCGGACATTCTCCACCACCGCGGAAGTGCGCGCCAGCGTGCTGCTGATTTCGCAGTCGTCGTCGCAGAATGATATTTGCTTCATCGTATCGACCGCAGACGCGCAGCGAACAGTGGAGGCTTTGCGAAAGGAATTCGCGCAGGACTTGGCGCATCACAACGTGGAACACATCACGGTGGATCCGAATATCGCAATTGTCGCGGTGGTCGGAGAAAACATGCGAGGAATTCCAGGGATCGCCGGGAAGACCTTCAGCGCGCTGGGGCGCGATGGCGTGAATCTGATCGCCATCGCGCAAGGCTCCTCGGAGAGCAACATTTCGTTTGTCATCGAGGAAAAAGCGGTGAAGGCGGCGCTGATTACCACGCACCGGGAATTTGGGCTGGGAAACGCTTCCGCCTGACGCAGATTGCGCTCTTTAACACAGCATTAACAATTGCTCGCAACTCGTCTTTACTGCGCTTTGTATTTGCCGCCGAAATCGGTAAGAATGAGCTGGCCCGAAGTATAGCGAGGGCCGAGAGGCCTTATTTTCGAACTTTCCTCCAAGTCTCGAGGCGCGCCCAGCGCCATGGTCTGCCGCAAGGTTTGGTTTCGCTGCGAGGCGTTTCGCGCCGGATTTTTTCTCATCTCGCTGATTTTGCTCGCCGTTGGATGCAAGAACCAAGTCCCGCCTTCTAGGGAAACGCCCGCGAAGGCTCCGCGCGGCGCGCTGGAGCTGGTTTTTCCATACGGTTCGGAAAAAGAAAAATGGATTAATGATGTTACGGCGGCGTTCAATCGGAGCGGAGCGAAAACACAAAGCGGAAAAACAATTTTTGTGCGGGCGCTGCCGATGGGCTCGGGCGAATCCATCGACAATATTCTTTCCGGCCGCATGCAAGCGCATCTGGCGAGCCCGGCGTCGGCGGCTTTCATCAAGCTCGGAAACGCGGAGTCGCGCGCAAAAACCGGCAGGGATTTGATCGCTTCCACGGACAACCTCGTCTTGTCGCCGGTGGTGATTGCGATGTGGAAGCCAATGGCGGAGGCGATCGGGTGGGGAAAAAAGCCGCTGGGCTGGTCGGATATTCTGGCGCTGGCGCGGAACCCAAAAGGCTGGGCCGCGTACAACTACCCGCAATGGGGCAAATTCAAATTTGGCCACACGCATCCGGAATTCAGTAATAGCGGATTAATTTCGCTATTCGCAGAAGCATATGCAGCTTCGGGAAAAACTGCTGGGCTCAAATTGGCAGACCTCGAGAAACCGCAAACGAAGCAGCTGATTGCAGGCGTGGAGCAAAGCGTCGTTCACTACGGCAGCTCGACGGGATTTTTTGGACGCAAGATGTTTACAAACGGCCCCGAGTATCTGTCGGCGGCGGTCTTATACGAAAGCATGGTCGTGGAGTCGTATTCCCAGAACAATCTGGCGTTTCCAATCGTCGCAATCTATCCGAAGGAGGGCACATTCTGGAGCGATCATCCGGTCGGCGTGGTCGAGCGCGACTGGGTGACTCCGGAACATCGCGAGGCGGCGAAAATCTACATTCAGTATTTGCTGGGCCGTCCGCAACAGGAAAAAGCAATTGAATACGGCTTCCGGCCGGCGTCTCTGGATGTTCCGCTTGCGGCTCCGCTCGACGCGGCACACGGGATTGATCCGAAAGAACCCAAGACGACGCTCGAAGTGCCTTCCGTCGACGTTATTAACGGAATTCTGCAAGCCTGGAAGGTCCAGAAGAAACATTCCAACGTCGTCCTTGTTTTGGACACTTCGGGAAGCATGGCTGAAGAAGGCAAGATGCAAAACGCCAAGGAAGGAGCGAAGCAACTGGTGCAGCTCCTCGATGAGGGTGATACGTTTTCCTTCCTGCCATTCAGCAGCGGATTGAACTGGGCACAAAAAGACGCCAGTGTGAAAAACGAAAGGCCACAACTGCTGAAGCAAGTGGATTCGCTGTTTGCCGGAGGCGGTACGGCTCTGTACGACTCGATTGACTCAGCGTACCAGCACCTCGCCGCGGCACAAAACCCCGACGCGAAGATTCAGGCAGTGGTTGTTCTCACGGACGGAGAAGACACGCAGAGCAGCATGAAATTAAATGAGCTCATGGAACGTATTAAATACAACGGTGAGACCAGGGCGATCCATGTTTTCACAATCGCGTACGGCCGCGATGCCCGAAAAGACATCTTGCAACAGATTGCGGAAGCGACCCAGGCCAAATTTTATGAAGGCACTCCGCAAAACATTGTCGAAGTTTTCCGCGACATTTCGACTTTCTTCTAGCCTTGGCAAACCATGGCCGCTAAACACGAAAGGCTCTGAGTGACATGGCAGACGGACCCAAACTGACGGGCCTTGGCAAGCTGTTCATTTTTCTGTTCATAGCCGTATGCGTGGTCGGCGCCTATTACTTTTTCACGAACAAGACGCCATTGGGCTCTCCCAGCAAAAGCGGCTCGAGCGGCGGAATCCTGGATAGCTTCAGCAGCGGCGAGCAAGTGGAAGTGGGCATCGCTTACGGCACCGAAAAACAGCGGTGGCTGGAATGGGCAGTGCAGGAATTTGCAAAAACGCGCGACGGGAAGCGCATCAAGATCAATTTGATTCCCATGGGCTCGCTCGAAGGCGCGCACGCATTGCTCAATGGCGACCAACGGATTCAAGTGTGGTCCCCTGCGAGCGCGCTTTACAAAGATATTTTCGTGCAAGAGTGGCAGGTCAAATACAGCCAGAATCCTATTTTGAAGGAAGAACCCATCGCGCTTTCGCCGATGGTGTTTGTGATTTGGGACGAGCGCTACCAGGCGTTTGTGCAGAAGTTCAAAACGCTGTCCTTCGCTACCGCGAGCCAGGCCCTCCAAGAGAAAGGCGGCTGGGACACCATCGCGCAAAAGCCGGAATGGGGCCTTTTCAAGTTCGGGCACACGCATCCGAATGAGTCCAACTCTGGATTGATGACTATCGTGCTCGCTGCCTACGCGTATCAAAAAAAGACGAGGGACCTCCAATTGAAAGATGTGGTCGACGTGGGGTTTCAAAACTGGCTGCAAGGGTTTGAGCGCGGCGTGAGCGGGCTTTCCAATAGCACCGGCAACATGATGCGCGAAATGGTTTTGAAAGGGCCCTCGTCGTACGATGCTCTGTTCGTTTATGAAAGCGTGACCATCGATTACCTGAAGAATGCCGAGGGCCGCTGGGGGCAGATTCGAGTGGTCTATCCCGAATACAACGCCTGGAACGAGAATCCGTACTACATCATCGACGCATCCTGGAGCTCGAAAGACCAGCGAAAAGCCGCGCAGACGTTCCTGGACTTCCTGCTGACCGAGCCAATTCAGAAGGAATCGCTTAATCACGGGTTCCGGCCTGCGAATCCGAACGTGCCGGTAAAGTTTCCCGACAGCCCGTTTGTGAAGTACGCGGACTATGGCATTCGAGTGGACTTGGCAAAGATTTGCGAACCGCCGCGCGCGGAAGTGGTGAACAATCTTTTACAGAGCTGGCAGCGCAGCCAAGCCAACCGATAGACGTTCGCGTGTGGCGTCGATCCAATGGGTAGCAGGGGCGAAAGGAGCGTTACGGCATGTTTGAACGACTAGCCAATCTCATTCGAGGGTTCTTCGGGCTGTTTATCTCCGGTTTAGAGAAGCAGAATCCGGAAGCGCTGCTCGAAGTAGAGACGGAAAATCTTCGCAAGCAGATCGCTCAATACAATCAGGGGCTGGCATCGCACGCGGGCTTGTGCGAAAGGCTCATGAGCCAGGTGAAGAAGCTGGAGAGCGAGGAGCGCGACTTGCGTGCTAAGACTTCGGCCAATTTGCGTGCAGGAAACCGCAGCGCTGCCGCGCAATATGCCCTGCGCCTACAGACCGTTTCGCGCGAGTTGGAAGAAAACCGCAAGCAGCTTGAACAGGCGGAGACGACTTATAAAGACTTGCTGAAAGCTCGTGATGTGGCGGTAAGCAGCGCGCGCGCTAAAATCGAATCGCTGCGCTCCAGTATCAGCGACCTGAAGATGAAGCGCGCCATGGCCGAACTCACAGAAATGGCTTCCGGAATGATCAGCAACATCGGCGGCTCGGGCGACACGCTCGACCGGCTGCAAACCATGGTGGAAGAAGAGCGCACAAAGGCGGCAGGGCGAGCACGCGTCGCGCGGGACTCCATGGATATGTCAGGCGTTCAATTGAAGGAAGCGGAGCAGAACGCGCTGGCGGATCAGGCGCTTGCCGACTTCGCCGCCAAAGAGGGCATTGCGCTAGAACCGGAGGGTGGGACCGGCACCACCGCGGCTACTCAGGGGCCTGTTAAGACTATGGGTCCGCAGACGGAAAAGAACTGACGCTACGGTAGAATAAGAACATCGTGTGGCGTTATCTGAAGGCTGCCTTCTTCGTCGGCGTGGAGCTTCCGGCGCTTGGCCGTGTGCCCGTCAACGCCTTGGCTGCTATTGGTTTTCTGATTCTAGGATTTGGCCATCCGGGCTTTTGGTTTCTCGGGCTGGCCGCGGAAGCCGCTATTGTCCCCACCTTGGCGTTCAACAAGCGCTTTCAAAAGGTTGTCGATGCCGAAGACAAGCAGCTCTCTTCCGGCGACTCGCAATCCAAACGCATTTCGCTGATAAAACTTCTGCCCGGGGAGTACCAATCCCGGCTAGCAATGCTGGAAAGCCGCTGCGACAAGGTCATCGAAGTTTATCGCAACGCTCAAGCGGAAGAGTTCGTGATCGACACGAATCGTGACGCGCTCGAGAATCTCAAGTGGGTGTACCTCAAGCTGCTCATCGCGCGCTACCACCTGCTGACTGCCGGGACGGACGACACGCCGGAGAGCCTCGAGAAAAAGATCAAATCGCTCGAAGGCGAGCTGCAGAATGGCAGCGAATCACCCGCGCTTCGACAGTCCCGGGCGGCGACCCTGGACATCTTGAAGCGGCGGCTCGCGAATATTCAACGGCGGGAGCAGTCGCTGGAAGAAGTCGAAAGCGACCTCACTCGCGTGGAATCGCAAGTGGACCTGATTCTGGATAACGCCGCGATGCAAGGGAAACCGCAAACGATCTCGACCGATATCGAACTGGCCAGCGATCTGGTTAGCGGAGGAATCTTTGGCGATGCGGAATCCACGGTCGCCGATCTCGACCGCAGTTACGGCAAGTCGCGATCCCTTGCGAAGACGCCCATGCCGGAGCAATCCCGATGAGTTCCCCCTCGACGACTTCCGCGACTCCCGCTCCGCGCGAAGCAGGGGCCGCACTTCCGGCTTGGGCGCGCACGATCGCGGAATCTTATGAGAGCAATGCCGCAAGCCAATTCGTCATCTACGGAAATATCAATGACCGCATCGTTTTGCCGGGTCCACCCGCTCCTCGTTTCGGCGCGCTTCCTGATTTCCTTCTCGGCGGGTTGCTTTCGCGCTTCGACGTAGTTCTGAGCTACGACCTGGGCAACGGCATCCGCGTCGAGAAAGGCGCAGAGGCTTTTTCCAAATGGCCGCACTTCCAGGAAAGCCAGAAGGACTGGAAAGCGCCGCGCCCGGCCATCGAGACGCTCACGCGCTATTTTCGTTATTGCGCGAACTTGACGCGGCTGAATCAGCCGGCGATTCAGGTCGGCTGCATCATCAAGAACGCCGATCTCCTGGTGCCCGCTTTGCAGGGTGGGCTGGATTATGACCTGAATGCGCTCGCCTCCCTGATGCGCGACTGGTCGAATGAAAGTCTGCTTTCCGGACACAGCCTAGCAACGTTTCTACTCACCGAAAACTTGAATGACTTGCATCCTTTGATTGTCAATAACCCCCGTATCGCCAGGGTTCGCATCGATCTGCCGTCTTCCAGCGAACTTCTTGACGGATTTCGCGTGCTTGCGCCTTCCTTTCCGGTTTCTCTAAGCGACATGGCGGCGGACTTGCCCGCGGCTGCGGAACAACTGGCAGGGACGACGCTAGGCGCGCTGGAAAGCGTCATCAAAACCAAGGAACACCGTAAAGAGCGGCTTGGCGCGGCCGATCTCGCAAAGCTGAAGAAAGATTTGGTGGAAAAGGACACCAGCGGGCTGATCGAGTTTATCGAGACGCCGCTCACGCTGAACGATCTCTACGGGCTCGACAAGATCAAGGCGTGGCTGCGACAGGACATCGAGCTTTGGAAGAAAAAGGATTCTGCGGCTCTCCCAAAAGGCTATCTCCTCTGCGGTCCCGTCGGTACCGGCAAGACTTTTTTGGTCGAATGCTTGGCCGGAGAAGCCAGCGTCCCGATCGTAAAGATGAAGAATTTCCGCGACAAATGGGTGGGCAGCAGCGAGGGCAACCTCGAGAAGATTTTCCGCCTGATTCACGCGCTGGGCCGTTGCTACGTTTTCATCGACGAAGCGGACCAGGCGCTCGGCCGCCGGGACTCATCCAGCGGCGATTCCGGAGTCGGCGGACGCATCTACTCGATGCTCGCCGAAGAGATGGGTAGCAGCACGAATCGCGGCCGTGTGATTTGGGTGCTGGCCTCCAGCCGCCCAGACCTCATCGAGGTGGACCTCAAGCGTCCGGGGCGCGTTGACCTAAAAATTCCTCTTTTCCCAACCACGACGCCGCGCGAAGGATTCGATCTGCTGAAAATGCTCTGCGCCAAGCGTGGTCTGATGATTGCTGAATCCTCATTTGGTTCTCTGGAATCGTGCATTCCGCCGCTGCTTACTCCCGGGGCTGCGGAAGCGTTGGTGATGAAGGTTTATCGCCAGGTGCGCACAAGCCCCTCTTCGGTTGATGAGGTGTTTCAGGAATGCTTGAAGGAATACCAGAACCCGATTGCGCCCGAAGTCATGGGTTTTCAGATTCAACTGGAGGTAAACGAGGCAAGCGCCCTTGAGTTCGTCCCCCAGGTCTTTCGCCACAAAACAAGCAAGTAACAACTAAGTCCGGCTTATAGCACTGCGGGGAGGGCCGAGCAGGAGTGTAAACTCTCGGGGCGGGAATGGAACAAGAGCACGGTCTGGAGATTCAAGAATGGCGCTATGCGAAAAGGAGGCCCTCGATGCAGGTCATGTTTCGAATGCTTGCGATGTTTGTCGCGTTGTCATTTTCCTTCGCGATGGGTTCAAGGGCTCAACAAGCGCAGCCAGCACAACAGCCATCTTCCCGTTTAATGGACGATCTCAACTGGAAGGAGTTTCAGCAGCTCGTTCCGGCTAAGATCAAGACGGTCATCCTTACCGTCGGCACGCTCGAAGCGCATGGTTTCATCAACAATGGGGCGGACAATACAGTGCCGGTCGGAATCGCGCATGCCATCGCGAATGACGTGAACGCGTTGATCGCTCCCCATATTCCTTATGGGATCACGGACATTCTCGCGCCGTACCCCGGCAGCCTGCATATTCCGGAAGATGCGTTCCGCACGTATGTCAGAGCAGTGCTGGTGGGCCTGGTCGACAACGGTTTCCGAAACATCGTCATTCTCAACGGCCACGGCCCGCAGGTGCCGGCTGTCGAGCAATTGGCCAATGAGATTTCGTTGCAATACAAGGTCAACACATTGGTGATTAATTGGTGGCTGCTGGCGAGCGACATCACGCACGAAGTTTTCGGCGAAGACGGAGGCCATGCCACAAACGACGAGACCGCGATGGTGCAAGCCATTGATCCAAAGCTTGTACACTGGGAACTTTTCACTGGCAAAGACATGGCCACGGCGCTGCCGAAACCCTCGGGTGGCTGGTCGGCCACGCCGTTCCCTTCGACGATTCTTCTTTACACCGAAGGCCACGGTCTGCCGAAGGACCGCACCCAGGCGAAGGCCGACGAGTATTTCCGCAAGGTCATCGCAAAAATAAGAGCGCTGGTGCTCGACACGCTCAATAAGTGGAAGACGGCGGGTTTCAACTAGGAAGCGAAGCGCGGAACTAGACTTCCCATACGAAGTGCTGCTGCCTACGAGAGGGCACGTCGGCTAAGCGCATTTTCTTGGATCATGCGGGATGAACGCTGCTCCGGCGAGAGGCGCGCCAGATCGCAAAGGCTACGATCAGGGCAACCGCAAGATCCCAAACACAACCGTTCGCTACACGATAGTAGGGCATGTACCTCCACAATCCGCGGCGGTCGATGACGAATTCTTCGATGGACCACCAAGCGTTGTTAAAAACAAACCAAATCGCAATTTTGACTACCAGTGGCAGTTGTTTGAACGACAGCGTTTCCATGCTTTCTCCCCTTCAGCAAAGGCGTTGACCGAATCGGGAGAATCGTAATTCTTAAAGCCAACTTTAAGTCAAGGGCCTTCTTTTCGTTCTCACGGTGAAGATTGGCGAAGTTGTGCGCTAAGGTTTGATCCCAATGCGCGCCGGTAGGCGATGGGCAGTCTGAAGGTTAGAATTGGCGCAAGAC